>Ga0302320_10028244_pt1 | contig 10776 bp, 10 predicted proteins | sample Bog_T0_3_FD_202130 | JGI IMG/M metagenome (GOLD analysis project Ga0302320, IMG submission 202130) | Peat permafrost microbial communities from Stordalen Mire near Abisko, Sweden - Bog_T0_3 | ecosystem: Environmental > Terrestrial > Soil > Wetlands > Peat | place: Sweden: Abisko, Stordalen Mire... | reverse complement strand
TGAAGGTGTCCGCCCGTCGTTCGGCTGTCGTCTCCCGCCAAGCGACCACGGCGGTGCTCCCGGTCAGCATTCTCGTCACGGCTTGTGACGGATCGGAGGACCTGTTAGCGCAGCTGAGGGCGTTGTCTTTGACCGAGTCCGGTGTTGACTTTGAAACCGTCGTGCTCGTGAACGGGCCGGACGCCGGCTCGCGGGCGCTCTGCGCGGCTGTGGAAGGAGATGTCACCACCGCCGCCAGTTCGCTCCGGCTCGACCCGTCGAGTGCCGTCGACGAGGCGGCCCGGCTTGGAAGGGCCGAGACAATCGTCGTCATCTCCCGGCGTGCCCGGCCGCTTGACGGTTGGCTGGCACGGCTCATCGCCCCTTTGCGCGACCCGTCGGTCGCGTTGAGCTGTGCCGCCGTCGTGGACGAAAACGGTCTAGTCGTCCACGCCGGCTACGAGCTCGTTGGCGATGCCGAGAGCCCTACTTTGGGCACGCTCGCTCGTTCGGCCTACCTGCGCGCCGAGTCAGCCCTCTTCTTTGAGGCCGACGTCGACGCTGTTGGGGCTGAGGCCTTCGCCATGAGGCGCGAGCTGTGGGATGAGCTCCGCGGTCTATGCCCTGGCTGGTCCGAGCAGGACGCTGTCATCGACCTCTCTCTTCGCGCTCGGGCGCGGGGCCTGCGCTGTGTCGTCGCGGCTGAGTGTGCAGTAACGGCAGACCCTCCAGACGAGGACGTGGCGAGCCGGGAGCGCCTGGCGTGGCACTGGGCGGGTCGCACGTCGCTGCGGCCGGCTCCGGTCGCTCGCGTCTCGGCATCGAGCCTCATGCCGTCCTCGACGCTCATCGAACGCGTCACGAGCGTGATGACTGTGCCGAGCCAGCCGCGTCCGGGGGGCGTGAACCTTGTCGGGGACTTCGAGGACTCTCGCGTCCGTGCCTACGCGGCGGCCTTCTCGGGCGCGGGCATGCCCATTTCGCGCCTTTCATGGTGCGGCGGGGCCCCGACCCCGTTCGGGACCGACACGCCATTTACCTATGTGAACACGCTCCTTGTGCTCGACGGGGACCAGCTCATCGACTACATCGCCGAGGTGGGGATCGACACTTTGCGCGATCGCCACACCATCATCGCCTGGGAGTGGCCGATCTCGGAGCCCTCTCCGGGCGCCGGCGGAGAGGCGACGATGGTGGGCGAGATCTGGGTGCCGAGCACCTTTTCTGAGAGGGCCCTCAAGCCCGTTGCGCCTCGTCCGCTCTTCTTGATGCCACCGCCCGTAGTGGCGCCCCGCGACGTGTCGCGGGCTGAAGCGGGCCTGCCCGACGGCTTTGTCTTCGCGTCCGTGGCCCGTCTTGGACGTGGCCGTCCCGGGGACGAGGCGTTGGCGAACCCCATCGGTGCCATTGAGGCTTTCAAGGATGCCTTCACGCCGCACTCGGGGCCGGTCCTGTGCGTCGTCCTGGTCGGCCGCAAGCTGGGTGCGGCCGCCGAGTCGTGCCGGGCGGCGGCAGAAGGCCGCGCGGATGTGGTTGTGATCGAGACAGACGACTGCGCCATGGCCGATGCGGCGAGCGTCACGGCGGACTGTCTCGTCTCGCTTCACCGCGCGAGCTCTTTCGGCGCCGACCTCGCTCGGGCCGTGCTCGTCGGGTGCCCAGTCGTGGCAACCGGTTACGGAGGCCCGATGGACTTTCTCACAGACGAGTACGCCGAGCTCGTCCCTTACACGCTCAGCGCGAGCAAAGGGCGGGCGTTCCCATTCCCAGCCGGGACCGAGTGGGCCGAGCCCGACATCGAGGCCGCCGCTGCGGCCTTGCGTTTCGTGCACGACGACCTCTCCGGGGCTCGTCGCAAGGCGTGGCTCGGGCGCTCTGCGGTCATACGCCGGTGCGGGCCGAAATCTGCTTCCCGGGCGTTGCGGAGGCGTCTCGGCGAGTCACCCTTCTCTCCTCCGCAGTCCGCCGACTGCCACCGGTTGGGGGCTGCGCGCTAATCCAGATCTCCAAGAAGGGGGTCGAAAGTGAATTTTTTTGCCAGAAAATAATTAATTCACTTATGTCGTCACCAAGAGTGACGATGTTACTACCACTTGCGCGAAAGTCGCGCTCTAACTTCAAGGGTTTTGCCGACCGTTAGCTGACGGAAATGCGAATTCCCCGGTTGTCTAGGAGAACAAAGGCTCAGCCACCTGGTGGCGGGAATAAAGGAGGAGCCTGAAATGGTGGTAGTTAGTTCACGATCGACGTGTTCCCGGCACAAGCCGGTCGAGCAGATTTGGTCAAGGTACGTCGGAGACAAGAGCCTCGTCTATCGCAACGAGCTAGTCGTCGCCTACCAGGCGCTCGTGAACGAGACCGTTCAACGCCTCCCCGCTTACATCTCAACTTACTGGGACCCCGACGACCTGCGTAGCTTCGGCCAGGACGGCCTTGTCCGGGCGATCATGCGGTGGAGCGGCCCCGACAACTCCAAGTTCGAGCCCTACGCACGCCGTTGCATCAGGGGCGCCATCTTCGACGAGCTGCGACGACTCGACTGGATGCCGCGCTCGGCACGGCGCCGTGTCATCTCCTACCGGACAACCTACGACTCGCTCGTCGTCGAGCTTGGCCACAACCCTCGCCCGGAGGAAGTCTGCTCGGCCATGGGGCTCACCGACCGCCAGGCCACCGAGCTCATGAGCGAGCTGAACGCCTCCCAGCTGCTCCACCTAGAGGGCAGGTCAGGCTCGCAGTCGCACAATGAAGCTGCCTTTGTTGACGTCATTAGTGACGACGGAGCCGAGCCCGAGGCCGAGATGATGGCTTCGGCTGAGGTGCAGGCGCTCAACGACGCCATGGCGACCCTCGGTTCTCGTGAGCACACGGTGCTCTTCCTTACATTCTTCGGCGGTCTCACCCAAGAACAGATCGGTCGCATCCTCGGCGTCGGCGGTCCCCAGGTCTGCAAGATCCACTCCTCGGCCCTGCGCAAGCTCCGTACGGTCCTCGGTTCCAGTCGGACCGGGCTCGAATCGGCTCTCGCGAGCTGACCGCCATGAAGACCATCTGCATTCTCATGTCTTGTGACTCAGGAGGCGGGCAATGACGGTCCTGGCCGAGGCCCCGATCAGGTCCTCGTACGAATCGGAGTGCTCTCGCTACCGATACTCGCTCATCGAGGACCTAGGCCCCGGGAACCGTTCCATCACCTGGGTGATGTTGAACCCGCCCACCATCGACGAGGCCGCCGACCAAACGGTCCAGCTCGTCACCTCGTATGCCCGTCGTTGGGGCTACGACAAGATGACGATCGTCAACCTGTTCGCCTACCGGGCGCTTGAGCCCCAGGACCTGGCGGCGATCGAGGACCCGGTCGGGCCCGAGAACCGCTGGTTCGTTCGAAAGGCAGTCACCGACGCCGAGCTCGTCGTAGTCGGCTGGGGCGATGGAGTGAGCTATGCCCACTCGCGGCCGCGGACGCTCGACGATCTCATCGAGCTGCGCCGCGCCAATGCCGCCATGCTCTGTTTCGGCCTCACCGCCGCAGGCAATCCGGTCCATCCGGCCAGTGTCGCCGAGACGACGATCCCGGTCGTCTGGAGGGCCCCTTAGTTCACCCGCCCGACGCGGGCTTATCGATCGCGGGCCCGCCAGCACGGACCCGCGATCGCCAATTTCAGGACCTCCAAACTGCCTGACCCGCTCGCTATGTCATCGGCCGCCCGCTCGCCGAGGGTCCGCTCGTCGTGAGCTTGCCAGGGCCGGGTGCTCATGGTGGTGCCAGAAGAACCAGCTGCTGTCGGGCCGTTGTGCGAGGGTGTCGGCGGTGCTCGCTGTCATCTCGCCCGCCCCTTTCGGGGTATCGAAAGTGACTTTGCCAAACGACGGCGAGGCGAAGCTTGCGCGCAAATAGTCACTGGCGGCAATCGCCGGCGACGAATCCGCCGTCGCCGGCCTGGGCATGAAACGATAGCTGTACGGACAACAGCGAACACGGGATTCGCCCGAGCGAGGCCAGGATACGAAGGGTGGCCACCGACGAGGTGGTCACAGTGATGGACCTGTTGACCCGGGCCTTTGCCGAAGAGCCCATAGAGCAGTGGTGCCTCGAATGTGACGATCTGTTCACAGTGATCGGAATCGAGTTCGCCGAGACGGTCGGCCAGCTCGCCGCGGCCGGGTCACTGTGGGTGACAGAAGATCGCTTGGGGGCGGCGGCCTTTATCCCTCCTGGGTTCGCTTACGACGACGAAGCCATCGACGCCGCCGTGAGCGAGGCCCTCGCCGCCTACGGCGGGTGGCCGGAGCGCCGGATCGCGTTCTGGAAATGGGTGGAGGAGCACCGGCCAGCCACGCCTCACTACTACCTAGACGTCGTCGGGGTTGATCCTTCGCGGCGCAGAACCGGGCACGGGAGTCTCCTGCTTGCCGAAGGGCTCGCCCACGTGGACCGCGAGGGTGCCGCTGCCTTTTTGATAACCAGCGAGGCCAGTAACGCCGTCTGGTATGCCCGCCACGGTTTTGTCGTTCGGTCCGAGGAGCAGCCGCCTGCGGGCGGCCCCCGGGTTTGGTTTATGGACCGGCCTGCCTATGGGCGCGAGCGTGCCGGATCGCCCAAGGGCTAGGCCGCAGCCTAAATGTCATGTATCCGGGCGCCCGCACGGCGTTTGTAGCCGTCGCTCCGGGTCGTGTCCGGTCAGGCGGGCCTGCCCGCCCGGCGATCAGGCGCGACGGCCACCCGCAGACCCTTAGCGCGGGCACCCGAAGGCCGCTTGGTTGGTAGCGTCCTCCCAATGCCAATCGCCGTCTCCACTTTCGTGCTCGAGGCGTTCGAAGAAGAGACCCCCTACCTAGAAGATCTTGGGGTTCAGTACTCGCGGATAAAGATTGTGAAGACCTTCCAGGGTGACATCGAGGCGAAAAGCTCTGTAGAGATGCTCTCGGTGCGCGGGCAAAGCGCCAGCGCCGGGTACGTGGCAGTGGAACGAATCTCGGGAACCGTGCACGGCCGGGCTGGAAGCTTTGCCCTTTTGCACGTGGGGACTATGGCTGGAGAGACCCAATGGGCGAGATGGCCCGTCGTGCCCGGCTCGGGCACAGGCGAGCTCGTCCGTATCACCGGCGAAGCCAGGATCGAGATCGGGGCCGAGGGCGAGCACCAGCTTCACCTCGACTACGAGATCTCCTAAAGGCGGTTTTGAGGCCGCGCCAGTGAGCCTTACGTAGACGATTGATGTTGTTTTGGCTATTACCAGGGAGGTTGGAAGGGATATGACGGACTCGCTGAGGGCAGAAACGGTCCAGATCACTGGCCATGACGGCGACGAGATCGAGGCTTACCTTGCTCAACCACTCGACGAAGGTCATTTCGGTGCCGTAGTAGTCATCCACCACATGCCCGGCTACGACGAGGGGACCAAGGAGATCACGCGGAGGTTTGCCGCGCATGGCTACCTCGCCCTCTGCCCGAACCTGTACAGCCGGGAGACCGAAGCGGGTGCTAGCCCCGATGACGCCGCCGCCGTCGCCCGAGCCAAGGGGGGAGTGCCCGACGAGAGGCTCGTCGGCGATGTCAAAGGAGCCATCGGGTACCTGAAGGGACTCGCAGGCTCGAACGGCCGCGTCGCTACGATCGGCTACTGCTCGGGCGGGCGCCAGTCCTTCCTCGCCGCCTGCAGCCTCGAGCTCGACGCCGCCGTCGACTGTTATGGCGCCTTCGTCGCCGGGACGCCGCCGGAAGGCCATCCGCTCAAGGTCGGACCGATCGTCCATCTCGCGAAGGATCTCTCCTGCCCGTTGCTCGGCCTGTTCGGCGTCGAGGACCAACACCCCTCTCCTGGCGAGGTCGTCGAGCTGGAGGCGGCCTTGAAACAAGCCGAGAAGACCTACGAGTTCCACAGTTACGACGGGGCCGGCCACGCCTTTTTCAACGCGTACCGGCCGAGCTACAGAGCCGAGGCGGCCAACGACGGCTGGGAGCGGATCTGGGCTTTCTTCGGCCGCTACCTCGGCGGGCAGTGAGGCGACTGCAATGTGCACTTATCAGACAGAGACCGTCGAGTTGAGCGGTTCCGGCAAGGGAGCGGAGGGATGGTTTCCTCTCGCCAGCGCCAGTGTCTATTACGACCATCCTGCTCACTATCTGGCTGAGCACAGCTTGAACATCGACTTCCTCAATCTGAAAGCGGCTCAGCCCTCGAGGGTTGCCGTTGAGCTCGACCCCGCCTCGGCGCGCGATCTGGCCCACGCCATCCTCGAGGCTCTGAAGACGGCCGGCCCGCTCTAGACCGGCCCGCGGCCCGCGGCCCACCTCGATCAGTCGACGGCGTAGATGTCGATGGCGCCAAAGTGTGCGAAGCCGAGCCTTGTGTACACGCGGGCCGCATTGTCGGAGTTGGTCTGCAGGTGGGCGAAGGTCGCGCCCGCGGCAAAACCCCGCGTGAGCAGGTAGGTGACGAGTCCAGCCGCAATTCCTTGGCGCCGAGCGGTCGGGATCACCCCTATCCCGCCTACATATAGCGTCGTGCCGGCGCTGCCGGTCGTCGTCGTGCAGTAGCCCGTCGCGACGGGCACCCCGTCGAGCAGGCCTAGTGCCACCCAAGACATCGCTGAACCGCATAGAGGCCCGAGCCAGGCGCGCACCGCTGCCGGGCTCGAACCGAAGGCGCCAGTGTCGACCGCGACGACGTCGCCGAGGTCCTCGAGCTTTGCTCGTCGCACGACGAGCCCGGGAGTCCTGGGCGCTTTATCGAAGTTCTCCAAGTCGAGCGCCATGAGCCCTTGGGTCACAAGACGACGCCCATGTGGCCAGGGTGAACCGGAAGAGACGACTGCTCCCCAGCCGAGGCCGCGCCCTTTGTACCAGGCCCGGGCCAGATCCGGATCGGCTATGTCAGCATCGGTGACACAGGCTGAGTTGAGATAGGAGTAGGGCAGCCCGCTCGCCATGAGCCTCCAACCGGGGAACTCGGCCGTCGCGCCGCCAAAAGGGGCAAAGAGCCGCCCGTGAGCCTGCCAGGCATCCACGTGGGCGGTGAACACACGCCCCGGTTCCATGGTGCTCAACCAGGGCCGGTCAAGACGCACTGTCGGGCCTGCGGGCGGCGAGCTCGATGAGCGCCTCGTCAGGCACCTCGAGATCGCCCGTCCCGATCCCGATGGAAAGGTCGGGCTTGAAAGAACCGTGAAAGTCCGAGCCGCCCGTCGCGACGAGGCCATGGCGGCGCGCGAGCTCCACGAGCCCACTGCGCTCTGAAGGTGAGTAGCGACCGTAGTAGCACTCCAGCCCGACGAGACCCGCCTGCGCGAGCTCACCGAGCAGGCGATCGAGCTCGTCCGGCTCGAGGCCGAGCGACAAGGGGTGGGCTAGCGCGCAAAGTGCCCCGGAGCCCTGAGCCGCCGCGAGAAAGCCAGCGGCTTCGACGCGTGCCTTTGGGACATAGCCCGGGGCTCCTTTGGCGAGCCACCGCGCGAAGGCGTCCTGGAAGTCTGTCGCGGCACCGTTGGCGACGAGGACCGAGGCGAAATGGGGCCGGCCGATCACCGAGCTCCCGGCCGCGGCACGGACCTCGTCGAAGCTGACGGGTAGGCCGAGAGCCTGGAGGCGCTCCACGAGCCTTTCATTGCGTCGTGCCCTGTCCTCGCGAAGGCGTCCGAGCTCGTCTTGAAGCGGTCCTTCGCCAGCCTCGACGAAATAGCTGAGGACGTGCATCGCCCCGGGTGAGAAGGCACAGGAGACCTCGCAACCCGGGACAAAGGAGAGTTCGAGGCTAAGGGCGCGCTCTTTGGCCCGGGCGACACCGTCGAGGCCATCATGGTCGGTGAGCGCCACCGCCGAACAGCCTGCCGCCGCCGCCAGCTCGACGATCCGCTCTGGCGTTTCCGACCCGTCCGAGCAGCTCGAATGCACGTGCAGGTCGATCACCCCTTCGAGCGTACCGCCACGCCGGTCGGCGGCTTCGGGCCCAAGAGCACGTGGCCGAGACCGGTAGTTTGTAGGCCAACGAGGAGGTCGTAGGGATGGGGTCTGTTGCCGTTCGCACGGAGGGCCTGTCGAAGCACTACGGCAGTGTCCGGGCTCTCCACGAGCTCGACCTCGAGGTGGCCGAAGGCGAGGTGGTGGGCTACCTCGGCCCCAATGGTGCCGGCAAGACGACGACGATCCGCCTCCTGCTCGGACTGATGCGCCCCACGTCAGGACGCGCGGAGATCTTCGGGCTCGACTGCGCCCGTCAGATCGTCGACGCCCACAGGTACCTCGCTTATGTGGCGGGCGAGGCGAGCCTGTGGCCATCGCTCACCGGAGCTGAGACTCTCCATCTCCTTGCTCGTGTGCAGGGCAGAAGCGACGACGCCTACCGAGACGAGCTCATCTCGCGTTTCGATCTCGATCCTTTAAAGAAGGTCCGCACCTACTCCAAGGGCAACAGGCAGAAGCTGATCCTGATCGCGGCGCTCATGACGAGACCTGCCCTGCTCGTTTTGGACGAGCCGACGAGCGGACTCGACCCGCTCATGGAGCAGGCCTTCCGCCACTGTGTGCACGAGGCACGCGACCGCGGCCAGACCGTGTTCTTGTCTTCCCACATTTTGAGCGAGGTCGAGGCGCTTTGCGACAGGGTGGGGATCTTGCGCCAGGGCAGGCTCGTCGAGATGGGGACGCTGGCCGAGATGCGTCACCTGTCGGCGCTGACTGTCGAGGCCACCTTCGCGGGCGAGGTGCCCGACCTGTCACCGGTCGCGGGCGTGAGCTCGCTCGAAGTTGTCGGTCATGTCGCCCGCTGTCAGGTGCGCGGAAGCGTCGAGCCGCTGCTGAAGGTATTGGCGCAAGCAGGTGTGACAGAGCTGTTGAGTCGCGAACCATCCCTAGAGGAGCTTTTCCTTGCCCTCTATGGCGCAAACGATGCCGGCGCGGCGCAAGGCGATGTCGGTAGCGGACCAACTCGTGCCGGCTGAGCTCGCTATCGCTGGAGTCGCCGAGCCGACCTGGCGCGCCAAGACCTTGATCGCCCGCCAGACAGCCCGCCGGACTATGCGCCAAGGGGCGGTGTGGGGCTACGTGTTCGGTGCCTATCTCGCGACCCAGGCGTTGGCTTATGCCTCGAGCTACAAGACAGCCGCAAGCCGGGAGCGCCTCGCCCAGGAATTCGGCTCGAACGCCGGGATAAGTGCCCTCGTTGGGCCCGCTCGGGACATCTCGGGCGTTCCCGGTTTCGTGGTCTGGAAGTGCCTCGCCGTCCTTGCCGTCGTCGGGGCCGTTTGGGGACTGCTCACCGGCACCAAGCTGCTGCGGGGCGAGGAGGATGCCGGTCGCTGGGAGCTGCTCGTTTCAGGCCAGACGACGGCGAGGGCCGCAGCCGGCCAGGCACTCGCCGGCCTCGGCTGCGGGGCGGTGGTGCTGTGGTTGGTCACCGCCGTCATCACCGTTGTCGTCGGCCACTCCTCTAAGGTCAGAATCGACCCCGGCGGGGCCTTGTACCTTGCCCTTGCTGTTGTGGCGGCGGCGGCCATGTTCCTTGCCGTCGGAGCGCTCGCGTCTCAGCTGGCGGCGACCCGTCATCAAGCTTCCGCCTATGCAGGAGGCGTTCTCGCGGTCAGCTACGCGTTGCGAATGGTGGCCGACTCGGGCACGGGCCTCGGCTGGCTGGTTTGGGCCTCTCCCCTCGGCTGGGTCGAAAAGCTGCAACCTCTGACAGGCGCCCGGCCGATCGCCCTTCTGCCGATGGCGGGATTCGTCGCCGCGGCGAGCTATGGGACCGTCCGTCTCGCCACAGAGCGCGACCTGAACGCGAGCACCTTTGTCGACCGGGCGAGTGCTGTCGCGCACACAAGGCTTTTGTCGGGCCCCGCCGGCTTGAACCTGCGACTCTCCCGTCCCGGTTTCATCGCGTGGGGAGTCGGCATCGCCGCCTACGGTCTCGTGCTCGGTCTCGTCGCCAAGTCAGCCGGCACCGCCATCACGAGCTCGTCCAGTCTTACGCGGGCCTTTTCGCGCCTTGGGGCAGTCGGCGCGCAGGCGTACCTCGGCGTGGCGTTCTTGTTGATGGCGATACTCGTAGCTTTCATCGGAGCCGGACAACTGGGCGCCACGCGGTCAGAGGAGGCAGATGGCAGGCTCGACAACTTGTTGGTCGGGCCGCTGTCGCGTTCGCGTTGGTTCGCCGGGCGCCTGCTTGTCGCCAGCTGTGGCTTGATCGCCGGCGGGGTGATTGCGGGGATTTTCGCCTATCTGGGCGCCGCCAGCCAGCACAGCGGGGTCGGTTTCGGGGCCGTGTTCGAGGCCGGGCTCAACGTCGTGCCACCCGCGCTCTGCATCCTCGGCCTCGGAGCCCTCGTCTTCGGGGTCTCGCCCCGAGCCACGACCATGGCCACCTACTCCCTAATTCTCTGGTCGTTACTTGTCGAGCTCGTGGGCGGCGTCGTGGGACTCAATCACTTTGTTCTCGACACCTCGGTGTTTCACCAGATGGCGGCCGCGCCGGCCGTGAGCCCGGACTGGACGACGGGAGCTGCCCTCGTCGGGCTCGGCTTGGCGGCGGCTTTTGTGGGCGGTATTGCCTTAAGGCAAAGAGACCTGAAGCCACGATGACCTAGCCGGAGGTGAGCTAGGCCGACGGCGTAGCCCTAAGAGCTGAGCGCGTCCCTAACGACCGCCCCGACGGCGTCGTGCTCGACGAGAAAGCCGTCATGGCCGACGCGCGACTCGACGACGTGCACCTCGCTCAGCCCGAGGAGCTTGGCGAGCTCCCACTGTGACTTGAGCGGATAGAGGCGATCTGAGGAGATCCCCGCCACGGTCACCTGCGCCTGCAC
>Ga0302320_10028243_pt1 | contig 10776 bp, 6 predicted proteins | sample Bog_T0_3_FD_202130 | JGI IMG/M metagenome (GOLD analysis project Ga0302320, IMG submission 202130) | Peat permafrost microbial communities from Stordalen Mire near Abisko, Sweden - Bog_T0_3 | ecosystem: Environmental > Terrestrial > Soil > Wetlands > Peat | place: Sweden: Abisko, Stordalen Mire... | reverse complement strand
GGATGGCGGCTTTCATCGGCGGCCCGAAGCTTCCAGCCGAAATTGGTGGACTACCTGTTGCGCGACCTCGCGGAGGGAGCGCAGGTCGGTGTTCAACAGCACGTCGGCTTGCTTGTAGAACGGTTCGCGCGCCGCGAGCAGTTCGCGGATTTTGGCCTGTGGATTCTGGTCATGCAGCAGCGGCCGGTGACTCTGGTGGCGCACGCGTTCCCAGATTTTTTCCGGTGACGACCAGAGGCAGACGACGAGTGAATGCTTTTTGAGGCTGGCAAGATTTTTCGGGTTCACCGGCAGGCCGCCGCCGGTGGCGATGACGGTTTTCTTCCGGTCGGCCAGTTCCTTGACGACTTTTTCTTCCAGCGCACGAAAGGCCGCTTCGCCGTCGGCCTCGAAAATCTCCGTGATGCTGCGACCGGTGGCCGACTGGATGACGTCGTCCGTGTCAAGATATTCAAAGCGCAACTGCTCGGCGACCAGCCGGCCCACGGACGTCTTGCCCGTGCCCATGAAACCGATGAGCGCAATGTTGGCGAGGTGGCGGTCGTTGTTCACGGCGCTAGTGATTAGCCGAAATCCTGCCGCAACGCACGTTTCAAATTTGTGCCGCTCGACACGCCGCCGGATTTCGGATAGGCTAGGGCCGTGAAACTACCGCCGCTGATTCTGGCCTCCGCTTCACCACGCCGCGCAGAACTGCTCAAACTGCTCCACGTCAAATTCCGCATCCTGCCCGGCACCGTCGCGGAAGCTGCGCACGAACACCTCTCGCCGCTGGAAGTTTGCCAGCTCAACGCGCACCGCAAGGCGCGCGCTGTCGCCAAAAAGATTCCCGACGCGCTCGTGCTCGGCGCGGACACGCTGGTGTTCCTGGACGGCGAAATATTGGGCAAGCCGCGCAATCTGGCTGACGCGCGGCGCATGTTGAAAAAACTCCAGGGCCGCACGCATCAGGTCGTCACCGGCGTCTGCCTGATGCACCTGCGCGCGCATCGCGAGCGCATTTTTGCCGTGAGCACCGACGTGTTGTTTCATCCGCTGGACGAGAAACAGATTCGTGATTACCTCGCCAAGATCCATCCGCTCGACAAGGCCGGTGCCTACGCCCTCCAGGATTCCGGCGAAATGATTGTGTCGGAAATCTCCGGCTCCTACAGCAACGTCGTCGGCCTGCCGGTGGAACGGTTGAAGTCAGAGTTGCAACTATGGAAGGCGCGCTGAACGCAACCCGGCAGATTTATGAACGGCTGTGGAACGAGGCGGTTTCTGCTTTCGAAAGAAACGATCTGGAGTTGGACTTCCATCTGCTGAACAGTCCGCAAGATTTGCGTCGCGGCCTGGCGCTCGCATTCAGGCCGGACGAGAACGTTCAAGGTTCAATCAGCAAGTTTCTGCATGAACTGGCGGATGCCGCGCCCGGCCAGTATTTCTACCGCCCGGAAGAATTTCATGTCACCGTGCTTTCAATCATTCCTGGGTCGGAGCGCTGGCAGGATAAAATTCAACATCTTACGGCTTATCAGACCATCATCTGCAAGGTTTTGGAGAAACACAGCCAATTTTCAATCAACTTCCAAGGCGTCACCGCTTCACGGGGCGCGGTGATGATCCAGGGATTTCCTGCTGACAACACGCTGGCACAGATGCGGGAGGACTTGCGGGAAAGCCTGGGACAAAACGGTTTTGGCGGCCAGCTGGATGTCCGCTACAAAATCAACACAGCCCACGTCACGGTGATGCGCTTTTGCCGCGCGGAGACGGACTGGAAACGTCTGCTGGCGCTGATCAGGGCAAACCGCACGACCGACTTTGGCGAAGTTCGCGTGGCGAAACTAGAATTGATATTAGGCGACTGGTATGCCTCGGCTGACCGAACACGCATTCTTCAGAAATACAAGCTGTCGGGCCGGCAACTTTAACATCCCCGACAAAAATTTCCGGTAATCCATATTGAATCTGGTATTTCCCGAAAAATAATTTAAGCTCTGCTTTCAATGCTCGAACCACTGACGAATCCGCAGATCCGTAAATTCAAAGCCACCGCGCAGCAACTGGAACCCATGCTCAAGGTCGGCAAGGCCGGCTTGAGCGAGGGCTTCATCCGTTCCGTGGACCTGGCGCTGGCGCAACATGAACTGGTGAAAATCAAGTTTGTGGAGTTCAAGGCGGAGAAGAAGGAACTCGCCCCGCAACTGGCGGAAAAAACCGCGAGCCATCTGATCATGCGCGTCGGCAACGTGATGGTGCTGCACCGTCCCAAGCCGGCGTCGGCACCGGTCGTCGTTCCGAAAACTTCTTCAGACTAATAATTTCTCGCCTGTTTTTTACTGCGTGCCGACGCGGATGAATCCGGCTCCAAATTCTGCTACTGACTCAACCGGTAAAATTTGGGCGAGGTGGAAATGGCATTGGTCACGGTGTTAAACCCGCCGAGAATGACGGGTGTCGTCAAATTGGTGTTCCAAACCGTCGGCGAAACAAGATTGGTTGCAAACTCCAGATTGTAACCGTTAAAACTGGCAGGCCACGTCAGAACCACATTGGTTCCGGAACGCGCGATGGCCAGTAGAAGCTGTGACAGCGAGTAGCTGAACACGGTGCCGTTGCCCAAACTGCCGCCACCCGCTGCGGTGCCATACAGGATGTTGCCGGACAGGATCAAATCTGTCTGCGGATCGGCTCCGTCGCCACCGCCGGTGAAGCTATACAAACTCCTGAAATTTGAGCCATTCACGCCGATGGCAAACAACGTGCCGTTGGTGTAGGCGCCGCCCCCCGAGGTGGTGCCGTAGAGGGTGCCGCCCGACACGGTCAATCCGGCACGCGGGCCGGAACCATCGCTGCCGCCGGTGAAACTATAGAGGTTGGTGAAAAACAGGCCATTGGTGCTGACGGCAAACACGACGCCATTACCATAGGTGCCTCCGCCAGCTGTCGTCCCATACAGGTTGGTGCCGGACAACACCAGTCCTGCGAACGAATACGCCCCGTCGCTGTTGGTGCCATTAACCGGAGTTGAGAAATAATGCAGAATATTGAAAGAGCCGGGCTGATTCGTGACGACGGAGAACACGGTGCCGCCGCCATAACTGCCAGCCTGCTCCGTTGTGCCATAAAGCGTGCCGGCCGGGCATATCAACCGACCGGAGGGAAAAATTCCGTTGTAGTTCATTGCATAGGGGCTGTAAGTAGGTGCATAGAAATCCTGCAATTCCCCACTGGTTGCACCATTGGTGGTCACATAAAACAAAGTGCCCTGGATATTCATGCCGCCGCCATACCACGTCGTCCCATACAAGGTATTGCCCGCCAGGGCCAATCCTGCCACCGGCTCATAACCTGAAGCGGTATTGAAGGTAAAATTGAGATTGAGCAGGTTCGTGTAACCCGTGCCATTCGTGCTGATGGCGAACACCGTGCCACCACCCAGGCTGCCGCCGGCATAGGTTGGTCCATACAGGGTGTTGCCCGATGAAATTAATCCGCCCACCGGAATCTCACCGCTGCCGGAAGAAAAGTTATACTCATTGGTAAAGCCGGTGCCGTCGGTATGGACGGCGAACACGATGCCAACGTTGTTGGTTCCGCCGTGCTCCGCCGTCCCATATAGGGTGTTGCCCAATAAGACCAGATCGCCGTTCGGTCCGGTGCCAAAGGCAGGACTGAAAGTATAAAGTGTGTGGAAGGCGGGGAACGAGTTTGAGGAAACATTGACCACGCCAAGTACGGTGACGGCCAGGGGTGCTGTCCCGTAGGTGCTGTGGGCTGTCAGGCTCGGGGAGAAAGAACCGGTGCTCGTGTAAACGTGCACTGGATTTTGCGCCGGGCTGTTCCCGCCATCGCCAAAGTTCCAGTTCCAATTGGTCACATTGTTGCCGGCGCTGTCCACGCCGGGGCTGGCGAATTGAACAGTTAGCGGCGCTACACCGGACTGGGGAATGAAGCTGACATTCAGCACGGGATTGGTCACGGTGATGGTCCCGGGGCCGGTGATGGAAAGGGACGATGACCCGTAGGTGCTGTAGGCGGTGAGGCTGGGAAAATATGAACCGGCATTGGTATATGTATGCAGGGGGCTTCGCGCCGGGCTGTTTCCGCCGTCGCCAAAACTCCAGTTCCAATTAGTCACGGTGTTGCCCAGACTGTCCACGCCAGGGCTGGTGAACTGAACGGCCAGTGGCGCCAGACCACTGCTCGGCAAAGCGGTGACGGTCAGGGTGGGGAAGGTCGGCGTGATAAAGCTCACCTGATTGAGGAATCCGGCCTGTGTGGGGTCCGTGTCGCCGTTGGCAGACGATGTCCAGCTCAAGGTGTGCTGGCCGGGGCCGATGGCGTAAGGTCCGTCCTGATACCAGGCGGTGTCGCCGGTGATATTGTTCGAATAGTTGCCGTCCACGTCGAACTCGCAACTGAAACCCTGATTAGGATCGTTGGCGATGCTCGACCAATAATACGTGAGTGTTCCGGGGCCGTTGACCGTCACAGAAAGCGTCGAAGCCTGTATGCCGGTCACGCTTCCGCTCTGCGCGGCGGACGGAGCACCGTTATAGGTGTTAGTGGTTTCGGTGAACCATGCGGCATCGCCCATGGTTGCCCAGGGCAGACCGGCGGTGCCGAGGTCGCCGTTAAAATCTGCCATCTGGCTGCCGACCGTGAATTGCACGTTGGCATAGTCCCACACATGCCAGGTGGAAACCCAACCGGAAAGAGGATTCCCGGCACTGTTGGTTGGCACCGAGCTGACCACACCCGTAGAGGACAGATAATAAGTATCCACCGTGATGCTGTTAAGTCCAGCCGCCAGCGTGTCGCCGGAGTAACTTTGTTGTGTAACCGGCAATTCATATCCTGAGATTGGCGTATAAAGGATCTGTTCGCTGAAGTTGGTCGGGCTTTGCCATAGATAGGTCGGCTGGTTCGTGACGTTCAATGCGTTGTTGGGCGGATAAATAATGGAAACAAGCGGAATGGCATTACTGCCGATGCTGGCCGTGACCTTAAAATGAAATATATTGGTGGTGACGGTATTGGTCACAAAGATGGTCCACTGACCGTTGGTGATATTTTGAATGAACGAGTCGCTAAAATCCGGCGCATCAAAAAGACTAAAACCGCCGCTGCCAGAGCCGCTGGCCAGATTGAAGCCGTTGGTGTCAAAATGAAACAGCGAATATGCGGCATTGCTGTTGGTCGGCCAACCCGGTGAAACCACAAAGTAATCCCCGAAAGAGACATTGGCCGGCGTGTTGTTCGTGCTCAGATTACAACTGAACTGGTAGTATTGAGATCCCTGGTAGTTGCCTCGGTTCAGGTCCACTTCCATCGTCAGCCCGGCGCGCGCAGCCGGCACGGCAAAAACGCCGAGGGTGAATACCAAAGCAACCAGTTGCAAATGGCGACTGGTCAGGAAACGGTAGAAGTTTTTCATTTTAGATGTCAGTGTTGGTTTCATCGTTCTGTTTGATTGCATCTGCTTCACTGCGTCGAGACGCGGATGAAGCCCTGCTTGGCCGGGCTGAAAATGGAGTATGGCAGGGAAATGATCTTCATTGTGCCGTCGCCGCTGACGGTGGAATTGGTCAGCCAGGTGCCAACGGCAAGATTTGTCCGAAACAGGATGTTGTGGTTGAAGCCAGATTCCGAGAGGAATTGGAACTGGAAGTTCGCACCGCTGTTCGACGGGTTGAGCAACGTGACCGGGGTGGCTGAAGTCGCTGTTTCGTTGATCTTGGCAATCATGCCCGCCTGGGTGAAAATGATCTGTGAAAGGCCGACGCCCGGGACGTAGAGGTCGCTGGAAACATAGTTGGTGCCGAACTGAGCCGGGCTGCCAATATCTTTGACCTTCAGGAAACCGCTGGCCCAGACGCCGTCGGAAGTGGTGGCAATGCCGCGGAAGTTGGCGAAAGCGGAAGATACTCCGTTGCGCGCCCAAAGCGGGTTGCCATTTGGGTCGAACTTGGCGACCAGAGGCTGGGTGAAGTAAATGAAGCTGGAACTGCCAAAAGTAGAGTCAAGGTCGTTGGTGGTAAACAACGGAGCCGCGATGACCAGGTTGCCGAACTGGGAGTAACTGTCAAAGTCGCCGCTGACATAGACACCGGAGGCATTGGCGGCCGTGGCCCAGATCATGGTGGAGGGGTTGCCGAATACGGTGGCTGCTTGAGCGGTGCCATTGGTGTTGTAACGGGCGAAATACTGTCCGCGCCCGCCCGGCACGGCAACGGAAATGCCGCCGAACATCACGGAAGAGCCATACGTGTTGGCGGTGAGGAATACATTGGTTCCCGACACGGCAATCAGAGGCATATCGTTAAGCTCTCCAGAGAAATTTGCGCCATATTGATGGCCCACGGCGTGCAGCCAAAGTGCCTGGCCATTGGTGGCGTTGAGACAGGCGACCGCCCAGGCGCGGTCGGTGACGTTGGAGAGGCTGCCAATGATGACGTTCGTGACGCCGGAAATGACTGCTGACTGCAGGCTGACATATAGCAGTCCGTTGCCGTAAGCCAGACCGTAGGTATAAACCGGAACGCTTTGCGCCCAGCGAACCGCGCCGTTGGCGTCGTATTGCACGAGGAATCCGCCTCCGGCCGGGGACGAGAGATTGGTGCCGCCGAAGCTGACGGTTCCGGACATGAAGCCAGCCAGGGTTACATTGCCCGAAGCATCGGAAACCAGCATGTTGTAACTCGTATAGACGAAATTGGTCCCGGTGATTAATTTCGACCAGACATTGCTTCCGTTGGCATCAAATCGGGAAAGCAAAAGCGAACCGCCGGCGGTCTCCACGAATCTGTTTGTCCCGAACCAGTTTGTGCCGATGATTTCGGTTGCTTGGTAGGCACCGTTACCCGGAGCCACAGCCACTGCCCCGCCATAGCTGCGGCCTGTCTGGTTGTTGGTCAGGCCAACGGCCCAGAGCGCATTGCCATTGGCAGAGTGTTTGACCAGCGCGGCACCATAACTTCCCGGCGCTGTGAGCGCATTCGCATTGTTTCCATTGGTGACGACATTCATGCTTCCGTAATACTGGGAGGTGGCGTAAACGTCTCCCGCCGAATCCACCGCGCAACCGAGATAGTAGTCCTTGTTGAAAACGGAACCATCCACCGGGCTGAAGGGAGACTTCAAGGCGTGCGTCCAGTCGGGCGGCAGGGGTGAACTGGCAAAACTCACCGATGCGCTGGTCGTGGGCGTTGAGCCGCCGAACGAGCTCGCCACGGCATAGTAACTACCCACGACGCCAGCCGTGCCGGAGTTCGTCGGGATGAAGAGCGCGTTGGTCGCGTTGGGAATGGGTGAGGCGTTGCCCACTTCAAACCATTGCCAGGAGATGGAGGAGCTGTTCGTTGCCGCAGCCAGCAGCGCAACGTTGTAACCGGGATAGTTGGTTTGGTTGAACGGGTTCACGGTGATGACGGGCGGCGTCGCTACCACGTAGCTGACCTGATCCAAAAACCCGGCCTCGGTGGGATCCGTATCGCCGTTTGCCGTGACCTTCCAACTCAAGGTATGCTGACCTGCGGGAATTATGTAAGGTCCGGCTTGAACCCAGGACTGGCTGCAGTTAATGTTTTTCTGTTGGCTGCCGTCCAAGTCGAACTCGTAATCAAAGTTGTTGCAGTCATCTTGGGAAGCCCAGTAAAAAGTGAGTATTCCCGGACCGGTGACGGTGGTGGAAAGCGTCGAAGATTGGGAATTAGTGACGCTGCCGCTTTGCGCCGCGGCGGGCGCGCCGTTGTAGGTGTTGGTGGTTTCGCTGAACCAACTGGTATCACCGCTGCTGGTCCAGGTCAGTCCCGTGGTGTTGAGCACCGTGTTGAAATCCAAACTGCTCGCGATCTGGCCGGGGTTGTTGTAAAGATAGGCGACTTCGTTCGAACTCAACGCGCCTGAATAGATCTGGACATCGTCCAGTATGCCGGTGAATGGAGCGCCCCCTTGGCCGCCAATGGAGGCCCAATCTGTGCTATTATACAAAATTCCCGGCTCGCCGTAATCCGATGAATCCAATACCCCGTTGATATAAATCTGCTTCAGGCCGGAACCTTGATCCCTGGTCACGACCACATGCACATAGCTCCCGGAAGTAATCGTAGCGACAGAATTCAGCGTGTCCTGTCCATAAGCTCCCGGGGGAACGCCGGTGGCAATGGCGGCCTGTGTGCCCGTGATACCCAGGGGAATCACGCCATTGCCGTTGTTGTTGAGGTAAATGACTTCTTGTCCATCACCATCGTTCAACGGGTCGTTGTCATTGCCAAGCACATTGGTCGTGTTGATCCACGCGGATACCGTGAAGCTGCCAAAAAGTGTGCTTGTCCAACCAGTTGGCGCGCCGCAAAAGTTCATCCAGCTATCGCCGAAGAATTGCACCGCCCCGCCCCCGGCTTCCGAATTGGTGGTGGACTGGAATATGGTGCAAACGCCCATGCAACCGGCGCATTCGAGGCTGTTTGCATTGGTGGATGAGTCGAAGCCAAGGTCGCTGCTGTTGTCGAATGCATAATGGGCGACCAGTGTGTGGGAGACGCTGGTGGAAGGCGGGGGCGCGACGGTAAAGCCGGCACTGGCTCCCGACTCAAGCGTGGATGTATAGGTCCAGCCGGCAATCGGCTGGGCATTGTTGGTGTTGAGCGGCGTCGTGGCGACAAACAAATTGCCGGTGTAGTTGGTGACGTAATTGAGATTAAAATAGGTGTAGCTATCCGGGTTGCTGGCGGGAATGGCCACGGGAATGGTCCAGTTGGTCTGTGAACTGGACGCGGTGCCGGGATAATAAAAAGACGAATTGTTATTCAAGGATCCATAGCCGTATTGATCCACATAAAGCGATCCGCTGACGGGCCAGTTCGTCGGCTGGCCTTGCCAGACAAACGTCGGCAGGTTGGTCAGATTATTGGCCCCGTCCGTCGGAGAAGTAATCAGCGTGGCCGGCAACTGGTTGGTGGTGAGTCCGCCGGGGAGGCTCACTTTGAATGTGTAGTAGTTCGTCACCGTGGCATTGGTGAATTGTATTATCCAGTTTCCGTTGGTGATTTGCTGGATGGCTGAAGCCAGGTCGGTATAGGGATTTTCGTGGCCATCAAGGGTGTTCACGCCACTGGAAGTGACCTCGATCTTGCGCCAGGAGCCGTTGGTTGGCCATTGCGGCGAACTGATGGAATACACGCCCAGCGGCGCGGCGGGCGCGATGGCATTGGTGTTCATCGGCGTGTAAAACACATAAGTGCCGCCGGTGACATACAAGTCCACGGTGAAGGTCAGCCCGGCGCGGGTGGTGCTGGCAGCCAATGTGACGGCGGCGGTGAGAAGAACCAGGGCGCGGGAAAACTTTCCGGCGCAGAAGGGCGCGAAGAATTTCATGATTTGCTCCTATGATTAAAAGCGGGACGTTTGCCGCTTGTTATTGGATTTTCCGACTCGGAGGCGATTTACTCACGGGCCGCGCTAAAAATCAATCCCAAAATGGCAGAGATTTCTGCAACATTCATGTTACACAATTGCCGGCCAGATCCAATCTACGGAGCCTGCGCCGCTGTCGGTCGCGCTGCGCCAAGTCTCAACTGCGGGTCAATTCCTGCCACCGCAGCGTTCTAGGCGCTGCGTCACGGCTGCCAGACTGAGCGGAAGAATTGTGTGGCCGCACCCGGAGGCACCGGCACCGGCACGCTCGCGCTGCTGCCTGTCAAGGTGTTTGTGGCCACAGAATTCCAGTTCAACAGATCCGGAGAGCTTTGGATGACGTAAGGAGTGCCGGGCTGGCCCTGCAAGAGCAGTTGCACCTGGCCGGACTGCACCGCCTGCACCGCGAGCGTTGCCGGCCCGGGCGCGAAGGTGAACAGCGTCAGCGACAGCGGCGCGAAATTATAGTTGAAGTTCGCCGCCGCCGAAGAATAGCTCCCGCCCGCCAGATCCTGCAACGCCGCCGCACCGTTCGTCTCCGCTGCCTGGTCCTGCGGGATGCCGTAGGACAGCAGCGACGCGGTGGACCACGGGACGAAATTTGTCAGCGCAATTTGCGCGTTGAGGTTCGTGGTCAGGTTTTTGTTGATGACAAGCACCGAGAGCGCGCCGTTGGTGCGGCGAACGGCATAAATTGAAAGCAGTAGGTTGTCGCTGGACGCGGTCAGCACGGAATCGCCGGGTCGCGCGAAATTTTGCAGCAGCTTTTCTGCATAGTAGGTTGGATACGGTGAGTTGGCGGAGTTTAAAATTCCGTAGTCGCCATTTGGCCGCCAGCCGTAGATGGTTGGGTCAAAATTACCGTCTGTCTCGTAGCCGTTGTGCAGGTCCCACCAGATATAGGAGCGGAACTCCGTTTTCATCAGCGCGCTGGTGCTGTCCGCGAGGTAGAGCGCGTTGACGAGGCTGGTGGACTGGCGGCCCATCGCGCCGGCGTCGCTGTTGTTCTCCGTCACGCACAATTCGATATTGCTGCCGCCGGAGCCGATGTAATCCGTGATCTGCTGGCGCAGGTCGCTGGCGGCGCTGGCCCAGTCGCTCCAATTTGACGGCGATGGGTTGCTGGCCACTTGCAGCAGCAGCGGGTCGCTGTCCGATGAACTGGAGTAAAACGTCCAGCCGGATGAAGTGTATTGCGGGTAATCGTGGTAGATCAAAAAGTCCGGCGTGACACCGAGACTTTCCATCACGGACAGGACGATGGGCGTCCAGCCGTAGTTCGTGGTGCCGGTGCGCGGGTTGACGGCGAAATGCGTCGCGTTGTTGGAAGAACTGCCTTCGCCCGGCACAACCACCACGCCGATCTTGATG
>Ga0302320_10028242_pt1 | contig 10777 bp, 8 predicted proteins | sample Bog_T0_3_FD_202130 | JGI IMG/M metagenome (GOLD analysis project Ga0302320, IMG submission 202130) | Peat permafrost microbial communities from Stordalen Mire near Abisko, Sweden - Bog_T0_3 | ecosystem: Environmental > Terrestrial > Soil > Wetlands > Peat | place: Sweden: Abisko, Stordalen Mire... | reverse complement strand
AAGAAATTTGCCGTCGCGTACTCGGAAACTTTTGGAGAGTTCGGTCCGGGCAACGGCGCGTATTACCTGGCGACAGCGTTCGATCATATCTATCTGCAGCCTTCGGGCGACGTAGGACTGACAGGCATCATCATGGAGTCGCCCTTCGTGAAGGGAACTCTGTCGAAGTTGGGCGTAACCTTTCATGGCGATCACCGCTACGAATATAAGAATGCGCTCAACGCTCTAACCGAGACCAAGTACACCGGTCCGCACAAAGAAGCGATGACCGCGATCATGAATTCATGGTTCAACCAGATGAAGGATGGTATCTGCCAGGCGCGGCAGATCGCACCGGATAAGTTCCAGGCGCTGGTGGACGCGGGACCTTATCTGGGCAAGGAAGCAGTAGCGGCGAAACTCGTGGATGCGGTTGCGTATCGCGATGAGGTCTACGGCGACGTAAAGACCAAGGCAGGCGATGGAGCGGAGTTACTCTACCTGGATAAATATTTGAGCCGAGCCGGACGTCCGCACGAGAGCGGAAAGACAGTTGCGCTGGTGTTCGGTGTCGGCGCGGTTACACGTGGCAAAAGCGATTACGATCCCGTCCAAGGCAGCCAGAATATGGGCTCGGATACGGTAGCGGGCGCGATTCGAGCGGCCGCCGAAGACAAGGATGTAAAGGCGATCTTATTTCGTGTGGATAGTCCCGGCGGATCGTATGTCGCCTCCGATACCATCTGGCGGGAAGCGATGCGCGCGCGCCAGGCGGGGAAACCGGTGATTGTTTCGATGGGAAATCTGGCGGGATCGGGAGGATACTTTGTGGCTATGGCAGCCGACAAAATCGTCGCCGAACCAGGGACGATCACAGCCTCGATCGGAGTGCTCGGGGGAAAGATGCTGACCAGCGGCCTGTGGGACAAAGTTGGACTCTCATGGGATGAAGTTCATCAGGGCGAGAACGCCACCATGTTCACCGGCACGCACGATTACACGCCCGCCGAATGGGGACGGTTCCAGGCGTGGCTGGACCGTGTGTATGTGGATTTCACCAGCAAGGTTGCGGAGGGGCGAAAGCTGCCGCAAGAAAGGGTCCTCGAGATTGCCAAGGGAAGAATCTGGTCGGGCCAGGATGCGAAGAACCTGGGCTTGGTCGATGAACTCGGCGGCTACGATACGGCGCTGAAACTGGCGAAGAAAGCGGCGGGCGTTCCTGAAGGCGACGACGTCAAGATCGTGGTTTATCCGCGGCCGAAAACTCTTTTCCAAAGTGTGATCGATCGCCGTAGTCCGGATAACAGCGATAAGGACGCCGTAGGGCAGACCCTCGCGCGGATTTTGCAGGTAGTGCAGCCAGTGGCCCGTCAACTGGATGCGGCGGGGATCAAGAACAAAGACTCAGATCAGGATGACGTGCTGCGGATGAATCCCGTGCCCAGCAGCCGCTAGAGCCCAAAGCCGTATGTTTTTACTGACGGCTGAGAGCTGACAGCGTCTTACTCCACCGTCACCGACTTGGCCAGATTCCTTGGCTGATCGACGTCGCAGCCTCGGCGCACGGCGATGTGATAGGCGAGCAGCTGCAGCGGCACGATTTCCAGAATTGCCGAGAGTTCTTCCGGCGCAGGTGGAACGAACAGCACGTGATCGGCCTCTTCGATAATCTCTTTATCGCCTTCGGTGGCGAGCGCGATCACGATGCCGGAACGAGCTTTCACTTCTTTCAGGTTCGACATCGTTTTTTCGTAACGGACCATCGATTGCGGGCTCGTCACATCGCGCGTGGCGATGATGACGACCGGTAGATTTTCGTCAATCAGCGCATTCGGTCCATGCTTCATTTCGCCTGCCGGATAACCTTCGGCGTGAATGTAGGAAATTTCCTTGAGCTTGAGCGCGCCTTCGAGGGCGATGGGATAGTGAATGCCGCGTCCGAGAAAGAGGAAGTCCTGGGCACGGACATAAGTCTTCGCCAGCTCGTCGCATGCTTCATCATGGGTAAGAATTTGTTCCAGCTTGCCTGGAATCCGCATGAGTTCTTGCACGGCAGCTTTAGCCTGTTCTGACGTCATGGCGCCGCGCACCTGCGCGAGATACAGCGCGAACAAATAAAGCGCCGTCAGTTGTCCGCTGAAAGCCTTGGTGGAAGCCACGCCAATTTCCGGGCCGGCATGGGTGTAAACGGTTCCGACAGCTTCCCGCGTAATCATGGAGCCGACCACGTTGCAGATGGCCAGGGTCTGCGATCCCTTGGCTTTGGCTTCACGCTGGGCCGCGATGGTATCCGCGGTTTCACCAGACTGCGAAATCAGCATCGTCATCGTGTCGGGCCCAAGAATCGGGTCGCGATAGCGCCATTCGCTGGCGTAATCGACTTCGACCGGAACGCGAGCCAGGTTCTCGATCATGAACTTGCCGGCCAGTCCGGCGTGCCAACTGGTGCCGCAGGCGGCAATATTGATTTTCTTCAGCGCTTTGAACTCGGCTTCGTTGACCCGCATTTCGTTGAGGAAGATGGCGCCGGTATCCTGCGAGACGCGGCCGAGCGTGGTGTCGCGGACGGTGCGCGGCTGCTCATAAATTTCCTTGAGCATGAAATGCTTGAAGCCGCCCTTCTCGGCCATGATGGGATCCCAGGTGATGCGCTGGGCCTTGCGCTCCACCGGATTGCCGTCGAAATCGGTTACACGCACGCCATCTTGCGTGATGATGGCTAGATCGCCATCGTCGAGAAAGAAAAGGTCGCGGGTGTGATCGAGCAGCGCGGGTACGTCGGAGGCAACAAAGTATTCGTCCTTACCGAGGCCGATGACGACGGGCGGACCATTGCGCGCGGCGACGATCTTGTTCGGTTCATCGACCGCAATCACCACCAGCGCGAATACGCCGGTGAGTTCCTTGACCGCTTTAAGCACGGCTTCTTCGAGTTTCAAAGTCGGGCGACCGTTGCCCGATTGCAGGTAGTGCTTCTCGATCAGGTGCGCGATGATCTCGGTGTCGGTTTCCGTGGTGAATTTGTGGCCTTCGGCCGTCAATTTCTTTTTGAGCGAAAGATAGTTTTCGACAATGCCGTTGTGCACCACCACGATTCTGCCGGTGCAGTCGCGATGGGGATGGGCGTTTTCTTCGGTGGGGCGGCCGTGCGTGGCCCAGCGGGTGTGTCCGATGCCGTAGGTGCCGTCGAGCGGCTTGAGGCGAATTACTTCTTCCAGATTGCGCAGCTTGCCTTCGGCCCGACGGATTTCGAAGCCACCGCCGTTTCCGGCTACCGCGATTCCCGCCGAGTCGTAGCCGCGATACTCCAGCTTTCTCAGACCCTCAATGATGACGGGGACGACCGGCTTCTTACCGACATATCCCACAATGCCGCACATGGTCGAATCGACTCCTTGGCGAAATGGTTCGGTGGGGGACCCGGCGATGGTTCACAGAACATTGCCGTCACGCACAACCGGGAACTTACTCTTCGAAGGAGAAACGAAACTCTTCAATGACCGGGTTCGTTAGAACTTCGCGTGCCATCCGCTCTACTTCCGCTTGCGCCTCGTCCTTTGAGATACCGCCATTGAGAGTAATTTCGAAGTACTTTCCTTGCCTCACATCGTGCAAACTCTTGTAGCCGATTTTCGTAAGGGCGCCGTGGATGGTTTTACCCTGCGGATCCAGAACGCTCTTCTTCAACGACACGTAAACGTAGGCTTTCATCAACTTACTGATTATACGTCAGGTGGTATCGAACTGGACCGTGGTTTTCGTTATAGGGGGTATGGGCGCTGGCCACTCACCTTCTCGAGGGCGCGTCCGTAACTTATTTAGAAGACGATAGTTGACGCTCCAACTCTGCGATCGCTTGCTCCAGCATCTGGCGATGACGAGGGTTGCTGGCGGCCTGCAGTTGTTGAGTCAGGCGTTCCCGGGAAAGAAGCAGGCCCTCGCGTCTCCGGTTACGTTTCTGCTCCTCGGGCGAAAGCGGCGCGCGGGCGGTTTTCCGCTGCTCTATGCTTGCTTCCTGCTGTTGTTCTACGGACTTGCTCTCCCAGCCGCGTGCCATTTGTCCACATCATACCGCGCTTGCGGTTGACGTCAATCGGGCGTTCTCGGACCATGCCGGCGCTGTTAAGCACTCTCGGAGCGCGCTAATTCTTGCCCTGCAGATGAAAATCTGCCGATTCGAAATAGTGTTTCTGACGCCCGCTCGTACTGATCCACCAAGGGCGGAAGCGACCGGGTTTGCCTCCCTGGTAATAGAACAGCATCCAGCAGGTGGAGGCAGGCCGGAATGGTTTGCAAGCGCAGCCGAAAAGCACTCTCGGAAAGCTGAACACCGGACGCTGCGATTCCCGGGTTGGGGCTCCGTTGCGCGGCTTGACCAACCTTGGCAAGCGCCGTCGCCGCTCTTCCCGCTTCCCAGCTGTAGATGAATGCAGCCCAGGCCCGCTGCCGCTTAATCTCACGGAATTTCCCGGGTGGTAAATGATCGCGAAGGAACGCTTCCTCGTCGGAGTCGACCAGGTTTCTGAAGGCCTCGATGTCGAGAGAGCGGAACGCCTGGACGGCATTTTCTAAATCGCCCGGGCTGGTGCGGCCGTAGATGGCAACATACACCAGGACCGCCAGCGCACTGAGTCCAACGGCGACAAGAGTCCAAGCGGCAATCACTGCCGGAGCAACTGTTGCAATTCCCTGTTCCAAGTGTTCACCTCATCGTCGGGAAAAACTGTGGGGGACGCCGGTGTATGTTCGGGCGCCAGCACATACCCGATCCAGATCAAAACACAAACCAGGTCGGTGCCGGTTGATAGCAAATTCAAGAACTCTGTCCATCTCTGGCTGATGAATTCCGCGCGCAGAGCGTATATCGCAAGATCAACGCTCGCCGAGGCTCCGAGACCCAGCGTGATTCCAAAGGCAAGGCGACGCCACGACAGGCCCAGAAAGCGGGAAAAAAGCAGCAAGGAAAGGAGCAAGCCACATTGAACCATAGCCGCTCCCCGATTGACGACGGAGACGCCGGCAATCCACTTGATACTATTGTCCCCGGGCGCAAACATGGCGAGCAAAACACCCACCGCGATCAGTAAACCTGTTACGCATTGCAGCGATCGCCTCGCTGCCACCTTCAGAAACCGGGACTCCCGAAACAAATCTTTAGAAACCTCGTCAATCACCCCGAAACGTAGAGCGATTCTAAGCATCGGGGTAGCGTAATACGCATACGCATACCCCCACCCCCCTCCAGCCGCGCGGGGAAGCAAAGATAGTGCGAACAAGGGAACGAAGACAGCAATCTCGTAAAGCACTAAGGCAAAAAAGCACGGGAACTCGCGGTGCAAACGGCGCCTATAAAGAATAACCGCAAGTACGCCGAGAAGCACATGGGGCGAGATCCACAGGAACAAAAACAGCACCATATGCCAGCTGATTGCGATCATTGCAGACAGCACCTCGTGCCAACTGATTGCAGACAGCACCAGGTGCCAACCGATCGCAAGCATTCCTAGAGGACTATAACCCCGTCATTGCTCCTTTTCAACTGAGAAAGCCGCCGCGACCGTTCCCCGCTTCGCTAACAATTCATCCCCGGTACACAGCAGCCTTGGGGGGTGCAGTACGGTGCGGGATTGTCGGCCAAACTTGGAAGCGCTGCGGTTGTCAGGAACATTGCCAAAGCAGCCAAAATCAGCATAAATCGTTTCACGGTAGTTCTCCTTTGCGAAAGAATTCGCACCGTGATACATTGCTGGCGGAAGAAGGTTTTTTTCCTTTTAGTTCACTTTCGATGTCATTCCGGAATTCGTAAATTCGATGAGGCTAAAATCCGCTCTCGAGGACTTTGAAAAAAATACTCTAGGCGCAGTCCCTGGTGTGTTGGGCAGACTTGCCTATGTTGGTAAGTTGCACGACGGCGAGGGAACTTACCAGCACTGGGGTTTGGTGAAGGTGTATGGCGGCGATGCCGCGCAATCCGCAATCCGTGCGTCGCACCGGGTCCTGCTCTTCGAAGTCTTGAAGAAACCTTTGGCTGTACTGCTTAAAGACATGATGGCGTCATGCTCGAGTGAGCATTTGACGGAACGGGAGTTCCTGGCTTCGCTTCGGCAATGTCCACCCAAGCCGCTGTCGCCAGCGGCCCAGGCACATCTCAGGTCAGTGCTGAGCGCGCTTTCGGCGTTAGTTGAGAGTCGGGATGATGCCAATCCCCAAGGTGCATCGCAACTCCGACAACCTGTCCAAGGACCTCCGCCTCCTGCGGGTATTTAAGAACTCGCACCGGAACGGGAGACAGAGGATGGGGTTGTAATACGATGGAGTCACGCTTGATCGAGCACCAGCAACAGGTATATCCGTCACGCATTTCCACAAAGTAAATCGGGCGTTCGAATTCCGAGCGCCATCCACCTTCCCCAACTTCCCCAACCTTGTCCTTGGTTGCGTCGACTTGCACGAAACTGCCCGGGGGGAGAATCGGATACATTGTAAAATCTTCCGATCCGACATACCCATAGGTGTACCGGTCGTCTTTAAACTGCTCAAGGAAGGCCATGGGCACAGTGCCCCATTGCTCGACAGCGCGTCGTAAGTCGGTCGTTTTCTGGAGCGTAAATCCGGGATCGAACTTTGTGGGTATTTGCAGTTGGGTGACGTTGCTTAAAGCTTCGGTCACGTGAGACTTCTGCGGATGCCCGAAGCCAATGTCCGCTGAGATGCCATCAAGTTCAAGGCCATAGAAGGACAGTAACTCCCGATACTCCCGCCGATAAATGGCGGCAAAGGAATAGAGTCGAAAAATACTCGGGATAATGCCTTTGGTTTCGATGTCGGACAAGCGGCTGGGCGGAATTGAGAATTCGTCACTCTCAAATCTCTGTGCGATCTGATTACTGGCAAGCTCGACGTCCCTCATACGATATCCGAGGGTTTCTCTCAGTAGCCGCAGCCTTTGTCCGCCATTCAGTTGCACGACCGCCAACCTCTGCCCACATTCTATCATCGGTTCCAACGGCGCAATAAGGACAAGCCTCCACCGGATTTCCTGATTTTGAAACAGAAAGGGCCGCACGGCCACAGTCCAGTTTCATCAGAATGAATCCAGAGCGACACGGTCCGGGGCACCAAGCGGCAGGGCGCCGCAAGCGTGTGTTCGGTTTTCGTAACAGGAAAATTGCTGCCTTGCCTCGAACTCGGGGATGAGATAAGAATTGTTTTTCCCGGAAGACACCCATCCAGGAAGACGGTGTTGCAGAAGCTGACAGGACCCCACGACCGGGGAGAATGAGATTGGTTCCCAAATGCAGGAACCGACGCTGCCACACCGCGATGTTGAACGTGGATTCGCAGCTTGGCAAGTTGCGATGATCCCGAGTTTCTGCTCAACACCGGCTACCCGCCGTTTTGCAATGCAATCGATTCACAGAGGTTTTTGTATGTCAGAAAGCGGAGCCGCACTCGATGGAGATGCCTCGGCAGAAACCAAGCGGTATCGGTTGCTGCTCGAGATCAGCGACCTCGTAGCGCGAGCCCAGAACTTGCCCGACGCATTCAAGGAATTCGCCACTCCAGTGCTGGCCCTGACGGGAGGGGAATTGCTGAATCTGTCGGTCCATGATCCGCGCCATGATTGCATGCAGACGCATTACTGGAAAAAGAACGGGGAAACTGGTGAATTCGATCCTTTTCCGGTGGACGAAGCGGCGAGCGGATGGGTATGGAAACATCAGGAACTGGTGGCGATTCCAGATACCGAAGTGGAGAATCGCTTTCCTGGCTTCGTGCCCGTGCTGCTCAATCACGGTGTCCGATCCTACATCGCCGTGCCTGTAACGACGGGTTCGAACCGTTTTGGCGCCCTGGGTCTGGGCAAGAAGGTTCCCGAGATCCCGAACGACGAGGACGTCGAATTCCTCTCGCGGGTCGCGACGCTAGGAGCGCTGGTACTGGAGAAGGACCGAGCCTACAGCGCCTTTGAGGAACAGAAGAGCCTGGTCGCCATCAGCCGTGACCTGAGTTCCACCCTGGAGTCGGAGAAGTTGCTGCCCGCGATTCTTTCCAGCATTCGGAACATCGCGCGCTACGACCGCACAATCCTCTGCCTTCTGGACGAGGATGGCAAGAACACGCACCTGTATGGAGACGCGCTGGAATGGGAGCCTTTCATCAACCACAGCAGGACAATTCCGCTCGAGCAATCACTCTCGGCGCAGGCCATTGAGACGCGCAACGTGACCTTCCTCACCGCAGAGGATTTGCGCAAGATGAACTCACCGTTGGCGAACGCCATGTACGCGGGCGGGGTTCGGTCGGTTTGCAGTGTGCCTCTGATCGCGGGCAATCGGGTCTGGGGAGCATTGAATCCGAATAGCACAATGGAGCATGCTTTCGGCCCGGCAGAGGCCGAATATCTACAGCAGGTAGCCAGCCAGATCGCGGCAACGCTTCAGAATGCGCACGCCTATCGCGAGATCGAAAAACTCAACCAGCGCCTGGCGCAGGAAAAGAGCTATTTAGAGTACGAAATCCGGAGCGCGAACCAGTCCGACGATATCGTTGGCAACAGCCCGGCCTTAAAACGTGTGCTGGACTATGCGGCGATCGTTGCCGACACCGATTCCACCGTCCTCATTACCGGTGAAACCGGGACCGGCAAAGAACTGATTGCCCGCATGATTCACAACATGAGCGGGCGCAAGGATCGCAACTTCATCAAGGTGAACTGCGCCGCCATTCCCACAGGACTGCTGGAAAGCGAGTTGTTCGGCCATGAAAAGGGAGCGTTCACGGGAGCGGTAAGCCAGAAACTGGGCCGCCTGGAATTGGCGGATAAGGGCACTTTGCTGCTCGACGAGGTTGGAGACATTCCGCTGGAGTTGCAACCCAAGTTGCTGCGCGTTCTGCAGGACCAGGAGTTCGAGCGCCTCGGAGGAACGAAGACGATCCGGGTGGACGTGCGGCTGATCGCCGCCACCAACCGCGATCTGGCTCGCGCCGTCGAAGAAAAAGAATTTCGCAGTGACTTGTTCTATCGCTTGCAAGTGTTTCCCCTGCATCTGCCGGCGCTGCGCGACCGGCGCGAAGACGTCCCCATGCTGATTCGCCATTTTGTCGAAAAATGCGCCATCCGGCTGCACAAGCGGATCGACGTGATTCCCGATGAGGCGGTCGACGCGATGATGAATTGGAGATGGCCGGGAAACATCCGCGAACTGGAGAACTTTATCGAGCGCTCGCTGATCCTTTCGGAAGACAGCCGGTTGAACGCGCCCCTCGGCGAATTGCGCGAGCAAGGCTTACGGCAGGCTGATGATTCCGATGATTCGCTACGTGGCAAAGAACGCGGGCACATTATCGAAATTCTACGTCAGACGCGGGGCGCATTATCGGGTCCGGGGGGCGCGGCGGTAAGGCTTGGACTCAAGCGCACCACGCTGCAGTACAAAATGCAGCGGCTGGGAATCTCGCGCACGGATTATTTGCATTAGGAGGTGTTGCAGAACAGCCGACTTTGGCCACGATCCGGAGCCGCAGATGTTGCAAGCGGTTCTTTGCGGCAAAGGGAATTCGCGCGTGTTCTCGTTTTTGAGTTGGGAGCCAACCCGGATTGGATTACAGCCTGCCCCCTCGGCTATGTGCTTGTGTCCAACTGGGGTACGAAGAGTCCGTAGCTCGCATTACTGGCGTCGAGACTCGGGTTTCCAAATCAATCCTCCGCGTCGTTACAGGGAAGTGCGACGCGGAGGTTTTTTGTTTTGAGACTGCGACAGTAGCATCTGCCCAAATGTCGGCAGGCGGTCAGCGCCCCGGCATCTCATTTCTTTGCGCTGCTCGCTCAAATTTTTGTAAGAAGTGAAGGTACAGTCACTTAGTGCAAGTCGCCTATGTGGCCACTGGTGTGCACCAGTTGTCCGCGTGGCGCATTCCGCTTCCCCCGGCGAAGGATTCTGCCAGCTAGTTTTTCAGCGACCAGGAGAAGTGTGTGATGGATGTGTCCCGGCGTTTCGCAATTCCAAGCGACTGTCTCAGTTGCTCCCTGAGGCAGACCTGTGACTTCGGCAATTTGCCTCAGCCTCTGATGACTGAGTTCAACGCGATGGGGCACCTGACCCTGTATCCCAACAATGCCACGTTGATGACCGAAGGCCAAATTCCGCGGGGCGTCTACATTGCGTGTTCGGGCCGCTCGAAACTGTCGGTCGTGGCCCGAGATGGTAAGACGATCATCCTGAAGATTGCCGGGAACCGTCAGATAATGGGGCTGAGCGCGGTCGTCTGCGGGACACCCTCTGCGATTACGGTTACCACCATTGAGCTTTGCCAGATCAAGTTCATCGAACGCGACAGTTTTTTGCGTTTGATCGAACGCAATAGTCACGCTGCACTTGCGTGCGCCACCATGCTTGCCCAGGAGGTCACAATCTCGTTCGACGATGTGCATGATCTGCTGCTCGCCCGTAGTTCGACGGAGAAGCTCGCCCGCCTGTTGCTTTCCTGGATCTCGGACGAGCCTCGCAACCGCGATCTCCGCGTAACCACGGAATTTACGCATGAAGAAATTTCCCAGATGGTCGGGTCGTCGCGAGAAACGGTAACCCGGTTGTTGAGTGACATGAAGCGCAAAAACTTGATACGGCTGGACGGTGCGACGCTGGTGATTCCCAACCGGATCGCGCTGCAAGCCATTGCTTCTTGAGAAGATTCCCTCCCCTGGGGGGCGGACGAAGCCGTCTTCGCGTCCGCCCATTTTTTTCAGAGGTTGAACAGTTCCCGCAGCCGCCGGGTCTGGGCGCGGCTCACTGGA
>Ga0302320_10028239_pt1 | contig 10777 bp, 6 predicted proteins | sample Bog_T0_3_FD_202130 | JGI IMG/M metagenome (GOLD analysis project Ga0302320, IMG submission 202130) | Peat permafrost microbial communities from Stordalen Mire near Abisko, Sweden - Bog_T0_3 | ecosystem: Environmental > Terrestrial > Soil > Wetlands > Peat | place: Sweden: Abisko, Stordalen Mire... | reverse complement strand
GTTAGTTACACCCAGCGTATAAAGCAGTGGGTCGCCGCTGGGGACCGTAGGATTGGGAGTCGCAGACTTCGTGATGGCAAGACTTGTGCTTCCGGAACCCGACACAGTGACGGCGGCGCTCGCAGTGCTATTGGTGAGATTTGGAACGACGTTGGTTGCCGTGCTTGTTGCCGTCTCGTTAATTGTCGTTCCGGAAGCAGTATTAGCATTCACCTGCAGGACCAAGCTAAAGTTAGCCGGGGCATTCAAGGCGAGAGCGCTAGCGTCCGTGCAGGTAATGGTTCCGGTGCCGCCAACTGCCGGCTTAGTGCAGGTCCACCCGGCCGGAGGCGTGATGGATTGGAAGTTGGTGTTCGGCGGAGTGCTCTGTGTGAAGGTTGCGCCCGTGGCTTGGGCAGGCCCGAGATTGGTTACGCTTTGCGCATAAGTGATGTTGCTACCAGCGGCGACCGAAAGCGGAGTAGCAACATTTGTGGTCACTAAGTCAGATTGCGTAGACGTGGCAACCACGTCGTTCGCCGTCGCGCTGTTGTTGGCGGAATTGGGGTCGGTGGTCGAGGAGGTTATCGACGCGGTGTCGGCGATCGCGGTTCCGGCCGCGGTTCCCGCATTGACCGATACAACCACAGGAAACGTTACGCTTCCGCTTGCGAAGCTGGGATTCGTGCAAGTAATCGTCGCGCCCAGAACGCAAGCCCAACCTGCAGGGATCGGAGTCAAAGATACGAATGTTGTATTCGTCGGTACGGTCTCCGTGAAGCTGGCATTGGTTGCGGTACTGGGGCCAGCATTGGTCACTACTTGTGTGTAAGTAATGTTATTACCGGCTTGAACCGGCACGGGGCTCGCACTGTTGGTGACAGATAAATCTGCTGAACTGGCGACGATGACGCTGGCCGATGCGTTATTATTGTTAGAATTTGGGTCGGTGGTGGGAGCCGCACTCACAGAATCCGTGTCAGAAATAGTAGTACCTGAACTTACTGTCGGGTTTACGTTGACCACGAAGGTAAAGGTTGCGCTGGCGTGGGCCGCGAGACTCGCGATGCTGCAAGTGTAAAAGCCTCCGCTGAACGTTCCACACGTCCAACCCGCAGGTCCCGTCTGTGATACATAAGTTGTGTTGGATGGAACTTGATCGAAGAGAGCGACCACCGTCCCCCCTGCCGTCGCCGGCCCATTGTTAGTGACAGTCTGGGTGTAAGTAATGTTGCTTCCCGCCGAAACCGGATTCGGACTGGCCGAGTTGGTCACGCTCAGATCTGCCTGAGTCGCTCCCGCCACTCCTATAATTACAGTCGCAGAATTATTGCTGCTGTTGCTGTCGTGAGTGGCCGTGCCCACGGTGGCCGTATCCGTGATGGCTGTGTTCTGCGCCGTGGCGGCGCCTACTTGAACCGTCAACGTGAAGGTGCTGGTCGTTCCCGGAGCTACGCTTGGATTAGTGCAGCTGATAGAGCCGCTCGTCGTGCAAGTCCAGCCCGAAGGGGTAGGAAGCGAGACAAGCGTAGTGTTGGCAGGAATGGCTTCCGTAAACGTCGCCGTGCCGCAATTGCTTGGCCCAGCATTGGTGACGATCTGAGTGTAAGTGATATTACTGCCGGCAGTGACCGGGCTGGGTGTACCGCTATTAGTGACGGCGAGATCGCAAATCGTGCTAACTGGAGTTGTAACTGCTGTACTGTTGTTCGACAAGTAAGGGTCAGATGTTGTCGCAGAAACGGAGGAATTGGCCGTAATCGGCGTCGCTGTGATCGATGAAGCAACGTTGACCGCCACCAAAATGTTAATCGAATCGCCGGAGGTGAGGCTCGCATCCGTGCAGGTTATGTTTCCAGTTGCACCCACCGCCGGTGTCGTACAGGTCCAGCCCGCTGGGGGAGAAATCGAGGAAAAGGTAGTGTTGGCGGGCACAGCTTCAAGAAAACTTATCCCGGTCGCGGTCGCCGGGCCATTGTTCGTTATCGTCTGAATGTAGGTAATGTCGTTCCCCGCAAAAACGTAAGACGGCGTGGACGAAGTAGTCAAGGCAAGATCGGCCTGCGACGCCGATGCGGCCACGATGTCCGTTGCAGTCGCGGAGTTGCTCTGGGTGCCGGAGGCAGCGGTCGCAGTATCACTGATCACCGTACCCGCGGCGGTTCCGGCATTGACTTTGTCGATTACGGTAAACGTACCCGTCGCGCCTGCCGCCACGCTGGGGTTGGTACAGCTAACCGGCGGTGACGTGCAGGTCCAACCAGAGGGCGCAGAGACTGAAACGAATGTGGTGTTAGCCGGCGTGGCCTCCGAGAAAGTCGCAGCAGTAGCAGCCGCTGACCCAACATTACTGACAACTTGTGTGTAAGTGATGTTATTGCCCGCAACCACCGGATCTGGTGTGGCTGCATTAGTCACGAGTAGCTCGGCTCCAGTGCCGCTTCCAACGATCGTGGACGCAGCAGCCGTGTTATTGCTCGTATTCGGATCGCTGGCCGAAGAGCTGACCGATGCCACGTTCGTGATCACGGTGCCGTTCGCCGTTCCGGCCGTAACTTTGGCTACAAGGGAAAAAGTCGCGGCCGTACCTCCATTGAGACTCAAGTCCGTGCAAACAACATTTCCCGTGCCCCCAACGGCTGGAGTGTTACAGCTCCAACTGGCGGGCGCCATCAATGAAACGAATGTGGTATTCGCCGGAATCGCTTCGGACAGTGTCGCATTGTCGGCGGCACTGGGACCGTTGTTGGTGACCACCTGCGCGTAAGTAACATTACTCCCCGCGGCCACAGGATCAGGCGAAGCCGTGTTAGTCACGCTTAGGTCTGCACTGGAGGTGACATTGGCGACGTCGGTGGCGCTGTCATTCGCTAGATTTACCTCGCCGCCGCCACCCACCGTCGCGGTGTTAGTTTCTACCGAAGGGGCGGTTTGCAAAATGTTGGCATTGATGGTGATCGAGGGATAACTGCTCGTCGCAGCCAGGACAGTAGCATCGGTACAACTTACAGTCTGCGATGCGATCGAACACGACCAACCGGTGCCGCTTGCACTGGTCGGAGTCAACCCCAGCGGCAACGTATCGTTCATAGTCACGATGCCGTTAGTCGGACCATATTGACTTACGTTCGATACTGGAATCGTATAAGTCGCCGTCGAGCCTCGAACAAAAGTTCCGACGTGACTCTTAGCAAGAGTTACATCCGGAGTACATTGCGCGCCCGACAGAGTACCGGAAGTTTGTGAAATCGCCGCATTCGTCACGCTCGTGCCGCTGGCCCCCGAGGTTGAACCATAAGCCACTCCAGGATTCAACGTAAGGCCGTTGGCCCCACCGGCAACGCTAAGGCTGGCTGGAGCGCCCGACACCAGTATGACTCCGCCGCCACCCCCTCCGCCAGGGCCGTGACGGTTGCCCAGGCTGTATGCCTGCGAAGCCCACGCGTCACCACCAGTCCCGCCGTTCGCTTGCAGCGTGAGTCCACTTTCCCCGCCATTTGCGGATAGAACCACGATCGTCCCGCCAGCGCCGCCTCCGCCGCCCGCATCATTCGACGTACCGTTGTAGGCCGAGGTTCCATTCGCGGTAAAGGTTCCGCTTCCACTCAGCGCATAAGTCCGGACGATAATAATGCCGCCGCCCGACGCGCCGCTGCTGGCCCGATTGTCGCCGTCGGAATTGTTACGCGTTCCCGCCCCGCCCCCACCGCCCATAGCCACGCGATTGATGGTGGCTGGAAAAGCCGTGCCGCCTTCGCCCCCGACGCTAAGATTCGAGTTCCACGAATCGCCGCCAAAGCCTCCCGCTCCTCCATTGCCGCCGCCCCCACCGCCCGAGTTCTCATCGTTGCCTGCAGGGTCAGCATCGGTCCCGCCCCCGCCCGCGTTGCCAGGCGCGCCGCGAGCGCTACTGCCATCGGTTCCGGCCGTCCCGCTGGGGTAGTCGCTGCTGGTCTTCAAATAACTGTTCGCGGATTCCACCCAGAGCGGAGTGCCCGCGATTCCTTCTCCTTTCACTGCGTCGACGCCGTTTTCAACCGCTCCCGTGTAAGCCGCCGGCGCGGCGTGAAGGTAGTCTGTATTGCTGCCGCCAACACCTCCTTCCAGTTGTAGTCCCGCCCCACCACGGAAGCCCAATCCATCCACCGCGACCGTAGCGCCATTCAACGTCAGGGTGTTCGACATATCCAGCGACAGCACGCCCCCGGTCGAGCCATTCCAGGCCAGCGCGGTCGGCGGCGACGTCGCACTGAATGACGCAGTCGTGTATTGCGGCACCACAATCACTTGATAAGTCGATTGGCCCGCGGTGGCGGACGCCGCTGCCGAGTGATACGAAAACACCAAGCCGCCACCCGCTCCCGCACCCGAGATAGTCACCGAACCACCCGCGGTGCCCACCGCACTTTGCGCGGTCACAAACTCATAATCGCCCGCGCTGTTCAACGCAGTGAACCCCTGGCCGGTGCCGCCATTCCCGTAATCCACATTATTGGAGTCGTTGATGCTCGCATTCTGCATCTGGATCACGAGCAGAAGATTCCCAGCCGCAATCGCCGAGCCGGCGCCCGTTGCGGCCCCCACCGGGATGGACGTGGCTCCCGCTGCCACATTCCCCGTTCCCGGATAATACGTATTCAATACGCCGGTCAAGTTCGTTCCCGGCGCCGCTTGCGAAACGGCGGCGCACGCGGCCGACTGCACGGTCGCCACCGCTACATACGTATTGTTTCCAGTGTTCGGATCGGGCGGTGTTCCGGAATCAGAAACGGTGGCCGTATTTGGATACGCCCCCGAAGCGCTCGCCGTCACCGTGATCGCAATTGTAGCCGTCGCCCCGCTAGCCAAAGGCGTGGGAAGCGTGCACACAATCGGCGAAGCTGAGGTGCAGGTTGTCCCCGCGCTTGGCGTCACCGAGACCAGCGTCAATCCTGTGTCAGACCAGGCGTCCGTGAGAACAACGTTATTCGCCGCCGACGGCCCGTTATTCGACACCGTCACCGTGTAGGTGGTGTTCGACCCCAAAAAGACGGCGCTGCCTACACTGGTGCTGACTCCTATATCGGCCGTCGAAGGATTGATGGACACCGCTCCCACCGACCAGTTTGAGGTCCCGCTGAAGCTTTCCGATATCGGCACGCTGGGCGCCCCAGAACGTGTGCTGGCGCTGGCCGCAACGTCGGTCGTGGCTCCGATGTTTCCGCTGGTTAAATTCCACTGTTGCACCTGCGGCCCCGGTATCGTAATGGTTTGATTACTGCCCGTAGCCAGCGTATCGAAGACCATCCCATTGATCACGCTCGGTACATCAAGCTGCGAGTTGCCGCCGGCGGCGCCGTCTGCCGAAACCAATGCGCTCAGCGGAACCGTTTGATCGACTCCGGTGAAAGTCGTCGCTCCCACCACCGCGCCCACCGTGGCCGCGGTTGGCACGTTGATCGAAACTGATATGGGCACATTCGTGCCCGACGCCGGGTTCAACAGGTACCAGATCTCAACCCGGCGAGTGTTGCCGGCATCGTTGTGCGTGCCCAAAAGAGTCAGCGCAGTTCCGTTGTAATTAATCGCAGTGATCTTTGTGTTCGCCGAGTTGTTGATGTTGATCGAGACCCCCACCAGCAACAATCGGTTGGCGCCTGTTCCCGTGGTGTGATTAAGAGTCCCCGTAAACGTACCGGGCCCGGGAATATCTCCATTGTTGGTCGTCGTAGCATCCACCGCAACCTGGGCCGTGGAGTGCGCCACCGCCAACACCACAAACAGCAACGGAAGCAAGCTCAGAAGAGATGTGCCCGAACCGCTCGAATTTCGCCGCGACCCCGAACTCACCCGGTGCCAAAGTTTCGTGAATAAGTACTGGCCGCGAGCCGCGCCGCGCAGCAGCCTGCCCCCGATTCCTTTTAAATTCGCTCTCACGAGTTTTTTTCCTAGCTTCACTTCTTTGGCGTCGACTACGCCGAGAATTTGGTCGCCGCGCACTGGAGGATCGTCTTGCTGCCCGCAATCGCCGCGCGTCACAAACCAATCCTTGGAAGCCTCGGCCACAACTAACCGATGGACCCGAAAGCCATCCTTAGATTTCACTAAGACAATATCGCCCTTCCGTAATTTGCCCACCATTACGCCAGTAACATAGACAATCTCCCCGTCCCGAATGCAAGGCGACATGCTCGCCCCGCGCGCCTCAAAACGCACGCCCAGCCCGCGCTTCAGCAGCTCGCGGCTAACCGCCTCGAACCGCGCCGAATCGGATTCGGGATCACTCATGGAGTCTGTTGGATGGACGGCGATTCTGATTCGAAGGAGAGACGGAAGCAAGATGCAGTAAGTTCGGGAAGGGCACGAGTTCAGAGACCGCGAAAAAACTCTGATCCAATCTGCTCGGGAAGGGCACCACTTCAGAGACCACGGAAACACTCGATTTCGGGAGGTTCGCGAAGGCCACTACTTCATAGACCGCGAGAAAACTCGATTTCGGAAGGTCCGGGAAGGGCACGACTTCAGTCGTGCCGCTAAGCCGCTCAACCAGGGCCCGCGCTTCAGCGCCCGGGGTAAGCTCTTGCCCGCGGGGAAACTTTTTTCCTAAGCTGTTCGTCCCCCTCGCCAGTACTACAGAGTAAAAAACGGACTCTAACACTGTGCTGAAAAACTTAAAAATACAAATTTCACCGCAGATGAGCGGGTCTTTGGAGACCGTCTCGCAACTCCGTCGCCGAGCGGGTGCCGCCTCTCTCGAATCTTTCGCGAGAGAGCTTGCCCCGAGCCTGTCGAAGAATGGGCCTAAGCCAACACTGGCAGTACCGTGGAAGAGCGGCCCTTCAGAGCCTGCCCTGAGCTTGTCGAAGGGGCCGCGTGAGTTCCCGGAAATGATCGCGGGCTTCAGCCCCCGTGGTCGCCTTTTCACTTTGTGTCGCGTCTTTCCGCGGCCTCGGAGAGGTTCACGCCGGAATAAAACGGGTGCCCCATTTCTCGCATCTTTTGCGAGAAAGCCTGCCCTGAGCCTGCCGAAGGGTGGGCCGACGCTCCCGCCAGCACCCAATGACATCTGCCGAGACACGTTACCTGATCTCCGCTTCCTCTTTAGCCACTACCATTTTCCACAGATAAATTCTTCCCCCTGTGACATCCAACCTTCCCTTTCTCCTCCAACTCCCCGTAATCTGAACCTGCAGTCGACGGATGTTCGCTGTGCCTAGTCCTAGGAAACTCACAGCCCCCGCAATCTCCCCACGTGAGTGAGAGACAGCTGGGACATCTTTCAGGGCTCTCAGTAAGCTACCCTGGATAGCCCAGGGCTGAAGCCCGCCGTTGGTGGTGATCACTACCATTAAATTTCGCAATACGAACGGAGTTCGAAACCAAGCGAGTTCCACAAAACTCAAAGAGGCAAGGCTTAGAGACACAGCACGATTTGCTTGAAAGAAAACTTTGTTTCAGGCCTGTTCGGGAAGGGCACGACTTCGTGCCGCTTAAATCCTCTATAAAGTGTCGCGCTTCAGCGCCCGAGGTAAACTCTCGCCCGCAGCGCAACTTGGACCGCTGCCCCCCAGAAAGCAGCTCGACGCAATATTCGCCGATCTACCCCGTGACCCTGCGTGTCCCCCGTGTTTAAAGCCTTTGACTCTCTGCCCGGGAACCACTAATCACTAAGCCGCAGAACCCTCTCCACCGCCCGCGCATCCGGCTCAAACGAATACCGATAACAAGGAATCGAATCCGCCACCCGCTCCAGAAAACTCAACGCGTTCTCCACATACTCATGCCGATGAAACGGAACAAACGCCCGCGCAAATAATTCCCCGACCATCTGGCTGCGCGTGAGCCGCGTAAAAACGTTCCCGTGCCCATGCTCAAGAATAAAGATGCGCTTCAGCGGCGCCCGCTGCGGCAATGCGAAACACCCCTCCCCATGCCACGGCGTCCCATACATAAAGATCTGCCAGGGATCATCCCCCGGCCGCAGCTCCCGCGCCGGACTCTCGCGCACAATAATCCGGTCGTCGCTCAGGATGTCAACCTTGTGCAGCGCAGTCCATAGCCGCGCCGTCGTACTCTTCCCCGCCCCCGAATGCCCCACAAACAAATTACTCGCCCCCTCCGGCCCCACAATCCCCACCCCATGCAACTCAATCCCCCGCTCCTGCGTCAGCCGATGCATGATCAGCAGTTCATCAAGGGGATAGCAAAGAGGTGCGGGTAAGAGCGCGAAATCTTCAAAGAACTCTTCGCTCATCTGGAGGGTCGCCTTCGAAAATCGACCGTCTACCAACAACCTGCGGTACGGCCACCCACCGAACATCGTGTCATTGAAGTCGAACTGAAATTCTCCATCATGCTCGTACAGCCGCCACGTTGCGCCGGAATCGAAAAGCCGTCGTCCGCACGTTGGGGGAAGGCTGTCAGTCCACTCAATGCTGATACGGACGTCCGACGATTCAGCCTCGACGCGAAATGGTTCAAGTGAAGGACCCAGTGCCTCCCCAGAATCGAAAATTCCACGAACCTTCACCGACACCCCACCCACAGAGAAACTGCCTGAGCGTGCCGCTCCACGCCCCTCTAACGGACTCGTACGCGCGTGCGCAAAATATCCCATCAATTTGTCGATTAGCCGCGCGCTTCCGTGGCTACGATCCGAGGCTTCTGCATGGAGCCCCCAGAGCCGTGCACGACGTTGGACTGACGGATCCGCCAGCGCCAGAGATCTTGCACGCCCCCAGAACGGCCTCCTCTGGGCGCAGGCTTATGGTGGCCACACTCGGTGGCTCATAAATTTTCTTACTGCCGTCGCCGTTCAATTCGTCGCCCATGCGGCCCCCATGATCCTTGTCAATGGCCCCCACAACTACCGCAGCCCCCCGGCACGTTTGCGCCACTCAGAATCTGAAATACATGCTGGGGCCCGGTCCAAGCCCCCACATCGATCTCCTTGCTCGCGATGCGACGTGCCGATTCTTGCAGAGCGTCGTGCTCGCTGCCACCAGCACAGAATTCGCAATCCCCGTGCGCCGGAACTTCGACCCCGATCGCCGCCGCCCGCAAATGGGCGACATGGCAGAGAAAGGACACCGGACTTTCTCGGTCACCATTTTCCATTTCTCCGTTGGCCGGACACATCCCGCAAAGAGATTGGATGCGACACTGAAGGCACTTCGTCACTCGCGTGCGCTTGCGCTTTCGTAACTCGAACAAGGAGTTTTCCCACGCGGGCCTGAGTCCGGACTGGCGTATGTCGAAGGTTTCTTGCTGCGAAATCACACAGATACCCATTTCGCCATAGGCGTTAATGGCGAAAGTATTCATCCCTCCGCCACAGAAGTACACTGTGTCGTCATACGTGAGGTTGGGAGGATTCTCCATGTCGTGCTTCGCCAGCCTTCGGTACTCGCTCACGCCTTTAGGCGCATGCATATCGAGCGCGACAACTTCTTCCGGCGTAAGGCGCACCGCTAGCGGGCTTTGAGAGCAGTCAATACGGGGATTAATCAAACCATCGAACTTGAACTCCACGCCGAGTTCATCCTCGGCGAACTGGCGCATGGCGATCACTTCATGTTTATTAATGCTGGTCGCGACCGTCTTCAACTTGAGCGGCAGGCCACGCTCACGCAGCAGTTTGATGCCGCGCAGGCAGCGGTCGTAGGAACCGGGGATCATGGTCAGCGCTTCGTAGGTTTCGCGGGTGCGGCCGTAGAGGGTGATTTCGATGGCGAAGGGCGGCCACTCCACCAGGTAGTCGGCGATCTTTTCCGTGATGAGCGTGCCGTTGGTGAAGAGGGTGATCAGAAAACCTTTTTGCTTGGCGTAGGTGTAGATCTCGAGAAAATCTTTGCGGGCAAAGATTTCGCCGCCGGTGTAGAGCAGCCAGAAGCAGCCCATCTCGACCAGTTCGTCGAGCATGCGGAAGTGTTCTTCCGTAGTCATTTCGCGGCTGCGGGCATCCTGGTCGCCCATGGGAAGATTGTTGTAGCAATGCTGGCACTCGAGCGGACAGCGCCGCGTCACTTCAATCGAAACCTGCATGGGCGCGCGCTGCCCCGCTTGCTTCTGATGCAAGTCCGCGCTGAATGCTCCGTAACTCAGTTGCTCCATGATCCCCCTGCCCTGCTTAACGTTGGGCGTTCACACTCGTCTGGCAATCGAAATCAACGTGAGCTTGTCGCGTGCGATTCTTGAGCAGCGCCATTCATCGCAAGCATCGATGATTCCGCGCGAAGGTCCTCGCGAGACTCCAGCAGCCCCGCGGCCAGCGTGTCACGCAGAAATTGTTTCACGTCGTTCTCCGCCTGCTCGTAGCCGACGGCATACTCCTGCTGCACGGCATCGACCAACTCGGCCAGATTCTTCGGCGACTCCAGCGACTGCCAGATCAACGATCCGGTCGCGTTAAAGCTGTAGATGGATGCCAGGTCGCCGACTTTGCCGCGCACCGGAACGATCAAAGTCTCTCCGGCGATGCGGCGCGAGACCACGGCTGGCGACCGCACATACACCGGCTGCAGCAACGGCATGGAGTTTTCTTCCCTGTGGTTTTCGACTGGTTTCGAGTCTCGAACAGAGATTGTGTCCATAGAATTTATAGGGTCATCCTCAGGTTTCGATTACCGCAGATGTTTGCGTGGAATGCAATTGAGCCTTTGGGCACAGGTATTCGGTTGGTTATAACCCTCGCTGGTTCTTGGGCGCCGTCGTGAAGATGAGTTACGGCATCGCGCAGAGACGATTCCGAGGTGGACAAAGGAAAGAAATCGTTATAAAACGAAATGCGGATCAAACAGACTGAAGCTCAGCTCGAACC
>Ga0302320_10028238_pt1 | contig 10778 bp, 9 predicted proteins | sample Bog_T0_3_FD_202130 | JGI IMG/M metagenome (GOLD analysis project Ga0302320, IMG submission 202130) | Peat permafrost microbial communities from Stordalen Mire near Abisko, Sweden - Bog_T0_3 | ecosystem: Environmental > Terrestrial > Soil > Wetlands > Peat | place: Sweden: Abisko, Stordalen Mire... | reverse complement strand
TTTATGGACTATTCAGTCCTAAACGGCCCATAATTGGATGCCAGAAAACAAACAACAGATAATGAAACTACAAAACAAAATTGCCGTCATCACCGGCGGCAGCAGCGGTATCGGCCTGGCCACGGCGAAGGAACTCAACCAGAATGGCGCGCGGGTCGTCATCGTTGGACGCAACGCGGAAGCAGTCAACAAAGCAGCCAGTGAACTCGGCGGCGACACGCTGGGGGTCACGGCGGACGTGATGCATAACACTCGCCTGTGCGACGACATCTACGATCTGGAGGAGTATCTCTTTGTCTCAAAATTTCACCTCAATTCCTCTTACCAGAGCAAACATGATCCAATCTATGCTACCAACCAATTTCAGGCACGCTGACGACCGACTGGTCAAGTAGGGGATGCCTCACACCACGAAAAACAAAAGAAGTAATCGCTATGTCTAAAATACCGCAAGAAATTCAAGAGTTCATCAAAGGCAAAATGGCCTGGGTTGCCACTGCTTCCGCAGATGGAATTCCCAATGCTACTCCAAAAGGATCCGTGCGCGTGATCGATGATGAGCACCTCGTGTTTGCCGATCTTTTTTCGCTGAAGACAAGGGCTAACTTAAAGGAGAATTCCAAAGCCGCCGTTACGGTGGTGGATGAAAAGAGCTACAAAGGCTATCAATTGAAAGGTTCTGCGGAATTGCTCACCGCTGGCCCTATCTTCGATCAGGTAGCGGAGGAGTTGAAAAAAGCTCCCATGAAATTGCCTCCAGTGAATTATGTGGTGAAAATCACCGTGGACTCGATTTTCGATCAATCTGTCGGACCCAATGCCGGCAAGAAGATTGCTTAAAACTCTTTTGCAAAAGGAAAATCAAATGAGCATCACGGTATTGGGTATTTCAGGAAGTCCGATAAAAAATAGCAACACGGACAGGTTGATTCAAGCGATCATGAATGTCACCGGGCAGGAATCGGAATTTGTAAAACTTAGCAGCATTAGAGTTGGTCCTTGCCGGGCCTGCAAGCAGTGTGTGCAAGACAATATCTGCAAAGTGAAGGACGATTTTCCTGACCTCGCGGAGAAAATCAAAACGGCAAAGGTGCTGATCATCGGCGGGTACGTTCCGTATGGACAAATAGACGCTTTTACGAAAGCGCTTCTTGAGCGATTCTGGTCGCTGAGACATGTGAACAATCTTCTTAGCAGCCTGTTGAAATAACCCCACTTCTCGGTCGGCGATAATTTGGAGGAGTGGGCCGCAAAAATGAGGCCGACTGGCTGAGGAAAGGCGACTGGATAACGGGAGCAAGGACGAAAAACGCGAAAAAAGCAGATAGCTCTTCCAGACAGGCCAAAAGCAACTCGATGAGACCCCGCAAGACGCTCGCAGCCGCCTGTTTGGAGGTTCCTATCCCGAAGAGATTCCGCATCAATTGCGATAGGTTGTAAGTGGCTGCGGCAATTTTGTATCGCTTGTCCAGATTCACCTGCCCCCGCAATGTCGCCCGTCTCATCCCACCGCTGTCGAGGATATGCGCAAAGCCGCGCTCAATGTGCATCCCGCGCCGCCTCAATAACTCCTTGCCTTCCGTGCTCTTGACCGAGAGCAGCGCGTTGCCCACCGCTGTTTGCCCGCCGCAATCCAGTTTATCCACGCGCCTGTGGCTCAATGGATCGCTGATAATTGTCGCGACTCCGCCTTGTTGGATGGATTCCAACTCCTCCACGCAGTAGTATCCTTTGTCTCCGGTCAACGTCTCGGTGGCCGCAGGCACGGGCTCTTGTCCCGCAGAGGTTTCCTCCCGGATCGCCTCCACCAGTTCGACCGCGCCTATGGCCCGTTCAGCCAACCCTTCGGTGTCTGCCTCGTCCGCCTTGCGAACCTCGGCGTTCAGGATTACCCCGGTGTCCAGGTCCACGATGTTCTCCGGCTTGTAGAGCATGTCGGTGGCCCCATCCTTGGCCTTGCTCACCTTCGCATCGCGATCATAGGGATTGACCCATTCCTGATTGCTCGTTTTGCGCCCGGGCCTTTGTTTGTCAAAGCGTCGCACCGCCGCAGCGTCCTGCGCGTCCACTCCGGCCTCGGCGGCCAGTCGTCTCACGTACTCCCAGTAAGCTTCCCCGGTATTGCGATTCTCCAGCGCACGCAGGCTGGCATTGGCTTCCATGACCGAGGAGTCGATGCCCAGATTCTTGCCGCGCAAGAGCCCATGGCGGCGCAGCCCTTCCAAGATAATGTCGAAGATGCTCTGATACACCTCTTGGGAAAGCCGCTGCCGGATCACCGTGAAACTGGAATGATCCGGCGTGTCCTCATTCAAATCGTAACCCAAAAAACGCCGGATCATCAGCGAGTCCCCGCACCGCGCGGCGATGGCGCGTTCACTGGGCAGGTTTTCAAGGAAGCCAACCATTAGCATCTTGAAGTACACCACCGGGTCAATGGGGGGCCGGCCCTTCTCGCCGCTGCTGTAGAGCGGGGCGCACACTCCATGGACCTTCGCGGTGAACTCCATCTCCTCCAAAGTCTCATCCAGCTTGTCGTAGAATCGGCTGGCTTGGGCTCGCGCCAGTTCATTGCGGGCTATCCAAAATTCGCCTTGGTGGCTTTTTCGTTGGGGACGAATCATGCTGGCCCCAGCGTGCCCGATTTCATTCCTCCCAGCAATTCTGTTCCGTCGCGATCAGGGGATTATTTCAACAGGCTGCTAGGTCGCCCGATAATCGAGCCATGAAAGAGGTGAATTCCCGGCCGTAGTGTAATGATGTACATGATCATTCAGAAGGTTCCCACCACAAGCAGGTCATCCCACTGTGTGGTGTAGCATGGTGATTTTCGCTGCTGCCGCACCTCCATGGCTGCTGCATCCCCATCGAAGCGTAGCGGACGGCGTTCTGGCCGAGCTTCCTGTTGAGAGAATCCACCACGGTTTGAAGCTGGTTTTGCTGGTCGTCGCTCACTTCAAACAGCGACATCTGGACGGAATCTTCCAGGATCAATTCCGTCAGCATTACTCCTGTTTTCTTATACTGGAAACCTGGCCGGTATATATTCCTCAACAGTTTCAGCCCCTTTGAAATCAGCTCGGGGGTTTGATTCGTCGGGGGCAGAAACGTGGCTTGGGCGCTGCGTGGTATTGCGGTGATTCCGGTTTGAATGGGTTGGTCTCCACTAACACCACCATGCGCGAAGCCACCTTGGGCCGCTGCGCTAGATAGCCACTTATTCTATGGATGCGAGGGACTATTCCTTCATGTTCGATTGCACCGTGGATTGCTGGTCCAGCACTTCCCGGATCTTGCGGATGAGTACTTCTTGCGTGAACGGCTTTTTCAGCAAGTCAAGATTCGGATCGATCACTCCCTGGTCGCTGAAGTCATTCTCCGAATAACCGGAGATGTAGAGAACCCGCATCCCGGGCATGAGTGGTCGCAGAATCTCAGCCAGCGCCGGGCCATGCATTCCCGGCATGACCACGTCGGTCACGAGCAGATGGATTGCCTCATGCTGCCGCTGGACTAGTTCGACTGCCTTGGAAGGAGTCTCGGCACAGAGTGTCAGATACCCCGCCTCTTCCAAAACAGTGCACACCAATTGGCGGACCATTTCTTCATCCTCAACGACCAGGATGGTTTTCGGGGAATCGGTTTTTCGGACCGGCGGAAGTTTGGTTTCATCGGGCTCAATAGGGGCATCGGCGCGAGGGAGCAGAACGATGAACGAACTTCCCTTCCCCAATTCGGTCTCCACCAGGATCACGCCATGACTCTGCTTCACGATACCGTATACAGTGGCCAATCCCAAGCCGGTGCCGCGCCCTGTGCTTTTGGTGGTAAAGAACGGCTCGAAGATGCGCGACAGCGTCTCCTGATCGATCCCCGAGCCGGTATCGGTGACGCACAGGCGGACATATTCGCCGGGCGCGACCTCCCTGCCGAGTGTGGAAAGGTTGTCTTGCGTGAAGGTGACGTTGCTCGTCTCGATGAGGAGCAAGCCGCCCTGCTGCATCGAGTCGCGCGCGTTCACGCCTAAGTTGATGATAACCTGCTCGAGTTGATGGGGATCGGCCAGCACGCGGCCATCCGAAGCATTGGCGCGGATGGAAATGGAAATGTGCTCGCCGATGATCCGCTGCAACAGCTTCTCCATTTCCATCACCAGCGCGTTGAAATCGAGCACCCTCGGCTGGAGGATCTGCTTGCGGCTAAAGGCGAGCAGTTGCCCGGTCAGGACGGCTGCTTGATCGCCGGCTTTGTGAATGAGCCGGGCGTATTCGACCGAGTGCCGATCCCCCGGGGGCTGGTGCTCCAGCAGTTCCGAATAGCCGATGATGGCGGTCAGCAGGTTGTTGAAATCATGCGCCACGCCGCCGGCCAGACGGCCCACCGCGTCGAGCTTCTGAGAGTGCCGCAACTCCTCCTCGGCCTTTTGCAACTGCACCTCCGTACGCCGAAAGCGAAGGATCAACTCCGCCAGTTTTCCAAACTCGTTCCGCTGCTGGCTGAGCGGCTCCAGCCCGGAAGGATTATCCGTCTCCAGGTTCCGCGAGATGATCCGCAGGGGCCTTCTCACCCAGCGAATGAGGCAGGTGGTCACGATGCACGAGACCGCCACCCCAAATATGAGGAGATAAATGAAGAGGTTTTGGCTCGCCTGCCGCAATTCCCGGATGATGGGCGAATCATTCTCCACCATGATCTGCGCGATTGGTTTCCCATCCCAGCCGGGCAGCGTTCGCGAAAAGATGATCCGCCCATCTTCTTCCGCGCTCTGCCGGACCGCGGTATCCGCCGGCACGATCTTGATCACATACCCCGTAAACAGCGTCATGCGCCGGATGTCCTCATTGATCCAGATATGCGCGGCGAAGAAGTAACCCTGCGGCGTGGTCTCGCGAAACCGGTCGTTCGAGGGGTGAACCGTTGCGCCGCGAATCTCGATCAAGCCCTGCGGAATTTGTAAGTAAAAATGACAGGTGCGCTGTTTCTCAAACAACCGGGTAAACACCTCGGGCGAAGCAGGCAATTCATTGAGATCCATTGCGTAACGGTTGTTTCGCGAAAAAAAGAGGGTGCGATCCGGCTTGTAAGCCCAGATGGCGTTCGCCTGATAGGTGGCCAGCGTCTCGTCGGTAAAATGCTTTTCGGCCCAAGCGCGGTCGTTGGTGCGGAGGGCGTTGACGAACTCATCCCAAACGGTGGAATCCTCCACCAGCACGCCGAGATTATCCCCGCGCACCCGGATGAAGTCATCGAACATCGCGTTCCGCTCGATGGCCCGGGCTTGCGCGATCTGCTTATATCTTCGATCCTCCGCGCTCTTGAACGCCCAAAGTCCGCCCAAGAAGATGACGATCAGCGCCAGCAGGAGGAGGAGGGTTTTCGTTTGGATTTTCATTCATTCCTCACGAAATATCTTCCGTTTGCAAACGGCCTCCTGGGCCGTCAGCTTCTAACTCGTTGCTCCTGAATGTTGGTGATGCGGGGATCGACGGTGGCTGCATCGATGACGACGCGATTCTCCGTTTGGCCTTTCACAGCCAAATGGTGGCTTTTCAAAACGAAGTTCACGCGAAACTCGACCGTGATCTGCCCCTTGCTCGGGAGTTTCTGGCACTCTACCGGCCCGGCCAGCGCGTATTGCCGCTTCGACCACTGCTGTTCATACTCGCGCAACGCACGTTCCACGATCCGGCGGTCGAGATTTCCGTTATGAAAATAAGTAAGCCGGTCGGCGTAAAAACTGATCTCGTCCCGCAAATCGTTCCGGCTGGCGGCCTTTAAATAGTCGTTGATGAACTCGACTATCTCCGGCGGCTCCTCATGCCGAATTGGTCCACTCTTTTCAGCGCCAGGTCCGCGCATGGCCATTGTCGCGGCGCGACTGGAGGTTTGACCCCGATGATGGAGGGAGGAAGGCGTCCTGGTCGGGACCACCTCTGGCGCAACGATCGAGGCAGGAACGCCGGTTTCCTGGGCGATCCGCTGCGCTTCCGCGGAGACATTGATATTGACATCGCTCTTCAGGACTGGCTCCGAGGGCCAGGCAAGTTCTTTGGGCGGGGCTTCGCCGGGCTGGCGCGGCACGAGGCCCAAGGAGCGCAAGGTCTCCTGATCCGTCTGGCCGCTCGTCACGAAGCCCTTCCGCTTTTGGTAATGCTTGATGGCCTCCGACAGTTCGGGCGATTGCGCGCCGTCGATTTCGCCAAAGTAAATATTCCGCCGGCGCAGTTCCTCCTGCGTGGAACGCACCTGGTCATCGGCGCGAGCAATCACCAAACTTACTGCCAAATAGAAACCCAACACACTGACTCTGAGGGCGGACACCATATTCGAATCGCGCAACTGCAGGAAGTTGAAGCCTTTGTGTTCCCGTTGTCGAGGTGTAAATTCGGCGAGTCGTGGTCGATGATCCCCGATGTTGTCAACCAGTGGAGTCGTCGCCAGACGCCCCGCAGAGACTCACGATCACACGACGTGAAGCCAGATCAGCAGACGTCGAGGTTGAAATGGTTTCATCTGACCAGGAAGCTGGCGCAGGAGGATCCGGATGACGTACGGTGGCGGCTCCCACGAAGCCGCAGCACGAGGAACGCCGATGATCATTCACGCCTTCCGAGAAATTCACCACCCGCCTGCGATGTCAGGTATCCCTGCCAAACCATCGTATCCGACTGAGGCGGCACGTATTCAGCAGGGGGGTCCCCTCATCGCAACGCGAAGCCCCGCTTGCGACCTGCTTATCGGTCAGTTGACGAGACAGTCGTGCACGGCTCTGACAAGCACCTCGGACTTGTACGGCTTCGCCAGGAACGAGCAGCCATCGGGAAGCGGTGCGGATGCAGAGCCAAAATTGGAGCTGTAGCCGCTTGAGTAGATCACCTTCAGATCCGTTTTTTCGGCCTGGAGTTGATCGGCGAGCACATTGCCTTTGAGTCCATTGGGCATCACGATGTCGGTCACGAGCACGTCGAACTGGCCGCCGCGCTCCCGCCACAACTCGATCGCCTTGGGCCCGTCAACCGCACACCACACCTCGTAGCCGTGGTCGCGCAAGATCGCTGTGAGGATCTCGCGCACGGCGCGTTCGTCCTCGACCAGCAGAATTCTCTCCCCGCTGCCATAGACGAGGTCGATGTCGAGAACCGCGACCGACTCGGCTTCGCCTTCGCTCACCGGGAGAAGAATCCTGAATACAGTGCCTTCGTTGATCTTGCTTCGCACTTCGATCCATCCCTCGAACTGCGACACGATGCCATAAACCGTGGCGAGGCCGATTCCGGTGCCTTTGCCGACTTCCTTGGTCGTGAAGAATGGCTCAAAGATGTGGCTAAGCGTTTCGGGACTCATTCCGCAGCCGGTGTCGCTGACGGTCAGGCATACAAAGTTTCCAAGGCGTGCCTCGGCGTGGCGCCGGACGTACGCGGGATCGATCGTCAACGCCTCGGTGCTGACTGCGATCCGGCCGCCGTGGGGCATCGCGTCGCGGGCATTGACCACCAGATTCATGACGACCTGTTGGAGATTGCTCTCGTCGGCAAGGACCGCCGGAAGCTTCTCGCCGAATTGGCAACTCAGTTGGATATGTTCGCTGATCACGCTGCGGAGCATGTTGTAGAGATTGCGCAACGTGTCATTGAGATCGAGCACGCGCGGCTGGACCATTTGTTTGCTGCTGAAAGTGAGAAGCTGCCGGGTGAGCGCCGCGGCGCGATCGGCGGCGAGCGCGACCTGCTGGAGCGAATTGGCCACGTCGGCGTCCAGGCCGGCCGCGGCGAGGCTCAAGCTCGTGTAGCCCTGGATGACGGTCAGCATGTTGTTGAAGTTGTGCGCGACACCCGAGGTGAATTGGCCGACGGCTTCCAGTTTTTGCGCGTGCCGGAGTTGTCTTTCGAGGTTGCGATGCTCGCTAACGTCCAGGGTGGCGACCAGTGCAACGGCTTTCCCGCCGAGGTCGAACGCCTCGGCCGAGACGAGGCACTCGCGCAACTCGCCAGTGGCAGTGCGCAATTGCGTCTCGAGGCTGCGCACCGAGCCTTTGCGCTGAAGCCGCAGCCACAGTTCCTGCTGCGCCTCGGCATTTGGGCAAATTTGCAGCTCCGCTGGCGTCCGGTTCGTGATTTCCGTCCGGCTGATGCCGGTCATCGCGAGGAAGTTGTCGTTCACATCGATGAAGCGCTCGGTGGCGAGCTCCTGGATGGTCATGGGGATCGGGCTGGACTTGAAAGCCTTCGCAAAACGCTCCTCGGAACGGTGAAGCTCCAGGTCGGCTTGCGCGTGCTCATCCATTTCCTGCCGCAGCTGCGTATTAGCCGATTGCAATTCCTGGGTCCTAGTTGCCACGATCTCATCGAGACTCTTGAGGTGGCAGCGAAGCTGGTTGCTGAGCGTCCACTTCTGAGTGAGCGTGTGCGCGAGTTGGAGTACTTCCACGTTGTCGAACGGCTTTTTCAGGATCACCAGGCTGTCTGTCTTGCCGACCTGGCGGATCATGTCCTCCCACGAATAATCCGAGTAGGCCGTGCAAATGACGACCTGCAGATCGGGATACTTCCTCCATATCTTGCTGATCGTTTCGATGCCATCCCAGCCCGGGGGCATTCGCACATCGACGAAGGCCATCGCGTAGGGCCGCCCCTCATCGGCGGCGCGTCGCACCATATCGAAGCCTTCCTCTCCCTGGTAAGCCGAATCCACTTCGAACGGAACGTCGTTATACGTTCCAATCTCCAGGCCGAAAAGCGCGGCTGCTTCTTCGTCGTGCGCCGCGTCTTCGGACGACCCGACTCCAAGGATTTTCCGGACGTCTTCGTGGATCGATGTGTTGTCGTCGATAATTAGAATCCGCTGGTTGCGATCCGCGACGCTGGCTCTGTTTTCGGTCAATGTGGCGTGCATGGGTTTTAGCTGGCGGATGAGATGTCTATGGGAAGTTCGAGCGTGAAAGTCGCGCCCTGGCCCACGCCTGCGCTATGCGCGGCGAGCGAGCCGCCCATTTCTCTGGCGGCGAGCGCGGCACAGTGCAGGCCAAAACCGTGGCCGTCTGTTTTGGTCGTGAACCCGTGGGCGAAAATGCGCTTGAGCAATTCCGGAGCGATGCCGATGCCATTGTCGGCCACGGCGATCTTGACGCAATTGTTCCCATTGCGGTGGATGCTCACCGTGATGCACTTGTCCAGCCGGCGGCTTTCGCTCACGGCATATTTGGCGTTTCGGATCACGTTGATCAGAATCTGGAGCACCTTGTGTTTCTCCACCCGCACCGGCGGAACGCTGTCGAATTCCCGCACGACCTCGACGCGATGACGGTCGAATGCGGCGCCGTTCATTTCCAGGGCGTCATCCACCAATGATGCGGCGGGCAGCACTTCCACCACACCGGAGACTTTTGCGTAGTCCTGCTGCACGGCCACGATGTCTTTGATATGCGCAATGTTTCTTGAGAGTCCCTCGGCCTCGCGCAACAACTCAGCCTGTTCGCCGCTGAGCCGTTCGGCCAGCGACGCGATGAAGCCTGGAATTTTGCTTCCTTTCGGGTCGGCCGTGATGAATGTCCCGAGATTATCGGCGTTCTCACGCAGGGTCGCCGAGACTTGCGCCAGGTGCGACACGCGGGATTTGGCCAGCCGGTCGGTGATGAGCAGCGCGGAGACGTTCACGCTGTTGAGGACATTGCCCACGTTGTGCAATACGCCGGTGGCGACCTCGGCCATGCCGGCCCGCCGCGACGTATCCATCAGTTGCTTGTTCAGCTTTTCAAGCAACTCCTCGTTGCGTTTCCGCTCGGTAATGTCTTCGACCGTGCCTTCGTAGTAGAGCAGAGCGCCCGCATTATCGTATGCCGCCCGCGCGTGCTCGGAAATCCAGATCACGCTTCCGTCCTTGCGATAGATTTCGGATTCGAATTGATGAATCTCGCCGGTTTGCTCGATCAGGCGCTGGAACTTCGAGCGTCGTTGGGGATTGACGTAAAGCCGCCTGCCGATATCGGTCACGCTGGCCTGCATATCGGCCACGGAATCGTAGCCATAGATCCGGGCAAGGGTTGTATTTGCCACGAGGTAGCGCCCGTCCACGGTCGTCTGGAAGATGCCTTCCACGGCGTTCTCGAAGATGCTGCGATATTGCTCCTCCGCCGTCCGCAGCGCGGCTTCCACCCGTTTGCGCTCGGCAATCTCGCCTTGCAAGGCATCGTTCGCGGTCCGGAGCTGGTTCGCCTGCCGCTTCAACGGGCCGCTGATGCTGCGGGTGATAAATGTGACGAACCCGATTGCGGCCATCAACGCGCAGGCCGCCACGAACAGGCTTCTGGTTCTTCGCCATTGATAAGATTCGATCCGGATTTGAAGCAACTTATCCAACTCCTGATCGGCGATCCGCCAGAGTTTGAAGCTCGCCGCGCTGGCGGCATTTCCCGCTGAAAGATACTCTTTTTCCGTCACGGCGCCATTTGGCGAATCGACGATGCGATTGGTTAATTCGATGAACTTCTCCGTGGCCTGAATATATTCGTTGAGCGCAGGCTGCACCCTCGGCTGCAAGGTTGGATCGAACCCGTAGATATTCGGGTTTTCATTCATAGATGTGTAGACGCTGTCGGTAATCCGGTCCAGGTCGTCCTCCTTGAGCATCCTGCAATAAATGGCGAACTTTCGACGTTCTTGATTGCCAGGAGTTGTCTGATTGAGGACCTCCTCTCCGTACCCCGTCATTTCCGCCATCCGGTCCTGCGTCTGGGGCAGCGCCATCAAGGTGGCATCGGTCATGTAATAGCTGTCCAGGAC
>Ga0302320_10028229_pt1 | contig 10783 bp, 7 predicted proteins | sample Bog_T0_3_FD_202130 | JGI IMG/M metagenome (GOLD analysis project Ga0302320, IMG submission 202130) | Peat permafrost microbial communities from Stordalen Mire near Abisko, Sweden - Bog_T0_3 | ecosystem: Environmental > Terrestrial > Soil > Wetlands > Peat | place: Sweden: Abisko, Stordalen Mire... | reverse complement strand
CCGTAGAGGCCGACGGCAAGCTCAGCGCCGCGGACTTCACCGACCTGAAGACGATCGTCGCCAACGCCTCGTATTACGACATGCCCGATTACGTGCGCGTGCTTGCCAACGACGTGGTCAACGGCAACGCGGCCAACGCCACGTATCAAGGGGCTGCCCTGGGGAACCTGGCCATAGGCAGCAGCGCCGGGCAATTTGGTGAACTGATCGGCAAGTGGTTCCTGGGCAGCGATCTTCCCGTGGTAAGCAGCAGTTCGTTGACCTACACCCTGGCCAGCGGTTCGCTCTTCCCCTCGACCCCGTCACACAACAACGAGTTCCAGGGCGAGTTGGGCGACTGCTACTTTATCTCCTCGCTGGGCATGATCGCCGACAGCAACCCGCAGGCCATCGAGAACATGTTCATCAACAACGGCGATGGCACCTACACCGTCCGTTTCTATACGGGCACTTACGGCGCCTTCTACAACGCCAACGGCACCGTCAGTGACGGCTTCACCAGTGGCACGGGCACCGCCGATTATGTGACCGTCAACAGCGACCTGGTCACGTTCGCGGGCACCAACATTCTGGCCTACGCCGACTACGGCCAGTACGCCAACAGTTCCTCGCTCTCGCTCTGGATTCCGCTGGCTGAAAAGGCGTATGCCGAGTGGAACCAAACGGGCAACGAAGGCCGCGACGGCACGAACAACTACAGCTCGATCGAAGGCGGCTGGATGTCGACCGTCTCCGCCCAGGTGCTGGGTTACAACGCCACCGATTACGGCCTCAGCACCTCGAGCGAGCAGGCGATGATCAACGCCATCGCGGCCCACGAAGCGGTCACCATTGGCACTGATACCAACACCTCGTCCTACGGCCTCTACGGTTCGCACGCCTACGGCGTGATCGGCTACAACGCCTCCGCAGGTCTGTTCACGCTTTACAATCCTTGGGGCATGGACCAACCGAGTCTTTTAACCTGGCCGGAACTCGAGGCCACTTGCGACGGCTACGTCGTGGCCAATCCGTCCGGATCAGTGCCGATCCCCGGCGCCAATGTGCATGCGGCCATGCTCGCGGCCGATGTCAGTGCGTTTGCGACGCCAAGCGACCAGGCGGCCGCTGTTTCGACCGCAAGCAACGTGTCCGTGTGGGCGGCACGGCCGGCCGTTGACTCCACCGCGACGATCCGTTCCGGCGGCGTCGCGGACAGCGGCGCGAAACTCGCCGCGACGGCCTTCCTAGCGGAAGTATCGCACGACAATCCGGCCACCGATGCGCCCGCCAGCCTTTCGGCCGCAGGCGTTGACGCGGTGTTGGCAAGCGTCGATTTCGGACGGTCCTTCGCAGCATAGGCCCGCAACGGTTCACCTACTGGTGGAATTGTATCGTCTCGTGCGGCAGTCCCGCGGCCATTGAGAGTCCCGCCGCCCACTTTTGCTGCCTGCCACGGCATTCGATAATAGTTGCCTTTACTTCCCGCCCGACAAATTGATCACCAGGTCATTCATCGGCACGAAGAGGGACCCCAGGATCAGCCCTATCACCAGCATCGCGGCCAGCCACGCCAAAATGCCCCAGGCGGTCATTAGGCGGGTCCGCCCCGTGCCATTCAAGGAGAGCATGATGGCGATATCGCCGGCGGCCAACCCCGGCATGAAAAGGAACCACCATCTGCCGAACAACGTCGCCAGCTTGATGACCATGAGTGTCATGCCCGGCAACTTCACGTTGAAGTCTTTGAAGATCTTCATATATTGCGGCACGAGCCTGAGCAACAGCCAGAAAATGGCCAGGCCACAAACCGCGTGCAGTACCAGCAAAACAGCCGTCGTGACCGGCGATCCTTTGGGAGCGTTTTCGTTCATTCCCGCGTTCCTTTCAGCCACTGGGACCCACCGGTGGACGTTTGTGCCTCTGCTTCGACCAACGACCTCTACGATCATCTTCGCCGCTGGCCTGGCCGCCGTCAATCGGCTATGCCGCCAGGGAGGCGTCGGACATTTCTGGCGGGCAGCCAGCTTCACGGCGTCATCGCACGTCCGGATCAATGCCTATCCTTCCATCCGCACGGAAAATTGCGTAGACTGAACGTCCACCACGACACCAAGGACCGCACCATGTCTACACTGGCCGCAATCCTCTGTTCCACAACTCTACTCGCTGCCTCCACAAAACCCATGCCGCAGATTCCGCAACTCAAATTCGAAAAGTATTCGCTCGCCAACGGCCTGCAAGTCATCTTGCACGAGGACCACGCCACGCCGATCGTGGGCGTGAACGTCTGGTATCACGTCGGCTCCAAGGACGAACGGCCGGGCCGCACGGGCTTCGCCCACCTCTTCGAGCACATGATGTTCCAAGGCTCCAAGCACTACGACAAGGTCTACTTCGGGCCGATCCAGACCGTGGGCGGGCAACTCAACGGCTCGACCGCCATGGACCGCACCGACTATTGGGACACCGTACCATCGAATTACCTGGAATTGGCCCTGTGGATGGAATCGGACCGCATGGGCTTCCTGTTGCCTGCCATGACCCAGGCCAAGCTGGACAACCAGCGCGACGTGGTCAAGAACGAGCGGCGACAGAGCTACGAGAACCGGCCTTATGGTCTGGTGCATGAAACGATCCTGGCCGCCCTCTACCCGCCCGAACACCCGTACAGTTGGCCGACCATCGGCTCGATGAAAGACATCACCGCGGCCTCGCGCGAGGACATCGCCGACTTCTTCCGCCGCTATTACCATCCTGCCAACGCCAGCCTGTGCATCGCGGGCGACTTCGATCCGGCCGAGGCGAAACGCCTGGTGGAAAAGTATTTCGGCCCGATTCCGGCGGGGCCCAAAGTCGTTCACCCCAAGCCATGGACGCCCGAGTTGAAAGTGGAAAAGCGGATACACATGACCGATCGCGTGGGGCTGGCTCGGGCGTATTACGTCTGGCCGACGCCGCGGCATTTTACCGCCGACGATGCGGCCTTGGAACTGTTGGGCCACGTGCTCTCGGGCGGCAAGAGTTCCCGGCTCTTCCGTTCGCTGGTCCGCGAGAAGCAGATCGCCCAGGACGTGCTGGCCTATCAGGATGGCCAGGAGTTAACCAGCGAGTTTGCCATCGTGGCCACGGTCCGCCCCGGCCATACGATCGCCGAGGTCGAGGCGGCCATCGCCGAGGAGATCGCGCGCATCAAGGCGGAACCGCCTACGGCCGACGAGATGGAGCGGGCCGTCAACACGTTCGAGGCCCGCGTCGTGCGCTCGCTGGAATCGGTCGGCGGATTCAGCGGCCGCGCCGATCAATTGAATCTCTACAACACCTACACGGGCGATCCGGGCTACCTGGCCAAGGACTTCGCCCGCTATATCCAGGTCGATGCGGCCACGGTGCAGAAGGTGGCCCAGAAATATCTCGGGCCGGGCCGCGTGGTTGTCGAGGTTGCGCCGGGCAGCGAGGTCAAGGTCGAGCCGAACGTGGTGGCGGAGGCCGATGCGGCCCGCGAAAGCATGGCCGAACGTACCAATCACGCTCCGCGTGATTTAGTTCCTCACGCGGAGCGTGAGGAGTACGGCGAAGGCCGCGACTCGCTGCCCACGGGTGGCGCCGAGCCAGCGTTCACGCTCCCGCCCATCCAGCGGGCCAGGCTCGCCAACGGCATGCAGGTGCTGCTAGTGGAAAAACATGAATTCCCCGTGGTCAATCTGCATGTCGTCTTTCCGGCGGGCCGCGCAAATGACGGGAAGGACACGCCCGGGCTGGCCGACATGACCGCGGCCGTTTGGGACGAAGGCACGGCGAAGCGCTCCTCGGAAGAAATCGCCTCGCGACTGGGCGATATCGGCGCGACGCTCAGTGTCTCGGCCGATTGGGATGCAACGAGCGTGCGGCTGTTTTCGCTCAAGCGTCAACTCCCGCAGGCCCTGGAGATCATGATCGACGTGTTGCGGGCACCCACCTTCCCCGAACCGGAGCTTCATCGCCAGCAAGTCGCCTCGCTGGCCCGGCTGTCGCAGCTTCGTAACGAGCCGACCGTGTTGGCTTCCCTGGCGGCCACGCAGTTGCTCTATGGCAGCGAACATCCCTACGGGCATCCGCAATGGGGCAATCCGGCCGTGATCAAGGCGATCAAGCCGGACGACCTGAAGCGATTCTACGAAACGTGCATGCGGCCCGAGCAAGCCGCGGTGATTGTCGCGGGCGACATCACGCTGGCCGAGTTGACCGAGCGGCTTGGCCCCGCGCTGGGCGACTGGAAATCGACTGTGCCTGCGCCGCCGCAGCCGTCGTTCGCTCCGCCCGAAGCGAAGGCGACTTCGCTGGTGTTGATCGATAAGCCGCACGCGGCCCAAACGGTGCTCCAGGTGGCCTTGATCGGCTCGCGCCGCAACACGCCCGACTACTTTCCGCAGAACGTGATGAACACCATTTTCGGCGGGCAGTTCTCCAGTCGTTTGAATCTGAACCTTCGCGAGCACAAAGGCTACACCTACGGGGCTCGTAGCGGGTGGGACTGGCGGGTCAACGCCCAGGGCGCCTTTGTCGCCGCATCGAGCGTGCAGACCGCCGTCACGGCACCGGCGTTGGCCGAGTTCCTCAAGGAACTTGACGGCATGGCCGGCGCGCGGCCCGTGGAGGCCAAGGAACTCGACTTCTGCAAGAAGTACGTCACGCGGGGCTACACGGCCGGCTTCGAGACGCCGTCGCAGGTGGCCACACAACTGGAAACGCTGCCGGCCTATCAACTTTCCGACGACTACTTCAACACGGTCGTGCCCGGCATTCGGGCCGTGACCGCGGACGACGTGATGCGCGTCGCCCGCAAGTATCTTCTCCTCGATCGTTTGGCGATTATCGTGGTTGGCGATCAGGCGAAGATCGAGCCGGAGTTGCGGAAGTTGCCCGTCGGCCGGGACCTGAAGGTCTATCATTTCGATGAGGCATTCCGGCTGAGGGTGGCGGAATAATTGTTGCGTTGATCACTGGAGGGAATCATGAACGACAGTCGCGAGTCGCGAAAGCCGGGCCTGGGCTGCCTCATCCTCGTTCTTGCTGTAACACTCGCGTTTGTGCCGTGAATTCGCGGAACGGTTATTGCGCTCGACAACCATGGGACGCAGACGTAGAATAGTATTCGGTTCACAATTTCAACGAGGCAATGCATGAGCACTCTTTCGAGCGGACTTCCCCTGGAAGCCGAAATTCCGCCGCTTCGCGAGGTTGAGGGGGGCGCTGTTCGCATCGGCAAGACCCGCGTCGGCCTCGACGTCGTGGTGGAAGAATACGAGGACGGTATGTCGCCAGAGGATATCGTCCAGGCGTATGACACGTTGGTTTTGGCGGACGTTTACGGAGCTATTGCCTACTTTCTGAGGCATCGTGAGGAAGTGGAAGCCTATATGAAGCGGCGAGCCGAAGAAGCCGCACTAATACGAGCCGAGATTGAGGCCGAACGGCCGCGCATTACGCGGGAGGAACTGCTCGCCCGCCGCGCTGCTATGGAGCGGAGCAATGCTGCGATTGGCCAGTGACGCCGATGTCGATGGTCGAATCATCCGCGGCCTGCGCCGCCACCAGCCGGATCTCGACTTGCGGCGCTCGCTGGACGCCTTGCCCGAGGGAACTCCCGACCCCGAGGTGCTGGAGTGGGCCGCGACCGAACAACGAGTGTTGATAACGCGTGACCGGAGTACAATGGTTGGCTTTGCTCGTCAACGCTCGGCGGCGCGAAAACCGCTGCCTGGTCTAGTAGTAACGACCAAGTCGCAGCGCATCGGTCACGCTGTTGAAGACATTCTGATCATTGCACATTGCATGACGGAGGACGAAATCAGGGACCAAATCGTCATATTCCTGCCACTTTGACCCGGTTTGTTGCGGCGTCAAACGTCGTACCCGTGCGCCTTTCTACCGAATCTGGCACGCGCATGCAATCGCTTGGAGCGCATGTCTACCGCCCATGTGAACCGGCAGCACGACGCCAACAAGTTTCACTCCGATTACCGCCGCGCAGGCCATCGCCAGCAGGGGATAGAAATACGGCCAGCAGCGCGGTGGCGCGGCGGGCTCAGTCGCATAATCGAACGAGGCACCCTTATCCAATAACAGGTCGAGAATCCATGCCATGTAGATGGCCGCGACGGGCAGCGCGAGCCAGAGCAGTTCTCCGGCCGCGATCGCGCCGAGCAACGCCAGCATCTCGGCCAGGATTGGCCGTCCGGGTCGCCACATAAAAACCGGAACCGAAAGCATCAGCAACGCGACGCCGCTAATGGCTACGACGTGCCCGAAACTCGTTCGCGGCCCCGAGATCATGCAGACGGCTGCGAGCACCGCGCCGCCCGCTATGACGCGGAATATCGGGTGTTGCATGGTTTGTGGAAAAATACTGCGCCGTTGCCGCTGATGGCGATGAAGTTGCCAGGCTAGAAAGTGCAGCGTCAACAGCGCAATCAGGCCCGTAAGGTTCCGACCGTCCCGGAGCCATTCGAGTCGTCCGTTGCGGAGACCTTGAACCACGACGAACAACAGTGGATAGGCCAGTATCCGCACCGCGCGGGGAAGCTCCTCGCCGCCGGCAATGTTGGGGTTGCTCCAGCGAAAGCCGTCGCCCGCATAAGGCAACGGACGCCGCCACGGAACCAGACATGGCACGCGGCGGCGATAGGGGGGATACTCATCGGGAAATTTTTCCGACAAATAGCGTTCCTCACCGCGGATCACCGGAACGTAGATCGCCAGCCACCACAACGGCAAGCCGATCGCCAACGGTATCCAGCCCGCCATGATGACCAGCCCGGCGTCGATCAGGGCGTTGGCCAGATAGAACGGGTGCCGCACGAAACGATAAGGCCCGATCCTCGCCACCAGTTGATTCTGCCGCAGGCAGCCTTTGGCCCAGGTATGGAGACCGACTCCCAGCAAAAGGCACGGCAGGCCTACGAGGATCGTGTGCGAGGTCGTGGCGTTGCTGAGCAAGGTCCCCGCGCCCAAGGCAATGGCAACGAGGTAGAATCGCAATCCCCCACGATTAAGGGGTGACTTCATGTCGCTGTTTCTCGCATTTTGGTAACTCTTTAGCCATTCGAGCCTGTCATACTACCCTACCCACGGCGGTGACACCACGCGAATCGGTCGAAAATTCCTTTCCTACCTGGAAAGATTTGACAAGCTCGGGTAACAATATACAGAATAGAGATGTTTCCTGCCGCTCCCCTTCCTTCGGACATATTGCAATGATGCCCCTGCCCGCCGCTCGTTCTCACAAGACATTCGCCTTTTCCGCGCTCTATGTCCTTGTTGCCGCCCTGGCTATGGGGCTGGTGGCAGTTCGCCCGGTCCACGCCAAAGACCCGTCTACGGTGCCCGCGCTGAAGCGGGTCGAAGCCAAGAGCCAGGCGGTGGTCGCGAAAGTGCTCGGGGCGACCGTGGGCATCATCAACCAATCGCTGGCCGGCAACGGCCACATCGGCGAGGGCAGCGGCGTGGTGGTCAGCGAGGACGGCCTGGTGCTTACCGCGGGCCACGTCCTGGGCCAACCCGGCGCCGAGTTGACGATCATCTTCCCCGATGGCCGCCGCGCCACCGCCAAGGCCCTGGGCGCCAACTTCACCCGCGATTCGGGCGTGGCCAAGATCACCGAGCCGGGCAAGTGGCCGCACGTCGAGATGGGCCACTCGGACGACATCAAGCCCGGTTCCTGGTGCATGGCCCTGGGGCATCCGGGCGGAGTGCAGCAAGGCCGCACCCCGCCCATCCGCCTGGGACGGATCCTGGTCTCGGGCAAGACGTCCAAGTTCCTCGTCTCGGACGCGACGGTGATTTCGGGTGACTCGGGCGGACCGCTGTTCGACCTCGAGGGCCGGGTCATCGGCATCCATTCGAACATCGGCACGAGCGTCAACCAGAATCAACATGTGCCGATTGACGTTTACCGCGAGCAGTGGAACGACCTGTTGGCCGGCAAGACCTTCGGCAGTCCCCACGACATGCAGCATTCCGGCAACATCCCCAGCCCCGAGAAGCTCAAACGGTTCCACGAATTGCTGCTGCAGAGAATGGCGGCCGGCGATCCGGAAGTGATGGGGCTGATGCAGGGCGGCCGGCTTAACGTGAGCCCTGATGATATCGACCGCCTGATTGCCAAGTGGGAGAAGGCCGCGGCGGCGCCCGCAGCCGGCGGCAACGCGGCCGGCGAAAACGAGCCGTTGGATTTTCTCAAGTTCCAGCGTCTTTTCCAGGACCGCCTCGTGGCCGGCGATCCGGAAGTTCTCGGACTGATCAAGGAGGGGAAGATGATGGTCGCGCCCGCCCAGATGCATCACCTGATGGACCAGTGGGAGCAGAAATCGCTGGCAGCCGGCGAGTCCAAGCCGAAGCCGGACGAGAACGCGGCCAAGACCGCGCCGGCTAAGCCCGCGACCGGTCCCGCCAAGGCCCCGGCCGCGGATAAGGCCCAATCCCCGAAGATCGTGCCGCAACTGCCCGCCATGCCCGAGAAAGCCAAGCCCGAGGACCTTGCCAAGCTTCGAGAACTGATGAAGCACGCCGAGCCGTTGGGCGATGGCCGCTTCCGTTTCCACGGAGCTTCCGACATCAACGAGCGGATCCGGGGCATCGCCTCCACGGTGATGAACTACGGCAAGTCCTGCCCACAGATGCTCCGGGAGATCGCGCCCATCGCTGCGCAGGCCGGACGGAGCACGGTGGTCGTGCTCTGCGACGGCAAGCCCGCGGTCTTGGGCACCGTGGTCCGCAAGGACGGTTATGTTCTGACGAAGGCCAGCGAGATCCACGGCAAGCTGACGTGCAGGATCGCCGGACGCGAACTGCCGGCCACGGTTGTCAAGACAAAGACCGAGCACGACCTGGCCCTGTTGAAGGTTGACGCCGCGGACCTCGCGCCGATCGCCTGGGCCGATGCCGATTCTCCCGTGCCCGGCAGTTGGCTCATCACCCCCAGCGCCGAGAACGACGCCCTGGGCCTGGGCGTGGTCAGCATTGCCGCCCGCACGATCCCCGATGCGCCGAAGATGCTGATGCGGAACCGCGCGATCGTCGGCGTGATGCTCGATCAGGAAGCGAAAAATGCGATCGTCCAGCAGGTCACTTCCGGACTGCCCGCGGCCAGGGCCGGCCTGAAGCCGGGCGACGTGATCGACAAGATCGACGGTCAGGCGATGATCGGTCCGAAAGCGGTCAACCAGTTCCTGGGCAAGTACAAGCCGGGCGACAAGATCACGCTGGAAATCACCCGCGCCGGCAAGCCGCTCAAGTTGACGGCCAACCTGGTCTCGTCCGATGAAATGGCGCCGAAATCGAGCGCCGAACAGTTGACGCGGCTGAGCGAGGCGGGCGGAACGGTGAGCAAGCGGCACAACAGCTTCGTCAGCGCCTTCACGCACGACACCGTGTTGCAGGCCACGGATTGCGGCGGGCCGGTCGTGAACCTGGACGGCCGGGCCGTCGGGCTGAACATCGCCCGCGCCGACCGCACCGCGACGTATGCGATCCCCGGGGCGACGCTCCGCAAGATCGTCGCGGAACTGCTGCCGAAGTAAGTCATCGACCCCGGAGGGGTCTGAGCAATTAGCCCTTGACCGCTTGCCGGTCTATGGAGTGCGGTGATTCATCACCGCTTTGCGGCCTTTGGCCGCTTTCAAGGGCCGCAAAGCGGCCGAAAGCGGCGATGAATCGCCGCACTCCAAATTTGCCATCCGCACGCCCCAGGAGGGGGTGCCGCGCGCGTATGCTTACGCCGATCCTCCGCCCCGCTCGTACCGCTCCAGCGAGCCCGTCATGGCGTCGATGAACGAAGGCACGCGCCCCGCGGCGGCATAGACACGGCTGACGACAATCGGTCGAGGATAAAGGCTGCTGATGAAGTCGAAGCAGAATTCCTCGGGCGTGTGACGGATCATCACCGCGTTGGCGAACGCGCCGGCCATCAGTTCCTCAGGGAATTTCACCTGCTCGTACATCTCCGTAATCGGCGCCGGCGGCGGGGCGGCGGGCGTGCTGTGATGCAAGGTATCGTGGACTGTGCCGAAAGCCGGATGCGGCATGCCCGCGGGGGTTTCTCCCTCGCCGCCGCCTTCGCCGCCGCCTTCGCCGGGCACCGCTCCCTCGCTAGGGGCGGCGTGCGGCGAAGCGTGTGGCGCAAAGCGCGGCTTGAGCGGCCCGAACTCGTTCTCATAGTGCTTCACATTCTGTCGCAGGCCGCCGAGGAACTGTGAAAAATTGTGGGCCGTCATAACGATCCGCGCGACGATCTGTTGCGGTTGCGCGCCCATGGAAAGAAAATCGACCACGAAGATCTCATTCGTTTGCAGGACCATCAAGGCCGTGGCAAAGACGCCGCGGCCGATCTTTTCCGGCACGCGCGCGCCGATAGGCGTGTGCTGAAAATTTTGAAACATGGAAGACCCGCCCGGATCGTCCGGTTGATCGGAGAAAGGCTGGTCGGAAAATGGCTCATCGGGCATGGCACGGCACCTCGAAAGTTGGCCCTGACTTTTGTCTCGTGGGGGAGGATGTTGATCGTAGCGTATCGGGGCCGTCGCGGTCAAGCGGTTAGATTGCCATTCTCGCAATTCCTGTGCTTCATGGTTTACCACGTTGCGAGCCTAGGGCGACTTTTCCAAGAACGCCCGCAGCTTGTCGTAATAACCCAAGGGACGCGGGTCGTTGTGGTCGGCCCCTTCGACCAGCAGGAACTGCTTGGGCTCGTTGGCCGCGTCGAACAGACGCTTGGCAAACTTCAAGGGCACGACCGAATCGTGGTCGCCGTGGCTCTGATAGAACG
>Ga0302320_10028228_pt1 | contig 10783 bp, 11 predicted proteins | sample Bog_T0_3_FD_202130 | JGI IMG/M metagenome (GOLD analysis project Ga0302320, IMG submission 202130) | Peat permafrost microbial communities from Stordalen Mire near Abisko, Sweden - Bog_T0_3 | ecosystem: Environmental > Terrestrial > Soil > Wetlands > Peat | place: Sweden: Abisko, Stordalen Mire... | reverse complement strand
GGATTGTTCGATACGGATTGAGACTGAGTTACGGGGTGGTTTTTGTTGCCGGGGCGGGGCTTGCGGCTTTGGCGGCGGACGCCATCATTGGCTTGGGCTTCCAAAACTCGGGGTTGCCCTTGACCCACTCTTCGAGTGGATAGCTTTGCTTGGGGTTAATGGAGAAGAGTTCGGAGTCGGATTTATCAATGGAAGCTGCTTCGAGTTCGTGGAGCTTCTTCATCCCGGATTCGCCCATGGCAGTCTCGAAGGACTTGTTCTCGGCAAAGCCCTTGTCGATGTCGGCCATGGATTTGTCGGCGCTGAGCACGACAACCATATTGTCTCCGCCATAAGCGATATCGTAAGTGACCCAGTGTGCGCTGGTACCGGCCTTCTTGTTGGCATCGATCACCATCTTTGCCAGTTCGTTGAATTCGCTCATATGGCCGGGCTTGATGTAGAAGTCGGTGAACTCCATGTAACGGGCAGTGGTCAGGTCGCCACTCGGGCGGTAGCTGGTGTCGGGATCGTAGGCGAAGAGAAACTGATCCACGCCGTCCAGAAGCTGGCCGTCGGCTACGGTGTCGCGATCGAGTTCCGCGCCGAGCGCGGCGTTTTTATTCATGGCATCGTTGTCCTTTTGAATGGCTTCAAAAGAATCGTAGCCAGCCAAGTAGAGCGCGCGGCTCTTGCCGGACATGGAATTCATGGCGACATAGTGTATCGGCTCTTTGGAGCGCGCCATGGCTTGGACGTAGGCGCTCTCCGTCCTGTCATGCGCCGCGCCGCCCTTGCCGGGCTTGATGAACTCGCGGGTTACCTGGAGCACCTTGGGTGGCGCTTGATCCATCTGTTGCGCTGAGGCCAGCGCATTGCCAGCCATTACGAGAGTGAGTCCCAGCAGTACTGAACTAACATTCTTCATTGTCTTGAATCCTCCTTGATTTGATCGGAGAGAGCGCGTGCCGGAGGAGGGCAAGGGGAATCGCAGTCTTACTCACGGGTAGGGCAATTATGAGGCCTGTGATTGCGGTAGTAAAGAAGTATTTCGATGAATTCCGGGGCAGGGTTGGCGGGGCAATAAGGTGGGATCGCAGGATCGGAAGGTGGGATTCAGCGAGTCAGCACCGCTTCGCGGCAAAGCGAGTCAGCAAGTCAGCGGGCGCGATCTGATAGCGGTTGCCGGGCGAGTCAGTGCGGGTGTTTGCGGCGCGGACCATTGCTCGAATCCGCCCGCCGTATGGCGCGAGCTGCCCGAGCGGTACGCCGCAGCACTCGTGCGGGTATGTCTCCTTGCCATGGGTGCGAATCTCGTCTAAGAGTGCGCGAGATAAATGAACAATTGGCATGGAAATTGCAGTTTGCCGATGGTGTGTGCGAGATTGAAAGCAGGGAGTGAAGTCCGGCTCTCCACAATTCTCGTGTATGGGAAGGAAACAATGAAAGCATTGGCAAAGCCCATGGATATAACGCAGGCGCTTGAATCTCTCCGCGCCCATTCATTTGATGTCGCTCCCAATGCCGCAGTCGCAGGCGGGACTCTGGTGTCGAAAACTGGCGTCGGGGCGGTGCTGGTGGCAGGTGGCGACGGAGCGGCGGCGTACGCTGTGCATCCGGGAGCGCTGGTGAACGGGGAGGTGGCCCGCCTGCTGGACCGCGGGTACCAGAAATTTATCAAGACCTCACGATACGAGCTTCCGGCTACGGCCGCGCAGTTGGAGGCCATTCACGCCTTCAGCGAGGAACTGAGCCAGATTACCGGCGGCATCAGCCTGTACAACGAGGCGCTGGGCACAACAAGCGATGAGTATGAATATGACCGCCTAAAGGGCCGGTAGGCGGAGTCGGCGAAGACTGCGAGACCGTGGGACGCGGGCGACGGGCACTAGGTTTCGGACATAGAGCCTGTTAGGAACTTTCGCGTGGCCTGCGCTGGCCTAAGGATGGGGACAGCCTCTTCGCCAAAGCGTGATGCTATCCTCACGCTTCAGTCCGCAACAAACAAGGATGGGGTAACCGGCTTTCGTGGTGCAGAACGCGGGTAAATTGGCGGCTACTGATGCGAGTAAAGCGGCGCTCCCTTGGCCAGGCCCTTGAACCTGTAAATCCAGGTGCCGCCCGCATCCCCGCTGGATACGGCGAATACTTGGGTGGTTCCGGGCAAGAACTCTATATTGGTTGAGCTAAGCTGGTCGCCCCGGTCGCGGCCGGGCATGAGCACGCTGGCAACCGGTTTGGCGTTCTTGTCGAAGATAACGATTCTGCCTTGGAAGTTGAGCGCGAGGTAGACGTTGCCTGCCATGTCGACGCGGATTCCGTCTCCGCCGGTGCCGCTGACGTTATAAGCTGCTTGGGCGCTCTGTACCTTGGTGCGACTTTCGTCGAGAGTCAGGCGATAAAGCTTCTGATCGAAGGAGCAGGCCACCCACAGCGCGCTCTCATCAGGGGTGAATGCTATGCCGTTCGGCGAGACAATGTTGGGTCCAAACAGTTCGACAGACTGAAAGTCGGGCGCATAGCGGTAGACGCCGCCGAGGGGCTTGCCAACCGCGCCGAGGAAATCGGTGACATAGAGGTTGCCTTTGGAGTCGAAGACGAGATCGCTTGGGGTCTGCGGCTTGCCGTTGGTCTTTACCGGCAATGGCTTTAGATCGGTACCGTCGGGGTTGGCGACAAGGAGTTCGCCGCTGAGGCAGGCGACAAAGATGCGGCCGTCTTTGTGGATGACATGGTCTGTGAGCCGGTACTTGTTCTGCCGGAGACGCGTGCTGATTTTTTTGTCCGGCGAGATGCTGAGGATGGCGCGGTCAGTGCGTCCGGCGAGGCCCTTGCTGGCATCAGCGCCGGGATAGGCGGCCATGACGGTGAGATTGTTCTTGCGATCGAAGGCCATACCTTTGAGGAAGAGATTGCGGGCGTCGACTTTTAGCCACTGCTCGGGTCTGATCTGGTGCAGATTGGCCTCATTGGGCGGGATGGGAGGATTTTGATCCGCAGCCTGGCCAAAGGCGAAGTTGGGGCATGTGGGTGGAAGGGCGACGCTCAGGGCCGCAGCCAATGATCCACGGCTCGCTGTTATCAGAAATTGTCTTCTATCGGAACTCGACATTTCGGATTTTCCTCGTGAGGGAGGAAGAAAGGGCGGACCATATTGCAGTCTGCCCTTCTTTGCTATGAATGAATCGTTGGCTGACCAGAGCGCTGGCCTATGCCGTTACGCCTTCCGGCAGTTTCGGCGCCCACTTTTCCTGGAGCAGGAAGAAGGTGGTGAAAGCGCCGATGATGAGGAAAACGAAGATCACTTGCATGGGCGCGGTGTAGCTGCCTGTTGTGTCAAGCAGCCATCCGGAGACGATGGGCGCGGCGATGCCGGCCAGAGAGGTAGAGACCATCTGCACCCCAGTGACCTGCCCAACTGCCGGTTTGGGAATCAGGGTCAGGCGGCAAAGGGCCAGATGGTTCGCCGTGGCCAGGCCAAGGCCCGACAGAGACACAACGGTCCAGATCAACGACACATTGACCGAGGTTGTGAAGGCGCCCAGAATTTCGGTGGAGGCAAGCACGAAACCGGCGATCACGAAGGCTTTGCGTACGACCACTTTGTCCATACCGCGCCCGATCATCAAATCGGCAATCCATCCGGCTGCCAGGGCGACAATGGCGATGCCCATGAAGCTGGCGAAGGTAATGAGGCGCTCCATCTGAAACGACAGGTGGTGATTGTTCTTAAGGTAGTCCGGCATCCACTTCATGTCGTAGAACACGAAATAGTTGTAGCAAAAGTTGATGATGATGGTGCCCCACACCAGCGGGCTGGCGAGGATGGCGGTCATGGGAATTGCGGACTTATACTTCTTACCCGGCGCTAGCTTCGCTTTAGGCTTGTCGTTCTTGACGAGCAGCATCCATGGAACCAGCCAGATCAACCCGCCCAGGCCGATGATGACAAACATCGACTTCCATCCATAGGCGACCAGCAGATAGCCGGCTATCAGCGGGCCGATCGCAGGGCCCACCTTCGTGCCGATCATGAAAATTCCCACCGCCAAACCATTATTATTCTCAGTGAAGTTGTTACGTATCCATCGATAGCTTGCCGGCATCATGATCGCTTCGCCGGCACCGACGGCAAGCTGTGTCCCAATCAGGCCGCCGATCCCATTGACCAAGCCAGTCGCGGCCGAGCCCACGCACCAGAAGACGAAGCTGATTGCATAGGGAATCTTGGTGCCGTAGCGGTCCACGAGCCAGCCCATCGGAATCTGCAGGAGCATGTAGGACCAGAAAAAGGCTGAGTTTACAACCCCAAGATCGGTCTTGGACAGATGGAACTGATGGATGAACGATTTATCGAGCTGCGCCTGAGGAATGTTCGTCCGGGAGGCGAAGGCAATGACTGCGCCGAGGCCGAGGAGAACCAGGATGGACCAGCGCCTCCAGGCGACGTTTTCGTTGGATACTTCGATTTTGTCAAGTGCCGCCGCGTCGGTTGTGGCCATAATGGTTCCTCTCTGAATCTTGCTTCTATATCAATTTGCAATTCGTCCGACTTTCAATCGAGCTTTCAGAAAGCTGCGGGATGTTCTCAAACGAATAGCCAACTATAAATAACGCCGGCCTTAGTCGGCCAGCTTGGGGTAAAGGGTCTGTGCGGTCTTGCCGAAGATCCATTCCTGATCATCCTGCGAACGGCTGGCGAGGGCGGCCTTGGCCTTTGCGAGATTGGCGACGAGCGTGCCTTCGGAGGTGGGATAGTTTGAACCCCAGGCCATGCGCTTCGAGCCGAACGCCGCGACGACCTTGGGGAAGAAAGTGTCGGCGCTGGCTGCGCCTCTTTTTACGTCTCCAAAGATGCGCGGGGTGAGCTTGAGATAAATATTCGCGAACGGGGCAAGCTCAAAGAGGCTTGCGGCCGCCGCGTACGGAGCGCCATCGAGCACGTCGGGGCGGGCGAGATGGTCGAGAATGATTTTGACCTTGGGGAAGCGGCCTGCGAGCATCTTGACCTGGGGAATGCCGACGGGCCCGGTCTGGATGCACATCGATATGCCGAGTTCGCTGCACAGCTCCCAGGACGGAAAAGACATGGGGTCTTCGAGCTCGCTGGGGTCGAACTCCTTGGTGCTGCCGCCGGTAAACAGGCGCAGGCCGGCGAGGCCGCGGGCAACCCAATCGCGGATTACTTTAGGCGCATCCGGCTGGAGCACGTCGACGGAGCCGACGGCTACGAGCCGATCGGAGTACTTCGCGCAGCCGTCGACAACATAGCTGTTGTCGAAGCCATAGGTCGTGGAGGAGTGCACGACCGCAGCTTTTGCGACGCCAGCCTCGTCCATGGCGGCGATGAGAGTTTCCACAGTCGAAGGGCGTTCCTGCGACCAGTCCGAGCGCTTGCCGAAGAGCGGCGCGGGTGGGTACTTTGACTCGTCGTCCGAAATAATATGCGGGTGAATATCTATATATTTGATCATCGTTTTCTCCAGAACATAGTCCAGTGTAGCTATTTATCAGGCCCTTATATAGTGTTGAGGTTTCCCACCCTTGCGCCAGTAAAAAGGCGCAAGGATGGGGCACGGAACATCTGTATTTGCGGACCCGATCGATAAAGCCGCGCCCTGTTGATTTACAAGCCGCGGGCCTTGAGCGACTTGTCGAGGCGCGGATAGACGCGCCGTGCGTTGCCTTCGAATATCTTGTAGCGATCTTCGTCGCTCAACCCCTTGCAGGCGTCCACGTACTTCTTGGTGTCGTCGAAATACTCGCCGGTGTTGGGGTCCTTGCCGCGCACGGCACCGATCATCTCTGAACCGAAGAGGACGTTATCGACCGGGATCACTCGGGTCAGGAATTCGATGCCGGGGTAGTGATAGACGCAGGTGTCAAAGTAGACGTTGTTGAGGATGGGCTCGAGGGGCTTCTTGGCCGCTTCGAGCGATAGGCCGCGATACCGGCCCCAGTGATAGGGAACCGCGCCGCCGCCGTGCGGAATCACGAAGCGCAGCGTGGGGAAGTCCTTAAAGATATCTGACAACAGGAACTGCATGAAGGCTGTGGTGTCGCCGTTGAGGTAGTGAGCGCCGGTGCCGTGAACGGCGGGATTGCAGGAGCTGGAAACGTGGATCATGGCCGGCACATCGAGGCGGACCATCTCTTCATAGATGGGGTACCAGAATTTATCCGTCAGCGGCAGATCTTTCCAGTAGCCGCCGGAGGGGTCGGGCGAAAGATTGCAGCCGATGAAGCCGAGCTCTTCCACGCAGCGGCGCAGCTCGGGGATGCAGTTGGCCGGCGAAACGCCGGGAGCCTGGGGAAGCTGGCAGACACCGATAAAACTCTCTGGAAAGAGAGTGACGACGCGGTGGATGAGGTCGTTGCACTGCTCGGCCCAGACGGCGCTGGTCTGCGCGTTGCCCAGGTGGTGAGCCATCTGGCCGGCGATGGGCGAGAAGATGGTCATGTCGCCGCCGCGCTCTTGTTGGAGCTTGAGCTGGCCGTTCACGATGGCTTCGCGAATCTCGTCGTCGGAGATTACGAGGTCAGACTTTTTGGGTTGGTTGGCGATATCGTTGACGTTGTCCAACTGCTTCTTGCGCCATTCGTGCAGGGCCTTGGGCGCGGTAGTGAAATGTCCGTGACAATCGATAATCATTGGTGCTCCGTAATTTATTTTCGTGATCGTTTGGGCCGATGTCCTGACCGCGTAAACTCATCAATTCAGGTTCTTGCTTTCCCAGGTCTCAATAGCGAGACCTGGGGCACTCACGTTTGTGGGAATTAACCGGTCATGCGCCTAGACCTTTTCCGGGTCGACGAATAGCTCTTCGATCGACATGCGCTTGGGCGTGAGGCCTTGTTTGAAGGCCGTATCTTCAAGCTTCTGAATTGTAGCCAGGTTGGGTTCGATGCCGTAAGGCAGGGGATCGTTGCCGACCACCTTTTGCAGCGCGACATATTTTTTATCCGACGCGTTTTGCGGCGTGCCCGCGTTGAGCTTGGCAAGCCATTCGTTCTTGGCTTGCGAGAAGGCATTGAAGATGGACTTCGCGACCCACGGGTGCTCGGCGAGAACTGAGTCTTTCACGACGATCGTTCCGTGCATGGGGTAGACCTTGGTGCGGCGATAGTAGTCGGCTTCAATCTCGGCGGCGTTGGGGAACAGATCCGGATAGTCGGCATCGACGGTCTTCCATCCGCCTGTTGGCGAGCCGGTGCGGCCGATGCCTGCGTTGGCGGCAAAGCCAGCGACGAGTTCGCCGTCTGCCATCATGTCGGCCAGCGAGCGGCCCGGTGCGGTGTGGATGACGTTCGACGGCAGCTTGAGCTGGGTTACGTGCTCCTCGTCGTCAACCACCCAGGTGACCTTGGACGAGTCGAGACCGTACTCGTCGATGAGCACCTGGCGGGTCCAGACGCCGGTGGTTACCGAGTATGCGCGCACGCCGACCTTTTTGCCTTCGAGATCCTTCGGCACCTTGATGCCGGCATCGGGGCGGACCAGAAGACCGGAGTGGTGAAAGCGGCGCAGAACAAAGATCGGCAGAGCGACAAACGGGGCGCCATAGGCGCGGGCGATGATGTAGGTCGTGGGAGCAAGTTCGCAGACATCGAATTCGACGTTGCGCACCATGCGGCGGAATGCGCCGATCTGCGGTTCGACAGTAATGATCTCGGCATCCACGCCTTCGATGGGAATGGAACCGTTGCGAATGGCGGATGTGTGCGGGAATTCTGCGATTGCGAGTGTAAGTTTGACTTTATTGCTCAAAGCTAGGTTCTCCTGTACAAATATCTATCGCCCACGGAGGGCGCTCGTCTGGACTGCCTGGTCTGGACTTCTTGGTTAGATATAGAGGTGCTTTAACTACATTATCTATTGTAACGGGCGGAGGCCGATGCGCCCGCACATCTGTGCAGGGCTTGGTCCCGGCACGGGAGCATTGCATCCTGTGATGGTGGTCACATGCACCACCGACGCGGTGGGTAGGATCATGAGAGAAACCCACTTCCCTTTCGGGCAGAATCTGAAAACGGCAACGCTGAAGCGGTGAGTCACGGCGGCTGATTGCATAGGCATTGCCATGTCCGCGGGGAAATTAATTTAGAAAGGCTAGATACGATGGCTGAGATAGTTTTTGGAATGGCAGTGCCCCATAGTGGAATCCTCGGCAAGGATCCGGATACGTGGCCCGAAGACCGCGAACGCGATATGTCTGACAAGCGCGAGATGTGGTACAAGCTGCGCCCCTGGAAGTTCAAGGAACTTGCGGAGGAGCGCAAGAACGGCGGTTTTGACAAGCTCTCCTCGCCCGAAGAGCGGCGCAAGCGCTACGACCGCTGCCAGGTGGCTCTGGAAAAATGTCGCCAGGCATGGGCAGATGCCAAGATCGATGTGGCCGTGATTCTGGGCAAGGATCAGAAGGAAATCTTCATGGATTTCTCGCCCACGCTGGCCATCTACACCGGCGAAGAGATTTACAATGGGCCTCCGGGACGCAGCGTCTATGCGCCTTCGACTCCGATGACGCACAAGGCGCATCCTGAGCTTGCGGTGCATCTGATCGAGTCGCTGAAAAAATCTGGATTCGATCTGACGGACCTCTTCAATTGGCCGCCAAATACCTGGCTCAACAATACAAACATCGTGCCCCACGCCTACGGCTTTATCACGCATCAGATCATGCGCGACAATCCTCCGCCGAGCGTGCCGGTTCTGATGAACTGCTTCTATCCTCCAACCCAGCCTTCCATGCCCCGCTGCATCGAGTTCGGCGCAGCGCTGGCAGAGGCGATTCGCTCGTGGCCCAAGAATCTTCGCGTAGGCGTGATTGCATCCGGCGGCCTCACGCACTTTGTCTGCGACCAGGAGCAGGACGCGATCTTCCTCGATCTCTTGAAGCGAGCCGATCTCGACGGCTTTGCGAAGATCGATGAGCGAATCTACCAATCCGGCACTTCGGAACTCAAACTGTACGTCCCGATTCTGCAGTGCATGGAGGGTACGCCCATGACGCTGGTCGAATATTGCCCTTGCTATCGGTCTGAGGCCGGCACGGGCGAAGGCATGGCGTTTATGTACTGGGCCTCGGGCAAGTAAAATAAATCCAGACAAAGTATTTTGTGGACATTTGTGCACAAATGCCGGGTGCCCCATCCTTGAATCGTCTTTGATTCAGGGATGGGAGAGCACGCCACACCAAAAATGTAGAATTCTTTTCTTAGAAGCTGTTTCATAACCGGGTTTTGAAAGGGCACGGCTTCAGCCGTGCCGCTACGGATCAAGAAAATCGCGGGCTTTAGCCCCTGAGGGATGGTCCCGCAGCAATCCAATCGGTTATGAAACGGTTTCTAGTATGAAAGTTGCTCGATAAACGGAAGCATCTTCCTCTAAACTGATAGAAATTGATCTATAAAGGATATTTCGATGTCCAGCACACGTTTAAACAATATTATTCGCATCTGGGAAGAGGGCGGCATTCCCTGCGCGTCTTTCGCCAATGCCAATCGCCAGACGGCAATCGAGTTCAGCGCAGCGCCTTATGACGCGGTGATCTTCGAGATGGAGCATAACTCCTGGGATCCTTCCGGACTTCAGGATTCCCTTCAGTACCTGATGAATCGCAAACAGATCGCTTCAGCCGGATCATTGGCGCCAGCGATCACACCTATCGTTCGCATCCCCGCCAATGGCGTGGAGATGAACCAGTACCAGGCCAAGCAGGGCCTGGATCGCGGCTGTTTTGGAACCATCTGGCCGCATATCGGCACCGCCGAGCAGGCGCACAATGCGGTTGCTTCTTCGCGTTATGCGCGCAAGGCCGGTTCGGATTATTACGAGCCCGCCGGGCTCCGCGGCGACGGACCCGCGACAGCGATGCGCTACTGGGGACTCTCGCAGCAGGAGTACTACGACAGGGCCGATGTATGGCCGTTGAATCCCAAGGGCGAGCTGTTGGTGTTCATCATGATCGAGAGCATCAAGGGCATGAACAACCTGGATGAGATTTTGAAGGTGCCGGGCATTGGCTGCGTGCTGATCGGCGAAGGCGACCTGAGCCAGGCTCTTGGTTACGCGCGCCAGTACGAGCATCCGGTGGTGCATGAAGCCATGGAACAAATCGTGGCTACATGCAAGAAGCACAACGTGCACGTCGGCCATCCGCACGTGACAACGAGCAATGTTGAGAGAGTGGTGGCAGAGGGCTTCAGCTTTATCATGTCCGCGCCGGTTCGCTCGTATGATGCGATTACAAAAGCTCGAGAGCTTGCGGCTAAGAAGTAAATCAACTCTACGAACAAATAAAGCTGAAAAACGATGTGTGCCCCTGGTCTCGATTTTGAGACCAGGGATGCGACAAATCTCAAGCGCAATACATCGGTCGACTCTGATAATAGCTATGGGAGCCATACATTGAATGGATCAGAAAGCTTAGTCGCAACGCTTGCCGCCGAAGGCGTAGAGGTTTGCTTGGCCAACCCCGGCACCTCCGAGATGCACTTTCTGGCGGCACTTGAGAATCCCAAACTGCGAAGCGTGCTGGTGCTGTTTGAAGGCATTGCTACGGGCGCGGCCGATGGCTGGTACCGGATGAAGAATTATCCGGCCTCGACGCTGCTGCATCTTGGCCCCGGTCTGGCCAATGGCCTGGCGAACATTCACAATGCCAAGCGCGCCGGCTCCGGCATGGTGAATATTGTCGGCGAGCACTCGACGGCGCATCTCAAGTACGATCCGCCGCTTTACTCCGACATTGAAGGCATTGCGCGCCCGCTGAGCCACTGGGTTCGCCGTGCCGATACTTCC
>Ga0302320_10028227_pt1 | contig 10784 bp, 8 predicted proteins | sample Bog_T0_3_FD_202130 | JGI IMG/M metagenome (GOLD analysis project Ga0302320, IMG submission 202130) | Peat permafrost microbial communities from Stordalen Mire near Abisko, Sweden - Bog_T0_3 | ecosystem: Environmental > Terrestrial > Soil > Wetlands > Peat | place: Sweden: Abisko, Stordalen Mire... | reverse complement strand
CTCGCCCGCGCAAGGCAAGGATAGCGCGAGATGCGGCGGCGGCATGAGCACCTGGTTCAGGACCTCGCCCGGGCAAGAACGTTCTACGAAGTTGTGCTCGGCGTGCAGCTGTCCAAGCTCGAAAGCCCCGGGATGGACATGCTCGGGTTTCCAATGCGGGGCGACGCCACGGGCGCCTCAGGCGCACTGGTTCGCATGCCCGGGTTCGCGTCGGGCGCGAACAGCGTGCTGGTCTATTTCATTTGCGACGACTGTTCGCGAGAGGCGGCGAGGGCCGTGACAGCCGGCGGTCGGATTCAAAAAGAAAAGACCGCCATAGGGCCCCATGGCTTCATCGCTCTCGTGGTGGACACCGAAGGAAACATGGTCGGTCTGCACTCGATGAAGTAGGGAAACGCTGACGCGAGGAGCATAAGCGAGAGCATTATATTTTGCGCGCTGCAGGACTAACCTCGGTGCGCATGAAAAACCCGCTTGCTCCAATGTTGGCCCTGATGGCTGCCGGTGGCCTGACCGGCGCCATTCAAGCCTCAGCCGCCGCCGAATCGGCGGCAGGGGAATACGGACCTTCGCCTCAGCTCCCCGAGCCCGAGAAAAAGATTATCCCGACCGTCCATGTCGCAAGCGCGAAACCGTGGGTGGGCGACGCCATGCCGCGGGCGGCACCGGGACTTCAAGTGGCCGCGGTCGCTCGCGGACTCGAACATCCTCGCTGGGTGTACGTGCTGCCGAACGGCGATATCTTGGTGGCCGAGAGCGACGCGCCGCCGAAGCCGGACGATGCCAAAGGGCTCGGCGGCGAGCTGCACAAGCTGGTCATGAAGCACGCCGGATCTGGCTCCAAGCCGAGCGCCAACCGCATCACCTTGCTGCGCGATACCACGGGCGATGGCAAGCAAGTGGAGCGCCATATATTTTTGCAGGGCTTAAATTCGCCGATCGGCATGGCGCTGGTGGGTGACACGCTGTATGTCGCCGACAGCGACGCGGTTGTCGCTGTGCCGTACAAGCCGGGCGACACTGAAATTACTGCGACGCCGACCCAGCTCACCGCGCTGCCTGCGGGCACCATCAATCATCATTGGACCAAAAGCCTGATTGCGAGCCCCGACGGCAGCAAGCTGTACGTGGGCGTGGGCTCCAATAGCAATGCCGGCGAGAACGGCATAGAGGCTGAACGCCAACGCGCGGCGGTTTGGGAAATCGACCGATCGAGCGGTGCCCATCGAATCTATGCCGATGGCCTCAGAAATCCGTGCGGCCTCGCATGGCAGCCCGACAGCGGCACGCTGTGGGTGGCGGTGAACGAACGCGACGAACTCGGCGATCACATGCCCCCCGACTACATGACGGGACTGCATGCCGGCGCATTTTATGGATTTCCCTACAGCTATTACGGACAACATGTCGATGAGCGGGCCAAGCCACCGGCGCCGGAGCAAGTCGCCAAGGCGATCCCGCCCGACTACGCGCTCGGTGCACATACCGCCTCATTGGGACTCGCGTGGTCGGGCTCTGCTAAATTGGGCGCGAGTTACGAGCATGGAATGTTCGTCGGCCAACACGGCTCGTGGAATCGCTCGACTCGAAGCGGCTACAAAGTCATTTTCGTGAAATTCGACGGCAGTCGTCCGACGGGTCTGCCGAGCGACGTGCTGTTTGGATTTCTTGACAGCCACGGCGACGCGCAGGGGCGACCGGTCGGCGTTGCCATCGATAAGAACGGCGCGCTGTTAGTGGCTGACGATGTCGGCGGCACGGTATGGCGCGTGAGCGCAGCGCTCACGGCGCCTTGAACCTCTCTTCTGATCATGGCCTCGCGAGTCCGCGACAGCTTCGCGGCGTTGCTAGGCTCAAGTGCAGTGGCGTGCAGGTCTACGCGGTGAGTCGGGAAAAACCGCGAATTCATGCCCAACGATAGTCGCCACTGCTACTTCGTTGAACCCACTTCCCAATTCACTTCGCCGCGCAAATCGGCGGCAATGCTTCGCAACTCCGCGTCCAGGCGGTCGCGGGTGCTGCGCCGGGGCAAACGGAAGACAAATTCAATCCGCGCCTTTTCTAGCGAATGATGCTCAGCAATGATGCTGCAGCCATGCCCCTTCAGAATGCCGCGATAAACCTCGAAGCAATTGCCGGTGCGATCCTTCGCCATGCCTTCCACCCGGATGCGGTAGGGCGGACGGGTGTCGAAGACATAGATCAGGGCAAAGGTGAACAGCGTGATGATCACGGCAAAATGCAACAGGCCGAGGCCCGCCGTCAGTCCCACCAGCGTAACGATGATCAGCCGCACCGTGTCGCGCGTCGAATCGGTCGCCGAGCGGAAACGGATGAGACCGCCGATACCGAACACCACCACGCCGACCACGGTGCCGAATTCGCGCACCGCCACGCCGATCACCGCGCCGATCACCGAATACATCACGTAGACATGTGGCATGTCCGCTTCATGCAGCCCGTCTATCGTACGGCGCGACGCCGGATGGTAGCCGATCAGGGCGCCCAGCAGGGTGGCGAGCAGCAGCACGCCGACCGAGGTCACGATAAATTGCACGTCCGTGAGGCCGGACCAGTCGAGCGCGGCAGCCGGATTATGCGTGCCGTCGAACAGGGCTTGAGCCTTATCAGCGTCTAGATGTTTCACGGGGTGGCCTCGGTCTCCTCATGCCATCAACGCAAACACACTTTCATCAAATCGTCCACCTTGGACGGCGATCCGGCCTGCTCGAAAAAGTCGCCGAGATAGCCGGCGGCGTTGCGGCGCGTCTTGTCTTCCAGCTGCGGCGTCTGGTTAACAATGGCCATCAGCGAGTCGCGGCGGCTGGAAATCTGCGCGAGGAACGCCCTGGCCTCCTCGTTATGCGCGCAGAAGCCACGATAGCGGCGCACTCTCACATTAGGGACATGGATGGCGTCCGGCGGCACCGCATAAGGCGCGTCGACGAGGCCTGCATAATCGAAGTCATAAGGCACGGGGATCAGGCCCGTCGATGCGCCGGTGGCACCCGCGGCGCCCAATAGCCGCGCATTGTGGCAACAATCTTCGCCCACGGGACCGGCCGTCATGGCCCAATCCAGGTTGCTGATCATGTACTCGAACACTGCGTAGCGCGCCGCGGCGGCCGCCTCCAATTGCGAGACGGATATTCTTCGGATACCCCTGAGCCGCTCCTGCCCGTTGCGCTTCGCCACATCATCGATATCCTCAATAAAAAATCCGAGCCGTGTGGTTAGGGCGTGGCCGTCCTTTGCCGCGTAGTCGATCTTCGCAAGGCGGACGTTGAAGCTGTCCGGTGTCAGGGCGCGGTACAGCCGGTAGGCGGTATATTCGAGCAGCACATATTGCTGGAAATCCGCCATGCGCTGGCAATGAGTCACGAGCTTAAGCCGCTTCTGCCCCTTGAACAGCGAAGACGGTCCGGGTTTTTGCGCGAACTCGACGCGCAGGGGCGGGAAGCTACATATGTCTTTCTTGCGTCGCGTCTTGCCGCGCACCGACAAGGTCACTGGCAAGCTTTCTGGCGCCGCGCCGCCCACCGTTAGCACACCGGAGACCGGCTTGGCGGCGACGTCGCGCGAAATCGTGTCGAGCGGCCCGGTGAGGGTCAGGGTCAGTACATCGTCACCGGCAAACAACGGTTTGGGATCGTCGCCGGCAGCAACGGGATTGGCCCAGAACAGGATGGACAATGTCGCGCTGGCGAGTGCCATTTTCAGAACCCACATCACGGTGCTCCCTGTTTTGACGGTTGCTGAGATCGTGCGACCGCATGCGCTACGGGTGTCCCATCGACTATGTCCAGATACGAGACCGTACCGCCATAGGCAGCGGATATTCCAGTATCGATGCAGATCAGCTTGCCGTCATCGAAGAAGGCGATTCCCGACAGGATGGGCGTGTGACCGACGACGATTCGCCTCGCGCCATAGGCAGACAGCAGGGCATCCAGCTGATCTGCGCCGGCCGGCTGAATCTGCGCGGGCGTCGCCGCCACGTGGGTTTCGCCGTTGTTAGATGCCAGCGGTTGCGCCAGACCCCGGTACCAGAGCGGCCCCTGTTCGTCATTGATGATCGCTGTCGGATCGGTGTCTCGCGCGCTCAGCGCGGCTGCGGCGCGGACGTTGATTTCCGCCACCGGCAGATTGACATAAGCCGGACTGATGCCGCCGTGCACGAATAGCGTACCGTCGAGCAGCACCACCACAGGATTTTTCACGACCCATCGACCGATCTTGTCGTGATCGCTCCAGTCGATCTGGTGCTCGATTCGCCCGAGCGGGAAGGTTGCAAACCACGCCTGCTTGATCGCCTCGGCGCTCATCTGCGGGTCCTTTTGGCGGTATTCCATTTCAATCGCAGTCTTGTTGGAATCGTAGACCTTCTCGCGCCGCATGGCCGACTCGCGGTCTGCGTAGCCGGCATAGTCGGCGGCGGAGACATAGCGCAGGTCGCCGATCAGGTTCATGGCTTCGTGATTGCCGACCATGGCGATGAGTTGACCGTGAGCGTGGGCCGCTTCTTTCTGCAGCCGCATCAGATCCTGGATGATCTCGAGTGAATTCGGGCCGCGATCGACGGCGTCGCCGGTCTGGATTAGAACCGTCTCGCCGCCGCTCCAGTGACCATTGTTATCGACCAGGCTTGCGGAGCGCAGGATATCCCGCCACGCGAAAAAATCGCCATGCAGGTCGCCGACGGCGACGATGCGATGCAAGGGGGCAGCTGCGGCCGGAATGGCTAGGGCTATGACCGTCGCCAAGCAAGCAAGGCGCGACCACAGACCCCGCAAATGCGACCCCTTTTTCTGGTACTTTCTCCGCCCGAGAGTATTGTCTAACTTCCGGTTGTCGTGCAAGCATTGCCGAGGACGACCCTGGGGCTCTGTCATCGGTATGTTGAAGATCATGATCATCCGGCATGCGGAAAAGCATCAGCATGGCAATCATGACCGGGGCATCGATGAAGACGGCCGCCCTTCGCATCACGAATTGACGGTGCGTGGCTGGCAACGGGCGGGTGCCTTGGTGCATCTGTTCGCACCGCCCGGCGGTCTGCCGGATGGCTGCAGGATTGATACGCCCCGCTCGATTTTCGCGTCGGATGCGACGCGGGGCAGTCCCAGCTTGCGGGCGATGCACACCGTCGGCCCGCTGGCGGCTGCCCTGGGCGTTGCGGTTAATCACGCGTACGCGGAAGAGGAAGAGGCGGCGCTGGGGGCGGTCGTGCTCGCCGCGCCGTCACCGGCGCTGATCGCCTGGCACCATGGCGCCATTCCGCGGCTGGTCACGGAGATTGCCGGCAAGCTGCCAGGCTGCCCCGTGCACTGGCCAGATGACCGGTTCGACCTGATCTGGATTCTGGAGCGCAGCGCTCCGCGGGCCGGCTGGAGTTTTTCTCAGGTCACGCAACGGTTGCTTCCGGGTGACGGTACCGACTGGGCGGCGCCATGAGCGCGCGCTGCAACCAGCGCGTGCTCGGAACTTCGCCTTCGCCGCTGTCACCAGCCGGGGAATATCGAGTGCATCGATGAATAGTCAGACCGCCGCAAGGCGCCGCAACTCTTGTCGAGCAAGCAGGCAGCGAGTCTGCGCCGGGGCTACTGAGCTTTGATCCCGATTCCCGAGCGCCGATTTTTCACGATTAGTTGTGTCAGTGCGGACACCCGCGTGCAGCGTGCGTGCGTATCGTCTATTTGCCTGCAGGTAAAATGTCCTCATAGGTCATGGCCGTTGTTACAGTAGCAACATCGAATTACTGACGTGCAAGGAAGGGTCCGATGACCGCCATTGATAATCTGCTCGACCGGACGAGGCGGCACGCGGTGGACTTTTTAGACGGGCTGGACCAGCGTCCGGTTCGTCCGACGACCACGCTAGCTGAGCTTCGTCGCCGCTTGGACGCCGAGCTCGACGATCAAGGGATCGACCCCACCCAAGTAATCGATGATCTGGTCGCCGCGACGTCGGGCGGACATCTCGGGTCCGCGAGCGGCAGAAACTTCGCCTGGGTCATGGGGGGCGCCTTGCCGTCCGCTCTTGCCGCCGACTGGCTCGTGTCGACGTGGGACAACAACGCAGCTTTATATGTGTCTGCGCCCGCTTCTGCGGTCGTGGAAGAGGTCGCGGGCCGGTGGGTGAAAGACATTCTCGGATTGCCCGCGGACGCATCGTTCGCTTTTACAACAGGCTGCCAGATGGCGCACTTCACTTGCCTGGCCGCCGCGCGCCATGCGCTACTGAGTAAAAACGGCTGGGATGTGGAACGCGAGGGCCTGTGCAACGCCCCCCGTATTCGTGTTCTCGCCAGTGAACACCGACACGCATCGTTGACGCGGGCGCTGCGATTTCTCGGTTTCGGCTCCAACAGCCTGGAGGCGCTCGCAACCGGCCCGGATGCGCGGCTTGAATCCACCGTACTCTCGGCCGCGATGCAGAAGTCACCCGAAGCGCCGACTATCGTCGTCTTACATGCTGCGGATCTCAACGTTGGCGCCTTCGATCCGTTTGTCGAGCTGATCTCGCTCGCCAAGTCGAGGGGTGCATGGGTTCATGTCGACGGTGCCTTCGGGCTGTGGGTGCGGGCAAGCGCAAGGCACCGTGCGCTCGCCAATGGCATTGAGCAGGCGGACTCGTGGGCGACCGATGCGCACAAATGGCTGAATACCCCTCAAGACATAGGCATTGCCATCGTCGCCGACGCGGCCGCTCACAAAGCGGCAATGGACATTAGCGCAAGCTACCTGTCCTCAGACGGACGCGCGCGCGACCCAATTGACTGGACACCCGAATGGACGCGCCGCGCCCGTGGATTTCCTGTGTATGCGGCTTTGCGGGAGCTGGGGCGGGCAGGCGCCGCGAACTTGATTGATAGATGCTGTGATCACGCGCGTCAGCTGGTTCGCGGACTGGGCACTCTGAGCGAGGTCGAAGTAGTCGCCTACCCGACGCTGAATCAGGGACTGGTCCGATTTTTGGAGAACCCTCCTCACGGCAACGATGCGGCCGATGATGCCAAGACCGATCGCATAATCGACGCAATCAATCGCGAGGGAACCTCGTTTTTCAGCGGTACGACCTGGCAGGGACGTCGGGCGATGCGGATCAGCGTTGTCAATTGGCGGACGACCCACGACAGCATCGAACGAACTGTTCGCGCCGTGGCGCAAGTGCTCGAATCGGAGCGTCGCTCACCGCCTCGAGGCGCGTCTGCTTGATGTACGCGCCTTAAGAGGACTACGTATGTCGGCGCTTCATCAAGCCATGGCATAGGACTCGCGTTGGCGTAGCCGCCGATCTTGAACGCGATCGGACTCCGCAAGCGCCTATGCCAGGATCAAAACGTGGGACGGTTCGACTCCGCCGTTTGCTTCCTGTGGGGGTTTCCCGACGTCTGCCCTCACACCGTACCGGGTGTGGCATGCTTAGCGATAACGTAGCGAGGAACGAGATATGGCCGAGGATGGCGTCGATGATTGCGCCGGCGGGGGTGCCCCCACCGTCTTCATCAGCTACGCGTCGCGGGACGCCGCCCTCGCGAATGCGCTCGTCGAAGCCCTGGAACTTCACCAACTGCGGTGCTGGATCGCCCCTCGGAATGTCATCGCGGGATCACTATACGCAGAGGCTATCGTGCGGGCCATCAACGAGGCCAAAGTCTTCGTACTCGTGTTGTCGATGCACGCGAGCGCGTCCCCTCACGTCGGCAAGGAGATCGAGCGAGCGTCCTCCAAACGTCGGCCGATCATTGCACTACGCGCCGATTCCGACCCGCTCTCTCCTGCGTTCGAGTACTACCTCAGCGAATCGCAGTGGATTGATCTTGGGTCTGGGCTTACGGATGCAACGGTCGCCACTCTGGTGGACGCGGTTAGGCGTCACCTTGACCCTGCTGCAGCAGGCACGCTAAGTGTCAACCAGGGTGCGTCAACACCTCCGGACCCGATCAAGACCTCCGGGCGTTATAGCCGGCCATCGATCGGACCGAAAAAGAGCTCGGGCAAACGCGCTGCAATCGATTCGATCGCGGTGCTGCCCTTCGCAACGACCGGCGGCCCGGCAAGCCTGAAATTCCTCGGTGAAGGAATCGCCGAATGCCTCATCCAGACGCTGTCGGAGTTACCCGGGATTCGAAAAGTGACTGCGAGAAACTCGGCGTTCAAATACGCGGAATCGGATCCGTTGGAAGCCGGGCGCATGCTCGACGTTCGAGCGGTTCTCACGGGCCGGCTGCGCATCTCGCGCCAGGCAGCCTGCCTTACGGCAGAACTCGTCGATACTGCGGATTCCGCCCACCTGTGGGGTGCCGTAATTGACCGACCGCTCAAAGAGATCGCGCACTCACAGGCGGACCTCGCAGATGAGATTTGTGCGGCCTTGAGCCCCAAACTTCCGGGAAAGCAGCCGCAGGTAAAACGTGGGCGCCGAGTTGCGAACTTCGACGCGTACCGCCTGTACCTCCAGGGTCGGTATGCCTGGAGCAAACGGCCAGCGGCCGGTGCCGTGGACGAGGCCATCGGGCTATTCGAAAAAGCCATCGAGCACGACAGCGGCTTCGCATTGGCCCACGCCGGGCTGGCTGACTGTTACAACACGCTTTCCGCTTGGGAGTCCGGATCGATCGCTCCGCGGGTGGGATTCGAGAGGGCCAGGCTATCTACGCTGTGTGCGTTGCAACTCGACAAGCGGTGTGCTGAAGCGCACACATCGCTGGCTTATTCGCACCTGCACTACTCGTGGGAATGGGAAAGTGCGGAACACGAGTTCAAGCAGGCGCTCACAATCAGTCCGAACTATGCCAATGCCCACCACTGGTATTCGCATCTACTCGCCGCTGTTGGTCGCCTGGATGAATCTCTGGCTGAGAGTCGCAAGCTCATCGAGCTCGACCCCCTCGATCTGGTTAACAACGTCCATCTGTCGTGGCATCACTACATGGCGCGGGAGTTTCCGGCGGCAATCAGCGAAGCACAACGCACTCTCGCAATGGAAAGGCGCTTTCAGTGGGGACATTTCTTCGTCGGTTTGGCTTTGGATGCAGTGGGCGAACATCGTGACGCGCTCAAGTACTTGCGCGCGTCCCTGGATCTGTCCGGGCAGAGTACCGTGATGCTGGCCGCGCTTGGACATGCATATGGCACCGCGCACGAATATGACGCCGCTAGAAAGGTATTGACACAGCTCGGCGAGCTCTCGCAGACCAGGTACATTTCGTCTTACGAGATCGCGTTGATCCACATTTCGCTCGACGAACACGACCGCGCGTTGGACCTCCTCGACGTGGCGGTTGAAGAGCGTTCTGGGTGGCTCCCTTATCTGCTTAACGATGTCCGCCTCGACCCGGTCCGTTCGAACGCGAAATTCGCGAGTCTCACCGCCCGTGTAGGATTGCGGCCGGCGTCGGTCGATTCTGTGCATCCGCACTAGCCATCGATGACCGGCCGCTGACATCTGCTTGCCCGGAACGACGATGAAGCGCGCGCGTCAAATCCTTATCCGAAATCCCCACATGACAGTGGTCTGGTTCTGGCTTCCGGACGTTCCTACCGTAGTTCCGGGATATCCGAAGGCTAGCCCGTCGGTAACCTCGGACCAGTTTATGCCGCCGTAAATATCATAGTGCTTGTTAATGATGTAGTCCGCAACCAAAGACACCTCATTGAAGTCGCCGGAACAGAGGAGCCCAGCCGCCGCGCAACCGAGTTTGTCGTTGCCGGCCACCCCGAGACCGACAGTCCAGCTGTTTTGCGAGACGTGATAAAACGCGCCGGAGAAGTTCCAGCCGGAATTCATCGAGTATCGGACACCCAACCATTCCATGTTGTACACAGCCGGGTCATTGACGTTGATGCGCACCGAAATGGGGTAGTCGTTCTGTGCGCTGCCGACAGTGTAATCCGCGTGCGCTTTCTCGATATGGGAAAAGCCTGCGTATGCCGTAAGCTTGTCCTTCGAGCCGGTGAACTCGAAAACGTATTTACCCATGATGTTGTAGGACTTGTTGTTGGAAATGTACGCGGCCAATCCCGGTGTGGGGACAGGGTTCGGGGTCGCTGCATTGTCGAAGGAACTTCGCAGATTGACCGCACCTTTCGAGTTCTGATAGACCGCATCGACCGACAATCCCATCCAGTTCACTCCCACATCGGCGCCATAGGCTTTGCCGAGCACGCCCGTGTCCTGTCCGCCGCTGGAGTAGAGGCCGCTTATATGCACGGGGCCGCTGGTAAAGACATACTTGCCGGAGTTGTTCAAGCGCCCGGCGTCAGTGGTCCCGCCACCGGCGTTGAAACCGGCGTAGCCGAGGAAGGAAAAGGCATACGAGAGGGCTTGCGGATCATAGAGCGCCAGCGCGTCGAGTTGCAGGGACTGTTGACGGCCGATGGTGAGCGCCCCAAAGCGCGGGCTGCTGAAGCCGCCCCAAATCACTCCGTTGAATGGCTGGCCGCAACGGCTGCTGTCGGCATTCGCCGTCTGCTGGCCCTGTGGCTTGCTGCTGTTAGAGATGAGCGACTTACAGGCGTCCGCCAGCTGGCCCGACAGCGGATTGAAACCCGTATCGGTTCGCGCGATCAGTGTGAAATCGTCGCCGATGGGTTCTGACACTATGATGCCGATCTTCGATTGTCCGAGGCCGTTCTCCGCGAACGTCGACTGCGAACCCGCGAAGTTTCGGGTCGTCGTGAATGTCTGGTACTCGAGCCCGTCGGGGTACTCGCTGCTCAGCGGCACGCCATGACTCTGATAGGCGTAGCCGACATCGATGGTCGCATACAAAGTGACGC
>Ga0302320_10028224_pt1 | contig 10785 bp, 4 predicted proteins | sample Bog_T0_3_FD_202130 | JGI IMG/M metagenome (GOLD analysis project Ga0302320, IMG submission 202130) | Peat permafrost microbial communities from Stordalen Mire near Abisko, Sweden - Bog_T0_3 | ecosystem: Environmental > Terrestrial > Soil > Wetlands > Peat | place: Sweden: Abisko, Stordalen Mire... | reverse complement strand
TTCATCCGTTCGACGACTTCGCCGGTGATGAGATGCCGTCCCTCGTATGGCACTTCCGTCGGGCCGCGCTCGCCTATGGGCAGCGGTTTGTATTTTGCAAACGCTGCCCGCACTTCCGCCTCGCTGATCGGGCCGAGTGCCGCAAGGGTCTGCGCGGCAGCCGTCAGACGCGGAATTAAAATGTCCAGCTTCTGCCAATCTTTTGCCGGGTCAGGGAAAATGGAAACTGTCGTGACCGGCACACGGTCAACATCAACAATCTCTATTGGCAAACCTTCCTGCGCCAGTTCCTCCCGATACAACCGCGCGAACGCCTCGTGTTCCACCACGGCGACGATTTCGTTTGCCTGTCCGGTTGGCGTCATGCGGCGCAAACCACGTCCCAGCGTTTGCTCTGGTAAAATCCCCGCCGGTGAATTGTAAGGTCGTAACGGCACAATGGTCGTCACGTTTTTCACGTCCCAGCCCTCGCGCAACATCAGCACCGACACGATGCAGAAATAGGGACTTGCGCCGGAGTCCAAGTCGCGGCTCAATTTCCGCAGCGCCTTCAAATCTTCGTCGCTAATGTCTTTTTCGTTTTCGACAAATACTTCCTGCCCGCCAACCTTTTTGATTTTGCCCTTGAGATTCGTGTGGAGGTTGATCGTCCGTCCGTTCAACTCCTTGAAAATTTCGTCGCCATTCAACCGGGCGGTGATTTGATCCGCCGACTTGGTGTCTTCGCACATGACGAACAGCAACGGTTTCTTGCCGCTCTTTTCCCATTCCTCATTGCTGCGACGCCAGCGCTCGTATCCGAGCTTGAGGTGCATTTCATATTTCCATGCCGCGTTGTCTGTGGCCTGTTCCACCAGTTTGCCCGCACGCCCGATGATCGGCGTTTTGACAATGCCCGCGTCCACCGCCTCGCCCAGCGGCGTGTCACAGATGATGTGCTTGAAATAATTCGCCGCGTTGTCCTTGGGCGTGGCTGAAAAATCCAGTTGCCCTACCAGCCCATCACCGCCGCGCTTGCGGTTCGTTTCGTGTAGCCACGCAATGGCCTCGTTCCATGCCGAGTCCGGGTCCCAGACATGGTGCGCCTCGTCGTTCATCAGCATCAGGCGCGGATGGCTGGTGATGCGGTCGCGCAATTCCGCGCCGGTATCCAGCGCCTTCGATTTCGACACCGCCGGCCCCATCCAGCCAAATGTTTCCGATTCTTTCTTCCGGCGAGTGTTGTCAAACAGCCGGTGGATGTTTGTCAGATAAAGCACGCCGCCCGTTGCCGCGCCGCTCGCCTCATCCTGCAACACCACGGAAAGATTCCAGTCACCGCGCCATTCCGTCGGAATCAGCGGGTCTTTGTCGAAAATGTCCGGCCCGCCTTGTTCCGGTTTGAAATCCTCCTTCAACCGCTCGAACACTGTCAAGTTTGGCGCGATCACCAAGAAATGCTTTGCCATCGCCGACCCGCTCTCGCGCAGGGCGTGGAAATAACTCCACACCATCGCCAGACTCATCACCTTGGTTTTGCCCGAACCCGTCGCCATCTTGAAGGCGTAGCGCCCCCACAAATCTTCATCCTCCGTGATGCCGAGTGCGGCGACCTCCGCATTTGCGCCGCCGAACTTCGCAACCACTTGCGAGAGACATTGGGCATTTGAAATCTCTTTCAGATAAATAAACGTCTCAATCGCCTCGCGCTGGCAGAAGTAGTATCGAAACCCATCCGGCCCGCCGAACTCGCTCCGGTCGTGTGCCCGGCCAAACCAGTGATTCAGCAAATACCGCGTCGTGTCGCTCGCGCCGAAATAAAAATTGTCCCGCCATTCCTTCACCGCCGCCCGCAGATTTTGGGCGATGGTGATGCTGGATGGCCGACGGCCTTTCCGCACTTCCGCGCCTTCGCCGTCCGCGCGTTTGACGCGGTGTTTCTCCGGTTCTTCCCAGGCGGCGAACAGTGGTTCAAGCGCTTCCGGTTTGATGGTCATTTGCTCTGGCATGGTTAAACCTCCACCTCCAGCGCGATGCTGGTGTCGCAGCCGAATACGTCCACCACCTTCACGCAGATGGTGTGCTTGCCGGGCTTGTCATAAATGTGCCCGGCGTCACTCACGGTTTTTAACGACCGATCCTTGCGCGTGCGGTAATCCTGCCAGTCATGGTGAAACGGCTGGTTGGGATGCCAGTCAAAATCCACCGCCCAGAAATCAATGAAATCAAATCCGCTTTTCACCGCGCGCTCTTTCAACGCCTCCAGTTCCTTGCTCGGCACTTCCGCCAGCGACGGCAAAAACTTTGTCAGCTTCACGTCCACGACCTTTTTGCCCTTTTCCTTTTTCGTGACAGTGCCCGCTTCCAGCAGCGCCATTTCCAGAAACGGCGGTGGGCTGGTGCGGTTCTTCTCCATGATTTCGCGCGGGATGGGAATCAGCTTCATCTTCACGCCCAATTCCGCTTCCAGCGCCAGACAATGCTGCCGCAGTTCCATCTCAAATTCCCATGCGAGACAAAACACTTCGCGCCCGCCCGCCTGGGCGACGGCTTTTGCCACGGCGCTGGCTTCTTCGCGGGTGAAAATGGAGTCAATCCCGTCCACATGGCAGAACACGCCGCCTTTGCGACCGTGTAACACTGGCGATGGTGCATTAGACAACACTTCCGCTTTGAAAAATTCCAGCACTACGCGGCGATGCTCCTCCTCCGCGCCTTTGAGCCTGTCTTTCTGCCACCACTGCCGCTCGTAACGACCGAGATTGTGAACATCAAACGCACGATACGACTCACCATCAGCGTGCAACTTGCGCTGCAACTCGATCAAACGCTTGCGCCCGGTGTGAATGGCGAACCTTCCGAGATCAGACATGACCCAGCGCCGCCCCAAACGTTCTGCCACTGCGCCCGTCGTTCCACTGCCGCAAAAGAAATCGGCAACAAGGTCGCCTTCGTTAGAAGACACTCCGATTATTCTTTCGAGAAGACCTTCCGGCTTTTGAGTGCTGTAGCCGACTCGTTCATCAGCCGCCTTATTTATTATCCCGATTGTCCACCAATCTCTGGGCGCAACTCCTTCTCTCGTTTCCAAATAATCACGATAGGTTAATCCGGGATACTTGGCTTCATCCTGTGGTGAAAGACCGTCCGCAGCTTGAACGGGACTCCCTTGCGTATTCGTTCCACGAATCTGGTAATGCCCCTTTTCATCAACGTATTTGAACTTCTTGCGAGTTACCTCGGAAAAATCCTCTGCGGCTGCTTGCCAGTTGAACGCCCGGTTTTTACTCGGTGACTTGGCATAGAAAAGAATAACATCGTGCTTTGGATTGTATGTAGTCAGGACTCTTTCACGCTCCTTGTAACACCATGCAATTTGGTTCAGAAACAAATCCCGCCCGAATACATCATCCATCACCAAACGCATGAAACTTGCGACCCGGTAATCAACATGCACATAAATACTCCCTTTTTCTGAAAGCAATTCCTTCATTAGCGAGAGCCGCTCATACATCATGTGCAGGTAGGAGTTTGTGCCTTTGCCCCACATATCGCGGTAAGCGACCATTTCAAGCGTGGACTGGTCTTTGCCGACTGTTTCCTTCCCGTTGCCAATCGCCACATCCATCGTAAAGTCCGCACCCACGTCAAACGGCGGATCAATATAGATTAGGTCAATCTGGCCTTTGAACTCCTTGAGCAGGCTGGCCATCACCAGCTTGTTGTCGCCCCAGATCAGCCGATTGCGGAAACCGTCACGTTTTTTGCCCGCCATTTGCTTCTCGAAAAATTCCAGATTGCCCGTCGCCGCCGCCCGCTGGCGCGGCTCGTCCACCGTCTCGATCCGCTGCATGGGCATGGACAGCGCGGCCACGTCCACCTCGCGACGTCGCCCGAACTCATCGTATTTCCCCTCCCACACCAGCTCCGTGTGCATCTTGGCAAGCGGGTGTGGGTTGGTCGGCCCCCATTGAAATGACGGAGTTTCTTTGTCTGGATTGGCAGGCATGGCTGTATTCGCTCGCGTGCGAATCAGCCCTGTTGAGACTGCACCTTGAAGGAAACCTGTGCCTGAAAAAGAAGGGGGCGACACCTACTTACGCCCCACTACAGGCACGGGAATGCCTTCAAAGGAACGCTTTCGGCGCGCCCCGATGGGGGGCGCGCGTCGAGCGCTGTCCTTTGATCGAAATTTCCCGTTTCGTAGTGAACAGCAGCCGAAGCTACGCGAAATGTATTTTGTTAAAGTTTCTTGTCTTCTATTTTTTCGTTTTCTGTTTTCGGAACGACTTGAGATTAGATCAAATGTGCCCGGTGACAACAATGCAATTTTGGCGGCTGGAATGGCCGGCCTTCCCGTTGTGGCTGATTTCGTTTGCCGGACGCTGGCATGTTGGCTGTGGTGCGATGGGTTTTTGGGCGCGACACAGCCGACTTGCCCATAATGCAGCGTAGCGGAATGATCCTTTTCTTGCCCGCCTGACTTTTGAACGCCTGAGCCGCCGACTGGCACGAGGAATGCCGAAGACGCCTGGCGCGGATGCTGCGGGGCGCTTCCGGCGCAGCATCCGTGACAGGCGGCTGAGTCCTCCGTCGCACAATGCGCTGTTATCTGAGCGGAGCGGTAGCTGCCGGGCCGTCGCCCCCTGGACACGGCGGGGACCCGCGATTTGTGTTGCGCCTGCGGCAAATCGTGGGGCGGCAGCGTAAGATAACAGTCCATTGTGCGTAGGAGGTGGAGCAAGGCCACTGCCCAGACCCGGAGCTTGCGAGGATCGTAGCTGTGGCCGGTCCTGAGTGCCAGTCGGCGGCTCAGGCAAATCCATTGTGGCGGGCAATCGTGATCTGGCCGCGAGGCCGCGCTGCTCCGGCTTCTGGCGGCCGGGTGAGACGGGGGCCGTCGCCTGGATGGTTGCGGGGCGGGCGTAAGGCCAGCGGCTTGCACGGGCGGCAGAGGCCAGACTGATTTTGGGGGCGTGGTGAGTGCGGAAGTTTCGGGAAGGCCCTGATGCGCGGCCTGCCGGCTGATGGGACTTTGCGAAACTTTCGCTCTCACGGCGCCGGGGTTGCCTGTCTTCGACGATTTGAGACGGTGGAGCGGAGTGAAACCGGCTTTAATTGGCGAAGTCAGGCCCCGAAACAAGCCGCTGTGTCGCTGACATCTATAGGCACAGGCTCGCAATGCCCCTTGGACTGAGAACCGTAGCCGGAAGATGGCGGCGACTCTGCGGCGGTCGTGTCTTCGCGGGGAGCGCGGTGTCACGGCTCGGTGGAGGCCCAGCATCGCAGCCTGGCGAGAAGCGTAGCCGGAAACGAGGCGTGCTCGATGCGTTGGTTTTGGGGCGCGGGGTCGCGCCATTCTGTTTTGGCGAAGCCTGACATTGGGTCCGGGGGAATTCCTGCCGGCCTGAGCGCGCTTAGAAACCTTAGAATTACTGCCCAGGTCGGAATGCAAAATTGACGTTCGACCGGAACCGACCTCCCCACCGCGCGCGAAGGCAGCGTCCCAGCGCCGGGCGGAGACATCCGATAACCTGAGACGGCGCTGCGGCTCGCGGGAGGGTTGCGGGGCCGCGAGAGCGTAGGCAGGCGCGCGCGGCCAACGACGCCCGATAAGAAACGACGCCCGCCATTGCGCGCTTCGATTGAGCGCCAAGCGAGTCTGCGAGCGGGCGTGAACACAGTTTTATGAGCCTGGCGAACTGATGTTGTCTGCTGGCGGGGGTTGCGAGTTGCGGGGCCATATCTGCCGACAGGCGGGCCAGGGTTTCCTCAAGCTTCCAACCGCTTGCGACGATTTTCGGCGGGAATGTGCCAGCACTGCAACCAACCTGCTCGATTCGGAAGAAAAAGGGCACCGTTAAGCCGAGCCTGTCCGAGTGGCACCCCCGGTACGATAAGAATACCCGGTGCAGATCGCTGACAAAACTGACAGAAGTGGGTTTTGTCAGTTCTGGCAGTTCGCATTAGGGGAGTCCAGAATCTTCGGATTGGTTTCAAAGATCGGGCTGGCGGGTCTGCCGAACGTTCGGCCATTTTCAGCAACCGCACGAATCCAACCCAGGTCACAGAGAATTTCGGTTGCTGCTTCCGCGTCTTCCTTATCGCTCAATCCAGCCCAGCCCTTCCGATATGTTTCGCGCAACGTGAACCGGTTTGGCAGGTCGCCTTTCTGCAAGTGTTTCGCCAGTTCGCGGGCCGCTGCCATATCCGGGCGCAGCACGGCGGAGTAGATGCGCCGGGCATGGGCTTCAAGATACGTCGCCCATAGAAATGCCTTGTTCAGTGCGGCCAAAGAGACTGCCCCTGTGTCGCGGTTCGCCAGGTGGGTGAGCAGGGCAAGCGCAGGAACGAGCTTCCGATACTTTGACAAGTGCGCCTCAAACGCCGGATGTTCTTCGCCACTGCGGAGCGTCTTTTCCAACTCTGCGCGCCAAAGGTCAAATTGCTTCTGAGCGTCATCGGTGAAATGCAAAAAGGGGATGCCACTTGACGTATCCGCGCCGACGGCTTCCGCAGTCAAGCCGTCGAGATACTTGAATACGTCGAACGCCTTATTCCTCGCCTCTGTGTTTGGCCAGCGGTCAATGTGATGCCAATGTTTTGAAACGTCCGGCCAGACGAACAGTTGGAGGCGTTGGAGCAATCCATCCGCGCCCTGTCCGCCTCGCACCGCTTCACGAATATAGGCTATGAGCAGGTCCGGTTGAATTCCGCCGAGGAGGGAGAGGATGGCAGGCGCGCGCACGGTGCCGCGTTGGATACGGTCGGATGTGAAGGTCCCCGTCCCATTCCACATTTCCAGATAACTTGCCCGGTCGCTTTCGTGTCCTTCCCTATCGAGTCCGCGAAGAAAACCAACAAGTTCGTCACGAAACAAAAGGAAGCCCATTGGGTTCTCGGCCAGCAGTACGCCGAGTTTTTCTATCGTGGGGTCGTTCGTTTCGTATCGCCTACAGACAGGTTCATTGGCTTCTTTTTTCACGATGCTCTCAGCTTCAGCGCGGGCGGCTTGGTGTTCGCCCTTTTTCAAATGCGTGGCGATTTTCTTCTCTGCGAGTTTCTTCCCTTGGGATTCGAGCATTATGTTGACTTCGTGTTCCCTCATTTCCGCGTTGTATCTGGCCAACGCCTCGGCCACGAGTAGGCGGAGTGGCAAAAGCGGTTGCTCCAACGCGGGTGTTTTCATCAAACCCGGACGCCCGACAACACAACCCCACAGGTTAGGAACTACCAACCAATCATCACAACGTTTGGGCCTGATGCCTATCTTGCGTCCAACCAGCGAAGCGATTGCAATCATTGCTCCAACGGCGGGAAAATCCGGCGGGCACTGCATTCGGTCGGCAATGTCCTCAATCCACGCGCGGAACGTATCAGGCAGCCACGCGAAGTTGAACGGTGGCACAGCGGGAAGATCAACGGGCAGCGGTTTTGGTTCCGGCCAGTCAATTTTGGGTGGTGTCGTGGCTGATTCAATTTGCGTTTTCACAATGTTGAGTCCTTCTGTCTGGTGGAGGTCATTAAAATCCGTCGGGCGGCTGGAATGGTCTTTGAACTTCGGCACCGCAAGTTTGGCATGGATTGCGTTCGCGGCCTTCGTCGCCTTTGCAAGTCCGGGGTTGCCGTGGATTTGTGCATCATCGTCAGCAGCCACGATAATTTCCCGCCCAGGCCATTTCGCCCGTAGTGCTTCCGCCACAGGCAATAGGTTTCCGCAGTTCATCGCCGCTACGGTTGCAAAGTCAGTTGCCTTGCGGATGCTCGCGGCAGTCGCGTAGCCTTCGCAAATCACCAGCGGGCCAGCAGCTTTGTCGTCCAGCGTGAAGAAACAGCCTGTTATCCTCCCACCGGAAAGAAACCGCTTTGCGCCGTCCGCGCCGATAAACTGCAAGCTATGCAGTTGCCCGGCAGCATCACGCAACGGAGTGATCAGCGCCCCATGGTACGCGCGAATTTCCCCGCACGGTTGTATGGCCTTTCGCGTCAAGTAAGGGTGAGTGACCACATCGCGAGAATGTTCCACGATCCAGGCGGCAGTTTTGCGTGCCTTCGCGTGCCGCTCCTTTTCGATTCGCTCGCGTTCCCGTTCAGCCTCCTGCCAGCGTCGGTGGACTTCGCGCCATTCTGGTTGTGATAAGTTGCCGTAGCGGTCGCACCACTTTTCTTTGAAGCCGCGCTTCCAACATCCGAATGCGCCTGCCATCGGCGGGCCAGCAAAAAGCACATACCACGAGTTTTGCGCTTTGTCATCGCCAGCCCGGAAGCGATGCAACCGGCCATCCGCAATAATCGACCCGGCATAAACAAGCCCAGCCCGGCCCATCGTGGCGCGAAAGCTTTCGGAATTCATGGAAGTTTTCCCTTGCGCCACGGCGACCCGGCGGTAGAATGAAGACGTTGAAGTTTTCAAATCCCGCGTTGGCCCGCAATAGCAACGCGGGTTTTTTATGATCGCCGGGTGGAAAACTTTTCCTTCATCCACGCGTCGCCTTCGTCAATAAGAATTCTGACGCGCCTTTTTCCAATTTTTAAGTGCGGCAAACCTTGGGCGATTAAGTTGTCAACGTGCCTTGTGGAAAACCCCCACCGTCCGCCGAATCCGCGCTTGTCGGTAATGTTGTTTCCCGCTGGCTTCGTTACGTCCGCAGCGGTGTCGGGCTTGCATAAAGTTGTTAAACTCATGCAACCATCGTAAGATTTCGCGCAGGGACTACAACAAGCTGGCTACCCTAGGGGTAGCGCAACAGATTGCGATTCAATAGGTTGCGATCACCCTTTAAAGGCGCACCGCGCTGACGAATTTTGACTTACCGCCGCTGTCGAATTGCTCAAGCTCGCGGCAGATGTTTTGAAAATTGAAAAGGGTTTCTTCGATAAGCCTGCCATCCCGCTTGCGCTTGTGGAGAATCCGCGTCTGACATTCACCGATCTTGTTCCACGGTGCGGTAAAGCTGGTTGTGGGCTTGATGTGTTTTGCCCAAACATCGCTTATGTCCTGTTCGGTCAGGCTCCCTTCAACTTGTTTTGCCTCCAACGCCCGCTCGTCCTCTTGGGAAATGTCGGGGGGCAAATACGAAACCATTACCTGTTTCAAGTCCGCCTTTCGGAATGTGGGGGGCAATTCTAAAATCGCTTTGAAGGCGGCACGGACGGCCTCGCTCTGTTTCTTGTCCACCGCGACAATGAGAAAGCCGTTGTCCGCAAACTGCCGGGCAAGTTCCACGAACCGTTTCGCCACGTCGGGAGTGTCGTCAGCTTGCGGCAGGTGCAAGACCTGCATCGAAACTTTCTGCTGTTTGGCTTTGCCTTCTTTTGTTTTGCCGTCCGGGAACGTTGAATAGCCTCCCGGCGGTACAGACCAAGGACTGTAGCTTGCTTTGATGATGCCTTGCTTTGCGAGTTCGCCTTCGATTCCGTGCAGCTTAGACCACGGGACCGGCAAGTTTTGGACAACCCAGGTGGTGAATTCCTGCCAGCCATTATCGCCAAACAAGAACTTGCCTTCAACCCATGCCTGTTGAACTTCAGTGCGGCGGCGGGCAGCTTCGTACCACATTGCGGCCTTTTGTTCCTCAATCGGAATTCCATTCTTAAAGAATCGTTCACGAAACGTGCGGTCCTTCCACCAGTGTTGCTCGGAAAATTTGATTCCTGATAAGACTGTTCGCCTATCTCGTCGTTCTCTCGTTTTCATCGGTTACGCCTTTACGCCAAGAGCAATCACATTTGACTCTGATTCCGGCTTCACGTTGAACCACCTCTCGGCGTCTGCGGGTTTCACCAACTCGCGGTAGTGCTTGTGAACCACGGCGGCACTGTTGCCAAGTTCGCCTGCTACGCGCCCGGCGTCACCGATTTGAGCGAAACGATACGAGGCGTAACTGTGGCGCAAGCCGTTGCGTTGCCATTTTACAGGCTTCAATCCCGCTTCTGCGTCGGCAGTCGCGGCGGCTGTCTGCCGCTCACGGTTCACGAATGTAGCGGAATCATCCGCCCAAACGCTGCCTTGCTTTACCGCGTATGGGGCCAGCCATCCGGCCAGATTGTCGTGAATCGGAACGATGCGCCGGGACGCCGTTTTGGACTTGGACGCGCCAATTTTTATCATCCGGCCAGCAAGGTCGATGTCTTCCCATGCCAACCGCTCGATTTCAGCAGTTCGCAATCCGGCAAATGCGCCAAGGGCAAGGCAGGGGCGGAAGTCTTCATCGGCGGCGGTGAGCAAGCGGGCGATTTCTTCCGGGCGAAAGACGCCAATCTCCCCGTTTCGGATTTTGACTTTCTCTGTACCCGCAACGGGATTGTCGGCGGCGTAACCGCGTGCAACAGCGAATTGAAACAGCAGGTGAACCACGCGCCGAAAATTATTGTAGCTCTGTGTGCTTAGATTTAGCGCGTCAAGCCACGCCTGCACGTCACTGGTTGTCACGTTGCACGCATCCTTGCGGCAATCAGCGGCGAAACGTTGCAACCGGCCTTCCAAGTCGCCAATGTAGCGTTGCGATGCGCCACGCGCCCGCTTGATCTCCAAAAGCTCCGCCACTAATTCCGCCACGGGCTTCTTGACGGTTTGCTTGTGGCGGGCGGCGTAGAATTTGACGGCGGCATGGAAGTTGGACAAATCACCTGCCGTTTTCAGACATTCCGCCACGGCGGAAGCAGCGGCCCGCACGGTGACATTGAACGGAGCGAGAGCGGCTGCGGCGTCGGCGTATTCGACGGCTTGCGCTTGCGTCATGCTGGCGGCAACGTAGTCGCGTTTGTCAATTTGCTTGGCGAGCCTGTCCGCTGCGTCCAAGGCTT
>Ga0302320_10028221_pt1 | contig 10785 bp, 10 predicted proteins | sample Bog_T0_3_FD_202130 | JGI IMG/M metagenome (GOLD analysis project Ga0302320, IMG submission 202130) | Peat permafrost microbial communities from Stordalen Mire near Abisko, Sweden - Bog_T0_3 | ecosystem: Environmental > Terrestrial > Soil > Wetlands > Peat | place: Sweden: Abisko, Stordalen Mire... | reverse complement strand
GCGGCGGGAGTTTCCAAAATGATCTCAAACGGGCGCGGACGAATTTTCGGCGGCGCGGAGAGGATGCCCTCAAAACTATCGCGGATAATGCCGCGGCGCGCATTGAATCCGTCAATGATCGCATTTTCATTACGTGGCAGGTATTTGTCCGCCGCGTGCAAAGCGGGTTCGATCAAATTTTTGGTCAGCGTGGCGCCGCGCGCGTAACCGTAAAATCCTTCGCTCGTATCATCGGTGTGCAGCGCGATGATGCCCTGGAACGAACGCGATTGGAGTTCGGCCTCCAGCAGGCGGACTTCCGGTTCGCTGGAATTTTTCCAAAATTCGCGATTCAAATCCTTGCCGCTCCGCGTTAAGCGGGTGCCGTCCTCGAAACCGGTGGAATTGCAGACCGGGTAAATGGACAAATAATAACCCATCGCCAGTTCGGGTTTTGCTTCCAGCAGTTTGATGAACTGCACCACCGCGTGGACGCCTTCCGGCTCATCCCCATGGACGCCTGCGAAAATGCCAATGCGGATGGGCGTGTCGCCGCCGCGCGGACCAACAAACAAATAGCGCGGCAGCGCGTAGGCCGCACCGTTGACTTCAAAACGCGCATCATGATTGGCAACCAGGTTGGGCGAGTGCGCGGCAATGCGGTCGAGCGGCGCGAGGAGTTCAGCGATGGAACGGCGTTGCTGGCGCGGCAGCGTCCGCGCGTCTCTTACCAGCGGTTCGATAATAGTCATAAAGTTTCCTGTGTAGTCTTTGGGCGGTTACTCTCTTTGCCACTCTCCGGCGGTCCACGAATTGGTGAATGTGGTTTCCGCGGAGTGGCCGTCGGCGTAACTAACGTTGGCGCGATGATTGTGGCGTTCGAGCATCTGTGCCTGGGTTATGGTTCCCGGGGCGATAACTTGGATGGGATATAATCCGCCACGCGAGGGCGTGTTGTCGCCGCGGCCGGCGTCGGCGAGGATGATGAAGCCCGCGGGCCTCTTCAGCGAACTGTCCGTATAGTTTTCATTGAAGCCAAAATCGGGGTTCGCCTGATACCAGGCACTCTGGCCGAACCCGGGTGAGTAATTGGCTTCGCTCAGATTAAAGCCGTAATCACTGGTGAACCATTGCCCGGCTGCGGGCGCCGGCCATTCCAGGCCCGAACGGCAGCGGAATGTATTGGCACCGGGGTCGGAATTGGCGTTGGTATTGAAGATAAAACTTGTGGTCGCAATGTACGGCTCGAGCTGGCCGCGGATGGAAAACGGCGCGACGCCGTCCGGGGTGTTTGGAATCGAACCCCAACGGGTCGTATCAGTGGCCTCCCGCTCGGTCACGGCTTTTGGAAAATGATCACTGTTGTCTGACAGGAACAGTTTGAAGGCGATGCCGAGTTGCCGGGTGTTTGAGACGCAGGCCCCGCGCTTGGCGGTGTCCTTGGCCCGGGCGAGCGCCGGCAACAGCATGGCTGCGAGGATGGCAATGATGGCGATGACGACCAGCAGTTCGATGAGGGTGAAGGCAATCGTTGCCCGCGGCTGGGCTTGCTGAGTTTCGGCGGAGGGGATGGGTGTTACTATTTTCATGGTAATAAGGTTTTATGGTTTATTTTTGATAAATTTGGTCGAACACGCCGCCGTCGGCAAAGTGCGTTTTCTGCGCTTCGGCCCAGCCGCCGAATTCCGAATTGACCGAGACGAGTTTCAACTCGGTGAAATTGGCCGCGTATTTTTTGGCAATTTCCGGGTTGCGCGGGCGGTAGAAATTTTTGGCCGCGATATCCTGGCCTGCGTCGGAATAGAGGTATTTCAAATATTCACCCGCCACTTCCGTCGTATGGTGGCGTCGGGCGTTCTTGTCCACCAGGGCCACCGGCGGCTCGGCGAGAATGCTCAACGCGGGTGTGACGATTTCGAAATTGTCCGCGCCAAATTCCTTGAGCGCCAGGTGCGCCTCGTTTTCCCAGGCCAGCAGAACGTCGCCGATCCCGTTTTTGGCAAAGGTCACCGTTGAGCCCCGGGCGCCGGAATCCAGCACCGGCACGTTTTTATAGAGCCGTTTGATGAAGTCGCGCGCGGCGGCGTCATCGTGATGGTTCTTCTCCAGCGCGTAAGCGTAGGCAGCGAGATAGGCCCACCGCGCGCCGCCGGAAGTTTTGGGATTGGCCGTCACCACCCCCACGCCGTCTTTCACCACGTCATCCCAGTCCTTGATGTTTTTGGGATTCCCCTTGCGGACCAGGAATACAATCGTTGAGGTGTACGGCGTGCTGTTGTCGGGCAGGCGTTGCTGCCAGTCTGCGGGCAGCAACTTCGCCTGCGCGGCAATCGCATCAATGTCATAGGCCAGGGCGAGCGTGACCACGTCCGCATCCAGGCCGTTGATGACCGCCTGCGCCTGTTTGCCGGAGCCGCCGTGCGACTGGGACACCACGACGTCATTGCCTGTTTTTGCCGTCCAGTATTTCGAGAACGCGGCGTTGTACTCCGTATAAAATTCGCGCGTGGGGTCATAGGAAACATTGAGCAGCTTGATTTCATCGCCACGCGCGGAAAGCACGAGCGCCGTGGCGAGGAGGAGGGGCAGGAATATTTTCATTTCAGGATGGTGTATGTTGGCAACCATCAAAAAGCGATTTGAAAGCGCGTGAACAAAACGTTTTCCGCCTGCGCTTGAACGACACCCGGGGCGGCCTTGCCCGTGAATCCGTCGAACGTAGTGTGAGAGAAGCTCACGTCGGCCCGGATATCCCGGTTGAGATACCAGTTGAGGCCCACGGACCACACGTCGGCGCCGTCGGCCGATTTCGCGGAACTGGCGAAGCCGTCCTTGAATGTGTTGCCGTCCACCTCGAGCTGTGCATAACGCGCCACCACCTGCAACGCGCCCCACTGGCCAATGTGCGGATCGAACGGATGCAGCGGCGTGACCCCGTTGTAGGAAGCGTCTTCGCCCGTCAAGACCCAGCTTCCGGTGGCTTCCCATGCGGTGTTTTGCAAATCAGCCGATTTCTTGGCCAAGGACACCCGCTGGTCGGAAATAACATATTCACCCTGAATGCCGAGTGGACCATAGAAGTAATAGCCTTGAGGCGAAAGCCGCCAACCTTGGCCGCTCGCGTTCACGCCGGCGTTATAAGTGAAAAATTTTTGCTGCCCGTCAGTGGTATAGCCTGGTGTCAGGCCAGTGGTTGAGTTGGTTTGGGGATGATTGGCCAGATAACTGCCGGCCACGCCGAAACCCAATCCGCTGAGGGCGTTGACGCTGGTATTCTTCCATGGCTGGAAGAACAACCGGCCCTCGCCGGCTTTGTCATCCTGCAACGGAGTGTTCACGGTAGTGCCATTGTAATCGGTATCCCCATTGAACAATCCTGCCGCGTAACTGATCGCGCCGCCGAGCAAGTCACCGTGTAACTCCACACCAAGGTCGCGGTTCGGCACCAAGTCGGTGGCCAATGCGCGTTCGTTGAACAAAATATCCCGGTCGGCTTGCAGCGCCTCCAGCCCGATGGGTGCCTTGAATTTGCCGGCTTCCAACTGCAATGCCTGGTTGTAGTGATAATTTAGAAAGGCATCAAAGATTTGCACCGTGCTGCCGCCGAAGTCGGGGGTGAAGTTGAAGTCAAAATCACGAAAGACCGTACCGGTGAATATCGGCCGCGCCCGGCGCAGTAGAAAACCGTCGGTGCCGTTATTGCCGCCATCCTGAAAGAAGCTCCGGCTGTCCAACTGGATGATGCCGTGCAGTTGTGCCACAAAATTTGAATCTGCCGAGCTAAAGCTGAATCCGTTCTGGGTGAGGGAAAATTTTGGCTGTGACTTGGCCAGGGTTGCCGCTGCGTCCTGATCATCCTGGCGTTCGCGTTCGAGGATTTGCACCTTTTGATCCAACGCATCAACCTGGGCAGAGGGCGGAGGCGCGGCGGGTGGGTTTTGATGTTGTTCAAGACTGTTTACTTTTTGTTCGAGCGCCTGAATTTCCTTCTTCAAGGCGGCGATCTCGTCTGCCTCGGTTGGGTTGGCAGCCGGAGTGTCGGCGGCATAGGCGGAGACCGCGAATTGCGCGCCCGCCAATGCTGTGATGGTTAATGGTTTCAGTTTCATTTTTTGCTTACAGTTTACTGTTTAGCTTCTTACCAAAATAACGACTCGTAACGTCGTCTATTGACCCAAAAAAAAGGCGAACTAAATGTTCGACCGCTTTCTTGATCTCGGCTTTTTTCACAAACTACTTTAGCCATCGAATGACGACTAAAGGAGTAGTAATTATCCATTTTTGGGCTGGAATGTCAACAAACAATTTGATTTTTTTAAATACCCTCTCCGCCGATGAAACCTGCTGATACTTCGTGCTTTGCCAAAGGAAGACCCTTGGCCACATCGGCCAGCGTCGCCCGATCCATTAAGTTAGCCACAAAATTTCGGGCATCAAAAAAGACCCGCCTAAACCTACAGACTGGCTCTTGGGAACACCGGGTATAGCCGGTAACAGACACACAATCAATGGGTGCCAATATCCCGTCAAAATGCCGCACCACCTCGCCCATCGTAATTCTTGCGGGCGATTTTGCCAAGATATAGCCGCCCCGGATACCGGCGGTACTGGTCACCCAACCTTGAGCCTTGAGCGCCAGCATTATTTGCTCGAGAAAACGTTTGGGCACGTCATTCCGACGCGCCAGTTCACGAATGGGGATGGGAGCTCCGCCGTAATGGTCTACAAGCGTGAACATGGCACGCAACGCGTAATCAGTGCGTTTGGAAACTCGCATTAAAGGACGATAGACTTGGTTGAGTTTATGTCAATTCGGTAATTGAGGCGATATACGACCGTGGTGACCCGTCTCCATGCCAGGACTTTGGGCCCGAAGATTTTCGGTGCAAACTTCTTGGCCCCGGGAATTTCGTCATTAGCCCACAATACGACCGCCTTCGTTTAAGAAAATGCCTTTGAAATTCATCTCCAACGCCTGCGGATTGGAAGCTTTGCTTAAGGCATCTTTCTCGGTGACCTTGCCTGCCTTCACCAGATTAAACAGCGATTGGTTGAAGGTGCACATGCCGTCGTCCGCGCCCGTTTCGATGGCCGCAGTCAGCTTGTCGAGGCGGTTTTCTTCCAGCATCTTCCGAATGAGGGGCGAATTGATCATGATTTCCAGCGCCGGGGTCATCTTGCCGGTTACGGTGGGAACCATCCGCTGGCAAACCACGCCACGTAATGTCCCGGCGAGCTGTCGGCGCACTTGTTCGCGTTCTTCTGCCTTAAAAAAGTCGAGGATGCGCGTGATGGATTGCGCCGCGGTGGTGGTGTGCAGGGTGGACAGGACCAAATGGCCGGTATCCGCGGCGCTCATTGCCGCGCCGAAACTGATGTCATCCCGCATTTCACCGAGCATGATGATGTCCGGGTCCTGGCGGAGAACGTGTTTCAATGCCTGATGAAAGGAAGATGTATCCAGGCCGACCTCGCGCTGTTCAATGACCGACTGGTTGTCTTCGAAAACGAATTCGATCGGGTCTTCGAGCGTGATAATGTGCTTTTTGAAATTGGCGTTAATGTGCTCGATCATCGCCGCCAGGGTGGTGGACTTACCCGAACCGGTGGATCCGGCCACCAGGACAATGCCACGCGGCTCTTCGGCAATGGATTTGATCGTCTCCAGCAGGCCAAGTTCCTCAAAGCTGGCGACCTGGCTTTTGACGTGCCGCATGGCGAGCGCCCACTGGCCGCGCTGCTGAAAAAGATTGGTCCGGAAGCGGCCCACGTTCGGAATATAATACGAAAAATCCACTTCCCGGTCCTCTTCGAGTTTCTTCTTGAGATGAATGGGGCAAACTTTTTCCACGACGTTGTTCATCCACTGCTCGGTTGGCAGGGGGCATTCGATGGAAATCAATTCGCGATTGATGCGGAAAATGACCGGCGTGCCAATCTTGATATGGATGTCCGACGCGTTGCCGTCAACGGCCGTCTTGAGAATTTTGCTGAATAATTCCATGCAGGCAGAATAATCCGTTTTTCGCCAAATGCCAGCAAGTTCAAATGGGATGGCTTCAAAAATGGTGTCCCTCTGAAATCCGAGCGGCCCGAGGCCGACTGTGGGACGAGCGCACCGGATTTTTGTCGTGTCTCCAGCGGCTTTCGTGGTAAAAGAGATTCCATGTCCAAATGCAAAATCGGCATCATCGGCGGGAGCGGCTTGTATCACATCGAAGGTTTTACCAATCAGAAGTGGGTCACCGTCAAGACACCGTTCGGGGCGCCTTCGGATAAATTTCTCACCGGCAGCCTGGCCGGTCGCGAGGTGGTATTTCTGCCGCGTCACGGACGCGGGCATCGCATCTTGCCAAGCGAATTGAACCATCGCGCCAATCTCTGGGCGATGAAAAAGCTCGGGGTGGCGTGGGTGATGAGCGTCAGCGCCGTCGGCTCGCTCCAGAAAAAATACCGTCCGTGCGACATTGTGCTTCCGGACCAGTTTCTGGACCGGACCAAGCGGGATTTTGAACACACATTTTTCGGGCGCGGCATCGTTGGCCACATAGCCTTCGCCGACCCGGTTTGCGAAGAGTTGCGGCAAATCATTTTAAAAGCGGGGGAGGACGAATTGCAGGCGACCCGCTCCAAGGCGGTCATCCATGATGGCGGTACTTATGTGAACATGGAAGGACCGGCGTTCAGCACCCGGGCGGAATCGCTCACCAATCACCGGCTGGGCTACGATGTGATTGGCATGACCAACCTCGGGGAGGCCAAGTGCGCGCGCGAAGCGGAGATTGCCTACGCCACGATGGCCATGATTACCGATTACGACTGCTGGAAGGCAGACGAGGCGCACGTGACGGTTGAAATGGTGGTCGCCAACCTGATGAAAAACGCCTCGACCGCCAAAGCCATTATCACCCGGGCGATTCCGCAAATTCCAGCTGAACCAAACTGGCCATGTCATTCCGCGCTCAAAAATGCCATTATGACCGACCGCAAAGTGTGGCCTCAAAAAACCATCCGCGAGCTCAGGCCGATCATTGCCAAATATCTTTAAAGCGCGAGCGGGTCAGGCCGCGGTACCAGCTTAATTTGCGGAGCGCGGTTCGATTGAGCGCCCTTGATACGCTAACTTCCAGTTGCTCCCGTGCTTGGCCATCTTCCGGCGGCGGAATCGCTTTGGGAAGCGTTCCGGCGTTCCGCAAGCCAGCCAACTCGCCGATTCGCTGTCGCGGCGCTGTCGCGACGCTCGACAAATCCCCCCGCTCCCGCCATGCTCGCCCCATGGCATTTGAACAGGAATCGCCTTCGCCCCTGGATAATCTTTGGCAGGAGTACGCCCGCGTGTACCGGGATTGGGACGACCTGACGCTAGGGCGGTGGCTGGCGCAGACTCTGGGCCAGCTCGAAGGCCGGGCTTGGCGGCATACGCATCCCCTTGTGGGAGCCTATCGGCTCGCCGCCAAGATTGCGCACGACCGGCAGATTTGGCTCAAACGTCTGGCCACTCCCCCCGCCGCCTATGGCGAATCTCCGTGTTGCCGCGCGCCGTTTCTTCCGTTGCTGACGCGGGATGTGCGGTCGGAAGGACTTATCTGCGAGCATTGCAATGAAATTCTCGTGCCGTTCGATGAAATCCCGGCGGAGGCGCGCAAACTGCTGGAAGATTGGGCACAGCAATACGAGCCGGTCCATGCTGTGGCCCATTGGGACGACCGCCAGCGCCGGCGCGCGGGTAATTACGAGGACGCCATCGAAAATGCCGCCAAGCAGGCGGAACAATTGCTGTCCTACGCCGGTCGCGAACTTGCGCCCAAGTTGCTGGAGAGCTATGCCTCAGTAATCTGGGAAGACCAGGACGAGTGCCTGGAGGTGCGGCCGGAGGATGTCACCCTTTGAGATTTACGATCTTTGATATCCGATTTACGATTGAATTGCAGGCGCCATGGATGCCATGGCCAAGCTTTCGCAAATGGTAATGTTGAAACGGCTTTTCAAATGGGGTTTGGGGCTGCTCCTTCTGGCAATCGCGCTGGCGGTTATTTTCTTTCTATCGCTGGATTCCATTGTCCGCGTGATCGTCGAACACCAAATTAGCGCGCAATCCGGTTTGGAGGCGAAGATTGGTAAATTTCATATCGGCCTGGCTGAACCAGTGATTGAGATTAAGAATCTCCGGCTCTACAGCACCAATCACACTGAGTTCGGCGATGTTCCGATTTTGAGCATCCCCGAGATTCACGTCGAGTATGATCCGGTGGCATATCGCAAAGGTGAAATTCACATCACCGTGCTGCGTTTCAATCTAGGGGAACTGGATGTGGTCAAGGGTCGGGGGGGAGAGACGAATCTTCTGTCGCTCGGTCTTGAATCAGCCAGGAAACCGCCGCCGCCCGGGAACTCCAACGGCGGCAGTACAGCTCTGGCGGAATTGCAAAAGCGGGGGTTGGAGTTCAAGGGCATTGACCACCTGAGTGTTTCCGTGGGCACATTCAAATACTTGGACCTGCAAAATCAGTCAAATAACCTGGAACAAAAAATTGATATTAACAATTGTGTCATTACCAACGTGTCCTCCGCCGCCGACCTCGGCGGTCTGATATTGTTGTTGGGATTGCGGAGCGGTGATTTTTTCAAGCCTTTGGTGGACCCGGACGATGCCGGCGCCGGAGGTTCCGCCCAGGATTTGATAAAAATGCTGGGCCATTAGCGCGGGTGGTTACTTTCGCCTTTTTCCACGGAGCCATTTTTCTTAACCTCGGCGTGTGCATAGTGGTTATATTCCACCTATCTCTGATCTCCTTCCTTATCTTGTTCAACATCAGCAGCTTAAATGTCAACTTTAGCGCAAAGTGGCGCGAGAATTTGCTCTTAACAGCGCAGTTTCATCAGCACGCTCAAGCTGCTGATGCTGGCCCAACCCTCAATCCAGTCTGAAAAGGCCGGCATAGAGCATCGTAGCGCGGTTCAGGATCTCAAGCTGGACCAGGGCTCGACTTGCAGGCGCTGGGCAGGTCGTAGTGGTGGAAAGGAGCTGGATAGGTGTGAATGTTCAACAGCCAGCCCGCGCAGTCTCCAGCTAGCAGCAGGATCAAAACGCGTCGTAGAGCCTGCTAGACGGCAAGGCGGGCGTAAAAGTGGGTTGGTGTCGAGTGTTGCCCTGACTGTCAACAACATCAGGAAAAAAGGCTTGCTCCTGAAAACAACAGGTGATGATATTGGAAAGGAAAAATATGAACCAAACACATTACATTTGGGAAAAGGTCATGGTTGCGGTTGTTTGTCTCGCCAGCAGTGACAATCCATTTGAAAAAAGACTTTTCAACGCTTGGAGTTCAGCACTGGAACGGCTGACATTAAACGGTGCGCCGTCAGAACTGGCTGATGATCTCCGGTGGATACTTGAATACTGCCACGAAAATAAATTAACGCATGAAGAAACAATGAAGCCTCTATCACCGGAGGACAGGGAAAAAATGGTAGATAAGCTCATTCATGTTTTAATCACAACTTCACGATTAACAGCACACCCCCGTTAAATCAGATATGACAATTCACGATTACATTAAAAAGCACGGTTTGACCAAATGGAGAAGCTGGCCCACACAGGACAGCCATTCATTCAACAAACAATGGATGCCAGTAATGTTTATTGAGCCAGATACCGGAACCACTGAGCATCACGAACAATTTGATGTCTATAGCAATCCAGACCAGACACATTTTGTTTCCATCAACACAACGCGCAAATTATTTCGTATTGTTCACCACGACTTGATAATTTTTTACAGCAAATGGGAACCTGTCGAACGCAACTACAGTATATCGGGCATCATTTAACATGAATGTGGATGATAAAAGTTGGGATTTATATTTAAAAGAACATGAAGCACGATTACAATTTGAATACTTCATGTGTACACTGGCTGGCGGTTTATTTGCATACATCGGCCAAACTTACGTTCCGCAAAAGCTAAATACATTTTACAATGATTTGACCCCATGCGCTCTTTATTGTCTGGCGGTTTGTGTTGCGTTCGGGCTGTGGTTAATCAAATACATTGGAAAGGCAACCACTCTCAATAAACAATACATGCACCTGTGCGAAGAAAATAAGCTCTTAAATGAAAGGCTGCATACAGAAAATCCTAAAAATGGATTTATTATGCTCACAACCGGCCACACCTTCACGGCTGATGAAGTCAAACAAATGATAGACAAGAACAGAGAAGGTATTAACTCCACTCTAGCAGAAGTGTTAAAAGTGATGAATGCTTCCGGCAAAATGGAAGCTACACGCAATGTTGCTTTTGCAGCAGGATTTTTTTTGATACTAGCATCTAAAATGTTGCAGCCATATTTCGCCGCCAAGTAATTAAATTATGGAAGCATATTCACGAGAGGAACAGGGACGATTGATCTTGTTAGAGTGCGTCTGAAAATTCATGAATGATGAGGAATCAAGCAAGTCGGCGGAGTTGGATTCGTATCATCGCGATATAAATCCAGGCGACCGCGCTAGACTCGGTGGTTTCGTAATCGCGGACCAAAACATTCAACGCCCAACATTCAACATTCAAGTCCGAAGGGCTTTCTATTCGCACCTTCCTTCGATGTTGGGCGTTGAATGTTAAATGTTGAATGTTTCGCAATCCGGCCACAGTTTTACTTGAACCGATCGAGCCCGGGCTTCGCGTTCCGCTTCCAATCGGCGGCGTAACAACAAGAAACACTCCGGCAAGGTCCAACCCATCAGCGGCCGGGCATGATCAAAGGCCCCCGGCTTGGTCTCCAGCAAGGCCAGATAATGCAGCG
>Ga0302320_10028220_pt1 | contig 10786 bp, 5 predicted proteins | sample Bog_T0_3_FD_202130 | JGI IMG/M metagenome (GOLD analysis project Ga0302320, IMG submission 202130) | Peat permafrost microbial communities from Stordalen Mire near Abisko, Sweden - Bog_T0_3 | ecosystem: Environmental > Terrestrial > Soil > Wetlands > Peat | place: Sweden: Abisko, Stordalen Mire... | reverse complement strand
ACGCAAACCGAACGGCGATATCGATGCGGGTTCTTGGTGCAGCGGCTTCTATGCTGCAATCCAGCTGAATCCCTCAGCCTGGGCGCCGCTGCTGACCAACGATGGCATCGAAAGCGGCCTGCTCCTGCCCATCCTGTTCCATTGCGTCGATCGAAATGGTCGCCCGCTGATCCCGTCAGCCCCTATCGGCGCTAAAGTCGACATGCTCCGCCGTTCCGCCCACACCGCGATCCCGGCAGCCGTCGAATTAACTCGCCAGCACTGGATGCCAACGCGGTTCAAAACCCGCCCGTAATCGCGCCAACGTGCGGTCCTCGCACCGCTTACGATGTTGCGGCCACTAGTCACTGTCATCAAGCTTGCGGCCCTGACTTTCGAGCCACGCCCGGATCGGTGGTGCACCAAGCAGGACATAGATGCCACCTGGACCGCATTTACCGTTTGGATCCACCGCGCGTGAGGTAACTCCTACCAGATAGATCTTTGTATTCTCGGCTGACACATAGACCGGTCCGCCACTGTCTCCGCCGCACGTGTCCCTGTTGAGGCCGGCAGCCACCAGCTCGTAGGGATTCTTGCATCTGAAGACCTGATTGTCCGGAATGTTCATTGCTGTGGTGCCACCGCACTGATAGGAGGCGATGACTATATTGACCTGGTACTTGATGCCGATGACCCCGCCGGTTCCGGCGCTATTGTTTTGGCCGAAACCGACAGCGCGCACAGAGGCCGAGTTCAAGACCATCTTTAATCCGCCAATTTCGCGTGGGGAGGCGCTTGCGGCCTTCTCAAGCTTCAACAGCGCCAGATCTCCCAGGCTGAGATCTTGCTTGATCTGCGCGCATCTTTGAGCTGACTGGTCTGGACCAGGGGTAAACAGCAGAGATTGCTCCTTCACGATGTTTATTCGATCACTCGGCGCGAACGCCGAAGTGCCAAAAATAACCTGGTCCATGACGCCGTCGCAATAGCAATGAGCGGCAGTGACGACGAGGTCGGGCGCAATCAACGTTCCAGAACAGATCTTGTTATTTCCGACGATGGCAACACTGTCCTGAAACAGATCTGGCGAGGTGATGGGAACTCCGGTCCAGACGCGGCTGTTGTCGGATTCGAGACCGCTAGGTGCGACGGGCGGCAGGGGGGCCGATCTTGACGTGGCGACAACAAGTTCGTCGCTTGAAGAAAAGATTGAGCGGGGGAATAGTGAACTCAGGCTGATGTCCCCGCGGTCGAGGATCCTCTTCACGTTGACTCCATAGGCGGAGGTAAACTCTACATCCCGAACTACGTAACCCTTTTTTATCGCCTGAGCCTGTGCTTGGGGATCAAGCGTCGGATAAGTGATGCCTTGAGTGTTGTTTTCAGTCTTTTGCTGCAGCGTCGAGATGATTGAATTTGACGAGGCCTTTGTAACCAGGTCAGTGACCACCGTAGCAAGAGGCACGTTGGATGAGCTGGAAAGCTGCTTGATCAGATCAGCAGTCTGGGAAAATGCCAGGTTTGTTTGAAACAGAAGCCCCGACCACCCAATAAGAAGTGCCCAACAGGTGCGCATAATCAGTCTCCTTTCAAAGCAAGGGTTGCGCTGACGTATCGCAACCATCTTTCTGACAGCTCCGCTGGCCCCGGGACTTGACGTCGGCAGCGAGCGCGAGACGTTTCACAGGGTCTTCAGATATTCAAGCAAGGCGTTTTTATCCTCGTCGGATAAGGCGGTGCCGTACTCATGGCCGCATCGGCTGTTTCCGGAATTGAGATCCGCGCAATCCGTCAGATGTCGTACTTCGCTCGACTGGGCCTGAGTGATGGCGAGGCCAATGTTATCGATGTCGTAGTCTGGTCCAACGCTGAACTGTTGGTTGCGCTGGGCCGATGGCTTGAGCAGGTCCGCAAGCGTAGCAACTGAACCATTGTGCAGATACGGCGCGGCGGCCCAAATGCCCTGTAGAACTCGCGCCTCGTAAGCGCCCCTCGGCGGAATCGGGCTCGGGGCAGCGCGTTCCGTTCCTTGTTGCTTCGCCAGCTGTGATGCCTCAAACGTATTGGGCGTGTTAAAGGCCAACGGCAGGTCTTGTAGTGTCGGTGGCAGTTGTGCCACGCCTGACAAGTCCGCTTCTCGCGCCGATCCTGGCTCAGGAAACGCCGCAACACGGGCGTTCGTCGAAGCGCCGCCACCGGTCAATATGTGCTCCGCAATTGAGCCAATGACCGATGTTGCCAGAATGTTGAGAGCAAGATCCTCTTCCTGCAACGGGCTGGTCGCCAATGGGATGTAGACGTCCTTCAGGACGCCCGATTGTGCCTTCCTGGATAGTAAATCGTACTGGCGCGTGTCTGTGCCGGCTACCTTGATGGGAGTGCGCCACGTCTTGGTGAACGGAAAGCGTTGCGTGCCATTCATGATTCCATGGCAGTCGGCGCATCCGCCTTCTGCAGTATGTCGTTCAAAGACCAGTTTCCCCTTGCCGGCGAGGTCGCGATCCACTTTCCACGGCCACTGCGGGGGACCAATCTTCCTGACAACCTTCTCCAGCTCGGAAAGTCCGTCAAAATTGGCGGAATTGTTATTGAGGAAATTGATTATCAGGCCTTCGCGCTTCGGCTCAAACGTCGCGAACACGCCTAACACTTCGCCCACGTTCCGGGCCAATCCCAGCAGATCGCTTCCGTTGCCGGCAAATCCGGCCCATTGCGTGAAATCCTGTAGCGGAGCATTCCAGAGGAACGGGTATCTGACCGGCGCGTCGGCAAGCTTGATATTCTCAGCAATAATGAAGTCGGGGGACGGGCCGATGTCGAGTCCTGACACACGGTCGAAAATCATACCGACTGCATCCAGGCGTCCTACTCCCCAGGTGGTCGGCGGCAATGCACCGGCCATCAGCGTGTGAAAGCGCCGATACCATGCATCCACGCGCAGTCGAAGAGCCGCAACATCGGGGGCAGCAGGGGCGGGGGATCGCAGAACAACGGCTGCGAACGGCGCAAACGATGCCTCGTTGGCGACTACATCACCGACTGCCTTGTCCAAGTCGCTCAGGAAGGCATGGAAGTCCACGAGGGCCGGGCCGCCGTCAATGCGATAGGCCTTACCGTCAACCCTGATCTGGCGCGAGTGGCAGGCGGAGCAAGTCATTCCCACGGTCTGGAAGTCTTGCGGGCCGGAGGCGTGGAAACCGACAGGAAGGTTATCCGTATTGCCAGGATTGGGCAGGTAACCGTAGCGGGAAAGCCCATCGGCTAGGAACGGCTGCCCATTGCGTTGTTTCAGGGCCTGCAGCCAGGATAAGGCGATAAGGCGTGAGCCTTGGTCCCGCGAATAGAAGTCCGTTCGCGCCGCGGTCGTCCAGCTCTGACCTTGATCGACATAGACAGGATTTGGATCGATGCCCTGGGCGCTCGAATTTGACGCCACAAGAGCCGCTACGCCAATAAGAAAAAGAATGCGAAGCATTATCTGTCCGATCTATTTTACAGCCTTGTCCAGTTTGTCAGCGTTCGTGCAATTGCCCGCACCCTCAGCGAACATGGCGCCCCGTTTTTTCACCTTGCGCTCGAGCTTTGGTCTGGCCTGCAAATCGCCTGGTTGAGCTTGCAGAGCTCGCGCTGCGAGTCGAACATTTGGTTGGTTAGTTGCAGCGCACGTTGCAGGGATAGTACGCGTGTCTGCAGGCTGCTATCATCCTGTACACCGGGCGCTGGCGTCGGAGCGCCGGTCAGCTCGGCGACCTTGCGCTGCAGATCCCCGATCTGCAGGTTGGCAAGCTGCAGCTTCTGGTCGCGGTCGGCCAGTCCTTGCTGGAGCTCGGCGACGCGAGCTGTCAATTCCTTTATCTGTTGCCTTGCCTTGTCCAGCGTTGCCACCTCACCTGCGGGTATGCCCGGGCCGGCCGGGGTGCCAGCACTGCCGCAGTTGACGTAGGAGGAGAGGGCCTTGAACGACGTGAAGGTCACCTGACCTGTTGTGCTGCTCTCGACTTTCGCACGGGTGAAGTCAGCGAGCACATCGTTGCCGAGCTGAATGCCGCAATCAAACTGCTTGCGGCTCACAACCGGCGTTCTGCCTGACTCTAGTCGAAACATGGTGCGCGCGAGATTCCAGCGTACATCCGCGCTGGATAGGTCAAGCAGGTCGGTCTCGGTGATGGTTCGGCCGAAGAATTCGCTCGCGAAAGCGAGATAGGGCCCAAGATACGTTTTGCGGACGAAATCTTCGCTACGCTCCGCGCCAGCGATCCCGTGCGCGACCGCACTCATCGTCGGCTTGCCGGTTACGCCAAACCCGCGCGTGACCAGATCGGGTCCGTTCACGGCGCGCTGGGTCAGCCAGTACCACCAGGCGCCCACGCCCGTTTCCGCCGTTTGGAACGTGATGATCTGGTCCTCATTCTTGTCGGTCAGGATATCCTTGCGGACCCCTGGCCATTCGCGGATGTAGCGCGGCATCTGCGAAAAGGAGAGACCGCCGGGCACAGTGATTGCCGAGAAGTTGCACGAGCGCTCGCTTTTCGGCGGGATTTCCCGGTCGCCAACGACGACCGGCTGCTGTCCGGCGGGCAGCGAAAAGGGGCAGTTCAGATCCAGTGGAGGGGGATCGGTTTTCGGCGGTGCGCTGGCAAGTGCCGCAAAGCGTAAGGCCTCGTGCCGCGACGAGCCAGAGGGATTGCAGCCGGCGTCAAGCGGTCGGCGATCGCCCTCGAGAATGATCTCGGTATCAGTGAAATCGACCTTGCCAGCCACGTTGAACTTGGGATCGCCGCAGGACGAATTGAAATTGATGGCTTGACCCGTGAAATTTCCGTCGGCCGCGAGTTTCCCCGATACCAGAACGGGACTTCTCTGGGCGGATTGTTGCAGGGACAGCCTGGGCCGAACGTAGACGATCTCCACGTTCTGCGTGGCCGCGTCGAGTGTCACCCCCATCTCCGAGCAATTATGGGTGTAGCGCGCCTTGAACGGACGATCCTTGGTGGCGGCAAGGGGATAAGCCAAAGGCTCGCCACAGGCCGTGTCACCCCCGGGCACGATTCCGGGATCGAGCTCCCGCTCCGGGTCGCGCAGGAAGACACCGCTGTCGACCATGTCCGGAAGTCGCCATTCGCGACGGTAGGCTGCCACCAGCGACGTATAGACGGGCATCTTGACCTTGGCGCGGAGATCGGGATGGGTCGCCTTGCATTCGAAGTGGAGATGGATCGAGGTTCCGCCCCCCGTCATCAGATTGGACACTTTCCCGATCACATCGCCCTTCTTGACGGTCTGTCCCACCTTCAGACTGGCTTCCGGGCGCAGGTGCAGATAAACGCACTCGGTTCCGTTGTTATCGGCATCGCGGATATTGACCTCGGACGTGCCCGTCCCTGACACGAATGTCACGACACCGTCGACCCAGGCAACGATGTCGAAAGTGGCGTTGTTAGGTGCGTTCGGGCGAATATCGACGCCCTGATGCCCGCGGTGCGAAGTATTTGGGCAAAGCGGCATAGCGCCGCCCACGTGCTTGGATTCGCACAGCGTATCGGTCCATGGATAGACGTAGAGCCGAGGATCGTTGGTCTCGAACCCGTATGGAATGAAGACCTGACTGTTGGCAAAGGCACGCAACGGCTTGCCGTCGCCCGCCGCTTCCGGACCGACCTTGATGGGAAAGTTCATCTGCGGAAAAAACGCGCGCCGATCCTTCACGCCAGCGTCGCCGGCAAACGTCATGACGCCAGGGGAATGATAGGTGAAATTCTGGTTCAACTGCTGGGCACTTGCGGACTGGATCACGCCGACCCACGACACCGCCGTCGCGCAGACAAGTGTGTAATGGAAGAACGATCGGAGCCGGCTCATTGTGGGCCACCTCCGCGCAGGATCAGTCGCCCGACCAGAGCGCAGCGCGCTGCGCGGTTACGGCAGAAGGTTTCGGCTTCCTCTGAACAGCGCCCGACGATTTCGTAGGGGATCCGGTTGAGGCTGAGCTGCATGTCGAAGCGGCCGCGGGTGTCAGTCTCGGTACTGTCGAGGCCGCTCTGGTCGGAGCACTCGTCTGGTGGCCTCACGTCTGTCGGAAATTCCTGATCCGGCTTGGCAGATCGATCGCCGCTGATGGAGATGACAACGCATCCATAATCGTAAGTGTCCGTATACCAAAGTCCGCTGCCGTCGGTGACGGGCTTGGGATCGGCTGTGGGTTTGGCACAGGACGGCCACGCGGGTATCGACCCGGATAGCAGGCCGGCGCGGGAGCGGGATTGCTCGTCCGAGGTGGGTTGATCGATCCTGCCACTCAGACCCCAGCGAGGGAGCGAAAGCGGGAGCTCCGCATCCCGGCTCACATCGGGGCTGGTCTTCGCCGTACGCTGGGATTCCAGGGCTTTCCTGGCCCTTGCCACCTCCGGGTTGTTCCAATCGGGGTCAAGCAACACACGTTCAGCGGCGAGGGCGGGCGAAAGTATCAGTGTGAGCCCGAAACACAGCCCGATAGAGGTGCGCAAAATCCCCATTCAAAATGCTCCAGCCCTGGAAAAACAGTAACCGGCAGAGGCCGTCAAAAAGACAATGTCAAAAACAGTTGGCAGTTCAGCACAGGAAGAGAAGCCAATTACCTGACGCCGCGTCGTCATCGCTGCGTCGCAAACACCCCCATGATGCCAACTCACACCTCCTGCCGGTCGAGCTCGTTAGCAAGCTAACGGGTGTTGGCTAGCGGCTCGCTCCTTGATTGTATATACCCGGAGAGGGCGAAATTGCAAACGATCGCCCTGCGATTGTGACAAAATGATTATTGCAAACAGATTCAGGTAATGACGGAGGGTGGAAATGCCGAGCGTAGCGAGACTCCTGCTGCTTGGAATTGCAGCGACAGCGTTCTGCCGTACGACGGCTGCAGCGCAGGATGCAGATAAACCAAACAATTATGCGGCGTTCGTCACCGCGCTGTCTGCCCTTGCTGCGACGAGCCAGGATGCAATTCAGAACGAGCGCAACGCAGCACGTCTGGAATTCGTGAGGCAGCAGGTCACGAACAAGGTACTGGCAGCGTTTCCCGCCGATCCTACGGGGACCCCTGTCACCGACCCGAAGAACACATTGTCCATAGCCGGAGTGGTGGACGAAACCTCGCTGTTGTGCGGCTTTCGCAGCGATAGGAAGGAGATCGTCAAGAGCATTTCCGGTCGCGATAGTACAGCATCTGTCACCATCGATCACCTGAATACGTTGGCGCAACAAAATTATCTGACCGCTGTTGCGGGCAAGCTTCAGGCTCTGGCTGCGCCCAGCAAGGCTGACGATATCTTTTCCGCTTTCAAGTCGTTGTTCGCAACCTATCAAATCACGGTTTCGGCCAAGCCTATTGTGAGCGACAATGATCGGGCTAACATCAAAAAAAGCTGCGAGGCCGATCTGAAGGAATTCGATGCCGCCTTCTTCGGTGCAAAGATCCCGGAGCCGCCGTCGCAAGGTGGTCGAACCGCGTCCGCCGTCATAGGACCGGAACAGCTAAGTCTCTTCGGACCGGTTGGAGCCTTTGCCGGCACGATCATGGGTATTATCCAGCCGGTTCTTGTGGACTTTGCCAATCTGGCTTCGGATATCGAGAAAAAGCAGGCGATTAAAGCCTTTCTCAGCGATACCTCCAATCAAGGCAAGCTTCGGGACTCTGGACTTGGCATGGGACGCACGGGCTCAGATTTTCTGTTCGCCAAGCGGCTCTCGCTGGCGGGAACCTTTGCCGAGCAGATCGCGGTTGTGACCGGCGATTCCCTTGATCTTAGTTCTAAGCCGGTGCAAGCGGCCTGTCCCACGCCATATGACGCAATGTACCGTCGCGGGCCGGATGGTCTGCCCAGCGTTCAATTCAGGCGGTGCTATCGTGCGGTGTGGAGCCATTTTGAAGACGGGGTTGCCGCGGCATTGAAGACGGCGGCTGCCTACGACCAGCTTGCCGATGCCGGAGATACGTCGACCCAGTTGAACGGCTACAAGGCACTCACAGCTGACTTCTCGAAGGTCGCCGACGAGAGCGGCCAGGTTGACTTCTGGGACACTGTATCGAAGATGCTTACCTTTGCCGGTGCAGTCGAGACAGCGGTTTCGCAGGATAATCTGAAGAAATTGCAGCAATCCCTGGATGCCGTGTCAAAGGGCAAATAGGCATGCCTTTACAGGTCCAAGCCAGGTGCCTTGCAGGCAAGGAATGCGGTAGGAGAAGCCTCCGACGATGTTGTTTCTATTGCCGCGCTGCCGGGTGAGGGAAGGGCGGCCTGCAGGTCGCTCCTTCGCCACAGTGTATCCGGGCACGTCTTCGGCGCGCCCGTGGTGCATTAGTGTCTGGCTCACCTTGAGCGGACCCATGCAGGTGCGAGGCGCCAGAGCCCTGACTTGACGTTCGTCCAGTCCATCGTGGGCTGGAAAAAGCACTCGAGACATCGAAGTCACTTCAACCCGAGACAGGCAATGCAGAGAAATTCCAGATTTCGATCGACAATCGAGATGTTGGCGCTGATCTGCATTCTTCTGGTTAGCGAAACCTGCCGCGGCTGGACCCAGAATCTGGCTATCGTGCCGACGCCGAACATCGGGCATACCAAGGATGTGGGGTTCCTCACCGTCTCGGCCGACGGCCAATACCTTGCCTCAAGCGACGGCGTCACAATAAGGCTGTGGCAACTCGCAAGTGGTCGCCTCATGCGTACGCTGGATCCGGTTCCGGCGCCGCCTCCAGAGAAGGATGCGAGTGAGGATCCGGCAGAGAGGGAAGTCCACGAACCGAAAATCAAAGGCGTCGTGATTGCAAAAGATGGTGCGAGTATTATTGCGAGCGATGACAGTGACCGCCTGCACCAGTGGGACGCGCTGTCCGGTCGATTACGAAAAACCGTGGATGCCAGCGGATGGCTATCATCCATTGAAAAGGGATCGATTGAAATCAGCGCTGACGGCAGCGTAATTATGTCGATTTGTGCGTACGGCGACGACAAGTGCGGTATCGCTGCATGGGATCCGAGAACTCTTGAACAGTGCGGCGCACGCGAAGGCAACGCGGAACGGATCGCCATTAATCCCACAGGTACCGAGGTTGTCGCAATCAGCCGCGACAGCGCAGTACTGCTCTCGTTGCCCCGCCTTGATGTAAAGAGGCCGTTGCCAGCAGCGAAAGGGGCTGATCTCGCGCGCATTACCGATATCGGTAATGAGGTTGCCGCGCTGCTTCATTCGGATGATTTCATCATCTGGCGCTTTATCGAACTCGCGTCGGGAGACGTGAGGCGCGAGTTCAAACTCTCGCGTGATGAAGGATATAATATCGGTCATATGGAACTGGGCCCCGGATCGCGACTCCTGGTGACGAAAACACCCAGGCTTGTTTCGTCGGATCAAAGCATCGTTGAAATCCTGTCTCCAGCGCCCGGAGGGTATGAGAAGGTCCGCCTTGCGAAGGACTTTGAGCCGACGGCTGCAGTTTTTAGTCGCGACGGATCCTCAGTGATAACCGCCAGAGGGAACCTTATCGAGATTTGGGATACGCGGACAGGCGTCTTGCAAAAGACTTTGCAAGGGCCCTTGACCATCAAGGCAATTTCGTCGTCCGCTGACGGAAAGTATCTCGCCGCACTCGATGCTGATGGCTCGGCATTCTTATGGCGGCCATTTGAAGTCGAGTTGAACCAGCGTCCGTTGCTCAATACCGCACGAATCGAAGACGCGGCACTTTCGCATGATGGCCAGACTTTATCAGTTACGACTGATGATGGCTCCCTCATCGCAAGACAGACAAACGGCAACGCGGGGTCATCTTTACCCCAAGGATGGCGACTTAAAAATGGGGATAGTACCAGGTCAACACTTCGATCGGCCTTTGACGCGCCACTGACAGGTGTAGTGAGAGACGACAACTTTGAGTTTGGGTTGTGGGATTCAGGGAACAGCGCGTTCAGACGTCAACTGACGCTGCCCAAAGATGCCGGGCATCCCGATTTGGCGACTTCATCGGGAGATGGTTTGTGGGCGATCCTGATGACAGAGTCCTCAACCTCTTTGCTTCTATGGAATCTCGAAAAGAATGCAGTAGAGCTTCGAGTTGCCAGCATTCGCGGAAAGCCGGTCGTTGATGCCAGCTTCTCGCCGGATAGCAAATTTATTGCAATAATCGCCAGCAATTCGACGATGCGCCCGGAGGACGTCAAGGACGGAGGTGTCGTCCAGGTGCGTCGCCTCAGTGACCGGAAGATTGTCAAGGAATTGCGGATCAAGGGCGGGCCGAGCCTCGAGGCTGTCGAGTTTTCACCGAACGGCAAATATCTGATCGTCCACACGATACAATTCGAGCAATTCGGGCGCTACGTTTTCAGGACGTCGGACTGGAAACGCGTCGATCAGGAGGAGCACATTCATTGGGTTGAAAAGGAAATGGTCTTTGCTCTTAAGGACGAACGAATTCTTGAGACGGAGCTCTCAAGCAACTACTTGACGCGGTTCAAGCTGGTGACGGGCTTGGAAAGTGGAAGTCGAACGCTAGTAGATCAACCATTCGCGAGCCGGGAGAGCGTTTCTGGACTGCCTCCTACGGCAGTCGACGCAAAGAGCGAACGCATAGCTCTCGCGGATGGAGCTGAGGTTTTGATCATCCAGGCTGCGGATGGAACGTTTACGCGTCTTGAGGGCAGGCACCTTGCGGGCATTTCTACAATCAAGTTCCTGCCGAATGGTGATTGGCTGGTTACCGGGGGAAGCGACGGAACCTTGCGGTTATGGGACCTCCGCCGCAAAGCGCTGGCTGCGACTTTTATTGCAA
>Ga0302320_10028216_pt1 | contig 10787 bp, 9 predicted proteins | sample Bog_T0_3_FD_202130 | JGI IMG/M metagenome (GOLD analysis project Ga0302320, IMG submission 202130) | Peat permafrost microbial communities from Stordalen Mire near Abisko, Sweden - Bog_T0_3 | ecosystem: Environmental > Terrestrial > Soil > Wetlands > Peat | place: Sweden: Abisko, Stordalen Mire... | reverse complement strand
AACGGGCAGGCATTTCAACCTGTTGCTGGGCGCGTGGGTTATCTTTGGTTCTTGTGTCTTAAACGGGGCCAACTCCCTGTCCTGTTGGAACGGCATAATCGCCGGTCTGTTGATTATCGTTTTAAGCCTGCCCCGGGGAAAAATTCGGGAAAGCTACGGCTCATGGCATCCCTGATAACGGTTTAGAAACCGCCAAAACCCCGTCCACAAACGTCTGGGCTTCCGCCAGTACACGGCGGAGATGGGGACATAGCTGTTTTGTTGCGAATGGATCATTTTTTATAAAAATCAGAGCAGGTCACGAAAGGCGAAATCATGAAACACGTACAAAAAGATAAGCTCCCCAAAAAAAATTATCCGATGGCCAGGGCGGAGAAATTGGAAAAGGAAACCATGGAAAACCCGATTGAACAAAATTCAAAAAATTTATCAGGAATTCCGAAAAGTACTCAAGCGCGGCAGGAAAAGAACACGGCTCGGCTCGAAGAAGAAATCGGGAAGATGGAAGAGGATATGGGCGAGTGAACAAGAGGCGTGAACAAAGGGGACTAGCCTTCCCCCGAAAATTGGCACTTTAGAGACAAGGCGAACCTAAAGTGTTGAATGCCCCTGCGCCGAGCTTATAGCTGCCCATCACCCTCAAGGTGATGGGTGAGGTTTGCTTATGCCAAATGCATAGCATTTGGTACAAGCCGAGTTGCGAGCCCTGGGTGTACCCAATCCTAATATTGATAAATGGATTGGGTAGCGCCTTGTCGCTTGCCTACTAGGCAAGCGACATTGTTTGGCAGTGCCAATCGCAATGGAGCGATTGGCACTGCTCCACGCTGACCTGTCCCCGTTAGGGGAGGTGCGGGGAGCCTGACCCCGTTTTTAGATGTCGAGAACCCTGAAAGTTTTGTAAAAAGGGCCCCGGCCTCCGGATTAGGTAACTTTTTAAGCCGGATGAACGTACTGAATAGAACGGGAAACCGGGATTCAGCCGCTCAAGCTTTCACGGAGCTCAAAAAGATCGGGGTCATCCATGCTAAAACCGCGCGGGATTTTTTTATTATTATTCTTTCTGGGGGGTATTGCCATGCTTCAAGCCGCGCCATCCGATTCAACAGGTAAACCAGTTTATGACAGTCCACAGGCGGTTCATCCCCTGGAAAAGGGACAAACTATTCCCAATGGCGAATTGGAAACTTTAGACGGTAAGAAAATCAATCTACAAACCCTGGTTTTCCAAAAGCCAAGCATCCTTATTTTTTACCGGGGGGGCTGGTGCCCTTTCTGCAATCTGCAAATGGGCCAATTGGTGAAAATCGAACCCGATTTGATGAAGATGGGCTATCAGGTATTGGCCATCACGCCGGATAAACCCGAAAGTCTGCGGGCCAGCATCGACAAACACGAAATTAACTACACCCTGCTTTCCGACCGAACCATGGATTTAACCCGCCAATTCGGCCTGGCCTACCGTCTCGATCCCGCGACACTGGAAAAGATGAAAGGTTTCGGGGTAGACCTGGATAAAGCCACAGGCAACTCCCTCCACGAACTTCCCGTTCCTGCGGCTTTGGTGGTGGATACCAAAGGTTTGATTCACTTTGTTTATTACAACGCGGATATAAAGGTCAGGGTCAATCCGGACGATTTGATGAAAGCGGCTAAAGAGGCTTTGAAATAAAACTAATCAGCGTCAAGGTTCATGGTTATTTGGATTACGCGGTTGGAACAAAGGGGTCACGCTGGGTTTCCCCCGAAAAAATGGACACCTCAGAGGAAAGGCGAACCTAAAGTGTTGAATGTTGGCCTGACCCCATTTTTACAAGGCGGAGATTTAGGGGCTGAACCCCAAAATATAGTCAAAAGCGCTGTCCACTACGGGTCCCCGTCGTGGACAGCACCATCACCACGAATTTATTCCAATAAAATAATTTTAAGGTTTTCCAACAACTTCGCCTTATGGATGGAGTTCAACTCCCCCAAATGCTTGACGAACCGGCGGTTATCAATGGCCCGGATTTGGTCGACCAAAATGTCGGAATCTTTTTTGAGCCCGCTGGCCTTGGGGGAAAGATGAACCCGTAATATCTCCGCTCCCTGAATAACGTTGGTACTAATGGGGCAGACGATGGTGCTGGGATGCAGGCCATCGTTTAAGAGGTTGGTTTGAAGGACAACGACGGGCCTCGTCTTGCCGGGTTCGGTGCCAAAGCGGGGGCTTAGATCGGCCAGGTAAATATTAAATTTCCTGATTTTCATTCAAGGGTTGATTCTTCGAGCTTTTCCATCTCGCTCAAGATTTCCATTGAATTTTTACGGGTCAGCAGAGATTCTTTTTGCAGTTTTAGACGAAGACCTTTTCGACGGTTGAAAGCGTTATAAAAATCCAACGCCTCGTTGATGTAAGTGTTTCGGGGCATGTGGAGCCGCTTGGTCTGAACCTCCACACCCTCGAAAATTTCGCCTTTAATTTTAAGAGACAGAACCTTGGTCATTTCCAACTCCTTTTTAGGTATATACTAATCGTATATACCTTTAGAATCAAAAGAAATAACTTTTTCGTTCAACCTATTTGTCCACGATAGGTCCCCGTCGTGGACAGTTTAAAATCCGTTACACTTTGTCTGAAAGTAACAGCCCGCTCAACCCTGTCAAAACCGGTCCGAGTGGATCTTTCCCATCAATTCTTTTTCTATTTCAACCCAATCCGTCAGATCGTCATGGGGGGGACATCCCCGGTCCATCCAGCGGTAATAAGCGGCCTCTTCCTGATATTCCTTCGAAACACTCATCTCCGAATTTTCGCTCTTTTCTTTTATCTTTTTCATTTTCTTCTCCTTTAATTTGTGTTGATAAAACCGGGACCAGTCTCTTGATTCACAAGGTCCGCGAATGCCTCCTGCACATCAGCTTTCAATACTTCAAAAGCCTTCACTTGATTCGCGTTTTCCTGTTCGGCACAGTGATTCACCCTAACTTCCCAAAACCCCGTCCACCATCGTCTGGGCTTCCGCCAGAACACGGCGGAGATGATCCTCGCCCTGGAAACTTTCCGCGTAGATCTTGTAAATATTCTCCGTGCCGGAGGGCCGCGCCGCGAACCAGCCATTCTGAGTGACCACCTTGACCCCGCCGATGGCCGCGTGATTTCCCGGCGCTTCCGTGAGGACCGCCTCGATCTTGTCTCCCGCCAGATTTTCGGACTTCACCTGCCGGGCCGAAAGTTTCGATAATCGGGTTTTCTGTTCCGGTGTGGCCGGGGCTTCCACCCGGTCATAGACAGGCTCGCCGAACTCCTTCGTCAATTGGCGGTAAATGGCTTCCGGATCGCGGCCCATCCGGGCCGTAATCTCCGCGGAAAGCAAAGCCGGAACAATCCCGTCCTTGTCGGTCGTCCATACGCTTCCATCCTGACGGACAAAGGAAGCCCCCGCGCTTTCTTCGCCGCCAAATCCAAGCGAACCGTCGAACAAACCGTCCACAAACCACTTAAACCCCACCGGCACTTCATAAAGTTTGCGTCCCAGTTTGGCGGTCACCCTGTCGATCATCTGGCTGCTCACTACCGTTTTGCCTACCGCCGCTTCCTTGCGCCAATGAGGCCTATTTTGAAAAAGATAAAAAATGGCCGCCGAAAGATAGTGGTTGGGGGGAAGCAGACCCGCGCCGCGGGTCACGATGCCGTGCCGGTCATGGTCGGTGTCACAGGCGAAAGAAAGATCGAACTGGTCTTTCATCCCGATCAACCGCCGCATCGCGTAGACCGAAGAGGGGTCCATGCGGATTTGACCGTCCCAATCCACCGTCATGAAACGAAAGGTCGGATCGACCACTTCATTAACCACGGTGAGATTCAAGCCATAACGCTCGGCGATGCGGGCCCAATAATGAACTCCCGCTCCCCCCAGGGGATCCACCCCCAGCCGGAGCCTGGATCCGCGGATAGCTTCCATATCCACCACGTGGCCCAGATCGGCGATATAAACGCCCAGATAATCATGCCGGTGGGTGGTGGAAGCCTTGAGGGCGGAAGACAAAAGAACCCGTTTCACCCCGTTCAAACCCGCTTCCAGAAACTCATTCGCTTTTTTCTCTATCCAATCGGTGGCGCTCTTGTCCGCCGGACCGCCGTTAGTCGGGTTGTATTTAAACCCGCCGTCATGGGGCGGATTGTGGGAGGGCGTGACCACGATGCCGTCGGCGAGACCAGTCTTTCTTCCGTGGTTGTAGATCAGGATGGCGTGGGAAATCACAGGGGTCGGTGTATATTCGTCCCCCTCAGCGATCATCACTTCCACTCCATTGGCCGCCAGTACCTCCAGGGCGCTGGCCTGGGCGGGAATGGATAACGCGTGAGTGTCGATGCCCAAAAACAACGGTCCATCCGTTCCCTGTTGTTTTCGGTAGAGACAGATGGCCTGGGTGATGGCGAGGATATGCCATTCATTGAAAGCCTTGTCGAATGCCGAGCCGCGGTGCCCGGAGGTTCCGAACGCCACCCGTTGCGAAGGAATCGAAGGGTCCGGTATGTCCGAATAGTAGGCTGTCAGCAGTTTGGGCACATCAACCAGCATCGATACTTCGGCCGGTTTTCCGGCCATTGGATTTACTTTCATGATTGCCTCCTCAGGTGTTACCCTCCGTTATTAGGGATAAAAGTATAAATTGCCGGTCTTCTCAATATCCCGCCATCCCTATGACAAATTCTTTGATTTTCTATAGCGCTGAATCAGGGTATTGGTTGAGCTATCGTGTTTGAGTTGAACCTTCGCGTTTTCAAGTTCAGGAATGATCTTTACCGCCAGCGCCTTCCCCAGTTCAACCCCCCACTGGTCAAATGAGTCGATGTCCCAGATGGCGCCCTGGGTAAAAACGCTATGTTCATACAGCGCGACAAGTTTGCCCAGCGCCGCCGGAGTCAGCTCTTCCATCAGGATCATGGTGGACGGACGGTTTCCCTCGAAAGTCCGGTGTGGCACCAGCCACGACGGCGTTCCCTCGGCCTCTACCTCCTGGCGTGTTTTGCCGAAGGCCAATGCCTCCGCCTGGGCAAACAGATTGGCCATGAGTATGTCGTGATGGCGGCCCAGCTCGTTGAGCGGCTTGAAAAACCCGATAAAGTCGCAGGGAATCATTTTGGTTCCCTGATGGATCAATTGGTAAAAGGAATGCTGGCCGTTAGTGCCCGGTTCTCCCCAATAAGTGGGTCCGGTTTGGTAAGCCGCTTCGGTACCCTCCAGCGTGACGTGCTTGCCGTTACTTTCCATCGTCAACTGCTGCAGATAAGCCGGAAAGCGCTTCAGGTACTGTTCATAGGGAAAAACGCCCACGGTCTGGGCGCCAAAAAAATTGTTATACCAGATTCCCAGCAGTCCATTGAGCACAGGCAAATTGCGTTCGAAGGGAGCCGTGCGGAAATGCTCATCCATCTGGCGGAACCCGTCGAGCATGGCGTGAAAATTTTCAGGTCCTATGGCAATCATCGTTGAGAGGCCGATGGCCGAGTCCATGGAGTAGCGCCCGCCCACCCAATCCCAAAACCCGAACATATTCGCCGTATCGATCCCAAACTTGGACACTTCCTGGGTGTTGGTCGAGACCGCGACAAAATGCCGGGCGATGGATGCCGGATCCTTCAATGTCTTGAGAGCCCAGTCACGGGCCGTATGGGCGTTGGTCATCGTCTCAAGGGTCGTAAAAGTCTTTGAGGAAATGATGAACAGTGTTTCCTCGGCGTCAATATCGCGGACAGCTTCCGCGAAATCAGTGCCGTCCACATTGGAAACAAAACCGAAGGACAGGTTGCGCTGGCTGTAATGCCGCAGGGCCTCATAGGCCATCACCGGCCCCAGATCCGAACCGCCGATGCCCACATTGATCACATGACGGATCGGTTTACCCGTATGGCCTTTCCACTCCCCACTGCGCACTTTGGCGGAAAATTCAGACATCTTGTCGAGGACCGCGTGAACTTGAGGCACCACATCCACACCGTCCACAAAAATCGATTGCCCTTTCGGCGCGCGCAAAGCCGTATGCAGAACCGCCCGCTTCTCCGTGACATTGATCTTATCGCCCCGGAACATGGCCTCGATATGGGTCCGCAGCCCCGATTCCTCCGCCAATTGTAAAAGGAGTTTAAGCGTCTCACCGTTAACCCGATGCTTGGAATAGTCGAAATAAATGCCCACGGCCTCCACGGTCATCCGCTTTCCCCGCTCCGGGTCTTCCGCGAAGAACTGCTTCATATCCAGGGGTTGGATCGCGGTTAAATGCGCTTCAAGGGCCTTCCAGACCTCGCGGTGGGTGAGAGGCAGCCTGTTCATAGGGTCTCCTTATTTTGAAGTTTTGATGCCTTGGACAAGCGGCGCTGATAACGGCCGGTCTCATTGAACCACAAGACAAAAAATCGGTTGGTCGGTTCCCCGGCAAGGGGGTGGCCGATTAGCGCTTGAGCGATTTTAATCAGCTTGAGCGCGTTTATCGAGGGCCGTTCCATTTCCAATTTCGGATTTCGGGCAGATCCTGTCCGTGCTGATCGATGTACTGTTTGTGCTCGATGAGTTTGTCCGCCATCATTTGCTTCAGGTAGGCGCCTTTCGAGTTCAACCCCGGAACCCGGTCAATCACATCCTGTACCAGATGGAACCGGTCCAGATCATTCTGGACCCGCATATCAAAAGGCGTTGTGATCGTCCCCTCTTCCTTGTAACCCCGGACATGCAGATTGAGGTTTTTGCGGCGGTAAGTGAGACGGTGAATGAGCCATGGGTAACCGTGAAAGCCAAAGATGATGTGCTTGTCCTGGGTGAAGAGCGCGTCGTAATCTTTTTCGGTGAGCCCATGGGGATGTTCGGAGCTGGATTCCAGTTTCATGAGGTCGACCACATTGATGACCCGGATTTTCAGGTCCGGCAGATGTTCACGGAGGATAGAAACCGCGGCCAGTATTTCCAGCGTCGGCGTGTCGCCGCAGCAGGCCATCACCACATCCGGCTCGGACCCCTGATCATTACTGGCCCAGGGCCAAATGCCGATGCCTTCGGTGCAATGCACAATGGCCTCTTCGATATTCAGCCATTGGGGCAGAGCGTGTTTTCCCGCGACCACCACGTTCACATAATGCCGGCTCCGCAGGCAGTGATCCATCACCGACAGCAGACAATTGGCGTCTGGAGGAAGGTAACAACGGACGATATCGGCTTTCTTGTTGATGACGTGGTCTAGAAAACCCGGATCCTGATGGGTAAACCCGTTGTGATCCTGCTGCCAGACGTGAGAGGCCAGCAAATAGTTGAGTGAAGCGATCTTGCGGCGCCAGGGAAGTTCCAGCGTCACCTTCAGCCATTTGGCGTGCTGGCTGAACATCGAGTCGACAATACGGATAAATGCCTCGTAGCTGTTGAAAAGTCCATGCCGCCCGGTCAACAAATATCCTTCCAGCCAGCCCTCGCACTGGTTCTCGCTGAGCATCGAATCCAGCACCCTGCCGTCCGCCGAGAGAAATTCGTCATTATTGATTTTCCTGGCATCCCACTGGCGGTTCGTCACTTCAAAAACCGAACCTAGAAGATTGGAAAGGGTTTCATCCGGACCGAATAATCGAAAATTGCGTTCGTTTTGATTAAGTTGCATCACATCCCTTAAAAACTTTCCCAGCACCATCGTATCCTGGGCATCCACCGCTCCCGGTGCGGGCACCGAAACCGCGCGTTCTTTGAAGTCCGGCATTTTCAGGTCATGGAGCAAAAGTCCGCCGTTGGCATGGGGATTGGCGCCCATCCGCCGGTTTCCCTTTGGCGCCAGTTCAGCCAGCTCCGGTTTGAGTTTTCCATTCTCGTCAAAAAGTTCTTCCGGCTTGTAACTTCTCATCCAGCTTTCCAGCTGCTTAACATGTTGGGGATGGGCTTCATCCACCAGAAGGGGCACCTGGTGGGCGCGGAAAGTGCCCTCAACTTGTAAACCATCAACGACCTTCGGTCCTGTCCAGCCCTTGGGCGAGCGGAGCACAATCATGGGCCAGCGGGGACGAACAACATCATTTGACCTACGCGCGTTATTTTGGATCTGCTGGATTTCCTCAATGGCCTTATCCAGGACACCCGCCATAAGTTGATGCATTTTTTCCGGATCGTCCCCTTCCACAAAGTAGGGATTCCAGCCGCAGCCCCGCAAGAACTGCTCCAATTCCTCCGGTTCAATGCGGGCCAGGATGGTGGGGTTGCTGATTTTGTAGCCATTGAGATGCAGTATGGGCAGCACGGCGCCGTCCGTAACCGAATTGAGAAATTTGTTGGACTGCCAAGAGGTCGCCAATGAGGCCGTTTCCGCCTCGCCATCGCCGATGACGCAGGCCACGATCAGGTCCGGATTGTCGAACACGGCTCCAAAAGCGTGGCTGAGCGAGTATCCCAGCTCGCCCCCCTCGTGAATGGACCCGGGCGTTGTCGGCGCCACGTGGCTGGAAATCCCGCCGGGAAAGGAAAATTGTTTGAACAGTTTTTTCAATCCCGCTTCGTCCTGGGTCACATTAGGATAAACGTCGCTCCAGGTGCCCTCAAGATAAACGTTGCCCACTATAGCCGGACCGCCGTGGCCCGGACCGGCAACGTAAAACATATTCAAATCGTATTTCTTTATGGCACGGTTGAGATGGACATAAATAAAATTCTGCCCCGGTGTGGTGCCCCAATGACCGACCACCAGCGGTTTCACATGCGATAGTTTTAACGGTTCTTTTAAAAGCGGATTGTCATAGAGATAAATTTGTCCGACAGACAAATAGTTGGCGGCGCGCCAATAAGCGTTCATTTTTCGAAGCAACTCTTCGGACAAGGAACCCATTTTTTGATTCCCTCCGTCTAAAACAACCTTCTCGTGGACCAAATTATTTTCGTTCATAAAAACTCTCCTTATCCGTTTCTGATTTCATGAGGAAGACGGCTGTCTCTATTTTGAAGGGGCGCCGCCAGGGAATTCCTTTTGGCCGCCAATTCGCCGACCCAGTAGCCTGGCCGGTTGTAATACCGGTGAAGTTCTGTCTCATAATCATGGGTTATTGAAGAACCCTCCCTATATTCGAGTGATTCTTTGATCATCTCGCGGGAAAGATTGACGAATACTTTCGACTCGCCCCAGCTCATGCGCTCGATCCACTGGGGCGCGATCAGGACTTTTTTTCCCGACCACCAGTTGGCGGTATCGATAACGAGATAGCGGATCGCCCAGTTCTTATCATCCAGAATGAAATCCGCAACGTGGCCGATCTCACCATTCGTGGCCTGGATGTGATGACCGGTCACGGCCTTTGTGCTGCGCAAATGGTAATCTTCGACTTTATCGCTCCGAATCGGTTGCAAAGGGCTTTTAGTGTCGCGCACGAAAAAAGGATAAGCACCCCACATATAAGAACCTATCCAATAGGGCGGCAGTTTGTAATATCCATAGTAGGATTCTTCGAATTGTCGTGACACCGGCCTTTCACTATCGAGGGACGGACTCTCTTCAATCTGCTTTTTGGTTAAATCAACCGAAATAGTTTTTTCTTTTTTATTCACGTAGGACAAGGCGTGGGGTGAAATCAATACCTGTCTGCCGGAAAGCCAGTTTCCCGTGTCAGCGACCAGATATCGGATGGTCCAGTATTTATCGTCAAAATAGAATTCTTTGACTTTACCGATTTCGCCGTCAAGGCTGTGCAGTCCGTAACCTTCCAAACTTTTAACTTTTTCTTGCATAAAATCAATCCTTTCGTTTGTCCCGCCCGGAGAACTGTCGCTTAACTGATATGGAGCACATCGCGGACTTTCTTGGCGATCATGATTTCCTCGTCAGTGTGGATGACAAAAACCTTAACTTTGCCGGACGCTGTGGAAATAATGTTCTGGCTGCCCCCGTTGAGTTTTTCATCGAGTTCGATTCCCAGAAATTTCAATCCCTCGCAGATTCTCGAGCGAACCGGAGGGCAGTTTTCACCGATGCCCGCCGAAAAAACCAATGACTCCAGCCCGCCCAAAACGGCCGCGAAAGAGCCGATAGTCTTCTTAACCTGGTAACAAAACAGATCGACCGCTTCCCGCGCGCGCGGATCATTAGTTTCTCGCTCCAGTAAATCGCGCATATCGGAGCTGGTTTCGGACACACCCAGCAGCCCCGAATGAAAATTGATCATCGTGTTAAACCCTTTGGCATCGAGGCCCTCCGTTTTTTCCAGATACAAAGCCAATCCCGGATCCAAATCGCCCGAGCGGGTGGCCATGGGAATTCCCGACGAGGGCGTAAAGCCCATGCTGGTATCCATGGGTTTGCCGTTTTGAACTGCCGCCAGACTGGCTCCGTTGCCTAAATGGGCCAATACCACCCGTCCCTTGGCCAGACTCTCACCGCCTATTCGGGCAAGTTCTTCCATGAGATAGTCGTAAGAAATACCGTGAAAACCATAACGGTGGACACCCTTCGCCTCATAACTGCGGGGAATCGGCAGAAACTTGGCGACTTGGGGCATATCGTGATGAAAGGCCGTGTCGAAACAGGCCACCTGTTGAAGATTTGGAAACTGGTGGTGAAAAGCGTCGACGATAAGAATCTCCATCGGCATATGTTCGGGATCGTAAGGGCTGAGTTTAAAAAGCTCCTCGACTAATTCATGGGTGACTTTTTCCGGTTCGCTATGGTTTGGACCGCCCTGCACCATGCGGTGCCCCACGGCTGACAGGGTCTCGCCGCCGCCCCGTTCCCTAACCCATGTCATCAGAACCTCCAACGCCGCCTGGTGGTTGGACGTCGTCAAAGCCCGG
>Ga0302320_10028215_pt1 | contig 10787 bp, 8 predicted proteins | sample Bog_T0_3_FD_202130 | JGI IMG/M metagenome (GOLD analysis project Ga0302320, IMG submission 202130) | Peat permafrost microbial communities from Stordalen Mire near Abisko, Sweden - Bog_T0_3 | ecosystem: Environmental > Terrestrial > Soil > Wetlands > Peat | place: Sweden: Abisko, Stordalen Mire... | reverse complement strand
CCATGTATTACGCCAGCAAGGCCTTCGTGCTCTCGTTTTCCGAGGCCCTCGCGAACGAGGTGGAAGGCACGGGAGTCAGCGTCACGGCGTTGTGTCCCGGCCCCACGCGCACGGAGTTCGCCGAGGCCGCTGGAATCACCGACAGCCAACTCTTTCACGGACCTACGATGGCGGCCGCGGAGGTGGCGCGCGAAGGGTATGACGCCATGATGGCGGGCAAGTCTTCGGTAATCGCCGGAGCGCGTAACCGCTGGCTGATGCGCGGCGCGAGGCTCATTCCGCGCGCTTGGACCGCCCGTACGACACGCCGGCTGAACCTGGGCAAGTGACCATGGAGAGTGTCTTCGAAAACGACGGCGTTCGCGGCGTTTTGCACCAGCCGGATTACCCCGCCGGCGATGCCCTGGCCCTTACTCATGGGGCCGGAGCCAATTGCCACGCGCCACTGCTGGTGCGGCTGGCGCGCGCCTTTGCGGAAGCCGGCCTGCTGGTGCTGCGCTATGACCTGCCTTTCCGCCAGCAGCGGCCTAAGGGCCCGCCCTTCCCCGCCGCCGCCGCGCGCGATCGCGAAGGTGTGGTGCGCGCGGTAGACGCCGCGCGCCGGCTGGTCTCGGGACGCGTCTTCGCCGGGGGCCATTCATACGGTGGACGCCAGACCGCCATGGCAGCAGCCGAACACGCCGGCATGGCCGATGCGTTGCTCCTGCTTTCCTACCCGCTGCATCCGCCGGCGAAACCTGCACAGATGCGCACCGCCTTTTTCCCCGATCTGCGAACGCCGGCTCTGTTTGTGCATGGCAGCGCGGATCCCTTGGGCTCGCCCGAGGAACTGGACGCGGCGCTGCAGTTGATCCCCGCGCCGGTTCGTTTGATCCGGGTGCCGGGCGCGGGGCATGATTTGAAACGCGCCGGCGAGATGGGCGGAGAACTGCTGGCGAGGCTGCGGGAACTGGCACAGGGCGGCAGCTAACCCGGTATTCTGCACAAATTGTGGGGCGGACCCCCCGGTCGGCCTGCCGGCGATTGCAGACGCCTGATTCTTCGAGAGAAGAGCGGGTCCAGGGGGACCCGCGCGGACCAGGGGGTCCGCCCCACAGAATCCGAGTCGGCTGTGCCGCGCGGCGAACGGACATACAATAAGCGGTCTCATGACGCGGCATGGAAAGATCGAAGGGAACGCACTGGCGGTACTTCTCGCGGGGGCGTTGACCGCCGCGGGACAGGCCCCGGTGACGGTCGACACAAAACAGGTGGTCGTGGAGCGCTTCCTCGGCCCCGGGGTGCAGTGGGATCCCTACGATTACCAACCTTCGCCCGAAGCGTGGAAGACGACGCTGGCGCGAATGGACTTCATGCACCCGGGATTCCTGCGCGTGATGTTGAATGCCTCCAGCTACCTGCGCGGTTTCGACGCCGCCGGGAATCCGCGCTACGTCTGGTCCGAAGGCGAGTCGGGGATGGAACGCCTCTCCTCGCTGTTCGGCATCCTGGACTACGCGCAGTCCAGGAACATCCCCGTGCTGATCGGAGAATGGTCGCCGGCACGCGGGCTCAATACCGGGTCCGGCGGCCGGAGCGGCGCCGGAGATGCCCACTGGGCCGGCGTCCATGCCGATTTTCTGAACTACCTGCACACCGATAAGAAGTACACCGTAATCACGCACATCATTTTCATGAACGAGCCCAACGGCAACTGGATGTGGCCCGGCAGCAACGTAGACTACACGGCGTGGGCTCAGGGCATCCGCAACCTGCACCAGGAACTGGATTCGCGCGGCATGGGTTGGGTGAAGATCGCCGGACCGGACAACTCCGGCAACTGGGACTGGCTCGACCGCTGCGCCACGGAGATGCGGCAGGACTTCGGCGCCTGGGAGATGCACTGGTATGCCAAGGACGCGGAAGTTACGAGCGGCGCGATCGAAAAGCTGTTGACGGAGAAGCGCGCGATGTTGCTGAAAACCGACCCTCTGGCGGAGACCAAACCGCGCTTCCTGGGCGAGAGCGGCATCATCGAAGGCAAAACCAATGGCGATCAGCAGCCGCGCGTCAGAGACTTCTCGTATGGGGTGCTCATGGCCGATTATGTGGCGCAGGTGGCAAGGGCAGGCTGGGCCGGCGCGGTGGCCTGGGACCTGGACGATGCCATGCACATCAATACCGGCGGCCACGTGAACCCGCCGGCGGAGCGCACGCTGAAGCTCTGGGGCTTCTGGAACAGCCAGGGGGCGGCCATGGGGCATCCCGAGGAAGAAGCCGTTCGCCCCTGGTTTTACACCTGGTCCCTGATGTCGCGGCTCTTTCCGGCGGGGTCGCGCATCGTCGCCACCCGCAACGACGCGCAGAATCCCGGCGTGCGCACGCTGGCCGGCACGCGCGGGGAAGGCTCCAGCCGGGAGTTCAGCGTCATGGTGGTGAATGACTCGGATGTTGCCGTCACTACCAGAATTCTGATTCCCGGATCCGAACGCCGAGCTGTAGAGATGTATCATTATTTCGACCGGGACCGTCCCGCGGATGCGAACGGTTTCCCGGTGGCGGCCAAGACCCTGCCGCTCACCGATCTGGCCCACGGTGTCACGGTGGAATTGCCGTCGCGGGGAGTGGTTTTCCTGGCGACGGTGGGGACCCGTTAAGGAGGTATCCATGTCGCTACAACGTCGCAGTCTCCTCAAGACGCTGGGAGCCGCCGGGCTGGCCGGCCTGGTGTCCCCGCGAGAACAGCGGGCACAGGAACAAGTGGCACGCGCCACGAAGGCCATGCCCATCCCCAAAATCAAAGATATCAGCGTCATCGAATGCCAGCCGGAAGGGGTGCGCCTCACGGTGGTCAAAATCACCACCGACCAGGACGGACTCTATGGCTATGGCTGCGCCACGTTCACGCAACGCGCCGACCTGGTAAAGCCGGCCGTGGAGAAATATCTCAAGCCGTTCCTGATGGGTAAGACCACGGACCGCATCGAAGACATCTGGCAATCGTGCTACGACAGCTCCTACTGGAAGAACGGGCCCGTGCTCAATAACGCCATCAGCGGAATCGACCAGGCGTTATGGGACATCAAGGGCCGGCAGGCGGGCATGCCGGTGTATCAACTGGCGGGCGGCAAATGCCGCGAGGCGGCTGCTGCTTACGGCCACGCCGAGGGCGCCGAGTTTCCGGCCGTGGTGGAATCGGCCAAGCGGTATATCGCCCAAGGCTTTCGCCACGTGCGCGTACAGGTCGGTTTGCCGGGCATGTCGGGCTACGGCAGCGGCCGCGGCGGCGCTACCGCCACCAACCTGCTGAAACCCCTCACCGGCAAACCGATGTTCGAACCGGCCTACCAGGCCCGCCGTGCGATCAAAATGCTAGAGGTCTGCCGTCAGGAATTAGGCGACGAGGTGGAACTGCTCCACGACATGCACGAGCGCCTCACGCCCAACCAAGCCGTGCAATTCTGCAAGGATGCCGAGAAGTTCAAGCTTTTCTTCCTGGAAGACCCGCTCTCTCCCGAAGACCTCGCCTACTTCCGGCAGATCCGCCAGCAATGCGCCAGCCCCATCGCCATGGGAGAGCTTTTCAATAGCCCCCACGAGTGGACCCCTCTCATCAGCGAGCGCCTGATCGATTACATCCGCGTGCATGTCTCGCAAGCCGGCGGCTTCTCGCCCGCGCGTAAGATCGCCATCCTGGCAGAATCCTTTGGCGTGAAGACCGCCTGGCACGGTCCCGGCGATGTCTCGCCCATTGGGCACATGGCCAACGTGACGCTGGATGTGGTGAGCTACAACTTCGGCGTGCAGGAATACTCGCCCTTCGGTCCGCGAACCCAGGAGATCTTTCACGGCTGCCCGGAACTGAAGGACGGCTACCTGTGGGTCAGCGAGAAACCCGGTTGGGGCATCGAGATCGATGAAAAGGCCGCCGCCAAAGCGCCCTTTACCGACCGCAACGGCCTCGACGGCGGCTGGGGAGAAATCCGCAAAGCCGATGGCACGGTGATCAAACAGTAAAGGCGGCACGCTCTTGCGGACCCCTGCCGGCTGCGATATGGTAGCTGCCATGATCCGACGCTTTTCCCAGGGGCTCGTCCTCTTTCTGCCTTTATGGCTCGCGGCGCAGCAGAACACCAACCCCGATGGCTCTCTGCGGCCCGCGGGGGCGGTGACGCGCCTGTTTACGCAAGATCCGTACACCGAGTACGCCATTCTGGAGCCGGGCTCGGAGGAGTTCCGCATTCGTTACCTGCCGGAACAGGCGCGCGCGGGCTCTACCGAACTGGTCAACCCCACCCGCGGGGGCAGCGAGGGGTCGGAGATTGAGGTGTACGATCCGCGAACCGGTAAGCCCCTCAAGTTCACTTATGAGCAGCAGGGGAACGATCCGGAAAACCATGCCATTCGCGCCACGCTGCCCATACCCGTACCGGAAGGCGGCATTGGCCGGGTATTAATCTACAAAACTTACAAAGACTCGCGCACTTACATGATGAACGGGCAGGATATCGTCTGGGTTCGCAGCCTGGCGGGCTACCGGCTGGGCGTGATTCTTCCCAAGGGCTTCGCCTTCCTTTCCTCCGACGTGGCGGCGCAGCTTACTACCCTGCCCGATGGCCGACTGAAATTGGCCTTTGCCAATCCCAGCGGACAAAGCAACCCGGTGACGATTCGCGCGCGCGAGACCACGGCCGCCTTTGCGCCGCTGCCCTATACCGATATGTTCTTCGACGACATTAAGACGCTCTACGATCTGGGCGCTCCGGAAACCCATGCCATCCGCGTGGAACAAACTTATAGCGACTACCGCAAAGGCGACAGGGCCAGACTGGATTCACTCGAATACCTGGCGCTGCCGGATTTGAAAGTGGTGGACCTCGATACCGCCAAGGTCTTCGAGCCGGCGAAGGAAGGCAAGTCGACGTTCGTCAAACTGGACGTTCCGATTACCGACGACAAGCAAAGCGCCCATCTCAAGATCACCGGCACGTTGCAGGATGCAACTTATAAGGCGGAGGGTGGCGATCTGGTATTCGACCGCACGCTGCACGGTCTGCGCAACACAGTGTTGTTGCCGGCGGGGTGGGAGATCGCTGCCGTTTCACAATCCGGCACCATCGGCACGTACCAGGGCCGGGCGTTCGTGGCGTTAATCAATCTGAATGGCGAGAACAATTACCGGGTGACGATTCACGCCCGAAAGAAGTAGCGAAAAGAATCCGCGCAGGCTATATCGCGCGGTCAGGCAGCGCAGTTCGAAGATCCGGTCCAGGCGCCGTGCGCCGCCGGGAACCTCTGGCAGCCTTCTTGGCGCGGACCGAACGGCTGGCGCCGGGCATGACAAAATCGCCGGTTCGCAGGGAACGCTCCGCCATCTCCGAGAGGGCGAGTGCATCCCGTTTTGAAACGCCAAGTCTCTTGGCCGTCTCCAAGACCGAAGGAAAAGCCGTCGTGATCCGGGCAGGACGAGTCATGATGCTTCTGCTATGGCACGGGCCAAGCATGGTCTCTGCGTCTCTCCGGCAGACTAATGTTTTCCTTGTATACTGGCAGGAAGCCGTGAGGGCGGCTTGCTATGAAGTTCCGCAGCGGCGATCTGCTGAGGCCGGCCATCTGTGTCGCGCTGGCCGCCGGCATACTGCCGGCCCAGAAAGCCCACATGAGCCCCACGGACATTTTGAAACTGCCGTCGCAACCTCCCTTGGCGAAGCTAGCGTACGGCAAGGCGCCGCAACAATTCGCCGAACTCCGGCTACCCGTGGGGAAGGGACCGTTTCCCGTGGTGGCGCTGCTGCACGGAGGCTGCTACGGCGATTACGCCGCGGCGGATTACACCGCTCCCATGGCGTCGGCGCTGCTGAAGGAAGGCTGGGCCACCTGGAATGTGGAGTATCGGCGCGAACAGGAACCGGGCGGCGGATGGCCGGGGACGTTCCTCGACGCCGGCAACGGGGTCGACGCGCTGCGCCAGGCTGCCGCGCGGTATCCGCTCAATCTGGACCGGGTGGTGCTGATGGGACATTCGGCCGGCGGGCAACTGGCGCTTTGGGCGGCGGCGCGGAAGAAGGTTCCACGCGCCAGCGAAGTATATATGGCGAATCCGCTGCCGGTGCGCGGAGCGGTTTCGCTGGCCGGCATCGTGGATATGCGGGCGTTTGTGGACTACGGCCGGCAACCCTGCGGAGAGCGTCACATCCGCGTGATGGGCGGACTGCCCAGTCAGTATCCGGCCCGCTACGCGGCTGTTTCGCCCGCGGAACTTCTGCCTTTAGGCATTCCGCAAGTGCTGGTATGGGGGGCGGAGGATACGGTGGTGCCCGAATCGCTGTTCAAAGACTATGAGCGGCGTGCCGGCGCGGGACCGGACCACATGGAAGTGGTCGTTCTCGTAGGAGACTCGCATCACGATCTGTGCGTGCCCGAGGGGCCGGGCTGGAAAAAGATTGTGGACGCCATCCGCCGGCTTCTTGGTTGACCGGATCGATCCACGGAAGCGCCCTTTCTTTCTGTCACTCCGTAAGCTAAGATGCCCTTAGACTAGCGGGATCGAAAGTCCGTAACTATGTTACAAATCGCCCGTTTGGCAACTATCGTTTTATTCGCTTCTTATTTTGTTCCCCTCGTTTGCGCGGCCGACTCCGACCGCGATTTCTCCGGCAGGTGGCTGCTCAGCGCCAATCCGAATGACACCCGCACTTTGCCTGGGGAAGCCTACCCGGTTCTCGTGGTAGAACAGAAGGCTGACATACACTGCACCGCCACCACGGCCGATGGCGCGGCGGTGGAGTGGACTTATCGCCTGGATGGCGAAGAATCCAAGTATCATTTCGGCGCGGAATACCGGAACAGCGCCGTCAAATGGGAAGGCGCCGCGCTTCTTATCAACACCCTGGTAAGTGGGCCGCAGAGCTACACCATCATGGATCGCTGGACGCTCTCCCAGGATCACAACCAGCTCAATATTCGACGCGAAATCACCGGCAACCCACAGCGCCTGGAAGGCACGTTGATTTACCGGCGCGAGGGCGCTACGGCCGCACCGCCGGCCGGCGCCGTTGCCCCGCAAACCCTGGCGCGGCGCCCCGAACCGCCGGCGCCTCCACCCACCGAATTCACCATTCAGGCAGGCACGCACATCTTGCTTTCCCTGACCAATCCGGTCAGCACCAAGAACTCCAAAGACGGCGACCACATCTACTTGCAGACGGCGGTGCCGGTAGCGCAGGGCGGCCGCATCGTGATTCCGCGCGGCAGCTATGTGCAGGGATCGGTCAGCAAAACCAAGGCCGCCGGGCGCGGTTCCAATAAGGGAGAGCTTTACATCCGCTTCGATTCCCTGACTCTGCCTAACGGCGTGAGCCGCGATTTCCGCGCGCGCATGACTGCGGCCGATAGCGCGCAAGGCAAGGTGGACCCCGATGAGGGCAAGATCAGCGGCACCGGGAAGAACACCACGGGAGCCACCGTCGGCCGGGACGTGGGGATCGGTTCCATGGGCGGTGTGCTGATCGGCAGCGCGGCCGGCCACCCGGTTACGGGGCTGGGAGTCGGCGCCGCCGCCGGGGTGGCCGCCGTGCTGCTTTCCAAGAATCAGGACGTGGTGTTGCCTCGCGGTACCTCGGTGGAGATGGTGCTGGATCGCGATCTTTACTATACTGCCGCCGAATTGCGACACTGAGCGGGAATGTTTTCCTCGCGCTTTCATTGGGATTTTCGCCCCAACCGTCTGACCGAACTGCTGGCGGAGAAGCGCCGCCAGGGGGTTCGCGTGCTGGACCTGACGGAGTCCAATCCCACTCACGCCGGATTCCTCTACCCGCCGGGTATTCTGCGGGATTTCGATCGGGTGGACTTCCTGCGCTACGATCCCGCGCCTGCCGGGGCAGTGGATGCGCGTGAGGCGGTAGCACTATATTACGCCGCGCGCGGCGACAGCGTGGAAGCCTCCCGGATCCTCCTGACCGCTAGCACCAGCGAGGCTTATGCCTATCTCTTCAAACTCCTGACCGACCCCGGTGACAACGTGCTGGTACCGCGGCCCTCCTATCCGCTCTTCGAGTATCTGGCCAACATGGAATCGGTGGAAGTACTCCAGTACCCGCTGGTTTATCACGGTGGATGGTCGATCGATCTGGACGGCTTGGCCGCAGCCATTACTGGGCGGACGCGGGCGGTGGTGGTGGTCGATCCCAACAATCCCACCGGCTCATACGTGAAACGTCCGGAGCTCGATGCCCTAGTCCGGCTGTGCCGCGACCGCGGTCTTGCGCTGATTTCCGACGAAGTCTTTTCCGATTATGCTTTCGCGCCCGACGCGGAGCGCGCCGGCACGCTCGCTCAGGTGACCGATTGCCTGGCCTTTTCCATGAGCGGCCTTTCCAAGATCGCCGGCCTGCCGCAGATGAAGTTGGGCTGGATCGTGGTGAGCGGCCCGCCACACTTGCGCAGCGAGGCCTTCGAGAAACTGGAGTGGATCGCCGACACGTACCTTTCCGTGGGTACGCCGGTGCAGTGCGCCGCCGGTGGCCTGCTCGCGGCGGGGGATGAGGTGCAACGGCAGATCCGCGAAAGATGCGCCAAGAATCTGGCGCTGGCGCGGGAAGTGCTGGCCGGATCGTCGGCCAATATTCTGGGGGTGGAGGGTGGCTGGTACATTACCGTGCAGGTGCCGCGAACGCGCAGCGAGGAAGAATGGTGCCTTGAGCTACTCATGCGCCAGAATGTCCTGGTGCAGCCCGGCTTTTTCTACGATTTCGAGTCCGAAGCCTACCTGGTGGTTAGCCTCCTGACGAAGCCGGAGATCTTTGACGAGGGGATGGTACGGCTGCGGCGTCAGTTAGCCGGAGCGTAGTAGCCATGGCGCCAGTAGGCGTGCAAAGTCGGCAGACCGTGGGGTGGGATCACCTTGACCTGCACGGTATGGTACCGGCCGTCTCGTTGCTGATCGGTGGGGACATAGCCTAACACATAGCGGTTGCGCAACTCCACTCCGATCTTGGAGGCAATGTCGGGCAGCTCGCTGATATCGGCCGGAAAATGGCGGCCGCCGGTCTGCTCGCTCAGATCACTCAGGAGGCCCGGTCCGCTGGCTTCTTCCGGCGTGCGTGCGCGCGATCCGCCGGGTTCGTAAACTCCAATGGCGTAAATCATCACATCGCCTTCGCGCACCAGGTTTCGCACTTCGGATTCGGTATAGCGGCTGCTATTGTCCCCGCCGTCGGAGATGATCAGCAGAGCTTTGCGGTTTTTCTGCGACTTGTGCATTTCATGCATGGCCAGGAAGACCGCGTCCAGCAAGGCCGTGCGGCCTTTGGATTGCGAGAAAGTAAGCTGGTTCTGGATTTCTTCGATGGAGCTGCCCAGGGGCGATACGAGCTTGGGCGCATCGTTGAATTCCACCAGGAAAAATTCGTCCTCCGGGTTGGCGGTCTTGAAAAACTCCACGGCGGCCTGGCGCGACTCGCGCAGTTTGTCGCCCATACTGCCGCTGATGTCGAAAACCAAACCGACCGCGACGGGTTCGTCGTCCATGGCGAAGTGGGTAATGGTCTGTTCCACTTTGTCGTCGAAAATCTTGAAGTGTTCCTTCTCCAGCCCGGTCACGGGTTGGTTGTAGGGATTGCAGACAGTGACGGGAACGAGCACCAGGTTGGTATCGGCGCGGATATTGGCCTTGGGCTTGTTGTCCTCGGGGGAAGCGGGTTTGGGACGTGGCTGAATGGTGACTTGCCCGCGGAACGCCAGGGGCGCCAGCAGGAGAAGTCCCAATGCCAGTCCTGTAATTTTCCTCTGGACCATCACCCAACTCTCTTCGACCGTATTGTACTGCCATTGCGGGAGGCGCCGTTGAGCGGAGAGACGAACGAGTTCACCGCAGAGACGCAGAGACGCAGAGAAAAGGCAATAGGAATCGGGTATCCCCACCTACGTGGATGACGTGTCGGCGTCTCGGCGGTGATATTCTTGTTCCCTATGCGTCCTTCGCTCTTCTTTCTGGCCGCCGCGGCTGCTTTCTCGCAGACCTTCACCGTGCAGCAGAGCGGCAGCAATGCCTCGCTACGCGGGATTTGGGCCGTCAGCGAGAAGGTCGCCTGGGCCAGTGGTAGCAGGGGGACGTGTTTGCGAACCACTGACGGCGGCGCTACTTGGACTACCGTGCCGGTGCCCGGCGCCGAGGCTCTCGATTTTCGTGACGTGCAAGGGGTAGACGCGAACACGGCTTACCTGTTGAGTATCGGCAAGGGAGAAGTTTCGCGCGTTTATAAAACCATCGACGGCGGTGCGCATTGGACGCTCTCGCTGCAGAACTCCGACGCCAACGGTTTCTTCGACGAGATGGCGTTCTGGAATCCCCAGCACGGCATCCTGGTAGGCGACCAGGTGGATGGGCAGATGGTGGTGATGGCTACCGAGGATGGCGGCAAGAGCTGGCAGCGACAGAAGATGCCTCCGGCGTTGCCCGGCGAAGGCGCCTTCGCCGCCAGCGGCACCGGCATCACGGTCTTCGGCGATCGCGATGTGTGGATCGGCACCGGCGGCAAGGATGCCGCCCGCGTCTACCATTCCGCCGACGGCGGCCACACCTGGACCGTCGCCACCACGCCGATTCGCGCCGATTCCGGCAACGCCGGCATTTTCTCCGTGGCCTTCGCCGATGCCCTCCACGGAATCGCCGTAGGCGGCGATTACTCCAAGCCCGCCGACGACGCGGGTACCATCGCGCTGACCGCCGACGGCGGTAAGACGTGGACCAAACCAGCCGGTACTCCGCCTAAAGGCTTTCGTTCCGCGGTGGTGTATCTGGCCGA
>Ga0302320_10028213_pt1 | contig 10788 bp, 10 predicted proteins | sample Bog_T0_3_FD_202130 | JGI IMG/M metagenome (GOLD analysis project Ga0302320, IMG submission 202130) | Peat permafrost microbial communities from Stordalen Mire near Abisko, Sweden - Bog_T0_3 | ecosystem: Environmental > Terrestrial > Soil > Wetlands > Peat | place: Sweden: Abisko, Stordalen Mire... | reverse complement strand
CCGCATCCCGGATCGACCGGGCCAGCTCGCGGGTCGGCGTGTCGCTCTCGCCGCCGTAGCGGATGAGGTCGAGCAGCCGCTCGTCGGGCCGGCCGACGGGGGGGACCCCCTGGGCAAAGAGGCGGACCGTGTGCCGGTCGACGCTGCCATCGGCCCCATGCGTGCTCCCGATGATATCATCGTTGAGCATCCCCGCGATTCCGAGCTTCCCGCGCCGGGCGAGTTCCGCCCAGTGCGCCGAGCCGACAAATCCCTGCTCGGCGCCGGCCACCGTCATGAACACCAGGGTGCCGGGGAACCGGTAGGCGGACATGGTCCGGGCGGCCTCCAGGACGGCCGCCACGCCCGAGCCGTCGTCATCGGCGCCGGGCGCCGGGCTGTCCGCGTCCAGGGGGTTCCTCGCGCGGCAGTCATAATGGGCGCTCAGGACGTAGATCCGTCCCGCCGCGTCGGGCCGGGAACCCGGCAGCGTGGCGACGATATTGACGATGGGGACGGCCCGCGGAAGGGTTGGAGCAACAGGCGGCTGCTCGAAGGCGTCGGCCTCGACCCGGAGCCGGCCACCGGTGTCCTTTGAAATCCGCTGGAACTCCGCGCGGATCCATCCGGCGGCGGCCCCGATCCCGTCCCCGCTCGGCAGCGGGTCGGAGAGCGTGTTCCGGGTCCGGAAGCTGGTGAGGATGACGATCGAGCGCTCGATCCGCTCCGCCGAGATCCCCGAAGCGATCGCCGCGATGTCCGGATCGGCCGCCGGCGCGTCCGCCCGCAAAAGCGGCCCCCCCGCAAGCACCAGGAGCACAAGGAATCGCATGCCCCCCATTCAACCACCCCTCCCCCTTGAGTCAACGTGCGCTCAAAACCTCCACACCCGCAGAAACCTCAAATAAATCCCAGCCGTCAAACAAACCCACCACCTATAGACTCCACTGTCCAATTTAGAGCTGATAGGCCCCCGCAGCGGCATTAGTGGAGCTCATTGGTCGCCTCTGGCCGTCCCCCCATGAGGCGGGACGGCGGTGTGGCGACCAGATTGGGCCTTGCGAAACGGAGCCGCGGAGGGGGCCTATCAGCTCTAAATTGTCGCACTTCCCAAGAAACCCCGCCCTTGACACTTCCCCCCCATTAAGGCACTTGGATCGACTCTTAAACGCCCTCCAACCATGCAACCCACCTTTCGCCCGCATCGCAAGAAACGCGTCCGCAAAATCGGCTTCCGTGCCCGCATGGCCACGCGGGGCGGTCGCAAAGTGCTCGCCTCCCGCCGCTTAAAGGGCCGGAAGCGGCTCACCGTCGCCTGAAAAACGGCCGCGGCGCCCCACCGCGGATGCCGCAAACGGCAAGCCCACTCATGCGCTTCCGCTCCGAGCAGCATCTCCGCCATCAGTACGAAATTCGCGCGGCAAGGGAGAAGGGAAAGCGCATCGACTGCGGGGCTTACACGATCTGGTGGCTGCTCCGGGACTTGCCGGCCGGACCCGGTCCGCGCATGGCCGTCGCCGCATCCATTGCCGCCGTCGGGCCCTCCGTCCACCGCAGCCGCGCCAAGCGCCGGCTCCGCGAGATTTTCCGCGCCCGCCAGGGCCTCGTCCCCTCGAACTGCGACCTCCTGCTCGTCGCCCGCGCCGCGGTGAACCGCTGGGCCTTTGCCGAGCTGGACCGGAAGTTCGTCGACGCCTGCGCCCGCATCACGGCGGCGGCATGCCCGGCCCGATGATGACCCGGGACAGCCATCGGCCGCTCCCCGGGCGCATCGTCTCCGCCGCGCTCCTCGGCGTCATCCGCATTTACCAGCGGGTCTTCTCCCCGGTCCTGTCGGTCGCGCTCGGCCCGAACTGCGGCTGCCGCTTCGCGCCGACCTGCTCGCACTACGCTGCGGACGCGGTCCGGACCCACGGGCCCATCCTCGGCTCGTGGCTGTCCCTCCGGCGCCTCGCGCGCTGCACCCCCCTGCATCCCGGCGGCACGGATCCCGTCCCCCCCCGCTGCGTCCGCGTCGCAAACTGATTTCCGAAAGACTCCCTTCCCTTTCCCGTGGATAAAAAAAACACGATCATCGGCAGCCTGCTCATCGTCGCGGCGTTTGCCTGCTACTTCATCAGCGCGCGCTACGCCCCGACGCCCACCTCGCCCGCGGCCATCCGCCAGGCCGTCGCCAGCCAGGCCGCGCCCGCCGGCCCGGCTCCCTTCGCCGCCCCGCAGGAGGAGACCGCGTTTGCCGCCGTCGCCGCCGACCACGCCGGATCGACAATCACCCGCCTGCGCAATGAATTCATCGAGGTCCGCTTCACCAATTTTGGCGGAGCGATCCGCGACGTTGCCCTGAGGAAGTACCCCGCCGACCTCGGCCGGCCCGATCCCTTCATCTTCAACGAGCAGCACAAGGACCCGATGCTCGCAGTCGGGCTTCCCGGCCTGGACCGCGGCACCCGCTTCCAGCTCGTGGCGCAATCGGCGGACGGGGTGACGTTCCGCGCCGTCCTCCCCAACGGCGTCGAGGTGATCCGCCGCTACACCCTCTCCCCGGACGCGTCGGGCGCGACCGATCCCTACGAGATCCGCTACGAGACGACTTTCCGGAACCAGGGGGACCACGCCACCGATCCGATTCGCGTCCTGCTGGCCCTCGGCACGGCGCCCACCAGCCCCGTCGACAGGGGCCTTTACCTCACGACCGGCTACTCCACCGGGTCCAAGCAGGTCTTCACCCGGCGCGCGCAGCTTGAGCCGAGCGGGGGGATCCTGGGCATGGGCGTCCACGGCCCCGTCCCCGACATCGAGGCCGCCGGGCCGCTCAAGTGGTCCTCCGTCTCCAACCAGTTCTTCGCCAGCATCCTGACCCCGGACGACGCCGCGGCAGGGATGACCAGCCGCCGCGTGAAGCTGCTCTCGCTCCTGCCCGACACGGACAACAATGCCTACGGCATCACGGGCGATGCGGCGTTCGACATCGGCTCCATTGCCCCGCGCGGGCAGGTCGCTCTTTCAGGTTCCCTCTACGTCGGCCCGAAGGAGTACCACCGCCTGGCCAACCAGGACGTGTTCAAGGCCGACCAGTACAAGGTGATGCAGTACGGCGGGGTGTTCATCAGCTTCTTCAGCGGGCTGCTGATCACGCTCATGACCTGGACGCACTCCTTCGTGCCGAACTGGGGCATGGCGATCATCTGCACCACGCTCATCCTCAAGATCGTCTTCCTACCCCTGACCATGGTCTCGGCCCGCTCCGCGCGCCGGATGCAGAAGATCCAGCCGGAGCTGACCGCCCTCCGGGAGAAGTTCAAGGACAACCCGCAGAAGCAGCAGGCGGCGACGATGGAGCTGTTCAAGCAGCACAAGGTGAACCCGATGGGCGGCTGCCTGCCGATGCTGATCACGCTCCCCTTCTTCATCGGGTTCTACTCGATGCTCAGGAGCACCGCGGAATTGCGCTTCGCCTCCTTCCTGTGGATCCACGATCTCTCCGCCCCGGACACCGTGGGCCACGTGCTCGGTTACCCGATCAACCTCCTGCCCATCCTCTTCACGGCGACATCGTTCTTCCAGATGCAGCTCATGCCGCAGCCCACCGTGGACAACTCGCAGGCGAAGATGATGAAGTTCATGCCGCTGATCACGCTGTTCATTTACTACACCTTCTCCTGCTCGCTTTCGCTGTACTCCACGACCAACGGCCTGTTCATGATCGGCCAGCAGCTCGTCATGAACCGCGGCCAGGACGTCGGCGATCCCGCGGACAAGGCGAAGGCCAAGGGGGGCAAGCCGATGAGGAACGTCACGCCGGGCAAGCGGAAATGACCCATGGCAGGCCACAGCAAATGGGCTAAGGTCAAGCGGATCAAGGCGGTCAAGGACCCCCGCCGCAGCAAGGTGTTCGGCCGGCTGTCCCGGGACATAACGATCGCCGCGAAGGCCGGCGGCGGCGACCCGGCCATGAACCCGCGGCTGCGCACGGTCCTGCTCGCCGCCCGCGACGCCAACCTCCCGGCCGACAACATCGACCGGGCGATCAAGAAGGGCACCGGCGAACTCCCCGGCGTCGTCTTCGAGGAGATCACCTACGAGGCCTACGGGCCGGGCGGCGTGGCCATCATCGTGAAGGTCACGACCGACAACAAGAACCGGGCGGCCTCCGCCCTGCGGAGCACCCTCACGAAGTTCGGCGGAAACCTGGCCGGCGCGGGCTCCGTGGCCTTCCAGTTCATCCACGCCGGCCAGTTCCTGGTCGCAAAGGCGGCCGCCACGGAGGACGCCCTGATGGAAATCGCGCTGGAGTCCGGAGCCGACGACGTCATCACGACCGACGACGGGTACGAGGTCCGCTGCAGGATCCATGACTTCGACCGGGTCTCCCATGCGCTTGAGAAAAAGGGGATCAGGACGGAGAGCGCGGAAATCGCCCACATCCCGACCAGCACGGTCCCGGTCGCCTCGGTGGAGGCCGCCCGGACCCTCGCCAAGCTCCACGAGGCCCTCGACGAGCTCGACGACGTCCAGCTGGTCTTCTCCAACGAGGAGATCGACGAGGCGACGGCGGCGGCGGCGCAAAACTGAGGAATTGCCTCCCGGGGCGCGGGCCGGTTTGCTGCCGGTCCCATGACCGACGACGTCGAGGCCAAGCCCGCCGACTCCGCGCCGCGCCACCTTGCGCACGGCGACGTCGGGATCGTGCAGCCCCGCGACTACGTCCACGATCGTCCCTTCACCTTCAAGAACGGCCAGGTCATCCCCGGGTTCACGCTGCGCTACGAGACCTACGGCGCGCTCAACGAGACCCGCGACAACGCCATCCTGATCTGCCACGCGCTCAGCGGGGACCACCACTGCGCCGGCTGGCACTCGCCCGAGGATCGCAAGCCGGGGTGGTGGAACAACCTGATCGGGCCCGGAAAGGCGGTGGACACCCGCCAATTCCATGTGATCTGCGCCAACGTCCTGGGCGGCTGCCAGGGCTCGACCGGTCCGCTGTCGACCGACCCGGCGACGGGCCGGCCCTACGGGGTCCACTTCCCCGCCGTCACGTTCCGGGACATGGTCAATTCCCAGAGGCACCTGCTCGACCACCTCGGGGTCGTGAAGCTCCACGGGGTGATCGGCGGCTCGATGGGCGGGATGATCGCGCTTCTCTTTGCGATCGAGCACCCGGAGATCGTCGGCCGCGTCCTCGCGATGGCGACCACCGCCCGCGAGAGCACCCAGGCGATCGCCTTCAACGAGGTCGGCAGGCAGGCGATCATGCAGGACACTGCATGGAACAACGGCGACTATCCGCGCGACGGCGGGCCCCGCGTGGGCCTGGCGATCGCGCGGATGATGGCGCACATCACCTACCTGAGCGACGCGTCGCTCGACCGGAAGTTCGGGCGCCGGGTCGTCAAGCCCGGCCCGGGCGACGCGCCCGCGCCGGCGGCCGACCCGCAGGCCCCGGGGTTCTTCGGCGCCCAGTTCGAGGTGGAGAGCTACCTGCGCCACCAGGGGCAGAGCTTCATCAACCGCTTCGACGCGAACTCCTACCTGTACATCACCCGGGCGCTCGACCAGTTCGACCTCGCGCACGCCTACGGCTCGGTTGAGAAGGCCTTCGCGCGCGTCCAGGCCGAGTCGCTCGTCGTCGGGTTCACGAGCGACTGGCTCTTCCCGCCGGGGCAGAATCGCGCGATCGCGCTCGCCCTCCTGCGCGCCGGCCGGCGCGCAAGCTACGCGGAGCTCTCGACCGACCTGGGCCACGACTCATTCCTCCTCGAGAGCGAGGAGCTCTACGCGCTGGTGCGCGGGTTTCTCGAGCGCGACCGGGTCGCGTTCGACTTCAGCATCTGAGGCGCCATGGAAAAAATCGCGGTCAAGCGCTCGTTCGACATGAGGATCATCGGCGACTGGGTGGAGCCGGAGTCCCGCGTGCTCGACCTCGGCTGCGGCCGCGGCGACCTGCTGGACTACCTTGTCCAGGCGCGCGCGGTGTCGGCGGTCGGCGTCGACATCGACTTCGCCAACGTCACCGCCTGCGTCAGCCGCGGCGTGCCCGCCTACCAGGGGGACATCGCCGCGTTCATGCGCGCGTTCCCCGAGCGGCACTTCGACCGGGTCGTGTGCTCCCGCACCGTCCAGGAGCTGCAGGACCCCGCCGCCGTCATCCTGGAGGCGCTCCGGGTCGGGAAGGCGGTCACGGTCGGATTCGTCAACCACGGCTTCTGGAAAAACCGGATCGCCGGCCTGCTGGGGGGCCGGAAGGTCCGCAACGCGGTCTACCCGACGTCGTGGTACGAGAGCCGGCCGGCAAACCCGGTGACGATCGCCGACTTTGAGGACTTCTGCCGCGAGAAGGACATTCGCGTCGCGCGCCGCGTCCACCTGCTCGGCGACTGGAAGACGCACTGCCCCGTCCTTCCCAACCTGCTCGCCGGCTACGCGCTCTACGACCTGACGCGCTGAGCGGCCCGGCGAAGGTCTTCGCCGCGGACAAGGCAGACGCAGTCGGCGCCATCCTCGGTCGGAAGCCACCGCAGCCCGAGGGCCGCGAATTCCCGGTCCATGGCGGCCCGCAATCCGCCCACCTCGATGAGCAGCCTGCCGCGCGGCGCGAGGAGCGCGGTCGCCTGGCGCAGGAGCTTCCGGATGATGTCCAGCCCGTCCGCGCCCCCGTCGAGCGCCAGCCGCGGCTCGCTCAGGAACTCCGGAGCCAGCGCGTCGCAGACCGCGCTCGGCTCGTAGGGGGGGTTGCAGATGATGAGGTCGTAGCGTCGCGCGGGCACCGCGTCGAAGACATCGCTGCGGTGCAGGATCACGCGGCGGGAGAGCCGGTGGGCCCGCACGTTCATCCGCGCCACCTCCAGGGCGGGCCCGGAGAGGTCGATCGCGTCCACCGCGGCGCCCGGGAAGCGGCGGGCGAGGAGGATCGCCAGGCATCCCGAGCCGGTGCAGACGTCCGCGATCCGCGCCGGGGAGCCCCTCAGCCCGGCGATGATCTCCACAAAGTAGCTGCGCGGGATGATGACCCGCCTGTCCACCAGGAAGCGGAGCCCGCCCAGCCAGGCCTCGCCCGTGATGTAGGCGGCGGGCGTGCGCCCGACGACCCGGCGCCGCAGGACCGCCCGAAGCGCGGAGCGATCCCGCGGGGAGGGCCGCCGGTCAAGCACCTCCGGCCCGCTCCCAAGGGGCAGCCCGAGCGCGCAAAGGATCAGGTAGAGGGCCTCGTCGTGCGCGTCGGCGCTCACCTGGCCGAGCGCCAGGCCCTCGGACCCGTAAAGGGCCTCGGCAAAGCCGAGCCATTCCCCGAGCGTGGCGCCGGCGCCCGGCGCTCCCGCGAGCGGGTCGCGTTCAGGCGGGCGGCGGCGTGCCATCGGCGCTCCGTACGTGCTCGTGATTGAAGATGTGCTCCGGGCAATAGCAGGCGTCGTCCGCGCACTTGGAGCAGTATCTGAAGTCGAGCTGGGGATGGGTCTTGTCCGTCTTTCCGCAGACCCGGCAGCGGTGCCGGGGCTCCGCGGCGGCCGGGGCGGGGCGCAGGCTCTCGGCCGCGATCACCCGCGTGCGGCGGCCCGCGGCGCGCCACGCGTCCGCGCCGAAGAAAAGGGCCAGGTTCCCGATGGCCGAGGCCACCTGCAGCCGGAGCGACGCTCCACCCACGACAAACTGGAAGGCATAGATTCCCCAGGTGATCAGGCCCAGCCAACGGATCTTCACCGGGAGAATGAAGAAGACGATCAGCTCAAAATCCGGGTTGAGATAGACAAAGGCGAGGAAGACGGAACCGGCCAGGTAGGTGTAGGTCACCGGCGAGTCCGGGGCCAGGAACGACAGCCCGACCGTCAGGGCGTAGCCGACCAGAAGGAAGAGGTTGTAGCGGAAGGAGCCCCAGTATCCCTCGAGCGCGCTGCCCATGAAATAGAAGATCCACCAGCCGAAGACGAGCGACACGATCCCCATCAACCCCTGGCCCACGCTCGCCGGCACCAGGATGAACGTGGCGATCCGCCACCAGTCCCCCATCAGGACCAGCCGGGGAAAGAAAATCAGGTTCAGGGGGTTGAGCAGCCCGGCCATCGTCGAAAGCACGACGAAGACCTGACCGATGATCAGGTAGAGGGAGATGCCGGGAATGGCGAAGCGCCCGAGGAGGCGCTCGAGTTTGTCGAGAAAGGACATGCCGCTGCGTGAAACGCCTGGAAAAGGCCTAATGCTTCGCGTTTTCCGGCAGCTGGGCAACCAGCTTTTGCTTCTGGGGGCCGAGCTTCGGCTCGGACACGGTCGCAATCAGCACGCGGGCCGCGTCATACTTGCCCTCCTTGATCAGGACGTTGGCCGCCTGGAGCCGGATGATCTGCCTGCCGACATCCGAGGTCTCCTTGTCCTCGAGCGAGGCCCAGACCTTGAGCGCCTTGTCCCAGTCCGGCCGCTTCAGGTCGTTGAACGACTCGGCGTACCGGTAGGTGAACTCGATCCGGTCCGGGGCGAGCGCCGCCGCCCGGGCGAAGGCCTTGTGCATCGAGTCGTCGATCTGGTCCGCCGTCCAGTAGCCGCTCTTCAGGAAATCGTCCCGGGCCACGTAGAGGAGCTGCCCGAGCTGGTAGTGGTAGAGCGGCTCGTCGGGATCGAGCTTGATCGCGGCCATGTAATAGTTCTCCGCCTCGATCGGCTTGCCCTGCTCGGCGAGGAAGTTGCCGATCTGGTTCTTGACGAGCGGGATATTCGGATCGAGCTGGTTGGCCTTCAGCAGCACGCCGATCGCCTGCCGGGGCATGTCCATCTTGGAGAGAAGGTAGCCGTAGCAGGCATAGCCCGCCGCAAAATTTGGATTCTCGCGCAGGAGGATCTCATACTCGCTGCAAAGCCCCTGCACCTGCACGCGGAAGCTCTCCGCGTCGATCCCCTCGCCGGACTTTGCCGCGTCGCCCAGTATCCGCTTCTCGCGGTCGACAATTCCCGCGAGCGTGCGCTCGGGAAGCGACTCGCCGGCGAACGCCGCCCGCGGCAGGAGCAGCGAAAGCGCGAGCGCCGCCAGGAAGGCCGGACGGTTTTTGAACAGGAAGGCCGAAAAAAACGATGGCATGAGCGCTGTTGGGACATCCTCGCCTCCGGAATGTGCCGAGGCAAGTCCGCGGCGGCAGTACAGTCTCAGAAGAATACTTTTCGAACAGGAAGGCCGGGGAGGTCGGAAAGATCTGAATGGAAGGGCCCAAAATCAATTTTAGAAGAAACAGGGGACAGCGAATCCGGTCACAACCCCCTGACTAGTTGGATTTTGACGGATCGAACTTCCCGCTCTTCCCGGCCTTCCTGTTCAATTCCCATCCGATCTCCCTCCTCCGTTTTGGTTGTCAGAAGGCCCCTCGCCCCTGATAAGGACTGGCCCCACGCATCCCGCTTGAACCTCCTGGACCGATACCTCTTCAAAAGCACGCTCTCCATCTGCGGCGCCACGATGGGCCTGTTCGCGTTCCTGCTGATGATCGGGAACGTCGTCCGCGACCTCGTCGGGCCCCTGATCGCAGGCCAGATATCCTACCCCGAGGCCGGGCGCCTGACGCTGCTGCTCGTGCCCTTCGTCGTCTCGTACGCGTTGCCGATGGGGATACTGACCGGCGTCCTGCTGACGCTCGGACGCCTGTCCGCCGACAATGAGGTGACCGCCATGCGTTCCGCCGGGATCAGCGTCGCCCGCATGTCCCTGCCGATCCTCATCCTCGGGGCGATCGGCGCCCTGGCCGGGGTGCGGATCAACTTCGAATCCATGCCCTGGGCCCGGGTCGAGTACGAGCGGGAATTCACGTCGGCGGTGCGGACCAACCCCCTTAATTTCATCGTGCCGCGCACCTTCATCAGGGACTTTCCGGGGTTTGTCATCTATGTCGGCGAGAAGCACGGCGACGGCTTCAAGGACTGCTGGGTCTGGGAACTCGACGCCGAGCACCGCGCCGAGCGGCTCGTGCACGCGCTCTCGGGGGACTTCAAGTACGACCAGCGGACCAACGAGCTCATCGTCACCCTTTTCCGGGCGGCGGTTGAGACGCGGAGCGACCGGAATCCGGAGGACTTCACCGAGTCCCAGCCGGTCGGGACCTTCGACCGCTGGGAGGAGGTCCGCCTGCCGCTCGACCGGCTCCTGAACCACGGGGGGTCCCGCCAGAAGCTCCGCTGGATGACGTATGGCGAGCTGCGGGCCCGCCAGGCCGCGCTCGCCTCCGAGCATCCGGCCCCCGCCGACCGGAAGGAGCACGCGCGGCAGGCGATGGACGTCGCCTTCGTGATCCAGGAAAAGTTCAACACCGCCTTCGCGGTGCTCTCCTTCGCCCTGGCGGGTGTGTCGCTTGGGATCACAATCTCGCGGCGCGAGACCAGCGCCAACCTCGGCGTCGCCGTCCTGATCGCCCTGGGCTACTATTTTCTCACCGTGGCGATCGGCTGGCTCGACCAACAGCCGCAGTTGCGGCCGGACCTGCTCCTCTGGCTGCCGAACATCGCGATCGTCGCCATCGCGGTCCTGCTCCTTCGACGGGTCGACCGGCAGGGCCGGTGACGACTCAGCGGGCGGCCGCGGCGACCAGCCCGCTCCGGCCGTCGATCTCGGCCTGGACCTGGTCGCAGACCGGGACGGCACCCGGGTCGCGGAGGTTCTCGCGGGCGAGCGCGTCCATCCGGATGAATTCCACCCCGGCCTTCCGGCATGCGGCCAGCAGCTCCCTGAAGAGGGCCCTCCGGCCCATCCCCTCGATCTCCGCATGCAGCGTGAAGACGTTCGGGATGTCGTCGCGCAGGAGACCGAGGAAGTGCGGCACGATCCGCCCGTCCGGAAAC
>Ga0302320_10028212_pt1 | contig 10788 bp, 11 predicted proteins | sample Bog_T0_3_FD_202130 | JGI IMG/M metagenome (GOLD analysis project Ga0302320, IMG submission 202130) | Peat permafrost microbial communities from Stordalen Mire near Abisko, Sweden - Bog_T0_3 | ecosystem: Environmental > Terrestrial > Soil > Wetlands > Peat | place: Sweden: Abisko, Stordalen Mire... | reverse complement strand
GCTGCTTCGGCCGCTCATTGGGCACGTAGTAGTCCGCGCTGCGCCGGTTGCCCTCGGTCAATCCAAGCTCCTGCCAGCCCGCCGCCCGGTAGCATGTCCCCGCGAAGCGCTCCACGTCCACGAAGGTCTCCGCAAGCAGCGGCCGGTAGCCGTGCCGCTCCTCCCACTGATCCCCAAGGCTCTTCGCACTCAGGCTGAGCACCCGGCTCGCCAGATTGGCGGCCCCGTCCACCAGCACCGCGAAGCGGTGCTGGTTCACCACAAGCTTCAGCCGCGACGCCCTCGTCCTCGCGTCCCAGCCTATCCACGCCTCCCGCCCCTTTAGCCGCTTCGCCGACGCCCCCCACACCAGCAGCGCCACCCAGCACTCCTTCGTCTCCGCTATCTGCACCAGCCCATGGCCCACCTTCACCGCCTCTCCAAGGTAATGCCGAGCCTCCAGCTCCCGGCCCACCCGTGTCATCTCCTCGGGCCTCGCGGCCCGTACCCTCACCTCATGCAGCTTTATCGCGCTTGGTATTGAGTTCATCCCAAGGTACTTCAACCCGGGGATGCCAAAAGTGTCCAGCCCAAAGTGCAAAATCTATCACCCAATCACTTAGCCCCGCCTTAACAGAAGACCGTGGGATGCAACCCCGCGGAGCTCTTTTGGGATGGCTTATCAGGGGCGGATTGTGAGAGAATCGAGCCCCTTATGAACCCTGTGCTAAAGCTGCTCATCGACGGCGAACACCTCACGACGGCGCAAATGGCGAAGGTCGCGGGCATTCCCGAATCAGAGGTCGAGGGGCAACTGGAGCAGCTGAAAAAGGACAGGATTTTCCTCGGCTGGCGCCCGGTGCTAGACCTTTCGAAAGAGTCGGCTGCGGCCGTGCGCGCCGTGATCGAGGTGAAGATCACGCCGGAGAGGGGCGGCGGATTCAACCGTCTGGCGGAGAGGCTGAGCCGTTTCGAGGAGGTGGAATCCTGCTACCTGATGTCCGGCTCCTATGACCTCCTCATCTTCGTGAACGGGCCGAGCCTGCAGCGGGTGGCCGGTTTCGTGTCGGAGAAGCTGTCGACCCTCGAGGGGGTTCTCTCCACGAGCACGCACTTCATGCTGCGATCGTACAAGGAGGGCGGGTTCCTAATTGACGCGCAGCCCAGCGAGGCGGAGAGGCTCAAGGTGTCCCCATGAAGCGCTTCATCGCCCGCCATGTCGCCGGCCTGCCCAAGTCGGGCATCCGCGACTTCTTCGAGATCGTCGCCAAGATGAAGGACGTGATCTCGCTCGGCATCGGCGAGCCGGACTTCGACACCCCCTGGCACATCCGCGAGGCCGCAATCTACGCCCTCGAGAAGGGGAGGACCCATTACACCTCCAACCTCGGGCTTCTAGAGCTGCGCCGCGCCATCTCCGCGTACGTGGAGCGCAACTACTCGATCGCCTACCGGCCCGACGACGAGATCCTGGTCACGGTCGGCGTCTCCGAGGCGATCGACGTCGCGCTGCGCGCGCTCCTCAACCCGGGGGACAAGGTCCTCTACCACCAGCCATGCTACGTCTCCTACCATCCGGGCATCGCTCTTGCGCACGGGGTTTCGATCCCCGTGCCGACCCGCGCGGACGACGGCTTTGCGCTCAACGCGGCGGATCTCGAGAAGGCCTGGCAGCCGGGGTGCAAGGTCCTCATGATGAACATGCCGTGCAATCCAACGGGCGGCACGTGCGACCGGGCGCGGTTGGAGAAGATTGCCCGGTTCGCGGTCGAGAAGGACCTCATCGTCCTGAGCGACGAGATCTACTCCGAGCTGGTCTACGATGGGGCCCACACGAGCATTGCGTTCCTCCCGGGGATGAGGGAGCGAACGATCTTCCTCCACGGGTTCTCGAAGGCGTTTGCAATGACCGGCTTCAGGATCGGCTACGCCTGCGGGCCCGGGGAGCTCATCGACGCGATGATGAAGGTACACCAGTACTCGATGCTTTGCGCGCCGATCCTGTCCCAGGAGGCCGCGATCGAGGCGCTGAACCACGGGGAGGAGGGCGTCAAAACGATGCGCGAGCAGTACCTGAGGCGGCGCGACCTCGTCGTCAGGCGGCTCAACGCCGCGGGGCTCGCATGCCGGGCGCCGGGCGGCGCGTTCTATGTGTTCCCAAGCGTGGCATCCACGGGGCTCGGCGAACGGGACTTTGCCTATGGGCTCCTCGAGTCGCAAAGCGTCGCAGTCGTGCCCGGGACCGCGTTTGGCGAGAACGGGCGGGGCTTCGTCCGCGCGAGCTTCGCGACAGGATACGACCAGCTTGTGGAGGCCTGCGACCGGATCGAACGGTTCGTGAACACCACGACGCCATGTTCCGCTCCGTCGTCATCGTAGGCCGGCCCAACGTCGGCAAGAGCCGGCTGTTCAACCGACTGGCCCGAAAGAGGATATCCATTGTCCACGACCAGCCCGGCGTGACGCGCGACGTGGTCTCGGCCGATGTCGGGGACGGCTACACGCTCATGGACACGGGAGGCCTCGGGCTAAGGGACGGCGAGGCCTCATCGGCCGCGATCGTCGCCGCGTCGGAGAGGCAGGTCGGCTTCGCGATCGACACGGCCTCGCTCATCCTCTTCATCATCGACGGCCTGGACCGGGTCACGGCCCTCGATGACCGGATCGCCGGCCGGCTCCGGAGTGGCGGCAAGCCGGTGATCCTGGTCGTGAACAAGGCGGACTTCGGCGACGAGAAGGCCGACCACGAGGGAATCGCCCGCCTGGGGCTGGGCGAGCCGATCTACGTTTCGGCGGAGCACGGCCGGGGCGAGTCGGAGCTGCGCGAGGCCATCCTAGGAAGGCTCGGGCGCGAGCCGGACGCGCCGAAGGGCGCCTCCGTAGGGGCGCCCGCGGCCATCTGCATCAGCTTCATCGGACGGCCGAACGTGGGGAAGTCGTCGCTTGCGAACCGCCTCCTCGACAGCGACCGGCTCATCGTCAACGAGGTTGCCGGGACCACCCGCGACGCGGTCGAGCTTCCCTTCGAGTTCATCGGCCGCGACCGGAAGAAGTACCCCTTCCGCCTGATCGACACGGCGGGGATTAAGGCGGCCACGAAGCTCGCCACATCAGTCGAGTATTTCGCGCGCCTGCGCTCGCTAGACGCGATGCAGAGGTCCGACGTGGTCTTTCTCGTGCTCGACGCCCTGGACGGGGTGACCCAGCAGGACAAGGCGATCGCAGGCGAGGCCGTCAAGGACCGGAAGCCGATCGCGGTCGTCGTCAACAAGTGGGATCTTGTGCACGAGACCTTCAGGCGCCATGGCGGGATAAAGGGCGCGAAGAGCGAGCGCGACTACCGCGAGAAATATGAGAAGGCCCTCTTCGAGCGGCTCTTCTTCACCCCCGGGGCTCCGCTCATCTTCGTCTCCGCCGTGAGCGGATTCGAGGTGGACCGGATGCTGAACGCGGCGGTCAAACTGTACCGAACGCTGGACAAGAAGCTCCCCACGGCCCGCCTGAACGAGACCCTTTCGCGCCTGGCAAGCCGCACGCCGCCGCCGGCCGTCGGGGCGCGGCGGTTCAAGATCTACTATGCGACGCAGACCGGCAACCGGCCCTTCCGCATCAGGCTCTTCTGCAACCGCGAGGAGAGGCTCTCAGAGAGCTACCGGCGCTTCCTTGAGGCTGGGCTCGTGAAGGAGTTCGACCTGAGCGGCTGCCCGATTGAATTCGAGCTCGTCGGCAAACCGCGCGGCGAGGAGGTCGACCGGAGCGGTTGGAAATGAGCGCCGTGGCCGATCCCCTTCGCATTGTGTTCATGGGTTCGGATCGGGTGGCCATCCCCTTGCTTGGCTGGCTTGCGGGAGAGGGGCGCGCCATTGCGCGGATCGTCGCGGTGGTCACAGGTCCGGACAGGCCCTCGGGCCGGGGCCAGGAGGTGAATTCCAATGCCGTCAAGGCATGGGCCGCGGGGCGCGACATGGCGGTCCTTCAGCCGGAAAGCCTCGATGCCGGGGCGCTGGAGGCCCTTCGCGCCCTGCAGCCGGACGCGGTCCTCGTCGTCGCATACGGGCACATCCTTCGCGACGAATTCATCGCCGTTCCGCGTCACGGGACGTTCAACCTGCACGCCTCGCTTCTACCAAGGTACCGTGGGGCGTCGCCGATCCAGGCGGCGATCGCCTCCGGCGACAGGGAGACCGGGCTCACGCTCATGCGAATCGTGCGCGAGCTGGACGCGGGGCCCGCCGGGGACGCTGAGCGTGTCGCGATCTCGGCCCTGGACACATTTCAGGAGGTTGAGGCACGGCTTTCGGCCGCCGCGATTCCCCTTGTCGCAAGGGCGCTGCCGCTCCTCGCGCGGGGAGAGCTTCCATTTCGCCCGCAGGAGGGCGCCGCCGCCAGCTACTGCCGCCGCCTGGACAAGGCCGACGGCGTCCTCGATTTCTCCTCGCCGGCGGCCGTGCTCGCGGCGCGGGTGAACGCACTCCATCCCTGGCCGTCCGTTGCGGTCGATCTCACAGGGACGCCGATAAAGCTCGGGCTTGCCGACGCCCTCGACCAAGCCCACGCATTTGCACCGGGCACAGTCGTGGGGCCGGACGCGCTGGGGCTCCTTGTGGCCGCGGGATCCGGGATCCTGAGGCTGCGCCGCCTCCAGCGCCCGGGCGGCCGGATGCTCGACGCTCCGGAATTCCTTCGCGGCTTCGCGGTTCCCGCCGGATCGATCGTGCCCTCGAAGCCGATGCCCGCGCTCGTCTCGCCGAAACCGTTCAGGCGCTGAGCGGGGCCGACACATGCCGCTTGTTTTCGCCGCGCCTTTGAGCCAGATTCCGGCCAATGCATGGCAGGCCAGCCCTTAGCCGTCTGACGCTTCTTTGCGCCGCCCTTGTGGCTCCGTTTTCGGCGGCGCGCTTGTCAGCGCAGACGGAGGTCGCCGACCTGCGCGAGGATGTACGGGGCCTTTCCCAGCGCGTCGGCGAGCTTTCGCTGCGCGTTGAGCAGCTTGAGCACGAGAACGCGGAGTTGAAGGCGAGTGTCGCCGCCCACGGAGCGGCGGATTCTGTGACGCCTGCCCAGTTCAACGGCGCGGTGGCCGACCTGAATGCGTCAATAAAGTCGGCGGTCGAGGCCTCGAGGACCGAGATCCTGGCAAAAGTCGCCGCTCAGATGGAAAACCTTGCGAAGCAGACCAACGCCGCCCTGGACTCGATCGCCAAGGCGGGGCCAGCCGTGCAGGCCCGCGCTCCGACCCAGGCAGAGGCGGCCAGGCCCGCCTTCGGTGGCTCCTTTCCCAAGGAGGGCGTCAGCTACACCGTGCAGAAGGGCGACTCGGTCGGAATCATCGCGAAAAGGACGGGGTCGAAGGTCCAGGACATCATCGATGCGAACAAGCTGGCGGATCCCTCCAAAATCCAGGCAGGCCAGGTCCTCTTCATCCCGGGGGGCAAGTAGCCCCGCACGGCGCGACCCATTCGAACATGGCATCCCCCTCAAAATCCCGACTCGGCCGCGGACTTGGCGGCCTCATATCCGCGTCAATGCCGGCTTCTCCGGCTCCCGCAGCCCTGACTTCCGGCGCCCCTGGCTACATGGAGATCCAGGTGCACCTCGTCGAGCCGAGCCCCTACCAGGCGCGGCGCGATATCGCGCCCGAGCAGCTCGCGGAGCTCGCCGAGAGCATCCGGAGCGAGGGCCTGCTCCAGCCGATCGTTGTTCGCAGGCATGGCGAGAAGTTCCAGCTGATCGCGGGGGAGCGGCGCTGGCGGGCCTTTCAGCTCCTCAAGATCCGGTCCATTCCCGCCCGGATCGTCGAGGCGAGCAACGCATCGGCGGCGTCGATCGGCCTGATCGAGAATCTCCAGAGGGAGGGCCTCAATCCGATCGAGGAGGCCCTTGGGTATGCGAGCCTTGTCAGGGATTTCGATCTGACGCAGGAGACGGCCGCAGAGCGTGTCGGAAAGAGCCGCGCCACGGTGGCCAACACCCTTCGCCTTCTCACGCTGGACACCGAGATCCAGGGCTACATCGCAAAGAACCTCCTGAGTGTCGGCCACGCGAAGGCGCTTCTTGGCGTCGAGGACCAGGGCAGGCGGACGATCCTTGCGCGCCGGGTGATCGAGCAAGGCCTGAGCGTCCGGGCGACCGAAAGGCTGGGGCAGGCCGGAAGGTCCTTCGGATCGGCGAAACCGGCCGTGAGGAACCGGGCGCTTTCGGAGCGCGACGCCTCCGCAGTCGAGAATATCCAGAAGAGGCTCTCCTCGCACCTGGGGGCCCGGGTCGCGGTTATCCACACCCCGAAGAGGGGCCGAATCGTGATAGAGTACCGCGGGAACGACGACCTGCAGCGGCTGCTTGAAAAGCTAGGCATCGACGGCGCCGGAGCCATTTGAGGCAGGGCGACTTGCCAGCCGCGCCCCCAGCCCCGGCGTTGACAAAGCCGGGCCCGATCTGATTCGCTGACCCTTCCCGGATATGAGCATTCTCCTAGGCATTTCCACGTTCGTACTCATCCTGACGTCCATCTTTCTTATCCTATTGGTGCTAGCCCAGAAGGCTAAGTCCGACGGCGGAATGGGCGCCGCGATGGGCGGCGGAATGGCGGAGGCGACCTTTGGCGCGGACACGGGCAATGTGCTGAGCAAGGCGACGATCAACGCGGCGATCGTGTTTTTCGTGCTCAGCTTCGCCCTTTACTTAGGGCGAATCTATGAGCGGAAGCACGCGAGCGCGTCCGGGGCCTCGTTGCCCACGATTGCGGCCCCGCTGGCTCCCGCGACCCCGAAAAGCACCGCCGGAGGCGCGGTTCCGGCCAAGACGGTCCCGATTCCGGGTCCGTCGACGAAGCCGTGAGAGGCTCTTGAAGAGGCCGGCTGAGCCGTCGATTCGGTCGATGTGGGCGCTCGCTCGGTGCACGGCCGCCGCCGCGTCGCTCGCGGCCTTCCTTTTGGCGCGGCCTCAGTGCGTCGGCGCCCAGGCCCCGGACAAGGCGGCCGCCGCGGCCATTTTTGCCCAGTTCAGGCGGTCCATCTGGGCGGAGCCCATTTACGCCGAGTTTGATCTGCGCGAGATGCCCAGGCGGGGGGAGGAGCAGGTCTACCACGGGCGCTTCTGGGGGGCCCGCGACGAGCGCGGCCCTGTCACGCGGTTCGAGGTGGACGGTCCGGTCGAAGGATCCTCGCGCCACATACTGATCCAGGGCGGCCCCGAGTTTGGCATCTGGACCTCGGACGGTCCGGCCGGCGGCTCCCCGGGCGAAGGCGCGCTCGTAGCGCCGGTGGTCCCCGGCGTCGAGATCTCCCCCTTCGACCTCCTCCCGATGCCCTACCTCTACTGGCTCGACGCCGACTTCGCGGGCGTGGAGCGGATCCGGGGGCGGCAGGCCTGCATCTACGTGATTTCGCCCCCCGGCGAGTTTCTGGCGAGGAACCCCGGCATAAGGGCCGTCAGGGCGTACTTGGACGCCCAGTACGACGCGCTGGAGCAGTCGGAAACCATCGGCGCCGACGGCCGCGTTGCTAAGACCCTGTCAATATTGGAGCTGAGAAAGGTAGGCTCCCGGTGGATACCCAAGGATGTTGACGTCCGGAACGAGGCTACGAGGGACAAAACACGCCTCACGCTGACGGGCGTGGCCGTCGGCTTCCCAATCGACTCCTCGGCCTTCGATCCGGCACGGCTCGGGCTGCCGGTGGCCCGGCCCGCTGGCGCTCAATTCATCCGGATAACGCAATGACGCCGGCTTGAAGAATTTCGTTGCGGCAGGGCCGTCTCCAGTGCCTGCTCATGGCCCGTCCAGGTCCAATCAACGTTATGGCAAAACGCTCAGCCTCGGCACCGCTCACATTCGATCTGCCGATCTCCCTGATCGCCAAGATCGAGGGCCACCGGCGAAAATACGGGCTCAAGACGGCGAGCGAAGTGGTGCGCCTTGCGATCGAGAAATTCGATTTTGAGGACTGCAATCCCGTCCGCGATCCGCACCGCCAGGTGTCGGTGCGCCTCGGCTCGAACCAGCGCGCGATGCTGAAGCGTTACGCGAAGAAGAAGAATTCAAGCGTTGGCGAATTGCTTCGATTTGCCCTTGAGAGCCTCCCTGCGAGGAATTCCAGGTCCCGCTGAGGCAATTCCGGGACCGGGAGGTAGACGGGGCAATTGATGAGGTCCCCTCTTGCGTTCGGGGCCCCGGCCCGCTTTTGATGGAGCCCTTTGCACCCGATGCCATCCTCCCCCACGCCCCCCCTGTCAACATGGGCCCGCGGCATAGCCGCGTCGCCGACCCTCGCCGTCGACGCCAAAGCAAAATCCATGGCGGCCGCAGGGGTGGATGTCTGCAACTTCGCGGCGGGCGAGCCGGATTTTGACACGCCCCAGCACATCAAAGACGCGTGCGTCGCGGCGCTCCAGGCCGGAAAAACGAAATATGTGGCGACGGCAGGCATCGAGGACCTCCGGCGGGCGATAGCCGAGTCCTACGGCGAAACCTACGGATTGAAGGTGGCCCCCGGCCAGGTGGTCGTCAGCCCAGGCGGCAAGTTTTCGGGATACCTGGCGATCCTAGCGACCTGCTCGCCTGGCGACGAGGTCGTGATCCCGGCGCCCTACTGGGTGAGCTATCCCGAGATGGCGAAGCTTGCGGGAGCCGTTCCCAAGGTGGTCCTCTCGACCGACGAGAGCGGATTCAAACTGAGTCCGGAGCGGCTCGAGGCGGCGGTGAGCCCGAGGACAAGGCTTCTCATCCTCAACTCCCCGTGCAATCCAACGGGGGTCGTCTATTCGCGCCAGGAGCTTGAGGCGGTGATGGCGGTGGCGATCCGCCACAACCTCTACGTCCTGTCGGACGAGATGTACGAACACATAATCTACGACGGGCTGAGGCCCACGTGCATGGCGACGCTAAGCCGAGAGGCGGAGGCGCGCTCGATCATCGTGTCTGGTTTCTCGAAGACATACTCGATGACGGGCTGGAGGCTCGGGACGCTTGTCGCTCCCGCGCCGATCGCAAAGGCCGTCGCCGAACTCCAGGGCCAGATGGCGTCGAACGCCACGACGTTTGCGCAGTACGGCGCCCTCGCCGCGCTCAGGGAGAAGGGGAAGACCGAGGCCTCGCTGAAGACGATGCTCGGCGCCTTCGACCGGCGCCGCCGCATGTTCCACGAGGGCCTCTCGGCGATTCCCGGCGTCACGTGCATCCTCCCCCAAGGAGCCTTCTACCTCTTTCCAAACATATCGAGCTTCGGGCTCAGCTCGCTCGAGTTCTGCGAAAGGCTGCTGGAGCAGGAAAAAGTCGCGATCGTGCCCGGCTCCGGCTTCGGGGCCGAAGGCTACGCTCGCCTGAGCTACGCGACGAGCGAGGAGGTGATTGCGAGGGGCATAAGCAGGCTCGCGAACTTCTGCAAAGGCCTCAAGGGTTGAGGCTCGCTCCGAACCCACTTCACTCCCATGGCCTACAAAGACGTCACCCCGCCCGCTGGCGGAAAAATTTCCATCGCCGCCGGCAAACTTAGCGTTCCGGACAACCCTGTCGTTCCATTCATTCGGGGCGACGGCACAGGCCCCGACATCTGGGCCTCGGCCGTGCGCGTCCTCGACGCTTCGGTGAAGAAGGCCTACGGCGGCGGGCGCCGGATCTCGTGGTTCGAGGTCTTTGCCGGCGAGGAGAGCTTCAAGCGGTTCAGCAACTGGCTGCCCGACGACACGGTCGAAGCCTTCAGGGAGTACATCGTCGGGATCAAGGGGCCGCTCACGACGCCGGTAGGGGGAGGCATCCGCTCTCTAAACGTCGCCCTCCGTCAGATGCTCGACCTCTACGTGTGCCTGCGGCCCGTGCAATGGTTCGTCGGCGTTCCCTCGCCCGTGAAGCATCCCGAGCGGGTCAACATGGTGATCTTCCGCGAGAACACGGAGGACATCTACGCCGGGATCGAGTTTGCGGCCGCGACGGGCGACTCGCAGAAGATCCTGGACTTTGTGGCCCGGGAGTTCCCCAAATCGTTCGAGAAAATTCGCTTCGGAACAAAGGCCAAGGCGGAGGCGTTCTGGGCCGCGGTCGGCGCGAAGGGGTTTCCCTGCGACGTCCAGGTGGGCATCGGGATCAAGCCGGTCAGCTATTCGGGGAGCGTCCGGCTAATTCACAGCGCGATTTCATATGCCATCACGAACAAGCGAAAGAGCGTCACGCTTGTCCACAAGGGCAACATCATGAAGTTCACCGAGGGCGCGTTTCGCGACTGGGGCTACAAGACCGCCAAGGAGTTTTTCGGCGCCGTCGAGCTCGACGGCGGTCCCTGGTGCAGGATACCCGAGGGCAAGCCCGGCGCGGGGATCGTGATCAAGGATTCGATAGCCGACATCACGCTCCAGCAGGTCCTAACGCGTCCCACGGATTTCGACGTGATCGCTACGCTCAACCTGAACGGCGATTACCTTTCGGACGCCCTTGCGGCGCAGGTCGGCGGCATCGGGATCGCACCTGGGGGCAACATCAACTACGTCACCGGCCACGCCATATTCGAGGCCACGCACGGCACCGCGCCGAAGTACGCCAACAAGGATGTGGTCAACCCCGGCTCGGTGGTGCTCTCGGGGGAGATGATGCTTCGCTACATGGGATGGGCCGAGGCGGCGGACCTTGTCCTGAAGGGCCTCAACGGTGCGATCGGCGCGAGACGGGTCACCTACGATTTCGCGCGCCAGATGGAAGGGGCGACCGAGATCAAGTGCTCCGCGTTCGGCGACGCGATCATCAGCCACATGTGAGGCGCGCCGGCTGCGGGGCCCGGCTGCGGGTCACTTCTTTATAAGGCCCAGAAGCCAGATGAATAT
>Ga0302320_10028211_pt1 | contig 10788 bp, 10 predicted proteins | sample Bog_T0_3_FD_202130 | JGI IMG/M metagenome (GOLD analysis project Ga0302320, IMG submission 202130) | Peat permafrost microbial communities from Stordalen Mire near Abisko, Sweden - Bog_T0_3 | ecosystem: Environmental > Terrestrial > Soil > Wetlands > Peat | place: Sweden: Abisko, Stordalen Mire... | reverse complement strand
TTCCACGGGTTAAATATAGATAGACCTGAGTTTCTCAATGTTTTAATCTAAGCTGCCTGTATTTGGTCGTGCCTTTAGTAGGAGGGATCATATTGTATTTGAGCGCCAGTCGACAACATAATGTTATTGACCTGATTCTATGGGTAACGTAGCCAAGGAACTAGCACCCGAACGCGGGCTCCTTACTCATCTTGAAGACAACTCTTTTTGTATTAGTGGCTTTTGCCTCTTCCTCCTCGTGTTCTTCACACCTTTTTATATGGCTCATGGGCTTTGAACCGTTATTCTTGAATATGAGAATAGGGTTCAGCAGTCGCTGGAGTTATTGCCCAATGTGTAAGTTTGTGGCGATTTGAGCCGATGGTCGTTCAAATTGCGCCTTTCGCAAGTTTTGTGCCAATAAATAAATAAATTGGATTTGCATGCATGCATGCATGCCGTCATTGCGTTCGAGATGCGGTTTCAAGGAGACACCATCCTTCGTTTATAATGACTGTCGGATATCTTTGAAGCTCGCTAAAACTCTCTCTGTCGACGAATTGACGACCTCAACGTCTCAAAGCCGCTTCAAGTTTGTAATTCTTTTCTTCTTCTTTAAATACAGAAAGAGCTTGAGTAGATTATGTTATGTCTCTCGTGCTAGTGTATTTACATTTGGTCTGATATAAGTCGAGGGCTATATGCGTCCTTCGAATACTTCATCACTTTGCTGATGTGAGCCAGAGAATGTTGTCGACACAGTGGCTAAGAATGAAAATAAGCTCATCAGGGTATATGTGAGTCCTCAAATTTTGGGAGTCACTTCCTCTTAGATGCATTGTTCCCATATATAGTTTCAGTAGCCCAATGAATGTTTTACGAGTAGATCGGCATCTTCAACTTGCCTCGTCTCGACGATACGCGCTTATCAAGAGTATGGCACTAAGATCTTGAATACTTATTCGTCAACAATGAATCAGAGAATATTGCACAGGTGGTCGACTTCCCAGTAATTGCTGTCTGTCTGTTTCACCAATTCAATGTTCAGACTTCTTGGGCCTATCAGTAACCGGAGAGATATGACGACTTTGAACATATGCAGCCTGGCAATATGAGATGGTGCATGAACACTGTTGAGGGTTGAGGGTCACGTGTAGCGCTACGGCGCCACCTACATCTTAGTTAGCCTCCGTAGTTCGAGTAGAAGAATCAAGTCTATGTCTCATTCATACGTCGCCGCCGTAACGAACACACGGAGCACGAATAGTTCAGGGCATATGGGGATACCCCTAAGTGCTTTCTTTTTATGAGTGCTAATCAGAATCACCGAGAGATCTTTGCCTAGGCTTTGTCCTATACCTATAGCCTTCAAGGTAAAGAAAATGGGCCTATACAAGTACAAGAAAGAGACCAGAAGCAATGATAGTAAAGCCATGGCTGTAGTTCGAACATCGATTTGGATTGTTAGAAGCTACGCTTAAAGAAGTATAGACTGAAATGCGAATGAGAAATGAACCGCGAGCGTTAAAGACGAAAAAATAAGTTCTGACCGAACAGTTATGGCTGTGTTAGGGTACTTGCGTCAAAGACTGTTGGTGCAATACTGAGATTCTAGTAGGCGCAAAATATACTGATCTAGATCTGCATAACTACATTACCTTCTCAAAGGTTACGATTTGCGGTAAGGTGACAACTTCCAGAATCTGATATATAGAACATAATATTTGTTGCACTATTTTGAAATATTCAACGGCATATTACCTCTGTATAGACTTCCTGAAGGCTTTATTTTACGCTGTGAGAAAATTCGGTAGGGTGCATTCTATGGAAGCAGCAGCGAAGACAAAGCCTGGTCTGAACGATAAGCAGAGCGTATGCTCGAGACGCGAGAGCTTCCTCTCATAGGACGAGAGAGCATCGGACTGAGCTTTGACAATCAATGCATCTTGCAACGAAATATGGAAGAGAAACATAAATGACTGCAATTTTGTCTGGACCGGTCCATAGATAAAACCCTCATGCTCAACTGTTTGAAAAGCATCGAGTCATTTAGTTTCATCCGTAGGCAGGAGCAGAAGATAGCCTCTAGAATTTGTAAATGAGAACTATCGAGGCAGGGCTAAGTATATATCCAATGAGAGATGAGTGATAGTATACTGGATCACCATATGCCAAAGAAAATTCGTTTATCGCTTTGTATACTTGGTGTTCTGGGCGGGATGTAAATAGAGTCGACAAGCTTTCCAAGCTCTTTCCCGCATTCTTGGCACTAGGGAGGCGATGAATAATATACCTATCTATAGCTACACAATGGATTGATTGCCAAATTGGCATTCCATTCACGAAACTTGGCTTGGACATAGACATGATGTGCATCCAATGAGTGATTGATGCTATGAAGGAAAGATTTAAAGTTCGAACAAAGGTCAAGCATGTGGCTAACATGGCGTACCATGTCCTCCTCAAGCCCGAGCGGGTTAGCGCGAAACCGAAACAACCCGAACCGTGTGTCCTTCCGCTCCGTGGAGTGGAGAGTCGCAATACTGTCTTAGACCGTACCACATCTCTTCTCCCGTCTTGACGATCGAAGACCAAAACCAAGACCAAGACTAAGACTAAGATCAATCTGTTAATTATTTTCCATATCGCGTTCTGTTAGCCTATTCCGCTCCACCCAGCCATATATCGATCGATACCAACCACAATTACCCCATCTATCCTTCAAACCGAACAGACAATGCAGTATCCCCCCTCCTACTGAAGAAATCTTCACCCACCGCGGCAGGGCCGCTGACTATATACAATGGAATTCAGAAGACTTCTTAATGAAAGGCAACTCATCAACGCGAGACCTACGACAACTACTTTGGATACACCTCACTGTACCCCATTTACTCTGCCCTCGAACGGCGTGTTAAATCTTGCAGCTTCCTCTGTGTTGACCCTCACAGCCGATGCTCTGTTTAGCCCCGAATGTACTGCTTCGCCCGATATAATCGTCACAAATGCGGGTGTTCCAACTACCATTTCGGATCTTCGCGACCCATTCTTTGCCTCGACTCTACCTCAATGTTACGCCCTCGCTGCTACGACGGTGATATCTTATATGCTCGTCATCATGCTTTTGATCACCCCACGAACATTCTTGCATGAGGGTGCAGTGGTTCTAGGAAGACGAGGTTTTACAAATGGACCTTCAGGTAGTGCCGCGGGTATAGGGATCGGTGGCCGACCTTGGCTACAAAAGGTTGCAGCTTTGACAGTAGCGATATCGCTCACAATCGCAACTGCGGATACATTCAAAGTTGCCGAAGCTCAATACGAATCTGGATATATGAACGCCTATTTATTGCAAACTCAGGTGGAAAACGGCATGGAATTGAAGGTTATTCGCGTTATTTCTGACACCTTCCTCTGGCTTGCCCAGGCCCAGACACTGATAAGGCTTTTCCCCCGGCAAAGGGAGAAGATCATCATTAAATGGACAGCATTTGCTTTAATCACCTTAGATGTCCTATTCACTATCCTCAACAATTTCGTTTACCAGGGTGCTGTGAGGCCTCACAATTTTGTCGATGCAATTCCTGCATTGAGCTACCTCTTCCAACTTGCTCTCAGCCTTTTATATTCTGCATGGGTTATTTATTACGCCATATCGAAGAAACAGTATGCATTTTATCATTCTCAGATGCGTAATCAATGCCTTGTTGCTCTATTATCATTAGTCGCAGTTTTGGTTCCGGTAGTCTTCTTCGTTTTGGACATTTCGAAGCCGAATCTTGCCTCATGGGGTGATTATGTGCGTTGGGTTGGCGCAGCAGCAGCAAGTGTAGTTGTCTGGGAATGGGTTGAAAGGATTGAAGCGTTGGAAAGAAATGACAAGAAAGATGGTGTCTTAGGAAGAGAGATTTTTGACGGGGATGAAATGCTGGATGTTACGCCATCATCAGATTCTGCTTGGACTTCAGGCCGCAAGGGCAGCAGTAAAGGCGGAGGTGGAATCACTTCTGGTATTGGCATATCGTGGCCAGCAGTCGCTGGTATAGCCAACCGATACAGACCACACGCGGACCAAGATGTTGAGGCCGGAGGAGGCAGGGAAGACGGCCGGCGTCCCAAAAGGAATCTTCACCCAACTGTTTGGCTCGCTCGACCTCCTCCAGCAGCAACGCCGATCAGTAGAACGGATACAGCTAGTGCAGAAAGTACTGTATATGCCATTCGATACCACCCAGTCAGCGAAGCAACACCGCCCGTTTTGGGGACAGCCGGACCAGAAGGTGTATCCAGAAGCAACAGCACAGCAACAAGCTCTGGGAGCGTACTTCAGGAAAGGATCAATAAAACTGCGGTTATCGAGCAAATGACCGACGATCGAAGTGCTAGTAACCCCGATCAAATTTCAAAAGCTTGGCAGACTTTGGCAAAGATCAATCCATTTCACAGGAGGCTCCAAGATCCTCCACCCGAGGTTTCGGCGCATACTGTCAAGCCTTCGCCGCCACCTAGTAGCCATGGAGTCTCGAATATTTGGGATATTCGGGCTCGACTTGAAGACTTCGCTGCTACTCAAGCCGAGAAATTCCGTGAGAAAACCCGACCAAACGTCGACGTGGAACCACTTCCTCTCACTATCATTCCAGCTCCTAGTCGTCGAAGACGCAATCTCGAGGGAATCTCTAGGAATGAGGAGCGGTGTGGTGAGGTATCCTCCAGGATAGCTCTGGATAGGTCAGAAACTCCGGACGAAATCGAGCCATTATCTCAGCAGTCGAGGACGAGCGATCGTTATATACCAGATGCACTTAATCAAAGCTCCATTACTCGGCGTGGTAGCGTATCGTTTGTGACTCCCATGCAGCAAGAACGGAGGATAGGGGAAGGGAGACTTGTGTCTCCGCGGGAAGAATCACACGGCGATGGAAGCCGACCGCTAAGTTCTTTATCTGGCGTCGATGGGCTACCCATAATTTCGGTACCCGCTCCTCCACGACGGCATAGAGACGATACTTGATATTTGTTTGGCTGGTTCTTAAAATAGGTATCTGTGAATTTTAGCGCGGCGTTGGAGACTTGTACACATTGTGTATTTGGATAGGAAAACATGAGGCGGCTGCCCATGGGTGAATGGACATCCAAGGCGTTGAAGCATACCACATATTGAAATAGGAGGATAGATAAGTGTAAATATAATAGTACTGCTCAGATGGCTCCTCAACGCTCATCATATTATGATCCAAAACCAGTTGTAAATGACTGAGAAGTCTGCATACAATTCGGAAACTGCTTTCTTCAGAATTTACGCTGGAACCCGTAATATATGTTCCAATTCCAGGAGACTGACTATGTGGTACTGGAAGCAGCCTCGCTCTAAATGAATGGTGTAGTCTTATTAATTTAGTACCCCAAAATAAAGACACAATTTGTCATCGAGAAATTTATTTTCTTTTGAAGATATACCTATAACGAGAACCATTCTCTGCACAGAAGCTTTTGGATTGATTGCTGACTTCGATATCGTGGCGTGGCCATGCCCCTACGCGCCTTTCCCTGAAGGAGTTAGCGTGCGCACGGGTTCTTACAGGGTATAGACAATGCCCCATCACCATCTACGCTTTAGGGCTGATGAAATTCAAGATATCGTCGTGCCGAGTGTTGCATGTATCCTGCCCCATTGTGCGCCGGTATCAAAAATCAGACTGCCTTATCGTAACTAAAAACTAAGCTTCTTGGGCTTCCGCGTGCTGTCCTCTCCGTCCTGCTTCGTCACCATCAAATTCTATCTTCAAATATGCCCGCCGCCAGCACCGAAGCCTTTCCGCTGCTGGCAACCCCATCGAAGGACAAGTTAACACCTCTCTCAGGTCCGAATAGTAGGGACACGCCGCGGGCTCGAAGGAGATCCAGTGGACTCGGGGGCGAGATAAGAGCCGGGGATACAGGTGCGCCAGCCTTTGCAACTGTTAATGTAAGGCCGCCTTCATCCGCGGCGGTCAAGGTCAGTCGGAAAAGCATTCAACACATCCCGGAGCATTCATATTGACCAGTAGTTCAGGCACAGAATGAGCGAGACCGGAAAAAGCCCTTTTCGAAACGACGGAAAGCAAAGACACTTCTCCAACAGTATAAGAGATACTCTTTCAAGCATACCTGGCTGATACCTCTCACTATCGTCGTCGCATTGCTTTCGGCATACGCAATCAATCCCAGGGAATCGAATCCCCTCCACCACTTCATATTCCTTTCTTATCCCATACCCCTCGCGGCCAACGATCCTCCAGATACACCTATCCAATATGGCAAAGGCTGGTGGGATATCACATTCGTGCTGTTTTACATCGTCGTTTTATCCTTCACCCGTGAATTCATCATGCAGAAATTCCTGCGGCCATTGGCCCGCCGGAGCGGCTTGAAAAGCAGGGCTAAACAATCCCGCTTTATGGAGCAAATGTACACTGCGATATATTTCGGGGTGTTGGGCCCATGTGGATTGTACGTCATGAGCCGGACGCCGGTTTGGTACTTTAATACGAAGGGAATGTATGAGGGATTCCCGCATAAGATGCACCAGGCTGAATTCAAGTTTTATTACCTGTTCCAAGCGGCTTACTGGGCTCAACAAGCTATGGTGCTATGTTTGGGAATGGAGAAGCCGAGGAAGGATTACAAGGAATTGGTGGGTCATCATATGGTTACCTTATGGCTCATTGGATTGAGTTATCGTTTTCATTTCACATATATGGGCTTAGGGGTATTCATCACTCATGATATAAGTGATTTCTTCCTCGCCGTAAGTCCCCGTTGCAATGCCCCTTGAATTGCTCCCGTTGAATATTTTTCATACAGACCTCTAAAACCCTCAATTACCTTGACCACCCCTTCGTAGGACCCTATTTTGGCTTCTTCATCTGCGCCTGGATATATCTCCGTCACTACCTCAACCTCCGCATTCTGTGGTCTGAATTCAACGAATTCAAAACTGTCGGGCCCTACGAACTAAACTGGGCAACTGAACAATACAAGTCCCCGATCGCACACTATATTTCTACCGCATTACTCGCGGCTCTCCAAGGCTTGAATTTATTCTGGTTATTTTATATTATTAGGATTGCATATAGATTTGTGTTCTTAAATGTGGCAGAGGATGAAAGAAGTGATAATGATGAGAATGAATTGGCAAATGAATTAGCGGAAGAGCAGAGATTAGATGCCTTGGCTGCTAAGCAGGTAGAAGCGGAAGACCATATGAACGGTCCACAGGTATTACTTAATGGTGAACCGGTAAAGGGGGACGGGAAGTCGCCGTCAATGGATGGCTTGACGAATAGGAAATTTTTATGAAGAACCAGCTGAAACAATGAGGTGGCGGGATGCCGAGAAATGGGAGACGAGAGATCGAGATCGGCCCTGATGAAGCATGAATGGCAATGGGATGGGAATCGGGTGATATGATATGGAGCGAAGAAGGGACAAAAAGCCGATTGATTGATCGATCGATCATGCGGGGTGTAGTCTTTTTGGAACGAAAGAAAAAGCCACCATGGGACTTGCATCCCTAATGGCGTTATTTTCTCACGAAATCGAGATCGAGATTCGCGAAAGAAGGGTCCTTAGCGCTACACACGCAGACGCAGTTCATACTTATTTGACTACTACCTATATCTTACGCCATGTCGTTATCACTAGGCCGCCTCTTTTTGTTTCTTGTGGCGGCTATTCTTGACTTGATTTGTTCGGTCGAGATTGCCGAGCGTATAGGGATACGAAGTTCAAGGACATCGTTTGCACATTCGTTTATAAATATTCTTGTATGGATTGATAGGGTGGGGTAAAAGGGGTAGGTAGCGTCGCATGGCATGAAATGGGAATAGGGGTGTTTTTGTTGACGTTAGAGGGGGTTTGCTTGGATGATGTAGCCAAACCGGCATATGTAACGAATACAAAAAGATAAAGCATAGATAGCAAATAGCAAGTTAGTACGATCCCAGCGGAATTAAATATTGTGATTGTTGTGGTGTTTCTGCTTGCCTGTTGTTGGATTTTGAAAAGTAGGCCTCGTTTCTTGTCTGTGAATCGAGGTATTGAAGTATTGGATTTTGGAATATTGGAAATGGCTGAAGTACGAATACCTAGGTGGCGGTAAGGCTGGTGGCGGTGAGGCGTGTGGCGGTGTGGTGATTTATTATATAGCGAGGTAAATACCTTGCGGTTTAGGTACATCCTCGGTTATCAGACCGGAGTTTTGACCAGAATTTAAAATCGTTCGGTAGGTAAGGTGAGAAGAGCATTGCGATAATAGCCAACACGCATAATGTCAAGCCACCTTATTACCTGTCACAACTGGTAAAAAAGCCGTTTAATATGTGGCATATATATATGCCCTGCGATATAGGGTTGTCGAAATGCGGAGAATCTTAGCGACGTTGTGTTCATGACTCGACATACTTATAGCATTGTTTCTTTTTACGGATTCTAGCCGCCACATTTCAGGGACTGTGACTATCTTCCGGTCGAGACCGTTGAGGAAAAACGCTTGCAAAACGGCGGTGTCGATCAGGGTTTGAAATGTATGGATAGGCATTATGGTTTGTGGTTGTGTTAATTTTGGGATTTGCGAGATGGCTTCAAGGTAAGGGTGGAGCAAGTGAAGAAGGAGGGCGGAGAGTTTAATTAATGTAGGACTGTACCTTGTTTTGTTTGCACTCAATTAATGTCCAATATTCGCGGATTGCCTGAAGCGAATGGGATATTGGAAATTTGAACGAACCTTCATCAGACGGAAGCTTTGCTTCGAGGCCTCTATCTCCGGATTTTCGAAATTACCTTATTAGAGGTGCCCTCTATATCCAGTTAAGATCGACAACTACCTATCTTTGAGGCTGGCAAAACTTAAACTACATCCCAGTTGAATATAAGATTGAAGCAATAATCAGCATGCGCAATGGCGGGGGGCCAGGTACAATCAGGTCCTTGGCCGTGTGGTATCTTTTCCGCCCCTGATTTTCATGGCTGAATACCTCGGGTAAATCCTTTTGGATGCTGCCCACCATGTTGGAAATAGCGGGGTAGCTGAATTCAGCAATATTGGGCGCCTTCGGAGTTTGTACCTTTGTACCCGAATAGGTTTTAGTGTTTGCTGGCGAAGGTCGAGAGACAATCTGCAGAAATGCTTGTGACGATTCCATCGTTAGTTGCAGATACATGACTTCATCCATCCGGATGACTCTCAACGACCCAAGTTCTCTCACCCCATACTTTTTGTTGCAAGGAATTGTGGGTTCATGGAACCCGGCGATATAAAGGATACTGCGTGGGTTGCATGGCATCGATCTTCTGCACGCCGATCGACTTTCTAACAGTTGGGATGTCGAACGCCACTTCGATGCTACTCGGCGACTTGTTTGAAATGGAGAGATGTTGATTGTGGGAATACCAAAGACCTCGAGACTCCTCACGACTCCTCGATAGCATGAACCGCTTGCTCCTTCCACATGTAGAGTTAGGTACTGGTACAGACTTGTAACCAAAGCCAATACCGGGCAGTTTCGCTCAGTCACCAAAACCATAGCAGTACACGACTCGTCAATGTTTCTTCCAATCGTGTATGACTTTGCTCCTTACTCCTTCTGCGTTGTTGATAAAGACGGCAGGGCCGAAATGCATGGCAGGATATATGCATTTACTTTTCCCGTCTGCAATCTCTCGGACAACGCAGAATCGAAGAGAAAACAGCTTCGTTTCTCCAAGAAGCTCTTTGGTCCGTCATGGATCACATCATTGTCGAGAAAAAGAAATTCATAGGGTGTACATGCACCAAAGAATGGATGTCCTCTTCACCGCCGGGCCCGGGAGTGCTGAAAGCAGCCTTGCGAGGTCGGACCGACGGCTGTTGAAGGTCCAATGTGATGCTTGATTCTTTTCTGGCTCCTTTCCCGAAGTGGAGTGAAGAGTCGATGTGGCTTGCCATGCTAAGCCTGGGTCTGGGGAAAAGCGTGTAGGTGGAAGTTTGCCGGAGTCGTCATATTGTTTATCGATTATCGATAGGTCGCGTTATGAGATTATGAGAGAAGTACGGGAGGGTAAAGAAGTTCCCCGGGGATATTTCTAAAGCCTTGCCAAGTCCGTCATGTTGACGATGTGGTTGGATGATCACTGCTTACTGCATCTAGACCGCCAGGCCACCACGTGTTAAAGGTTATGTATGATGTCTGACGGCTTGTGTCTCGTCTCAGCGCTATTCGCGGGGAAGTACTCTCTCTCGGATAATGGCATCGTGATGCCACCGTCGTCAGGAAAAAGAAGATGTTAATAATAGCTAACCAAGTCTGACTCGTATTGGTATCGTTGGCTAACCGTTGGGGGACAGCCGTAGGAGAGCGAGCTGAGCAATGTTGGCCAAGACAAAACAAAACAAAACAAAACAAAACAAAACAAAATACCACGAGAAGAAACAAAACCCAAATGATTGCCTCTTCCTCCCATCTCAACCCTGTCCGAACTTGCCTCCCACGCCTCCCGTACCTACTCTAGGTAGGAGGTTGGACAGCGTGGATTCTCGTATGAACGAGGACAGGACTTCCCTGCGAAAAAGACTGTGTAACAGAAGGGCCTGGGAGTTATGGATATTTATGTATGGGCAACACTTTCACCGCTCTCCAGTCCAGCAAATGGCTCTGCAAACAGTTGGTTTCGGTGCACAATGAGGCAATTGGGGTGTTGTGTGTTGGGTGGTGACGCGTGTGAATGTGATGGTGTCTGCACTGCAGGGAAGAGAGGCATTGTTATATGTAGGTTGTAATAGGTACTATT
>Ga0302320_10028210_pt1 | contig 10788 bp, 12 predicted proteins | sample Bog_T0_3_FD_202130 | JGI IMG/M metagenome (GOLD analysis project Ga0302320, IMG submission 202130) | Peat permafrost microbial communities from Stordalen Mire near Abisko, Sweden - Bog_T0_3 | ecosystem: Environmental > Terrestrial > Soil > Wetlands > Peat | place: Sweden: Abisko, Stordalen Mire... | reverse complement strand
GTCGAGAACAAAGGCGACGGCATATTCCTCGACCATGACGCGCGCTACGCGGTGACGCGGGAGTTTCTCAACGTCTACAGCGACCTGCTCGCCGGCAAGACCGTCAATGTGGAAGGCAAACACATCCGCATCGAAGACGGGCGGCTGCTGTTTCCGCCGGTGCAGTCGCCGCGGCCGCCGCTGTATTTCGGCGGATCGTCGGACGCCGGCATCGACGTTGCCGTCGATACCGTCGACAAATACCTGACCTGGGGCGAGCCGCCGGCCCAGGTCGCCGAGAAGGTCAACCGCGTCAAAGCGGTCGCCGCCGCGCGCGGGCGCAAGCTCTCATTCGGCATCCGGCTGCATGTCATCGTTCGCGAAACCAATGCCGAGGCCTGGAAGGCCGCGGACGAGTTGATTCAGCACGTCACCGACGAAACCGTGGCGTCGGCGCAGAAGATATTTTCCCGCATGGACTCGGTCGGCCAGCAGCGCATGGCGCAATTGCATGGCGGACGCCGCGACAAACTCGAAATAAGCCCCAACCTGTGGGCCGGCGTCGGGCTGGTGCGCGGCGGCGCCGGAACGGCCCTGGTCGGCGACCCCACGACCGTGGCGGCGCGGATCAGGGAATACCAGGACGTCGGCATCGATACCTTCATCATGTCGGGCTATCCGCACCTCGAGGAAGCCTATCGCTTCGCCGAACTGGTGTTTCCGCTGCTGTCGCTGCAGCCATCGAGCAATGTGACGCCGCTTCGCGTCAACACCGGGCCTTTCGGCGAGACCATCGCCAATGAGCATCGGCCGTTGGTAAAGGCGTCGCAGTCGTGAGCCTGATCGAAAGCCTGCCGCGCGTCCGCAGCCTGCGATGGCCGCGTGCCGACGGCCTGGTGCAGTGGGTCGTGCCGCTGACCATCGTGGTTGTCTGGCAAGCGGCCTGCGCCAGCGGATTCGTGTCGGCACGGGTGTTGCCGGCGCCGACCGATGTCGCATCGGCCGGCTGGAAGCTGTTGCAGTCGGGCGAACTGGCGCGCAACATCTGGGTCAGCTTCTGGCGGGCCAGCATCGGTTTCCTCATCGGCGGCGGCATCGGTTTTGCGTTCGGACTGGCCAACGGTCTTTCGCAGCTGAGCAGCAAGCTCACCGACACGACCTTGCAGATGGTGCGCAACATTCCGCATCTGGCGCTGATCCCGCTGGTGATCCTGTGGTTCGGCATCGACGAGACGGCCAAACTGTTCCTGGTCGCGCTCGGGGTGTTTTTTCCGATCTACCTCAACACGCTGCACGGCATCCGCACCGTCGATCCGCAGCTGATCGAGATGGGACGCATCTACGGCATGGGCGATGGCGAATTGTTCCGGCGCGTGATCTTTCCGGGCGCGCTGCCGTCGATCTTTGTCGGCGTGCGCTTTGCGCTGGGGATCATGTGGCTGACGCTGATCGTGGCGGAAACCATCGCAGCCTCTTCCGGCCTCGGCTACATGGCGATGCAGGCGCGCGAGTTCATGCAGATCGACGTCGTCGTGCTCAGCATCCTGATCTATGCCTTGCTGGGAAAGCTCGCGGACAGCGCCTCGCGCGTTCTCGAGCGGCTGACCCTGTCCTGGCATCCCGCGTTCCAGAAACACTGAGAATAACCATGCAAGAAGCCCTTCGTTTTCGTCTGCCGGACGCCGAGCCCGTGAAGCGCGCCGATTTCATCGAACAGGCGAGGCTGGCGCGGCGCGGTTCGGAAGCGGTATCGCGCGGACTTCCGCTCACCATTCGCGGCCTGCGCAAGTCGTTCGGCACCAATGAGGTGCTGCGCGGTATCGATCTGCACATTCCGGCCGGGCAATTCGTCGCGATCGTCGGCCGCAGCGGCTGCGGCAAGAGCACGCTGCTGCGCCTGATTGCGGGTCTTGAAACCATCGATGCCGGCAGCATCAGCCTGGGCGGGGAAGCGCGCGAGGAAGATGTCCGCGTGATGTTTCAGGAGCCGCGGCTGCTGCCGTGGGCAAGGGTGCTGTCCAACGTCGAAGTCGGCCTAGGACGCGATCGCGCGTCTTCGGACGCGCAGGCACGAGCCGAACGGGCGCTGGCTGAAGTCGGTCTGGACGACAAGCGCGGGCAGTGGCCGGCAGTTCTTTCCGGCGGACAGAAGCAGCGCGTGGCGCTGGCCCGCGCGCTGGTCAGCCATCCCCGCATTCTCGCCTTCGACGAGCCGCTCGGCGCGCTTGACGCGCTGACGCGGGTTTCCATGCAGCGGTTGCTGGAACGGGTCTGGCACGATCAGGCTTTCACCGCGATCCTGGTCACCCATGACGTGTCGGAAGCCGTCGCGCTGGCCGACCGCGTGCTGGTGATCGAGGACGGCCGCATCGCCCACGATATCCATGTCGACATCGCGCGCCCGCGCCGGCGCGGCTCGGTCGACCTCGCTGAACTGGAAGGCTCGATCCTGCAAAACCTGCTGGACGGCGCCGACGACACATCAGACCTGTGAGGCTGTCATGAATTCCGCCGTCCGCAATATCAAGATCGATCGGGAGGTGTCTTCAGCCGGGTTTCGCAGCGCCATGCGTCATTTGGCGGGCGGCGTCAGCGTGATCACGGTCGGGCGCGGCAAGGATATCACGGGCATGACGGTGACCTCGGTATCGTCGCTGTCGGTGGAGCCGCCAACCCTGATCGTCAGCATCAATCGGGAGTCGTCTTCCTGGCCGCTACTGACGCGTTACGGCGCCTTCGGCGTCAACATCCTGACCGCCGATCAGCTCGACATCGCCGAGCGGTTTGCCGGCAAGGGCGGAGTGAAGGGCGCCGACCGCTTCACCGGCGCGCAATGGACAATCGGGGCATCCGGCGTTCCGCTTCTGGTCGGCGCCTTGTCTGCCATCGACTGCGAGGTCGAGGATATCGTCGAACGCCATTCCCATGCCATCGTGATCGGGCGCGTGCTGGACATGCGGCTGTCGTCGCGCACCGCGGCGCTTGCCTACTGGCAGGGGCAATATGTCGCGATCGACCAGAACGAGGACGCGATCAGGCTCGCAGAGGTAAGCCTGCCGGCCGCTCGGGTTCCGCGCAAGATTTGATATGCGGTCTGCAACCGATGTTGCCGAAGCCCGCTCTCGGACCGGAAGCTAGAGCCTCTGGCTCCGGTTCGATCGGAGCCGGATGGAAATCAGGTAGCTACATGACGACGCTCAGCGACGCCGGACTGTCGATGATGACAGTGCTGCCGCGCACCCCGGACCACATCCCCATGACCGTCTGCTTGTCGTTTGCCAGCGGTACGCCGATCACCAGCGTCGTGGGGATGCGCCCGGTGCTCTGCGGGATCTGTTCGTTGTAGGTGAAACTCGCAAACACCGGAGAGACCGTGCCGTTCACGGAGATACCCAGCGTTCCCCCCGGAAAGTCGCTGCCCTGCGCGAATGGATTGGGCAAGTTCAGGATCACCAGCGCCGTGATGCCGACGCCTTCGGGGATCGTCAGGGTGAGGCCGGGAATTGGCACGAAAGAGCCTGAATTTGTTGTCTGCCTGCCACTCGTTTGCACATACAAGGCCATGGACGCTCTCCCGCTTATCGCTCTCAAGTTGCTATCTTTACATTAGCAACAAAGGATTGAGGTCGGCAACGTGTAATTTGACGCGGGGCCAACAACAAGTGGTGAGGCAAACCCTGGGCGTGCAGGGCATTGGCCTTTCCGCATAGGCGGCCTAAAACCGCGCTTTCGGCAACCGCGCGGCGACAGGTGCCCCAGGCGATGCAACGCAAATTTCTCCGGATCGCGTCGGATAGCTCGACTTTCGTTCCGCTTCCATGGCCGCGGCAAGTCGCTCGGGCTCAATGCCGCGCGCCGGCCTCATGAAACGTATCGCGGTCTGGATCTTCTACGGAATCGGCGCGCTGGCGATCACCTACCTCGCGTTCTACGCCTATGCGGCGTTCACCGGCCGCGCGCTGCAGCCGGGCGATCCGATCCACATTTTTCGAAAGCCGGATGCGCCGAGCTATTCGGCGGCGACAGGCGACGCTTTCGGGTGATGGCGCGAGACGAAGGTGCGACCCATGGTGATGTTTTTCTGGGCGCGGATCTGGGTGTTGTCGTAGGTCCAGCACTCGCCGGAATCGTCCAGGAAGCAGACCCAGAGCAAATTATATTCGGGTCCATAGTCGATCAGCAAGTGGGCGTATCCGTCACCTTTCGGGGTAATGACGGGGATTGGCGGATCGAGCTGCAGGATGGGCATGGACCGGCTTTCAAATAGAGACGCTGAGGCGTCTGTTTGAAAACGTGGTTGCCGCAGAACGGTTCCGGCGCGAAGGAACCCGCGCCGGAATTATTGCGGGTCACGCCGTCGCGGCGAGGCGGTGATAGTCGCCGGCGCCGGCAGGCGTGATCGGCAAGCCCCCATCGGCATATTCGTTAAGCTTGTTGCGCAGCGTGCGGATCGAAATGCCGAGGATATTGGCGGCGTGGGTGCGGTTGCCGAGGCAATGCTTCAGCGTCTCCAGGATGAGATCGCGCTCTACGTCGGCTACCGTACGTCCAACCAGGGCGCGGGTCACCTGTTCCGCGGCGAAAGTGGCGTGTGCCACTGCCGGCACCGTCTTGGGCGTGTCGAGGCGGTCGCCGTCCGGCGTCAGGATGGCGTCAACGCCGATCTCATCACCCTGCGCCATCAGCACCGAACGGTGGATGGTGTTTTCAAGTTCGCGGACATTGCCCTGCCAGCGGTTGGAGGTCAGCACCCGCCTGGCATCCGCGGAAATCGGGCGCAGCGGCACGCCGTTGGCGTCGGCATACTTCTTGGCGAAGTGCTGCGCCAGTTCGAGAATATCCGCCGGGCGTTCGCGCAACGGGGGTATCTTCAGGTTGACGACGTTGAGCCGGAACAGCAGGTCCTCGCGGAAGGTGCCTTCGCGCACGGCGTCGGCGAGGTTGCGGTTGGAGGTGGCGAGGATGCGGATATCCACCGGTACCGGCCGGGTGCCGCCGACGCGATCGATCACGCGCTCCTGGATGGCGCGCAGCAGCTTGGACTGCAGCCGCACGTCCATTTCGGAGATCTCGTCGAGCAGCAGCGTGCCGCCGGTGGCTTCCTCGAATTTGCCGATGCGCCGCGCCACGGCGCCGGTGAACGCGCCCTTCTCGTGGCCGAACAACTCGGATTCAAGCAGATGCTCGGGGATCGCCGCGCAATTGATCGAGATGAACGGCTTCTTGGCGCGGTTGGAGCGGGTGTGGACGTAGCGCGCCAGCACCTCCTTGCCGGTGCCGGATTCGCCGGTGATCATCACGGACGCATCGGAGCCGGCGATCTGCTGCGCCAGCTTGATCACCTTGGCCATCGCTTCGTCGCGATAAACCAGGTCGCGGGAGTCGTTGGCGACCGCGGCGAGCACCGCGGCGATCAGTTCCGGATCGGGTGGCAGCGGGATGTATTCCTTGGCGCCGGCGTGGATCGCGGCGACCGCGGCGCGGGCGTCATTGGAGATGCCGCAGGCGACGATCGGCACGTGAATGTGTTCGGCCTCGAGCCGCATCACCAGGTCGCGGATGTCGAGCGCGACGTCCACCAGCAGCAGATCGGCGCCCTTGCCGCCGCGCAGCACCCGCATCGCCTGTTCGTGGTCCTCCGCGTGAGTGACGGAAGCGCCATTGTCCATGGCGATCTTGGTGGCCGTCGTAAGCTGGCCCTTGAGTGTGCCAACGATGAGAAGCCGCATGGTAATCTCCTGTTCGTCTGTTCGCGCCCATTATGCTCGTGTCGCTGGAAAATGAGCCTCAGGCGCGTTCCGCCTTGATGATTTCCGTCATGGTTACGCCAAGCTTGTCCTCAACCAGCACCACCTCGCCGCGCGCCACCAGCCGGTTGTTGACGTAGATATCGATGGCCTCGCCGACGCGGCGATCGAGCTCGAGCACGGTGCCGGGCCCCAGTTTCAGCAACTCGCCGACATCCATCTTGGAGCGGCCGAGCACGGCCGAGACCTGCACCGGCACGTCGAATACGGCTTCCAGGTCGGCCGCAATGCGAGACGCCTGTTCGTCGTCGTTATATGCCAAGTCATCAATCGCCGTCGGATCGGCGGCGTTGAGATCGGGAAGCGGGACCTGTGCATCGGTGTCGCTCATGGTTCAATCCTCATCGCCTTAGGTTCCGGCCTGATGGCGGGACGCCATATAGCGCCCGACAAGTTCGCCGACTTTTGCCTCGATCGCGCCGCGCTCCAGCGCGATCCCGCCATCGGCCCATTCGATCTTGCAGTCGCCGGTCTCGATTTCCGGCTCGGCCAGGATCACGAGGCGGCCCTCGAAGCCGCTTTGCTTGGCCTGCCGCTCGATCCGCTCGCGCGCGGCTTCGTAGAGGGAATCGTTGATCCGGACCACGAGATGCGGCGTCGAGACCAGCTGCGAGAAACAGTCGCTCACCAGGGCGGTGATCTCGCCGAGCGGCTCGCTTGCTATCAGTTCGCGGGAGAGCTTGCGCGCCACTGCGACGGCGACATCGACCGCTTCGGTTTCCATCCGGGTCGCGATCCCGGAAAAACGCGCCGCGATGCCCTGGATCGCCAGTTTGATTTCCTCGAGCGCCAGCGCAGTGCGGCGGTCGCTTTCCGCTCTCGCCTCGCGCTGTGCGGTATCATAGCCGTCCCGATAGGCGCGGGCCTCGGCTGAAGCAATCTTCTGAGCGATTTCCGACGGCGTGGCCGGCCGCTCACGCGACTTGTCCGGCGCGGAGAAATCCATGTCGAACAGGAATTTTGCGGGGGCGGCCATCAGTACACCAGCTCGTCGTCGGCGCGGTTCTTGGTCAGGGTGATTTCGCCCTTGGCCGCGAGATCCTTGGCGAGGTTGACGAGCAGCGCCTGCGCTTCGTCGACGTCGCGCAGACGTACCGGTCCCATTGCCGCCATGTCGTCCAGCAGCATCTTGCCGGCGCGGGATGACATGTTGCCGAGGAAGAAGCCGCGCACCTCCTCGTTGGCGCTCTTCAGCGCGATACCGAGCTTGTCCTTGTCGACGTTGCGCATCAGCGTCTGGGCGGAGCCGGCGTCGAGCTTGATCAGATCGTCGAAGGTGAACATCAGCGCCTTGATGCGCTCGGCCGATTCGCGGTTTTCCTCTTCCAGCGAGGTGATGAAACGGGTCTCGGTCTGGCGGTCGAAATTGTTGAAGATCTCGGCCATCACCTCGTGGGCGTCGCGCCGGCGGGTCTGCGACAGATTGGACATGAATTCGGTGCGCAGCGTCTGTTCGACGCGTTCGATCACTTCCTTCTGCACCGCCTCCATTCTCAGCATCCGGCCGACCACGTCGAGCGCCATGTCCTCGGGCAGGATCGCGAGCACCCGCGCGGCATGTTCCGACTTCAACTTCGACAGCACCACGGCGATGGTCTGCGGATATTCGTTCTTGAGATAGTTGGCGAGCACCTCTTCCTGGACGTTGGAGAGCTTCTCCCACATGTTGCGGCCGGCGGGCCCGCGAATTTCGTCCATGATGCCGGTTACCCGCTCGGCCGGCAGATATTGCTGCAGCAGCCGCTCGGTGGCGTCGAACGTTCCCATCAAGGCGCCGGATGCCGACATCCTCGAGACGAATTCGAGCAGCAGATCTTCCACCACATCGGCCTCGACGGTGCCGAGCGTCGACATATGCATCGACAGCTCGCGCACCTCGTCGTCATCGAGCAGCGACCAGACCTTGCCGCCATATTGTTCGCCCAACGCCAGCATCAGGATCGCGGCGCGCTTCGGGCCGCTGATCTTCGGGCCCTTCGGCCGCGAGCCCTGACGGGACGCCAGCGTGGCGATGACGCTGGAGATATCGTTGGCGTTTGTGGTTTGGGGTACGGGCATGTCAGATCACGCGGCCGGCTCGGTGAGCCATTGACGAACAATGGAAGCGGTCTCGTTCGGGTTTCGCTCGGCCAGTTCGCCGACGCGATGCACCGACTGGGCATGGACCTGACCCTGGACCTGGGCGACGTCGATCAGGTTTGCGGTGGCGCTGCTGCCGGGAACCAGGCTCTGGCCGCCGGCGCCCTCGGCTGCCGCGCTGCCATCGGTCAGCGCCGGGACAAGACCGTTGCCGGCGAGCCCGGGCACTTCCTCGGAAGCCAGGATGCGCTTGACCAGCGGCCGGATCACCATGAACAGCACCACGATGCTGAGCAGCATCATGACGCCGAGTTCGATGACATACATCACGTCGTCCTTGGTAAATTGCAGCATGCCGAGCAGTCCGGTCGGCTCGGCAAGCGGGGGAACGGCCGGCGCTTCGGCGAATTTCAGATTCACGACCTCGACCTGGTCGCCACGCTTCTGGTCGAAGCCGATGGCCGAGCGCACCAGCGTCGCGATGCGGTCAAGTTCTTCCTTGCCGCGCTGCTGATAGACCATCTCGCCTTTTTCGTTCTTGGAATAGCTGCCGTCGACCAGCACCGCGACCGAGATGCGGTTGACCCGGCCGGCCTCGGTCACTTCGGTCTTGGTGGTGCGCGAGATCTCGTAATTGTTGGTTTCTTCGGTCTTCTTGCTCTGGTCGCGCGCCGGCGTCCCGCCGCCCTGGGTCTGATTGCCGGGCAATTCGTTGTTGACGGTCACCTGACCGCTGGTCTCGGCGGTCGCGCTGGATTCTTCCCGGGTCTGGCTCGAGCGCAGCACCCGGCCTTCGGGGTCGAACTTGTCCGAGGTCTGGGTCACCTTGTTGTAGTCGAAGTCGGCCGAGAGCTGGACCCGGGCGCGGCCGGCGCCAACCACCGAAGATACGATCGCCTCGACCTCGTTGCGCATCCGCTTCTCGTAGCCGGCGCGGCGCTCGTCGCCGATGGCGTTGTCGGTGTCGCCGCCGGCGCCGTCGGCGAGCAATTGACCGGCTTCATCGACGATCGAGACCCGCTGCGGCTTCAGGCCGTTGACGGCGGAGGCGACCAAATGACGGATGGCCCGGATCTGCTGCGGTTCCAGCGCGCCGCGCACGCGCACCACGATCGAGGCGGAAGGTTCCGGCGTCTCGCGCGAAAACAGCGGCCGCTCAGGCAGCACCAGGTGGACGCGGGCCGCCTGAACCCGGTCAATGGCGCGGATGGTGCGCGCCAACTCGCCCTCAAGCGCGCGCAAGTGGTTGATGTTCTGGACGAAACTCGTGGTGCCGAGCGCGTCGGACTTGTCGAAGATCTCGTAGCCGACGCCGCCGCCCTTGGGCAGGCCGCCCTCGGCGAGCTTCATGCGCAGCCGCGTGACCTTGTCCTTCGGCACCATGATCACGCTGCCGTCGTTGCGCAACTCGAAAGGAATGGCCTGCCGCTCCAGGTCCTTGATGATGGCGGAGGAATCCTCGACGCTGAGGTCGGTAAACAGTGTGGTCAGCTGCGGCGTGGTGACGCGCATGATGACGAACGCGAAGAAGCCGATCAGCGCGGCTGTCACCGCAACCATCGCCATCAACCGCGAAGCGCCCAGCCCCTTCAGGAAGCTCACAAGACTCTGCAAACCAACCGCCCCTCAGATTCGGCTCCAAGAGCCGACTGGGCAATTATTGCCTATGGGATGGTTTCGATATGGTTAACGAAGGTTAAGGCTGGCGGCGAAAGTTCAACATGAAAAAAATCGGCTTCGCAGAGCAAAGCCGATTTTCGTCAAATGCCGCAGGTTCCGGCAAGCGCTTATTGGCGATATTGCTGGATTCGCGTGGTACGCAGCCCAGCAAGGCCGTGCTGATCGATCGAAAACTGCCAGGACAGGAATTCGTCGACGGTCAGCGTGTAACGGCTGCAGGCCTCCTCGAGGGAGAGCAGACCGCCACGGACGGCGGCAACGACTTCGGCCTTGCGGCGGATGACCCACCGTTTGGTCCCGGGCGCGGGCAGATCCGCAATAGTTAACGGACTGCCGTCAGGCCCGATGACGTATTTTACCCTCGGGCGATGGGGTTCTGTCATGGCGTACTCACAAACTCTCAACCACTGAACTAACGGTAACAACCTACGCCCTGCGGCTTAAAATTTGCCTAAGCCCAAGCCTTCAATAAGACTCTCCTTGAAAATGCTTGCAAAACCTTCGGCCCGGCGTCTGGGCGACGCCGGGCTGAGGCAGACCGTGAACGAATTGATAATTTCCCGAAGGCTCGATCGCGCGAGCCGTTGCTGTTTCAGCTAGTTCACGATGCTCTGGATCTGGTTGACCGTGTAGGTTTGGCCGCCGATCGACAACAGCGGAGGCGATTGCGTGAGATCGACCGAACTGACCACGCCCTGGATCGCGGTGGTAATGGCCACGGTGTTGTTCGAGGCGTCCTTGGCGGTGGCCGTCATCGTATAATTGCCGTCAGGCTCCTGGGTGCCGTCACTGCCCTGGCCGTTCCAGGTGAACGGCTGGTTGTTGCCGGCGGCGACGTTGTAGCTGCCGGAGAACACGTTCTGGCCGGTGCTGCTGGCGATGGTGATATTGACGGTCGAAGCGGTGGGTACGCTGAGCTGCCATGTCGCGGTGCTGTCGGTCAGTGCCGCGGTGCTGCCGCTGACTACCGCGGTCTTGCCGACGAAGCCCAGCGCCTGGGTCGATTGCGCGGTCTGCTGCAAGGATACCAGCGTCGCCAGCGAGTCGTTGGTGTTGAGCTGCTGCTGGACCCCGGCGAATTCGACGAGCTGTTGGGTGAACTGGTTGGTGTCGAGCGGATCGAGCGGATTCTGGTTCTGCAATTGCGTCGTCAGCAGGGTCAGAAAGCTCTGAAAGTTGCCAGCGATCTGCGAGGAGGCCAATGCGTTGGTGGCCGCCGCCGCACTGGCGGCGGAAGAAGATG
>Ga0302320_10028209_pt1 | contig 10789 bp, 10 predicted proteins | sample Bog_T0_3_FD_202130 | JGI IMG/M metagenome (GOLD analysis project Ga0302320, IMG submission 202130) | Peat permafrost microbial communities from Stordalen Mire near Abisko, Sweden - Bog_T0_3 | ecosystem: Environmental > Terrestrial > Soil > Wetlands > Peat | place: Sweden: Abisko, Stordalen Mire... | reverse complement strand
ACCCTCTAGCTTCGAAGGGACGGACCACGGGTCGCGAAACGCATCGCGGGCCGAAACCGGCCCGCGAGCAGGCGGTTTCTAGGGAGAAACCGCTGTCATGTCAAATGGAAGCAGCCGGTTTCGGCGACCAAATTGGCGATTCTGCCGGAGCGGCAATCAGGTCGCGACCGCCCGGACCGGCTTCGGCTCGGCCTGTGGTCGATTGGCGCGGATTTCGGCGGCAATTTCGGTATTCAGCGCCTGTTCCAGCCTGGTCAGCGCCTTTGCGATCAGGGCCGCGTCGGTAATCCGGTGGTCCCAGCGGATCACGACATCGATGGTCTGGTCCGGCCCCACCACGCCATAACTGAGCACGAACGGACCCGGGCTCAGGGCATGGAGCTCGCCCCCGCCATAAGCGGCGACCGAGGTCACGCCATAGCTGCCGAAATAGTTGGCGCGCTGGCGTCCGATGCTTAGCCCGATCAGCCAGATCAGGCGGCGAAGCGGAAGCGGCAGCCGCGTCGCCCGCAGCATTTTCCGAAACGCCGGCACCTCGGCGACCGGCGCGTGTTTCGCGTGCCGGATCATCGCGTCGACTTCGGTCAATGGCAAAGCGTCCGCGGCTGAAACCTTTTGCGGCAGAACGCAATCCTGGCCATCCTCGACGCGCGCAATCGCCACCATCCCGACGCTGCGCGGCAGCTCGTAGAAATGCGGCCATGGCCATTTGGCGTAGAGCGTTCGCAGGACAGGTTCGTCCCTCGCAACGAGGGCGAAGGCCTTGACGAAGATCGCAGCCCAGCCGATCGGCTGGGCTGCCAGCGTGCGGGCCTCCAGCAGTTGACGGACATCGAGGGTGCGCGCGAGCGAAACAAAGGGCACGCGAATCGATGCATGCATCAGGTCGGTGACGAGACGGCGCGGCATTGAGATTTTTCGAATCGTTCCGCGCATCGTTCCACTCAAGTTCCCGCAACAGCAAGCCGCCCGGTTATGATCTAGCATGAACCGACCGGCATGACGCCAGATCGTTCTGGTTTTTGGTCAACCGCCAAGGCCACCAGCCTGGCCTTCGCGGCTGCCAGAAATTCCCTGTATTTTCAGTATTTTGTGTCTACAACCCGACCCCGTTCAGCGCTTGATCCCGTCAAAACTCGCAGCGATGCCGCGGGCGAACAACGACCAGTCGAACCCGAGCGCCAGCGCCAGATAACCCCGGTCGATCATCTGGTTGGCCTGTTCGGGTGTGCGCGCGACGCCGCCGATCGGGACACCGCTTTTGAGGATGCCCGCTTCGGCGCGCGCCATCAGCGCAAGCACCTCGGGATCGTCGACGCGGCCGCGCCTGTCGATACTGGTGGCGAGGTCGCCGGGTCCGATCACGGCGACATCGATGCCGGGCACCGCCATGATCTCGTCGATGCGCTCGACCGCATCGACATGTTCGATGGTGATCATGCAGATCATGTCATCATCGGCGGTCGCCATGTAATCGGCCATCGAGACACCCCAGCGAAACGGGGCGTGGAACGGGCCCCAGAGTCGGTCGCCCCGCGGCGGATAGCGTACGCTGCGGACGGCTTTTTCGGCGTCTTGGCGGTTGCAGATCATCGGAAAATTGATTCCCAGCGCGCCGATATCCATCGGCGCCTTCGCCAGCCAGGGTTCGTTGGCCGCTATCCGCGCCAGAGGTACACAGGGCGTGCCGGAGGTGGCCGTTATCATCCCATGCGCGGAACCAAGGTCGATCGGACCGTGTTCGAGGTCGACGATGATCCAGTCGAATCCTGAACGGGCCATGATCTGCACGGTCTGAATGCTGGGAATCGTGGCGATCGCGCCGAAGGTGGGACATCCGTCCCGCCATTGCTTGCGCAGGCGGTTGAGCGGCGTAGGTGTCGCAGACGTCAAAATCCGAAGCTCCGTTTGCGCAGGCCGGGTATTGGCGGTCGCTGCAAAGGCTAGCAGCGCGGCAGGGTGTCGAAAAGATCAATATAAATACATTCAGGCCGGCACCCGGCCCCCGAAAAACGGCATCAGTGCCCTGCTCAGCGTGTGCGATCGTCTGGATGTGAAAATCATCTCGGCGCCGACATCGCAGGCATCGCCTTGCTGCGGCCCGAGCAGATCGGCAACCCGCCGGGCGATCGCGGGCGCCGGATCGATCCAGTCCACCGGCCAGGGCGCCAGCGCCACCAGCCGGTCCATCAGCAGCGGGTAATGGGTGCAGGCCAGTACCACCGTGTCGGTGCGCGCGGAATCGCGTTCGCCGGTCCCGACAAAGCATGGCGCGAGTTCAGCGGATATCTGGAGGTCGCTGATGTCCTTGCCGTTCAATGCCGCTTCCGCGAGCGAAGCCAGTTCGCCGGAGCCCACCAGCGTCACTTCGCAACCCCCGGCGAAATCGCGGATCAGCGCCCGGGTGTATTCGCGCTGCACCGTCCCCTTGGTGCCGAGCACCGAGACCCGTTTTGTTCTGGAACGCGCGCAGGCGGGCTTGATGGCCGGCACCGTCCCGACAAAGGGAAGTTTGTATCGCTCGCGAAGGTGCGACATCACCAGCGTGGAGGCGGTGTTGCAGGCGATGACGACCAGATCGGGGGCGTGGGCGGCGATCAATTCGCCGATCAAAGGCACCACGCGCGCGACGATCTGGTCCTCGCTGTGGTGGCCGTAGGGGAAGAACGCGTCGTCGGCGACATAGACATAATGCGCGTCAGGCCGCGTCCCGACGATCTCACGCAATACCGTGAGGCCGCCAAGGCCGGAATCGAACACGAGAATCGTCGGAGGCACTGACACGGGTGTGATCCTAGCCGATCGGCGGTTACCATTCAGTTGTTACTGCCCGTGTGCGGCGCGAGTGGGGCATTGACCGATTCTCGCTTTGATTGTGTCTTGCATCAATCGCAATTCCGGGCAAGCATGTCGGGCTGGCGGCATTTGGGGCGGGGGCATCGATGTCGGAGAAGACCACTGGGGATCATGGGGCCGCGAAGAACATCGTGTTGTTGTCCGACGGCACCGGCAACAGTTCGGCAAAGCTGTTTCGGACCAACGTCTGGCGGATGTTCCAGGCGCTCGATCTCACCGATCCAGACCGGCAGATCGCCTATTATGACGACGGAGTCGGGACGTCGTCCTTCAAGCCTTTCGCCATCCTAGGTGGCGTTTTCGGCTTCGGTCTGAAGCGCAACGTTATCGACATCTATTCCTTCTGCTGTCGCAACTACCGGGCCGGCGACAGTATCTATGGTTTTGGCTTCAGCCGCGGCGCGTTCACGATCCGGGTGGTCGCGGGTTTCATCGCCAGCATCGGGCTTGTCAATTACGACGGCAACGAGGCGCATCTGGCGCGGGACGCCGAAATCGCCTATCGCGAATACCGCAAGATCAAGAACTTCAGATCGGGCGGCAATATCCTGATCGGGCCGCTGCGTGCGCTGCGTGACTGGGTGAGCCACGTGATCCTGCGCAAACCGGCATTCGGGCAACTCGATTTGACCCGGATCGGGAAATTCGACTTCGTCGGTGTCTGGGACACGGTCGGGGCTTACGGAGGCCCGATCGACGAGATCACCCGCGCCATCGACTACTGGTACTGGCCGCTGTCGATGCCTGACCAGTTCATGAATCACAGGATTGGCCGGGCGTGCCATGCGCTGGCGCTCGAGGAGGAGCGCGATTCCTTTCACCCGGTGCTCTGGGACGATCGCTATGTGCGCGACGGCGACAGGCTTTATCCCGCCGATCAGGGCTGGAGTCCCGCGCCGTCGGACCCCGGCAGACCTCTGGCCGACATCGACCGCGAGCGCATCAGTCAGGTGTGGTTTGTCGGGGTGCATTCCGACATCGGCGGCGGCTATTCGCGGGACGGTCTTTCCTATCGCACGCTGGCGTGGATGATGGAGCGTGCGGGCGTCTACGGGCTGCACTACCTGCCGGTCCAGCAAAACTGGCTTGCAAGCTTCATCGATCCGTACGATCAACTCAACGATTCACGGCACGGGCTTGCCGGCTACTATCGCTATCGGCCGCGCAAGCTTGCCGATATCTACAGCGAGCCTCCCTACAAGCTGTCAATCGGCGAGGACCTGCGGCACATCCTCAATCTTTGCAAGAACCGGCCGGACCCCGAGCACGAGGTGAAAGCCGAACTCGCGGCGCCCGGATTTTATGTCGAGCGGCCGGCGCCAAAAATTCACCACAGCGTGATCGACCGCATCGGGCGCGGCAACGACGGCTACAGTCCGATCGTGTTGCCGGAAAAGTATTTTGTCGTGGGTGAAGCAGGCACGATTACCCTGAACAGCAGCGGGGAGGAAACCGGCGCGGTATCGCGGGCCATCCGTCAGGAAGAGGCCTGGGATTGGGTTTGGGCGCGCCGCGTCACCTACTTTCTGACGGTGTTCGCCTCGCTTTATCTGGCGGCGATGCCGGCAATCGAAAAATGGCGACCGGGACGCGGCCCCGCCAGCCCGGCCGAAATCGTGACGCCGATCATTGACCTGGTCGCGGCTTTTCTGCCCAACTTTGTAAAACCCTGGCTCGATGCATTCCGAAATTCACCCGGACGATTCCTGATCGGCGTTCTGCTCCTCGGCGTCCTGATGTATGCGGGAGGCTGGATGCAGGGGCGTATCCGCGACCTCATGCGCGGCATCTGGCGAACGCCGGGCGCCCCGGCAAATCCGCCCGAAGGCATCGTCTATCGGCTTCGTTCCGCCGGACCCTATCGCGCCTTCTTCTACCTGCTCAAGCACTGGATCCTGCCGAGCATTTTTGCGGTCCTGATTTTTGTGCTGCTGCTGATCGCGGCGGTGACCCTGGTCAACCGTGTGTCGTTCGCGCTGTTCGACGTGACGGGCCTGGTGTGCGCGCCGAGCCCGGGTTCGCAGCCCGTCTCCGCCAGCGCGACGGCGAAATTCGAAACCAGGACGCTGTGCAGCGCGACCGGGCTCGCGGTGCAAAGAGGCAAGTCCTACCAGGTAACCCTCGTGGTCACCGACCCCTGGGAAGATGGTCACAACTTCGACGAGCCCGATCCGAAAAAGGCGAAGGGGATCGAAACCGGACCGCAAGGTTTTGGTACGGAAAAGATGACTGCGGCGATGTGGCTCGGTCTGCCGATCAGGCGGCTGGTCGGCTCGAACTGGTTTGCGACGGTTCTTCGCATCGGGAACAAGGGTTTTGGCGAGATCGTGCCAACGTACAAGCGCGAGCAATCGCCGCGCTGCCAGTGCCCGGCCACGACCGTCTATACGACAAGCTTCAAGGCCCGGAAATCCGGCGAGCTGTTCGTCTATGTCAACGATGCCGTCATCGGCATCCCCGGCTATTTCGATTACTTCTATCGGTCGAACAACAAGGGAAAGGCCGATGTGACGCTCGAGCTTCTGCCGGACGAATAGCGGCGTGCCCGAAACAATCATGGATCAGCGGTCGCCTTGCTGAAGGAAATCTCATAAATGCCCGGGTAACGTTCAGACCGGCATGAGCGGCCGGTGCGGCATGGCCGGCAACTCGACGCGGATCGGATCGCCGGGGCGCACGTCGCCGCCTGAGATCACAATGCTCATGATCCCGGCCTTGCGAACGAGGTTGCCGTTGGCATCCTTGTCCAGCGTCGCCGCCATCAGGCCCTTCTGGAACTGATCGATCTGAACGCAGGGATTGCGCAGGCCGGTGATTTCGATCACGGCGTCGGCACCGAGATAAAGCCGCGCGCCGGTCGGCAGCGCCAGCAGGTCGATGCCTGAAGTGGTGACGTTCTCGCCAAGTTCGCCGGGATTCACGGCAAATCCCTTGGCGCGCAATTCCCTAAACAGTTCGGAATGAATCAGGTGGACCTGGCAAAGGTTGGGCCGCGTCGGGTCCTTGCGGACGTGGTAGCGGTGTCTGACCGTTGCGCCCATATGTGCGTCGCCCTCGACACCCAATCCGCCAAGCAGACGAATGCCGGGGCTCGTCGTCTTGCTGAAATGATGCCCGGCGCGCAGGCTGACCGAGACGACGCTGCCCATCATACCGCCCGAACTAGCTGTCGCCGAACACGCGCCGGAAGATGGTGTCGACGTGCTTGAAGTGATAACCGAGGTCGAACTGCTCTGATATCTCGGCATCGCTGAGATATTTTTTCACGTCGGGATCTTTCTTCAACAGCGTCTGGAAATCGCCTTCGCCGCGCCACACCGGCATCGCGTTGCGCTGCACGAATTTATAGGCATCCTCGCGGCTGGCACCCTTTTGCGTCAGCGCGATCAACAGCCGCTGTGAATGAATGAGACCACCGAGGCGGTCGAGATTTTTCCGCATGTTCTCCGGATAGATCAAGAGCTTCTCGACCAGGCCGGCGAGGCGGTTGAGGGCAAAATCCAGCGTCACGGTGGCGTCGGGCGCGATCATGCGCTCGGCCGACGAGTGCGAGATATCGCGCTCATGCCATAGCACGACGTTTTCCATCGCCGGCGTCACATAGGCGCGCACCATCCGTGAAAGTCCGGTGAGATTTTCCGACAGCACCGGATTGCGCTTGTGCGGCATGGACGAGGAACCTTTCTGGCCCTCGGAGAAGAATTCCTCCGCCTCCAGCACTTCGGTGCGCTGCAGATGCCGGATCTCGGTGGCAAGCCGCTCGACCGAGGAGGCGATCACGCCCAGCGTCGCAAAATACATCGCGTGGCGGTCGCGCGGGATCACCTGGGTCGAGATCGGCTCTGGCACCAGCCCCATCGCCCTGGCGACATGGGCTTCGACGCGCGGGTCGATCTGCGCGAAGGTGCCGACGGAGCCGGAGATGGCGCAGGTCGCGATTTCCTTACGCGCCGCCACCAGTCGCTCGCGGGCGCGGGAAAATTCGGCGAAGGCGTAGGCGAGCTTGAGGCCGAATGTGACGGGCTCGGCATGAATGCCGTGGGAGCGGCCGATGGTCGGTGTCATCTTGTGCTCGAAGGCACGTTTTTTCAGCGCCGCCAAAACCCTGTCGACGTCGTCGATCAGCAAATCCGCGGCGCGGGTCAGTTGCACGTTGAGGCAGGTGTCGAGCACGTCGGAGGAGGTCATGCCCTGATGCACGAAGCGCGCCTCGGGACCGACGATCTCAGCCAGATGGGTCAGGAAGGCGATGACGTCGTGCTTGGTTTCGCGCTCGATCTCGTCGATCCGCGCCACATCGAAAATCGCGTCCCTGGCCTTGGCCCAGATGGCTTTCGCGGCCTCCTTCGGAATGACCCCGAGTTCCGCCAGCGCGTCCGCCGCATGCGCCTCGATCTCGAACCAGATCTTGAAGCGGGTCTGGGCCTCCCAGACGGCGGCCATTTCCGGGCGGGTATAGCGGGAAATCATCGGCGACTCGTGGGCCCAAGGGGATCAAGAGGGGATCAGGCCGCGCTTTAGCAGAGCCGCCGGGGTGAGACAAACGCCGGCCGGTCGGGGCCGGGCCGGCCACAGCCATGCTCCCGGTGGACCCCTGTCATTCACGTAATATTGACTGACAGATATTGAAATCTGTCAGCGCGACATGCTATATGCCTACCCGACACCATTGATGAGGTGTCACCGGGGCTTGTCGGCTCTCCCAACCGGCAGCCACGGACTTGCAGAGGACTACCGCCATGACGATCGAAATTTTTTATCTAACCGCACAAATCCAGAACTGGCTCAACGCCCGCGTGGCCCGCCACCTTGCGGCGCAGGCCGAAAAGCTGGCCCGGTAACAAAAGCAGGGCCCGCTAACAGGAGACGGCGATGACATCAGGCCAAATCCAGACGGTGCGCGCATGAACGAAACAGTGGTTTTGACCCCGGAGCGAATCCTGGAGGTGACCGAAGACGTGTTGCGACGCTTTGGGTTGGCCAAGGCCACGGTGGTGGATGTGGCCCGGGCACTCGATGTCAGCCACGGCAGCGTCTACCGCCATTTTCCGAGCAAGGCCTCGCTCCGCGAAGCGGTGGCCAAGCGCTGGCTCGATCGTACGAACGCGCCGCTGCAGAAGATCGCGGAGAGCTCCGGACCGGCGCCCGCCCGGCTGGAGCGTTGGCTGCGCACGATGATTGCGATCAAGCACAAGAAGGTTTGTGACGATCCCGAGATGTTCGCGACCTATCTGACGCTGGCGCAGGAGGCCTGCAAGGTCGTAAAGGCGCACAAGGATGGTCTGGTCGATCAGATCGCGCAGATTTTGTCCGACGGCGCGACCCAGGGCGTGTTCCATGTCGCCGACGCCAAGGCTTCGGCCCGGGCGCTGTTCGACGCAACCAGCCGCTTCCACCATCCCGCGCATTCGGAGGAATGGAGCGATCCGGCGCTTTCGGCGCGGGTCGATACCTTGCTGGCGCTGTTGCTCAGGGGGCTGGAAGCACCCCGCAAGCGCTGAGTCCTCCCTCGGTGCGTCGCTTCCATTCCGGCCCCGCGCGATTGCACGCGTGCTGCTTCCTGTTGTTTGATATCCCTCAAATCAGTTTCTCGCCTGGCCGATAGGATTGCTGCGGAGGAACGCGTGCTGCTGGCGGTCTTTACCGATATCCATGCCAATCGGCAGGCGTTCGCCGCCTGCCTTGATTTTGCGCGGGCCCATGGCGCCGAGCGCATGATTTTGCTCGGCGACTACGTCGGATATGGCGCCGATCCGGAATGGACGGTTGAGACCGTGATGGGGCTCGTCGAAACCGGAGCCATGGCCGTGCGCGGCAATCACGACAATGCCGTTGCCCACACCACGGAATCCATGAATGCCGAAGCCCAGGCCGCGATCGAGTGGACCCGTGGCCGGCTGAGTGCGGCACAGCGGCACTTTCTGGCGCAATTGCCGCTGATGTCGCAGGAAGAGGATCGGCTCTACGTTCATTCCGAAGCCAGCCACCCCCTGAGATGGCGCTACGTCCAGAATACGGCGGACGCCGCGCGCAGCATCGCGGCGACGGAAGCCCGCATCACCTTTTGCGGCCACATCCACAAGCCGGCACTCTATTCGATGTCTTCAGCGGCGAAGATGACGAGCTTTGTCCCGACATCTGACGTGCCCGTCCACTTGCTTGGCGGAAGGCGCTGGCTGGCCGTTCTGGGCTCGGTGGGGCAACCGCGCGACGGCGATCCGGCGGCATCGTTCGCAATGTTCGATACCGCCTCGGAGGAAATCAAATACTGCCGCGTGCCCTACGATGTCGAGACCGCGGCGGCGCGGATCCGCGAAAATGGCCTGCCGCTCTGGCTGGCCGATCGGCTTTCGGTCGGGAGGTGAAGTTTGGCCAAGTCCAGGGTTGTCCCGGGCGCCGTCATCGATGGCTTCACCGTAGGCGAGTGCGTCCATAGCGGTGGCATGGCGACGCTGTGGAGCGTGACGCGTCCCGATATTGCGACGCCGCTGCTGATGAAAATTCCGCGCGTTTCCGAAGGCGAGGATCCTGCCGCCATTGTCAGCTTCGAGATGGAGCAGATGATCCTGCCGCGGCTGTCCGGGCCCCACGTCCCGGTCTGTTTCGGCGCCGGCGACTTCGCGCACCAGGCCTATGTCGTGATCGAGCGCATCCCCGGCAAGACGCTGTACAGCCGCCTCAGTGAGCTGCCGCTGGATTACGAAGAGGCCAGGATCATCGTGCAGAAGATCGCGGTGGCCCTTGCCGAGCTGCACCGGCAGAACGTCATCCATCACGATATCAAGCCGAGCAGCGTGATGTTTCGTCCTTCCGGCGAAGCCGTGCTGATCGATTTCGGGCTGTCGCATCACAATCAGTTGCCTGATTTGCTCCAGGAAGAATTCCGCTTGCCCTACGGCACGGCGCCCTACATGGCACCGGAGCGGCTGTTGGAGGTGAGGGACGATCCGCGCAGCGATCTGTTTTCGCTTGGCGTGCTGTTTTACTTTTTCACGACCGGGGTGCGGCCGTTCGGCGAGAGCGAGACCATGCGCGGCATGCGGCGGCGGCTGTGGCGCGATCCGCATCCTCCGCGCCACCTGAGGCCCGACTATCCAGCCTGGCTGCAGGAGATCGTGCTGCGCTGTCTCGAGATCGAACCGGTCTGGCGCCACCCCACCGCATCGCAACTGGCGTTCGAACTCGGCAACCCCGATCAGATCAAGTTGACCGCGCGATCGGAACGCCTGACCCGCGATCCCCTGAGCACCGTGCTGCGCCGCCGGTTCAATCGCGGACTGACGCAGCCGAAGCCGAAATCCGATCTCGCCGCGCAACTCGCATCGGGTCCGATCGTGGCAATTGCGCTCGACCTGGCGGAAGGGGCGGGTGGGCTGAACGAGGCGCTCCGCGTCACCGCCGAGCGAATCTTGGCGACGCTGCCGTCAGCACGGCTCGCATGCCTCAACGTTCTGAAGCTCGGACGCATCACCATCGACAAGACACTGGACGAGCAGGGCAACAACAAGCACATCGACCGGCTTGTCATGCTGCGCCACTGGGCGCAGCCGCTAAGGCTCGATGAAGACAGGCTTTCGGTCCACGTCCTCGAGGCCGTCGATCCCGCAGCCGCTATCCTGGAATTCGCCGAGGTCAATCACGTCGATCATATCGTGATCGGCGCGCGTCAGAATTCTCTGGTGCGCACCTTGCTCGGCAGCGTGTCCGCCAAGGTGGCCGCGGAGGCAGCCTGCACCGTCACCGTGGTGCGGCCGCCGCGGCTGGCGTTGCTTCAGACGCGGGACGATGCCGATGGCCAAAAGGCCGATCAGGTCAAAGCCTAGTCGTGTTCGGGGACGAACGGAACGATCAGGCTGCCTCGCGGGCTGACCGATCGGATTTTCTCAGGAAATTTTCGTGCACCCGAACATCGAAGAATTTGATCATTTCGCGG
>Ga0302320_10028208_pt1 | contig 10789 bp, 6 predicted proteins | sample Bog_T0_3_FD_202130 | JGI IMG/M metagenome (GOLD analysis project Ga0302320, IMG submission 202130) | Peat permafrost microbial communities from Stordalen Mire near Abisko, Sweden - Bog_T0_3 | ecosystem: Environmental > Terrestrial > Soil > Wetlands > Peat | place: Sweden: Abisko, Stordalen Mire... | reverse complement strand
AGCTGAGCCTGGTGGAGCACGGGTTCCGCCTGCCCAGCGCCCTCGACAACCGCCCGCTGTATTTCGAGGAATACGAGGCGCGGGTGCCGCAATGCGTGTATGTCAGCGCCACGCCGGGAGACTGGGAGCTCAAGAAGAGCGCCGGGGCGGTGGCCGAGCAGATCATCCGCCCCACCGGGCTCATCGACCCGGTGGTGGAGCTGAGGCCCTCCCAGGGCCAGGTCGACGACCTCATGGCCGAGGTGCAGGTGCGCGCGGCCAAGGGCGAACGCGTGCTGGTGACGACCCTGACCAAGCGCATGGCCGAGGAGCTCACCGGCTACTTCTCGGACCAGGGCATACGGGTCCGCTACCTGCACTCGGACATCGACGCGCTGGAGCGGGTCAAGATCCTGCGCAGCCTGCGCCTGGGCGAATTCGACTGCCTGGTGGGCATCAACCTGCTGCGCGAAGGCCTGGACCTGCCCGAGGTGAGCCTGGTGGCGATCCTGGACGCGGACAAGGAGGGCTTCCTCAGGTCCGACCGCAGCCTGATACAGACCATGGGGCGCGCCGCCCGCAACGTCGAAGGGCGGGCGATCCTCTACGCGGCCCGCACCACGGACAGCATGAAGCGGGCCCTGGACGAGACCGCCCGGCGCCGGGCCCGGCAGCTTGAGTACAACGCCGAGCACGGCATCACCCCCCAGACCATCAAGTCCGCCATCAAGGACGTGCTCAATTCCGTCTACGAGGCCGACTACTTCACCGTGGCCCTGCCGGCCTCCGACGGCGGCTCGGGCGCGGACTTCATCGACCCGGAGGCGATCCCCAAGCTCACGGCCCGCGTCGAGAAGGAGATGCGCGAGGCCGCCTCGAAGCTTGAGTTCGAGCGCGCGGCCGAGCTCCGCGACCAGCTGGCGCGCCTGCGCAGCCTCAAGCCCGGCGAGCTGCTGGACGCCCGCGAGATGCAGACGCGCGGCAAGGCCGGCGAACGGGTGGCGCGGCGCGGTTCGGGCGGGGGCAAGCCCCGAAGGCGGGAAGGGGACGGCGATGGCGCCGGCCCATCGGGCCAGCCGGCGGGCCGCCGCCCGCCGCCGCGCCCGAAGCGGAATTTCGGGGGCTGAGCGTGCTCGAGAGCCTCCGCCAGTCGCTGGACCGCGTGCCCGAGAACCCCGGCTGCTACCTGTACAAGGACGGCCAGGGCAAGGTCATTTATGTCGGCAAGGCGATCAACCTGCGGCGCCGGGTGTTCCAGTATTTCCAGGAGCGCGCGGACCTCAGCCCCAAGAACCGCATCCTGGTCGGGCAGATCTGCGCTCTCGAGACCGTCCTGGTGGGCTCGGAGCTCGAGGCCCTGGTGCTGGAGGAGACGCTGATCAAGCGTTTCCGCCCGCGCTTCAATGTCATCTGGCGGGACGACAAGCGCTACCCCTACCTGCAGCTGACCCTGGCCGAGCCCTATCCGCGGCTGCTGGTCACCCGCCGTCCCCACCTGTCCAAGGACCGCTATTTCGGCCCCTTCGTCCACGTGGGTGCCATGCGCGAGGTCCTGCGGCTGGTGCACCGCCACCTGGGGATCCGGCAGTGCTCCATCGAGATCGACCGCAAGCTGCCCCGGCCCTGCCTCTACTACGACCTGCACCAGTGCGACGCCCCCTGCGTGTCCTGGGGCGAGACGCGGGAGCAGTACCTCGAGCACGTGCGCCAGGTGGAGCTGCTTCTCGGCGGGCGCGAGGACGGGCTGGTGACCGAGCTGGCCCGGCGCATGGGCGCCGCCGCGGAGGCCGAGCGCTTCGAGGAGGCGGCGCGCTGGCGCGACGGCATCCGGGCGGTCGAGCTGGTGCGCGAAAAGCAGCGCGTGGTGCTCCCCGAGCCCAAGGACGTGGATGTCATCGCCCTGGCGTCGGACGAGGGCGCCTCGGCGGTGAAGGTCTTCTTCGTGCGCGGGGGCAAGCTGGTCGACTGGCAGGACTGCCGCCTGGCTAACGCCGAAGCCGCGGACGCCTCCGAGGTCCTGGCGGCCTTTGTGCGCCAGTTCTACGCCGGGGCCGCGGCCGTGCCCCAGGAGGTCCTGCTCAGCCACCCCATCGAAGACGACGGGGCGCTGCGGGCCTGGCTGGCTTCCAAGCGCGGGGCCAGGGTCGAGCTGACGACCCCCCAGCGCGGCGAGAAGGTGGCGCTGGTGCGCCTGTGCGAGGCCAACGCCCGTGAGATGCTGCGGGACGAGGGCGACGAGCCGCGGCGCTTCGGCCAGCGCCAGGGGCCCCGGTCCCCGAAGCCGGCGGCCCGGGACCTGGAGGGCGCCCTCGACGAGCTCAAGGCCGTGCTCGGCCTGCCGGAGCGGCCGCAGCGCATCGACGGCTTCGACATCTCCCACTTTCAGGGCGGCCAGACCGTCGCCTCGATGGTGGTGGTCGCCGGCGGCCGACCCGCCCGCGGTGAGTACCGGCGCTTCAAGATCAAGACCGTCCAGGGAGTCGACGACTTCGCCAGCATGGAGGAGGTCGTCACCCGCCGCTACAGGCGCGTCCAGGACGAGGGCGGCCCCTGGCCGGACCTGGTGGTCATCGACGGAGGCAAGGGCCAGCTGAGCGCGGCGCTCAAGGCGCTGCGCCTGCTCGGCCTGGAGCGCCTGGCGGTGGTCGGCCTGGCCAAGCGGCATGAGGAGATCTTCATGCCCGGCCGTCTGGAGAGCCTGCGGCTGGGGCCCCGCTCCCCGGGACGCCTGCTGATCCAGCGCCTGCGCGACGAAGCCCACCGCTTCGCCATCACCTTCCACCGCCAGCTGCGCAGCAAGGCCCTCACCCACAGCGCCCTGGACGACATCCCCGGCGTCGGGCCGGCGCTGAAGAAGCGCCTGCTGCGGGCCTTCGGCAGCGCCGAAGCCGTGCGCCAGGCCAGCCTGGATCAGCTCCGGGCCGTGGAAGGCGTGGGCCCGAAGATGGCCCAGCGCCTGAAGCTGGGGCTGGCCGGCGACGCCGGCGCGGCGGACGGTTCCCCGGCCCCGGACGGTTCCCCGGCCCCGGACGGCCCACCGGCCCCGGTCGATCCCGGCTCTGTGCCGCCGGAGGACCAAGAGCCATGATCCTGCGGCTGCCGGTCTTCCTGAGGGGCCTGCCTCTGTTCCGGCGCCTGAGCTGGCAGGTGGCGGCCATCACGCTGATCCTGCTGGTCAGCGCCCTGGCCGCCTTCGGAGCCCTGGCTTACACCCTGGCCGCCCGCGATCTCGAGGCCGAGCTGGGCAAGCGCCTGGTCGACGCCGCCAGCCTGGGGGCCTTGCAGCTGTCCGATGGGCGCCTTCCAGCCGGCATGCCGGGGCCCGAGGAATCCCGCCGCCTGCAGTCCCGTCTGGCCCGCCTGGCTTCGCTGGGCCAGCTGGAACGCCTGCTGCTGCTGGACGCCGACGGCAGGGTGCTGGGGGATTCACTGGGGCAGGCCGACGGCGCATCGCCCTACGTGTACCTGTCCCTGGACCCCGCGGAATGGGCGGCGGCCAGGCAGGGAAGGGCCGAGGCCACCACCCTGTTCCCCGGCGGCGGCGGCCGGTACTTCAAGAGCGCCTTTGCGCCCGTGCCGGGCCCGCGCAGCGGGCTGATCGTGCGCGCCGAGGCCAGCGCCGGCTTTCTCGGCGACCTGCGGACTTTGGGGCGTTCCCTGGCCCTGGTGGGGGTGGCGAGCCTGGCGCTGGCCCTCGGCCTTGCCCTGGCCCTGGTGCAGCCGATCGTGCGCCCCCTGCGGGCCCTGGTGGCCGCCTCGCGGCGCGTGGCGACCGGCGACTTCGGGGTGCGGGTGCCGGGCGGCCGCGTGGACGAGCTGGGCGAGCTCACCTCCACCTTCAATGACATGAGCGGCAGCCTGGGGGTCCTGGTGCGGCAGCGGGAGCGCCTGGCGGCCCTGGGCGAAGTCGCCGCGGGCATGGCCCACGAGCTCAGGAACCCCCTGGCGGCCATCGAAGGCTTCGCGTCGCTGGCCGAATCGCGGCTCAAGGGGGCGGATCCTCAGGCGGCGTCCAACCTCAGGGACGTGCGGCGGGAGGTGGCGCTGGCCAACGGTTTCATCGACGATTTTCTTGAGTACGCCCGCCCGCGCCCGCCCAAGCTGGCGCCCTGTGATCTGGCGGCGCTGGCGGACGAGGCGGCCGCGCTGGTCCTGACCCCGCGCCGGCGCGGGCGCTGGCCCCTGAAGCGCAGCGGCCTGGGCGAACTTCCGGCGGTCAGCGACGCCGGCCAGGTGCGGCAGGTGCTGCTCAACCTGCTGAGCAACGCCCGCGAGGCGAGCCCGCGCGGGGGGGACATCGAGCTGGGCGTGGCGCGCAGCAGGGGCGAGGCCCGCCTGTGGGTGCGGGACCAGGGCCGGGGCATCGCCCCGGAGGCCATGGACGGCCTGTTCAAGCCCTTCGTCACCAGCAAGCCCATGGGCACCGGGCTGGGGCTGTCCATCGCCCAGAAGCTGGCCGAGGGACTGGGCGGCCGCATCGAAGTGCGAAGCGCCCCGGGCCAGGGAAGCACCTTCACCCTGCTGCTGCCGCTGCTTCCCGGGACGGCGCCGCTGGGGATCCGCACGCGCACCACCTGAAAGGAAGGCAAGCGCCATGGCACGCATACTGGTCGTGGACGACAAGGCGTCGATGCGCAAGATGCTCAGCGCGGCGCTGGCCGCGCAGGGGCATGAGGTGCGGGCCGTGGGCGGCGGAGGGGAGGCCCTGGTGGCCCTGAAGCGCCAGGGCGCCGCCCTGGTGCTGACGGACCTCCGTATGCCGGGCCTGGACGGCCTGGGGCTGACCCGCGAGCTCAGGACCCTGGCGCCGGAGACGGCGGTGGTGGTCATGACCGCCTTCGGCACCGTGGAGACGGCCGTGGAGGCCATGCGCCTCGGGGCGGCGAATTTTCTGGCCAAGCCCTTCAGCCTGGACGCGCTCAAGGTCGTGGTCGACAAGGCCCTGGCCATGAACGAGCTGCGCGACGAGAACCGGGGCCTGAGGGCCCAGCTGCAGGACTACCAGTTCGAGGGCGTGCTGGGCACCGGCAGGTCCGTGCACCGCCTGCACCAGCTCATCGCCAAGGCGGCGCCCACGGATTCGGCCGTGCTGATCACGGGCGAGAGCGGCACGGGCAAGGAGCTGGTGGCGCGGGCGATCCACGCCAACAGCCGGCGAAGCGCCAAGCCGTTCCTCAAGGTCCACTGCGCCGCGCTGGCACCCGGGGTCATCGAAAGCGAGCTATTCGGCCACGAGCGCGGCTCCTTCACCGGGGCCCACCAGCGGCGCCTCGGGCGTTTCGAGGTCGCGGCGGGCGGCACATTGTTGCTGGATGAGATCGGCGACCTGCCCCCTGAGATCCAGGTCAAGCTGCTGAGGGTCCTGCAGGAAAAGGAGATCGAACGGGTCGGCGGCACGGTCCCCATCACCGTGGACGTGCGCCTGATCGCCGCCACGAACCGCGATCTGGGGGCCCTGGTGCGGGAGGGCCGCTTCCGCGAGGACCTCTTTTTCAGGCTCAACGTCGTCCCGGTGCTGATTCCGCCCCTGCGGGAGCGCAAGGAGGACATCGAGCCGCTGTCGGCCCACCTGCTTGAGCGGCTCAAGGGCAACGCCCGTCCGGGATGTTCGCCTTCGCTGAGCGCCGCCGCCGTGAAGCGGCTGAAGGGCTACGCCTTTCCGGGCAACATCCGCGAGCTCGAGAACATCCTTCAACGGGCCATGGTCCTCAGCGGCGAGGACGGCGTGATCCTGCCCGAGCACCTGCCCCTGGAGCTGCATGCCGTGCGGCGCCGGTCGGGCGGGGACTTCAACGCCCAGGTCGAAAGCCTTGAGCGGCGCCTGATCCTGGACGCGCTCAAGGCGGGCAAGGGCAGCCAGTCCGAGGCGGCCAAGGCCCTGGGCATGAGCCGGACCCTGCTCATCTACAAGCTCAAGAAGTTCGGCATCCAGCCCGGGTCTTTCCGGCCGAAGCGCAGGGCATGATGACCATGGCGCCGCGTCCGAGGCCGTTCTGAGGGCGCCGTCGGGGTTGCTGGGGCTGCTGCTGGGGGGCTTGCTGGCCGCATCCACTGGAACGGCCGGGACCCAGGCCCCAGCCGGGACGCAAGCTTCCTTCGGGACGCAAGCTTCCCCCGGGACGGCGGCTTCCATCGGACCTTCGGCTCCCGCCGTGCTGCACGAGCCGTCCGCGGCCCCGGCGTCCGGGGCCGCCCTGCCGCCGGCCGTGCTGGCGGTGCTGCCTGCCCTGGCTGAGGCGGAGCGCCAGCTTCAGGATGCCACCCTGGACCTGGAGGCGGCCCGCCGCGAGGCCGAACCGGCGCAGCGCGAGGCGGATGAGGCCCGTGATGTCGGCGGCTGGTGGGGCGGTTGGCTGCTGCGGCGGCGCCTGGCCGGCTTGAAGGTGAAACTCGACGCGGTGGAAGCGGCCCGCAGATCCCAGGCCGCGGCGCGGCAGTCCGAATTCACCTTGCTGACCGGGCTGGAAGAGGAGCTGCGCAGCACCCTCGAAAAGGCGCTGGGCTCCACGGCAACGCCCGGCGCCGGGACCCTGGCCCTTTGGTGGGAGCAGAAGCAGGCCTGGACCCGGCGCGTGGAAGCCCTGGAGGCCGCTGAGCAGAGCGCGGCGGCAACGCCAACGGCGGGCGAGCCCGGGGGACGCAGCCTTCTGGTCGAGGCGCGCCTTGAGCAGCTGGAACGGGATGCGCGCCTGCTGGATGCCCTGCGCGCCCGGGGAGTGCTGGACCGCGACTCAAGGGCCGCCCAGGCCCGGGACCTGGAGCTGGTGCGGCGCTGGTGGCGCGCCCTGGACAGGGCCTCCAGGGTGACAAAAAACTGACAACTGGCGCAGCCGAAGCCCGGGCGGATCCCTAAAACACTGGCATCGAAGGGTTTTCAGGCGGCGCATACTGGCACGGCGTTTGCACTTCCAAGGGAGCTAGTTCCTTTCGGAGGACGCCGTGATGGTCGCCCAGGCACCTTCAGGCATGCTCTATCAGGTCGGGGAGCTCGCCCGTATCCTGAGGATTTCACGCCCCTTGGCGCTGCGCCTGCTGCGCGACGGGAGCATTCCGGTCCTGCGCACTCCGCTGGGGCTGAGAGTGGAGCACGGTGCCCTGGCCCTTTGGATTGACCAGCAATTGCGGGCCGCCCAACGCGAGGCGCGCGGCCTTGCCAAGGACGCCTGAAATAGATTAGACTCGGGCGCGGGTTGGTCCCGCAAACACCACATTTTTCACGACTTTTCGTGCCATGAGCCGAAACGACGACGGCTTCAATCTCGACGACATGATGGAGATCTTCGGGGACTCCATGCCCGCGGCGAAGACGCCGGTGGTCACGGCCCCGGTCTCCGCTCCGGCCCCGGCACCTGCGCCGGCTCCGGCCGCTTCCGCGCGTGCCGACGGCAGCCCCGAAGGCCTTACCGCCGACGAGCAGGCGCTGCTGCAGGCCTACGAACAGCAAAAGCAGGAGCGCCGCCAGCGCGAGGAAGAGGCCAAGCGCAAGCAGGAAGAGGAAGCCAAGCGCATCCTTGAGGAGTACGAGCGCAGCCAGCGGGAGCGCGCCGAGCTCGAGGCCCGCGAGCGCGAGGAGCGCGAAGCCAAGCAGAAGCGGGAGCTCGAGGAGCTCAAGCGCAAGGAGGAGTTCCGCCTCGACGCCCAGCGCCTGGCCGACGAGGAGCGCCGCATCATCGAGGAGTTCGAACGCGACGCCGCCGACCAGAAGCAGCGGCAGGAAGAGGAACGAAAGGCCAAGGAGGCGGCGGCCCAGGCCGAACTGCAGCAGCTGGCTGAGCAGCGCCAGGCCGAGGAGGCCAAGCGCGCCCAGGAAGAGGCCGCGCGGGAAGCGGCCATCCAGACCCAGGCCGAGGCGGTCAGCAAGAAGGACGGCCGCCTGCTGGAGCTTTTGGCCAAGGCCCAGCATGAGCTGCAGGGGGCGGGAATGGCGCCGCTGCCGGGCGGGGAAGCCCCTGCCGAAGCGCCCGCGGCCGCCCAGCCCCATGACATACTTCTGGACATCGAGCTGAAGGAAAACGAGAACTTCTGCGCCATGCTCGACGAGACCCGCAAGGTGATGTTCACCTACCTCGCGCCCCTCATCGGCATCAAGGCCGCCAACAACATGCTCAACAAAAGCGTCGAGAAGGCCCGCTCAAAGGCGCCCATCGTGCTCAAGGACGCCAACTGGCGCATGGACGGGACCCTGCGCGAGGACGGCTCCGTGGACCCCGAGCGCCTCCTCAAGAACGTGGCCAGCCTGCCCGCGGCCACGCGGGTGCCGGACTACCTCGCCGGCATGCATGAGCTGGTGTCGCTGCGCATCAAGGCCGTCGAGGCGGGCCTGGGCGCGACCACGTCCGACGAGATGAAGGCCAAGGTGCTGGCGCTGCGCGAGAGCCTGCAGCAGAAGACCGTGGACCCGGCCTGGGTGGACCTCTTTTTCCGGCAAGTGGTGGGCTGAGCCCGAAGCCCCGGGCAAGCCAAGTGTCAATATTTTTACTAAATTGGCTTTTTGACGGCTGGTAGTTTCACGGTTTGACCCAAATCATCTATTCCGAATCGTGTTCTTTTCTGCGCATCTCAAAAGCCCTTGCCCGGAAAGCGATATCGAGGATGTATCCAAAATCCCCGAAACAGCCATGGCTGTACATTTGGGCACGTGTTTTGCATGTCTGTAGCCAGAATTCAATTCTCACAGGTGGACCATGCCCCGTTTCCTTGCGTGTCTGTTCGTCCTTTGCGTCGGCGCCGCTTCATTGGGCGCGGCACCGCCGGCGAGGCTCAGCTACCAAGGAAGGGTGAAGCTTTCGGGCGGCGCCATGGTCCCTGATTCCACCGGCAACACCCTGTTCTTCCGCATTTGTTCAGACGCCGCCTGCTCGAGCCCGCTATGGAACGAGAATTGGTCCGGCAATGTCACGACCACGGCGGGGCTGTTCACGGTCCAGCTCGGGACCTACAGCTCCCTCACGGTCGTGCCCTTCAGCCAGCCCCTGTGGCTTGAAATCACGGTCAACAACGACCCCAACGGCCCCATGCTGCCGCGCCTGCCCCTGGCGGCGGCGCCCTATGCCTTCTACGCCGCACAGGCCGGCGGCGTGGCGGTGCCCTTGACCATGACCGGCACGGCGGCCAACGGCCAAGAGCTGCTGAGCGTCTACCAGAACCAGGTGTCGGGAGGTGGAGCGGCCATCTACGCCCAGACCGGCGCTTCGGCGACCGCCGCGGTGATCGGCTACAGCACGTACACGACGACGCCAAACCCCAACGGCACGGCTTCGTCCGGCGTGGCGGGCAAAGGCGCCATCGGGGTTTCGGGCCAAAACATGATTCCAGCCGGGTTCGGCGTGGCGGGCACCGTGGACGCCACGGGCAACACCAGCAGCGCCGGCGTCTTCGCGGCGAACAACGGGGCGGGCGTCGGCCTCAGCGCCCAAGGCCCGGTCGGCGTCTACGCCAACGGCGTCACCGGAACCGTGACCCAGACCAACAGCACCACGGGCACGGCCCTGGTGGTGACCAACAACAACATCGCGGGGGCGCGGGCGATTCTCAGCAACGGTGACGCCATCTTCGGCGGCCCCACCAGCAGCATCACCTTCACGGCCGGGGTCACCTTCAGCGGGCCGGTGTACGGCATCGACAACGCCATCACCGTGCCGCTGAGCCTTGCCCAAAGCTCGGGATCGGCGACCATGAACGTGACCAACAGCTTCACCACGCCGGGAGGCGTCGCCATCGCCGCGTCGGTGTCCGGAAACAACCCGGCGATCACCGGCAATGGACAGTCGGGAGCTGGAATTTCAGGCTCCTCGACGTCCAGCTACGGCGTGTATGGCGCCGTTTCCAACACCAGCAGCGGGGTCTTCGGCACGAATCTGGGTTTCGGGGACGCCATTTCGGGGATCGCCGACGGGTCGGGTTCCGGTGTCTACGGGTATTCTGCGGCCGGGCCGGGCATGTTCGCCAACGTGTCCAACAGCGCGGAGGGCCTCTACGCCGAGAACACGGGCACCGGAAATGGGGTCTATGCCAGCGCGGCTTCCGGGGTGGGTGCCCTTGGCTCGTCCACGACCGGCGTCGGCGTGGAAGGCTCCGTTTCAAACTCGGCGGCGGCTCTGTACGGCTACAATTCGGGCGGCGGACCGGGCGTCCAGGCCTATTCGAGCTACGGGACCGCCGCCTACTTCTCGGCGGGGGCGGGAGCATCGGCCCTGGTGAGCTACGGAAACGCCGTCTTCGGCTCCGCGGGCAACAGCATCACGTTCACCGCAGGGGTGACCTTCAGCGGGCCGGTCTATGGGATCGACAACGCCATCACGGCGCCGCTCAGCCTTTCTCAAAACGCCGCAAGCGCCACATTTTCGAGCGTGAACAATGGGGCCGGCGCGGGCGTGATGGCGACCGTTTCCAACTCGGCAGAATCGATATTGGCGGCCAATAACGGAAGCGGTTCTGGGATCGAAGGAACGTCGGCGAGCGGCACCGCGATCGACGGGGTTTCAACCTCCGGCATCGGGATTGAGGGGACTTCTAGCTCGAGCATCGGCGTTGAGGGCGCGGTAAACAACAATTCCTCCGGGGTTGTGGGGCAAAATAGCGGAATCGGGGCGGGAGTATACGGCCTCTCCACGTCGGGCTATGGCGTCGAAGCCACCTCGGGCAGCAGCTACGGGGTATACGCGACAAACAACTCCGGTTCGAGCGCCACTGTTTATGGCGCCAATACCGGGACCGGCTATGGGGTGGAAGGCACATCGCCAGGGGTGGGGATCTATGGCCAGTCCGGCGGCACCGCGGGGGGCGAAGGTTACAATTCCGGGACCGGCTA
>Ga0302320_10028207_pt1 | contig 10789 bp, 5 predicted proteins | sample Bog_T0_3_FD_202130 | JGI IMG/M metagenome (GOLD analysis project Ga0302320, IMG submission 202130) | Peat permafrost microbial communities from Stordalen Mire near Abisko, Sweden - Bog_T0_3 | ecosystem: Environmental > Terrestrial > Soil > Wetlands > Peat | place: Sweden: Abisko, Stordalen Mire... | reverse complement strand
CTCCAGCCCGCGGCCCCATTCCGTCACGCCTTTCAGAAAGCTGTTCCGGCAGGCGTGCATGAAACGCTTCTCGATGGCGTAGCGCACCATATTGCTCTCCGTGGCGCACGCGCCGCCGAGCGTGTCGTGGCGCCCGCAGGTATCGGCCACGATGGTCATGAGCGCCGTGCCGCCCGTCGACATCAGCCTGGTGCCGGTGGTGAGATAAATATTGCGCTGCTCGCGAATGGTGTCCTGCGCACTGTAGCGGTCGGAGTAATTGTGCGCATTGTAGAACAGCGTGTCGACCGCCTGATTCCCCTTCAGGTCGACGATGCGAAAATACTGGCCTTTGCGGACCTCATGTAGCCACGGTTCGCCGGCGGGAATTTCGAAACTATAGACCGCGGCGGCGGGATCGAGGCGGCTCTCCACGATACGGATTCCGCTCATAAAAAGTACCTCTCGGTCAGGGTGAATCCGCGACCGTTCTCCGGGCGCGAAAGCCGGCACGAATCGTCCGGACCGGGCGGGGTGCCTCGGCGGATGGCTAACCGCACCGGTTTGGGAACATATTTCGGATTCGGATCGAGCGGATGCGGGCAGGTATTGAGCACGGTCAGGACGTTCATCTCGGCGCGCAATTCCACCCACGTTCCCGCCGTCGAGTTGCCCGCGCGAAACTCCATGCCGCCGTCCGGTCCCACGCTCACGCGGCTGAAGAGGTTTACGTTGGGAACCAGGTCGCGCGGACCGAGCCCCCACTTTCCCAGTTCCACCAGAAAGCTGTCGCGGCCGTTGCGATGGCACTGGTTGCGAGCCTCCTGGTAACGGCTCTCGCCATATTTCGAAGTCACCAGCGCGGCATTCGAGCACCCCCCGATGGGATCGTGCCAGCCCACCGAGTCGGCCACCACCGAGCACAAGATGCGGCCCATGTCGGAGTACAGCACGAAGCCCTCCGTCAGCCGTGCGATGTGCTGCGCCTTGAGAGTGTCGGCCATGTTGTACCGCTCCACGGGACACTCGAAGTTATAAAAGAGCGCACCTACGTTGGCGCCGCCCTCGATATCGGTGATGCGCAGCACCGTGCCGCGCTTGAGCACATGCGACCAGCTTGCGCCGGGCTCGACAGTCTCTTCCCAAAGGACGGATGCAGGGTCCATCGATACACCTCACCTTTTCAGATTTTTGACAACGCGGGGAGTGTTACGAAATTCGAGGTGGGCCGCAGCAAACGTCCATGGCTGTCAGGCGCAGGAACACGCGAATGGAAATGTGCGCGCGCACTGTGCTGGGGAGCAACATCAGGCTACAAGTATGGCAGAAACCTCGCGCGCGCCCTTAGTAATAATTTTGATGACGCCGATTAACGGCATTCGTCAACGCGCCACGACAAAACGAAAATGGCAGACTCGGCGCGAGCCTGCCATCTTACGTTCCAATATCGGATGCTAGTTGTGCACCGCCAACGACAGGGTCGGCGAAGTTACCCCGTTCACGCTAACCGAAATCGGGTAGGTCCCGTTCGGCAGGGTGGTGGGAATGGTAACCGCCATCTGATACAGACCCGCGTCACCAGGCGTCAGTATGGCGTTGTTGTTGAGGACGGTGATGGGCGCGTTATTTAACAGCACCGTCACATTCTGGGTAGTGGTGTACGAGCCCGTCGATGGGATCGCCACACCGAACGGATTGGCCGGCGTCGTGGCGCCGAAGCCCGCGCCCCAAAGCACGATCGTCTCGCCTGGCGCAGCCGGGATGGAGGCCGTGGTGCCGAACGTCCCGTTCGCCGCAGCCGGGGAGTAGTCCGCGTGAGTCGCCACCGGCTGTTGGGAGGTGTCTCCCGGAGTCTGGCCGGCCGCATTGGCCCACTCGAAGAAGGCCGGATCCTGCCCCTGCGACGTGGACATGACAACGTTGCTGCTGCCGGTTCCGTTGGTGACCATAACCGCCAGGGAACCGAACCCTATATTCGGCGTGAGCACGTTGATTTGCGTAGCGCTGATGTAGTAAATGTAGGCCGGCAGCCCGCCGATCATCACGCTCACGTTGTCGAGCGTGGTGGGTAATGCGCCGGTGGCGCTGTTCTTGATCGAGATGGTCCAGTTGTCGGTGAACCCGGCCGTGGTGAAACCGGTCCCGTAAATCGAAACCCACATATTGGGCCCAATGAACAGCTGCCCGCCGGCCGCGGTGGACACACTGGTGATCGTCGGCGATCCGGACGGTTGATTGACGGTCAGTGTGTAGGTCTTGGTGGCCGTATTCGAACTGGTGTCGGTAACAGTTGCGGTAACGCTGTAGGGACTTCCGGAGGCCGACGTCGGCGTTCCGGAGATCGCGCCGGTGGTAGCGCCGATAGAAAGTCCAGCCGGCAGGCCCGTGGCGGACCAGGTGTAAACGCCGCTTCCGCCCGCCGCCGTAATGGTGGTCGACGTATAGGCCGAACCGAGGGTGGCCACCGGCAAGGAAGCCGGTCCCGTAATTGTGACCCCGGTCCCGACCGTAAGGCTGTAATTCATCGAAGCGGTTTTGCCAGTGCTGTCCGTAACAGTCACGGTAACGCTGTAGGGACTCCCGGTGGCCGACGTCGGCGTTCCGGAGATGATGCCGGTAGCTATGCCAATGGTCAGGCCGGCCGGCAGCCCCGTGGCCACCCAGGTGTACGGCGCCAATCCTCCGCCAGCGATCACGGTGGTGGGGGTGTAGGGCGCGTTCAAGATTGCCGCCGGCAATGTCGTTGGTATCGCCACCGTCAGGACGTTGCTAATGGCGACCGAGTAGGTTTCACTAGTCGCCTTCTGGGTCGCATCGGTCACAGTGACGACCACGCTGAACGGGCTTCCCACGGCTGACGTTGGGGTGCCGGAAATGTTTCCGTTGCCATCGGTCGTAAGCCCGGGCGGCAATCCGGTGATGGTCCAGCTGTAATTTCCCACGCCGCCTTGCGCAACGATGGATGTGAACGGATAGGGCACGTTCACCACGCCTTTAGGCAACAGGCCCGTCATAATCTGCAGCGGGAGTGCCCCAATGACGATGGAATAGGTCACCGACGCAGTAGTCCCATTGGCGTCGGTAACCGTTACCTTCACGCTATACGGACTGCCGGCGAGCGCGGTTGGAGTTCCGTTGATGACACCGTTGCCATTTAAAGTCGAGATGTTCAGCCCCGGCGGCAGGTTCGTTGCCGACCAGTTATAGGGCTTGGTCCCGCCGGCCGCACTAATCGTATAGGTGACGTAGGCGACCTTCACGGTTCCCGCCGGCGGCGCCGTCGGATTGGGAATCGTTAAGGGAGGAGCGACCACTAATGTGTAATTGAAGGTGGCGGTCGCGCCCGTGCTGTCGGTGAGCGTCGCGACCAGGTTGTTGGTCGGAGTGGCGTTAGCCGAGGGCGTCCCGCTAAGCTTGCCGCCGCTGAACGTTAACCCGGTGCCGGTCAACCCGGAAAGCGTAAGGTTGTACCCAGCTCCGCTGCCGCCGGTAGGCGTAAATGTCTGTGAGTAAGCCACCCCCGGAACAGCCACCGGCAGGGTGCCGGGGCTAGGCGTGAGCGTCAGGGCGGGGTCTACCGTAAGAGTCGCGGTCACCTTAGAGGTAGCTAAGTTGCCGTCAGTCACTGTGACTTGGACACTATCGGGCGTATTCTGCGGAGTGGCGGTGCCGGCCGCCGGGGTACCGGTTATGGCGCCGGTGCTTTTGTTGATGCTCAGGCCGTTGGGCAAACCCGTCGCCGTATATTGCAGCGTCGGTGCGCCACCAGTCTCGACGAGATTAATTGGTGACCCAGCCGGAGGATAGGACGAGCCCACGGTAGCCGTGGGCAGGGTGGCTGGGAGCGTGAGCGACGGCGCCGCATACACCTGGATGGTATATTGCTGCGTGGCTGTCGATTGGTTGGCGTCCACCACCTGGACGGTGAACGTGCTCGTGGCTACAGTCGTCGGCGTGCCTGTAATGGTGCCAGTGATGTTGTTGGCGCCGGTCATGCCGAGCGACAACCCGGTGGGCAGAGAGCCCGCGCTGATCGACCAGGTGAAGCTTCCGCTGCCGCCCGCAGTCGTAATGCTGACACCGGCTCCATTCGCGCCGTACTTTATCCCGACAGTGCCATTCGTCAGTGCTCCGGCAGCCGGGCCGGTAATCGTTACGCCTGCCGCGAAGGAGACGTTACTGTAAGTCTTACTGGCCGTGACGAAGGTGTAGGTCGCGTCCGTGGCGGTCACGGTAATGTTGAAGTTGCCGCTCTGCGTCGGCGTGCCGCTGATGGTTCCCGACGAGGCGCCGATTGTCAATCCTGTTGGCTCTCCCGAGATCGTCCAGGTAAAGGTTCCGCTGCCGCCCGTGGCTGTCGCGGTAATGCTGGCGGGATACTTAACTCCCTGCTCGCCGCCCGGAATCGTTGCGGGAGCGCTAACCGTCAGCGCCGGATCGACGGCGATGGTGTAGGTCTGGGTCTTAATGCTGCCCGCGCTATCCTTCACCTGCAACGTGACGCTCACCGCAGTGGTCGCCGCGGTCGGTGTTCCGCTGATGACGCCTTGGCCGCTGCCGTTGGTCGAAATGCCAAGCCCGGCGGGCAGAGGACTGGCGGAACCCGCCGCCACCGTCCAGGTGTAAGGCAGCGTGCCGCCCGATGCGCTGACGGTCGAGACTTGTCCCGTTCCCGGATATCCTACCGAAACGGTGCCAGTGGGGAGCGAGGCTTGGGTCGAAGTGATGGTGAGAGGACCGTTAACCGTCAGGGTAATGGACCCGTTTAGAACGGCTCCATTGGCGTCCGTCACAGTCAGCGGGATGCCCACCGCATTAGCGGGCGTATTCGGCGTGCCTGTCACTGAGGTGCTGGCGGCATTCGTCGGGGTGCTGATGCTTAGACCGTAGGTCGCCAGAGTCGGCGCCGACCAGGTGTAGGGGCCAAGTCCGCCCGTGACGGTAACTGAGTTCGCGCCAAGAGCAGTCCCTTCCGTCCCTGTGATCGTGCCGGTGATATTCGAAAGCGGGGGACTGATGACGAGGCTATAGGTATCGGTTACAGAGACTGCCGGAGTCTCGCTGTCCAAGACAGTCACCTTAACGGTATTAAACGTTCCGTTCGCTGTGGGTGTACCGCTGATCACGCCGGTATTAGCGTTGATGGACAGACCGGCGGGAAGGCCGGTCACCGACCAGGTGTCCGGCGCGGTGCCGCCCGTGGCAGTGATGGTCTGCGTATAAGCCGCGCCTTGTGTGCCTGCCGTCAACGCCGTGTTGTTGGCGGGGGACGAGATCGTTAGGACACTGGGCACGGTTATCGTTTGAGAGCCGTTAGTGATGGATACGCTGACGGCTGTGCTGTTCAAGAACGCGGAGACACCGGTTATTATCGCCGTGTAGGTCTGGCCCCCGACCGCCGCGGCAGGCACAGTCATAGTGACGCTCCCCAGTGTCGAATTCCCGCTGAGCACAGGGCTCAACCCAGTCCAGACGGGGGCAATCTGGGTAGGCGAGGTTCCGTTGAGGCTGGCGCAAGCATTCTCCTGGGCGCATGACGCCGTCGAGTCGGTGAATTTCAGGTTTTTCGTTGGCGCCGGCGCCTGGCCATTGGCAGTAAAGCTCAACCCAAAATCAATGGTGTTCACCGTGACACCGTTGGCCAAGGCCAAATTTACGTTGCACGACAACGCAGCGCCTGGAGCGACGGTGCCAGTGGGGCAACTGAGACTGATCTGTGCCCACAACGGAGCTGTTCCCAACAGGCCGGCCAGCAGCCCTAATTTGCACAAACTCTTCAAGGACATTTTTCCTCCGAGACTCCACTCTGCCCGATATAGCGGCTACTGCTGCACTACCGGCACACCCGAAACATCCACGCCCAGCTTGGTACTGTCGTTCAGGCCAGCAGCCGACACACCAAAAACCTTGAGGTTCGCTGCATAGCCCGCCGGGCCAGTCACGTACCCCAGAAGAAGATTTTCCCCCGCACGGATGCTCAGACCATCGAGCCATCCTAGTGCAAGAACCCCCACTTGGCTATCCTGAACCAGGGACGGCGCCACGCCCGCACTGACAAAGTGCAGTTGGGACTGCTGATCGCCCACTCCCAGCGCGACCGCAACGCGGGGCACGTCGCGCGTTACCAGTAAAGAGACGGGCACGCGCTGCCCTCCGTTCGCCGCCGGCTCGGCCGGCCCGAACTGCAGCATGCCGTAATTCTCGACCCGTGGCCGCGCATCGCTCAGATCGGTTCTGAGATTGCTTTTCATTTGAGTTGCGCACACGCCCCCCAGGGAGGTGCGCTCCGGAGTGGTTTTGTCCAGGTCGACCGAACGGAACAGTGTCTGGACGACGTCCAGGACGTTAATTAAACCGTCGCCACCACGCGTCGTGGCCGTATCCGCCGGGGCGGAGTCCATGGCATCGAAGCGGTCGGAACAAGCGGTCGGCGGAGCCTGAAGATTTACTGAGGTAAACAGTACCTGGACCACGTCCAGAACGTTCACCGCCCCGGTCCCAAAATGCCCCACCGTGTCGGCGGTAAAGGGGTACACGTCGCCCACCAGATAGATCTTCGACATATCAAGCACACCGGTCGCAGCAGGATCGTTCGAGCCCGCGCCGACCGTCAGGGAAATCGCAGCCGCGGCTTGATTGTTCCCGCCTTGGCTGGTAGCCGCCATATAGTTGACGGATGTGGGCAGCGTCAATTTAAAGTTCGTCGGATTCGCCGTCGCCTGAACAAACAGGGTCGCCGCCACGCCATCCGCAATGAGATTCGAGGTGGGCGTCGTCTGGCTTCCCGTGCAGCAGCCAAGAATGATGGCGCGCTGTCCTGGCCCGTTATTCTGCGCCACCTTGGTAGAAGGATTGTTAGACGCTGGCGTCGTGCACGATCCGATAGCTACGCCCAGACAAACCGTATTGAGGTCCATCGAAGCCGCGCTGGCTTGCGCGCCCAACCCTATGGTGACGTTCAGCGAAGTGGGGGCGTAATTCAAATCGAACTGCAATCCCGCCATCTGCGTTCCAGCCGTCGACAGGACGAGGTTGACCGCGTAGCAGGGACCGTTGGTGGGACAGGCGCCGGCTGGCGCGGCAGCCGGCGTGATCAGCGAAATCTCGCCGAAGGACAAGGTCTGGGCCGCGAGGCTCGCTGCCAGTCCCAATAACACACTCAAGCGTGTAAAGTGAATCACTGCGGATCCTCCGTTCTACTCGAACCTGCACAACGTTCCGATCCCACCGGCATCGACTTGCCTGTAGGGGCCCGGACTAAACCGCATCCGAACTGGGAAGGCTCGCCAGCTTCCTTCCCCGCGAGACCGGGGAGAGCCGCCAAACATCGCCATCCAATATAGCATTCTTAGCAAACCAAGGTGACCTGCCTATTTCCGCCTTGGCTCTCGCCTTGCCTGAAGCGGATCGTTTCATACTTTTCAGGGGCGCCGATAGCATTCCCCTCACTTCTCCACCCTTACACCGCCATCTTTGGCCGTCATCGATACGCGTTCGGCGTCCGCCGTAGTCCCGTCCGCCGCCGTGACGTGAATGGGAAAGGTCTTGGCGCCCTCGGCGCCTTTGCAAGAGACGTGCACCACCGCGATCACACCGTCGGGGATCGTATTCCGATTGAATCCGATGATCAATACTCGCACTTTCCCCGGCCGAATTTGCGCCGATCGCACGTTTTTCGAAGCCTGTTGCGAGGCCGGACCGCCTTCGACCGTGATATCCAGAGCTGCCGGTTCAAATTCCAGATCGAACTGAAGACCCGTGGCCGCATCCTTACCGGCGGTGAACGTCACCTTCAGGGAAGCGGTCTTATCGGCCGACAAGGTCCCCTGCTCAAGGCTGAGCTCGGCGGCATTCGCCGCTAGCGTCAGCACCGCCAGTGACAGGACGATCGCACTTTTCCGGATCATAGTCTCCATAATATAGCCCCGGAAAAGTCGCTGGTGCTGCTTTTTCCGGAACCTAACGTTTCAGGGGACATGTAATATTAATTACATCTTCCATATTGAAGCGAAATCGGGAACAGAAATACCTCCTTTCGATAGGTACAGGGTAATCACCTGAAATAGGTGTGGGTACGGTCGTCTGGTGATTGGCTCCGGCCGCGTTGTACCTTAGGAAAGCGCGGATTTTTATGGCGAATCTGGACTTAAGAAAAGTTGCGGCCGCGGAAGCAGCGGCGAAGTTGGTGGAAGACGGCATGGTGGTCGGACTGGGTAGCGGGTCCACGGCATCGCTGGCCGTGGCGGCCATCGGCAAGCGCACCGCGCTCGGATTGCGCATTGTCGGCGTCCCCACCTCCGAGAAGACCGCCGAGCAGGCGCGCGCCCTCGGAATCCCGCTCTCCACCCTGGCCGAAAGCGAAACCATCGACCTGACCATCGACGGCGCCGACGAGATCGAGCGCGACTCCCTCGACCTGGTGAAAGGTCTGGGCGGCGCTCTGCTCCGCGAAAAACTGGTCGCCACCGTCAGCAAGCGCCTGGTCATTGTCGCCGACGACGACAAACTGGTGGACCGCATCGGCCAAAATGCCCGTCCCATTCCAGTAGAGGTGGCGCCTTTCGGCTGGCAATCGACCGCGCGGCGATTGAGCGCGCTGGGAGCGCAGTGGACCCAACGCATGACCCCCGCCGGCCAGCCTTTCATCACCGATGGAGGCCACATCATTCTGGATTGCCGCTTCCAATCGCTCGATTCCGCGCGCTCCTTGCAGGCGCGGCTGGACTCCATGGTGGGAGTGATGGAGCACGGCCTGTTTCTCGGTATGACCGGCGAGGCGATCGTCGGCCGCGCCAACGGCGAACTGCTGCGCCTGCGTCCGTAAACGCACGGTCGGTGGGTCACCTAACTTAGGTCGATATTGACGCCTATCTCCCGCATCCGCACGATATCGATAGTGCTCATCCGCTTCCTCACCGCAGTCCTCTGTGCGGCTCTCGCCTCCGCCCAAAACCCCGCCACTTCGGTGAGCGTCGACGCCAATGCCAACCGCCATGCAATCAATCCCAATATCTACGGCATCGCGTACGGCGCCGCCTCCGACATGCAAAAGCTGAACGCGCCCCTCAACCGCTGGGGTGGAAACTCGACGTCCCGCTACAACTGGCAGATCGACGCGCACTCCGCGGCCGCCGACTGGTATTTCGAAACCTACTCCGATGGCAGCGGCACGGCCAGCGGATCGGCCGACCAGTACGTGGCCACCACCCGCGCGGCCAACAACGGGGCGGAACCGCTGTTCACCATCCCCATGATCGATTACCTCGCCAATCTGGGTGCGAACCGCACCACGCTGGAGGGATTCTCGGTGAAAAAGTACGGCGCGCAGACGGCTACCGATCCGTACAACTCCGATGCCGGAAACGGCGTGAGTTCCGCCACCGGCAAGAACATCACCGGCAACAATCCCCTCGACACCGGCGTTGCCAACAGCACTGCGATCCAGCAATCCTGGATCGAGCACTTCATCGACACCTTCGGCCTGTCGACAACCACCACGGGCATCAAGTATTACATCCTCGATAACGAGCCGTCGCTCTGGTACTCCACGCATCGCGACGTCCACCCCAATCCGGCCAACTATCAGGAGATGTACAACAAGATCGTCGCCTACGCCAGCGTCATCCGCGCGGCCGACCCGAATGCCAAGATCGTCGGCCCCGAAGAGTGGAGCTGGTGGGCCATGTACTTCAGCGGCTTCGACCAGGCCAACGGCTCGAGCGCGGCGAATTCGGATTACAACACCCACAACCATACCTACTACTACCCGTGGCTGCTCCAGCAACTCTACGCCTACCAGCAGAACACCGGCGCCAAGCTTCTCGATATCCTGACCGTCCACTGCTACAACGCCATTCCCGGAGGCAGTGACGATTCCCTCAGCGGCCAGCAGACGCGCAATCAGGAGACCCGCATTCTCTGGGATCCCAACTTCAACGATCCCTCGTGGTATGGCGATATCGGAATCAACGGCCGCGTGCTGAACTGGATTCCCACCCTGAAGGCGATGGTCGCGCAGTATTATCCCGGCCTGGAGATCGGCTGCACCGAATATAACTGGGGCGACGAGCCCAACCTGAATGGCGCCACCACGCAGGCGGACGTGCTCGGCATCTATGGACGAGAAGGCCTCGACCTGGCGACCCGCTGGACGGTCGCCGACAATACGGGCGCCAATCCCACCACTTACTACCCCACTTATCTCGCCAGCCAGATCTATCGCAATTACGACGGCAATAACTCGGAGTTCGGCGATGTCAGCGTGTCCGCCACCGTCGACAATCCCGATAACCTCTCGGCATTCGCCTCCACCCGCACCGCCGATGGCGCCCTCACCGTGATGGTGATCGACAAGCAGCAGGGCAGCACTCCCGTGACGGTGAGCCTGGCGAACTTCGCCACCACCGGGACCGCGCAGGTCTGGCAGATTGGCTCCGCCTCGCAGACTGCCATCGCGCAACTGGCCGACGTGGCTATCGCGAACAACAACGTCGCCACCACCGTTCCCTCGCAAAGCATTACCCTGTTTGTAATTCCGGCGGGCAGCATATCCAGCCCGCCGTCCATTCCTACCGGCCTCGCGGCGACGGTCGGCAGCGGCGCCGTGACCCTCACCTGGAACGCCGGCGGCGGCGCGGCCAGTTATATCGTTGGGCGCTCCAACGTCACTGGGGGTCCGTACACCACGGTTGGTACGCCCACGGCGGACGGTTTTGCCGACTCCGGATTGACCGACGGCGCGACCTACTATTACGTTGTTTCGGCCAAGAACGCGGCCGGCGCCAGCGGTAACTCCACGGAAATCGCCGCC
>Ga0302320_10028205_pt1 | contig 10789 bp, 4 predicted proteins | sample Bog_T0_3_FD_202130 | JGI IMG/M metagenome (GOLD analysis project Ga0302320, IMG submission 202130) | Peat permafrost microbial communities from Stordalen Mire near Abisko, Sweden - Bog_T0_3 | ecosystem: Environmental > Terrestrial > Soil > Wetlands > Peat | place: Sweden: Abisko, Stordalen Mire... | reverse complement strand
CAGACCAGTAGCAATCCCGGCAGCGTCCGTGGCAACCTGGGCTGCGCTCTTGTTTGCCTGGATGGCGTTGAATGCGGCTGTTGTGAACGATCCGGAATAGAAGGGATCGGTGAAGATTGCGCCCTCGAGAATCGCGGGGGCATTCCTGTACTCGGTGGGAGTGGAGCCGATCAGAGCCGTCAAAAGGGCGGTGCGATTGGGCTCCCCGGTACCGCTCGTGGTCGCGTCCATAATGCCCTGGGTGATCTTGGCTACAGCCCTGGGATATTTCTTATAGAGAGCGTCACCAAGCGATGTCGAGAGAGCCGAACCCGAAACCAAGGCGACCTGATAGGTAACAAACTCGTCAACATTGGCGTTTGTCGCAACGCTCTTGAGGATGCCCACGGCAAACGAGGTGCCGGTTACCGCAGGCACCGTGCCCGACACACCAGGCGCCGTTCCCGTCACAATGCCCTCAACGAAGTCTCCAGCGAGCATCGGAGCAGAGAGCTGGGAGTTGCCCCTGCTGCCTGTAATACCAGCCAACCCGCCCGACAAAATGGTTATGAGCGCATTGGCCGGCCGCAATTGGTTTTGAAGGGCAGTGTCGTTGGCGAGCGCGGTGCCGATGCCCGCAGCTCCTTGAAGCACGGTCTGCGCATTGAGAGTGGCAGTGGTAAGTACGAGGTTGCCGACCGCAAAATCGGAGATCGCGGCGAGCGCGCCCTTCACATACGCGGTTTCAACGCCGATAGAAGTGGTGTTCGCTTTAACCAGCGCATCGACGGTCGTCCCGGACTGGAGCGCAAAACTGGCCACGCTCGTGGAAGAAGTGATAAGGCCCGAAATATCCGTATATGCGGCTGTGTAGGCCGCCGCGGCACTGATCGCCCAGACCGAAGGGGTTGCGAGGGCAGCGACGGCGATGGCGGCAAACACGGAAAGGATTCTGCCGTTTTTTGGTTGGGTTCTCATAGAGTAGGGTTTTACTGAAGGTGGGAGTTTTGCTGGCTACGAGGGGTCTGTTTTTCTCTGTAAACGTCACGTGCGCTTGGCACACGCAACGGGGTGACTATCCAACTGTCCCCAATATCCTTCAAGCTATTTTCTTGCCAACAAGCAGAAAATTTCTTAATCGGCCACTTTATTTTTTTATTGGAACGCACTGATAGCTTTTTACTCAGTTTCCAGACTGGAATACGCCGCTATCTCCCCGCGCCTCGGAACGATGCCAGTTCCGATTAATTAGCTGTTGAACACAAGTGACTTGCGCGAAACCACTCAGATTGCGGACAAGCCGGTAAAAGCTGGTGATAAAGTTCCACCATTTTCTGATATTGCACCATTTTCCAGAGGCTTCGGGCGAGGTGGATGAGAGGGTCCGAATCTTGCAAAAAAACCTTCGATATTTCGCGAAAAGTGAAAAACCAGGCTGTCTTTGCGAAAATGTCGTCCGTCTATTCCAAAAAGCGGAAAAACTCGAGGGATTAAAAGCTTTGGAGACTGCGCCAAAAGCTGCACTGCGCGAGGGGTTTACTTCAAAAGGATGTCGAGCTTTTGACCGGGGTCGACGAAAACCGGGGGGGCGTTCAGGCGCTGGCGATGCAGGGCATCGGCTTCGGTCTTGCTGCCCTCGGCGGTAAGGTGTGCCTCGTAATAGTCGTAAAGGACAGCGAGGTTCGGGTCGGCGGCGAGCGCTTTTTGATAGACGGCTTCGGCATCGGCAAAGCGATGGAGCGCATCCAGGGTCTGGGCGTACCGCACCAGCATGGTCTCGTACTCGGGAAATACCTTCAACCCGGGTTCAAACGCCGCCGCGGCGGCGTCGTAGAAACTGTGGCTCATGAACTGATTCTTAAAACGCACCCCGAGGGCCCGGTTCGCCTCGCCAAGGTAATAGTAGAGGTCCGGATTGTTTGGATTGGGGCCGGCCTTTCTCAAGAGCAGGTTCAGGAGATCGGGTTGCTGGGCCGGGGCTTTCACCGGACCGATCCCCAATGTGGCATAGTGGATGGCATCGACGAAATGATCGTCTCTCAGGGCGCACCGTGCGGTCTCGGCGCAATATTCGGACGGGAGCAACGGCATCCCCCGCCAGAGCATGAAGAGGCCCAAAACCGGGGGAAGAAGTTTCGCCAGCGGAGTGAGGCGCCGGTCGACGAAACCGAGGCTGCGTTCGAGGCCCGGATTGGCGAAAACGCCGAAGAGAAAGGCGAAGACGAGGGCAATGCCCGGGATGTGCAAGTCGAAATCGAAGACGGAGTGGATGGCGAGGCCGACGACGGCGCAGATGGCGCCCAATTGAATGGCAAAGCCGTCGCTGCGGTAGAAGCCGGAGGGGAGGAGCCGCTGGCGGAGGATCCAGGAAAAGGAGCGGAGCGCCCTGTGGAGATGGGCGGCCACGAAAAGAGCCATGCAGAAGCCGCCGGCGATGCCATACTCGGCCAGCAGCTCGAGGTAGTCGCAATGGGCGTGTACGGGGTCGGCCTGTATTTGAGGACGCCGGAAGAGGCGGCCGAAAATCAAGTGGGTACCGGCGCCGGTTCCCACCCACGGGGAGACGCGGATATGGTCAATGGCTGCTCCCCAGTTAAAAATGCGCACGTCCTTGACCACCATGCTCTGCATGCGGCGGGCGAGCAGCTGGCTGTGAGCCATCAGGAAGGCGGCGAGCCCAATGAGAACCACCAGGCTCACGAGGGCGCCCAGAAGCGCCGGGTAAAACTTTCGCCGATCGACGACGCCGATTGCGTAAATGCTGCCGACAGCCAGGCAGACGAGGCTCCCAATGGCGGCAAGATAGCCGCCACGGCTCCCGCTGATGGCGACGCCCGCCAGGCAAAACACGGCGACGTAGAAGCTCAGGACTTTTGCCCAGACGCGCCAGCGCGACCAGAGGCCAAAGCTGATGGAAAGCATCGCGACCGTGATGAGGAAGCCGGCGAAGTTATTGGGGCTGATGTACATCCCGCTGGCGCGGATGACGTTGGGCGGGCGCAGGAGCCCGAAGAGCATGAAGTTTGGGTCCTTGCCAAACTGGACCATCGCAACCCATACATCGAGGGCGGCAACGGCCCAGAGAACGACGATCAGAGCGGCGCGCTCCGCGAGGCCGGTGAGATAGAACGCGGTGAGCAGATACACCATGAGGCAGGCGATCATCATGAAGAAATCCGGCAGGGCGAGGTACTCGATCGGGGAGCGCCAGGCGCGGGCGAGCACCCATGCGCCGAGCAGGAGCGCGGAGCCGACGCAAAAAGGGTCGGGCGGAATCCGTTTTGCGCGGATGCCGGCCACAGAGAGGATGGCGCCGAGGGAGATCAGGCCGTAGGCCGGGAGGCTGTAGAGAAGCCGCGTGCCACCGATCAGGCACTCGATCACCACCAGCGCCGCCACCACGAAGAAAAGGTAGACGAAAGTCACTGGATGCCGGCGCTATTTATCCCGGTTATGGGACCCTGCGCCGGCGTCGGGGATGGACTCGGGGCCGCAACGGCCTCCCCATTGGAATCGGCATCCACCGCCACGGTCTTCACTGCGGCGCGCTCCTGCGCCAGCCTCGCCGCTTCCTCTGGCTTGCCCTCTGCCACGAGGTGCTTCTCGTAAAATACGTATAGTTGCTCGAGGTTCGGATCGCAAGCCAGCGCGCGCTGGTAAGCCGCCTCGGCCTCCTTGAAACGGAGCATCTGATCGAGCGTCTGCGCGTATCTTATCAGCATGCTCTCATGCTGGAGAAACACCTTCAAACCAGCCACATAGGCGTCGCACGCATATCCGAAATAGCGCATCCGAGAGAACGGATTGAGCATTCCCGAGGCCACCCCGCGATTCGATTCGCCCAGGTAAAAGTAGATATCCGGGTTGCTCGGATTCGGACCGAACCGCCGCACCAGGGCCTGGGTGCCTCCGAGCCAGGAGATACATGGCGGGTCGAGCTCGGCTTTTTGTTCCGGCGTGAGCGCCACCGCGTTCCCCGATGGCCCGCCAATTCCGATTTTCGCGTAGGCGATCGAGTTCGCGAACTTCAAGTCGCGGACGGCCACGCGAGCCCGCTCCGCGCACCACTCGGAGGGCAGCAGGGGCAGGCCGGCGTATATCAACCATGCGCCGAGCGCCGGCAGCAGCAGGCGGCCCCACGGCAGGATGTGCCGTTCGACAACGCTCTCGCTCCGCTCGATCCCCGGATTGGCCAGCATGCCAAAGATGAACGCGAACATGAGCGCGTTGCCAGGGATATGCATGTTGAAATCGAAAATAGAATGGGTGGCAAGGCCCGCCACGGCACAGAGCGCGCCCATGTTCAGCGCGAAACTGTTGCTCCGCGCAAAGCCCGACGGGAGCAGCCGGCGGCGCAGGATACAGGAAAAGGCTCCGAGGCCGTTGCGGATGTGAAACACCAGGAACAGCAACATGCAAACGCCCCCGACAGCGCCATACTCCGCGATCAGCTCAAGGTAATCGCAGTGGCAATGCACCGGATCGGCCTGGATTTGCGGGCGCCGGTAGAGCCGTCCGTAAATGCGATGCGTGCCCGCGCCGGTTCCAATCCATGGAGAGACCTTGATATGATCGAGCGCGGCCTGCCAGATGTAGATGCGGACATCGCGAGTGGCCATCGTGTTCATGCGGCCGGCAAGCAACGTACTGTGCCCCATTGCAAACGCGGCGACGCACACCAGGATGGCCACCGCCGCCAGCGCACCGATAAGAACCGCGAAATACTGCCGCGGGTTAACCCGCCTGATCGTGTAGATACTCCCCGCCGCGAATGCCAGCAGCGTGGTGATCGTGGCAAAATACCCGCCTCGGCTGCCGCTGATCGCCACCCCGACCCAGCACATGAGCGCCAGGTACCCCAGCAGGAATTTCGCCCAGACCGGCCACCGCGACCACACCGCCATGCTCAGCGCCAGGATTGCCACCGTTTCGAGATATCCGGAAAAAACATTCGGCCCGATGAACAGACCGGTCGCGCGCAGCGTCACCGGGCGTTTCAGGCCAAAGAGCATGAAATGCGGATCCTTCACAAACTGCACAAGGCCGCACCAGACCGCCAGAGCGGCCACCGCCCAAAGCACGCCGAGCAGGATCGCCCGATCGCGCTGGCTGGTGAGATGATAAATCGTGAGCAGGTACACCATCAGGCACCCGATCATCATGTAAAAATCCGGCAGCGCGAGATACTCAACTGGCGAATGCCGCGAGCGGATAAGAATCCATGCCCCTAGGAGCAGGGTCGAAAGCAGGCACCAACCGGAGGGCGCGATGCGGGGCGCGCGGACGCTGGCGAGCGACAGGATCGCGGCGGAGGCGATCAGGCCGTAGGCGGGCAGGCTAAACAGCAGAATCGTACCGCCGACCAGACATTGGATGACCACCCAAGCGAGGCCTAGAAGGACGAGATAAACAACATTCACCGGGCCTAAAAATGAAGCAGCCCTTGCATCGGGATGCAAGGGCTGCTTGGCAGGAGGGGGTTACTCGGGTTCGAGTGTGGGATTAGAGGGTGATGGCCGGCGTGTCCGTTTGGGGAGATGGACCGTTTCGGCCTTTGCAAGCCGATTACATCGGGACCACTGCGGATACGTCGGCGGTGATGTTTAGGTAGCTGTTGTTCACACCGGCAGTAAAGGCTTCCTGAAGCAGCGTCTGCAACTTGGTCTTATCGGCGGCGGCATTCATGGTGCCAGTGAATACTCCGTTGGGCAATGCGGCCAAGGCCGCAAACCCGGCAGTGCCGATGTCGGTATCGAGGGCGGTGACCAAGGTGGTGAACGGAGTAGTACCGACGATGCTGTCGCCAATCGCGCTCTGGAGCGCGGTATCGAATTCGACGAGCACACCGAACTCGTCAGCAACGTTGAAGACGCCGCCCTTGGCGATGACAGACTTCAAGAAATTCGCTGCCGAAGTCTCGGTCAGGCCGGCGCCGATGGCAAACGGCTGAACGATCGAGGGAATCGCAAGATTCTGATATTTTAATGCGGCGCCAAACGCCGTGGTTCCGGTGGTGTTCGTAACCTGGCCAGCCAGGGCGCTTGCGACCCCGAGATAGCTGCTCGTTGCAGTCACCACAGTCGGGTACGCATCAGCTACACCCTGTAGCGACATGTTGAGATCATCCACAGTGCCAACCGCGTTCGTGGCCGCGGTCACTGCCAGCGAACCGGAGAGGTAGGGATTGTTCAGGGCGTTGGCGGACGGAAGGTTGTTCGCGACATTAGCCGCGACGATACCGGTTTGCGTCGGATTCAGCGCGCTTGCATACGTCACCCCAAGGGTCGCATTCTCAATTGCTAGGGCGTTCGAGCCACTATAGCCAGCGGTGCCGGCTGACAGGTATTGCTCAAAGGTTCCCGCGATCGTTGCCGCCGTCCCCGGGTCGGTGCCATTGGCGAGGACTTCCGCCGGGATCAAAACACTCACAATGGCGTTGCCGAGGCTTACCACCGTGTCGTTCACTTTGTTGATCGTCCCGGACAGTTCCGCCATCGAGGTATAGTCAAATCCCGTGGGAGTCCCGCCGGAGTAGTAGGCGCCGGTGAACTGCTGTGCCAGCGTAATCACCAAGTTGCTGAGGTTCGCGGCGTTCTTCGTGAACCCGGTGGCGCCGACCACGTCGGTCGCGATCAACCCAACATTGTGCTCACTCCCATCCCCGGGAGCGAGCGACTGCGAGGCCGCCAGGGCAATATTAGCGGCAGCCGGGAGCGAAAGCGCAGTCATGTCCTTGGCCAGCAATCCCAAGTCAGCCGCGCCGCCATTGATCGCCATGCCGGAAGATCCCGTGATCGCCGCCGCAGCCGTACCGTTCGAGGTTCCGGTAATCTTCAGCACATCCTCGGCAATCGTATAGATATACCCGTCAGCGTTGGCAGCGGTCGCACCGCTATAACTAGGTCCCACACCTACAGAGGCCGCGTAGGCGATGGCGGGAGCATCGGTGGAGTGAGCCTGCGCCACAATCGCCGCAACAGTGCCAGAGGTGGCCGCCGCCGAGGTGGGCCGCACCGAACTCAGGCCCTGGGCGATATCGCCGACAACTTGCGTATCGGTAAAGCCAGTGGTCCCCGAAAGACCAAGGGCGACATCAAGTAGTTCGGGAGCCGCAGTGGTGGTGTCGGCCTTAAGTTGCGCAGCCAGCAGGGAGAGGAAGTTGTCCTCGCCGCCATTGTTCAAGTCATTGGTGGAGTCCGACACCGCACCGTCGGCAATCTGGGCAATCTCCAGCGGATTGAGCGCCGTGCTGCCGGCAACCTTGGCATTCGCGATCAGATTCGCCGTTAGGGTAACAGCAGTGTTTGCAGCCGTACCGGCATGCGAAAGGGTCGCGGCAATCGCCCCAGTCTCCGATCCATTTACATTGGTGTAAGCCAAAAGGATCGGGACGGCCACGCCGGTGAAGTTCGTGAGCGTGGATACCGTTGCAATCGCCGTCCCGGAGATGATCGGGGCGCCACCGACAATATTAAGGGTGTCAGCCTCCTGCATCACACCGATCGCGAATGCGGCGCGGGTGGCGGCGTTCTCCGCAGACCAGTTCGTCCCCGGCGCATCCACACCTTGGACATAGCTTTCAGCAAAGGCCAGTTGAGCTGCGGTGCCGGAGATAGCCGTCATGTTCGCTGCCGCCACGCCATTGGCGATGGCCTGCGCCTCGGACAGAAGGGACGCGGTCGGCGCGTTCTTGGCGCCGGCCTGTGTGACCTGGGCTTCAAGCCCCGCCGTGCCAGTGAAGGCTGCCGCAATCGTTTCGGTAACATTCACAAGGCCGTTAGTGGGATCCGCGCTGGCCTTTACGTTCGCATTGCCTGTAATCGTGCTCGTAAAGGAGAAGGCGTCATCGGTCGGATCCTCAATCACGCTCGCTGCGGCTTTCGCAATCGTATTCGCGAAATTTCCAGTGTAGTCAGTAATGAAGGTGCCGGCGAGTGTCGCGCGGGCGGCATCAGTGTTCTCCGCGGCTGTCTTGGCGGTGGTCGCAGCCTTGTTGTACAACCCGAGAATCTCGGGAGCCACATCGGCAATCGTCGTATTCTCACTCGATCCCGCAGTCGTACCAGTAACAACAAAACCCTCAAACACATCGTTCTGACTGGCAAAGGTCGAGGTGGGGCTGCTGGCGTAAACCATGATATTGCTAGCGGTGGTGGCAAGCGCGCCCGGAGTCGTCGCACCAGTGCCCGCCGCGGTGCCGGCGTACCCGCCAATGTAGCCCGCAAGGACCGACTGGCGGGTGGCGGAGGTCGTCTCCTTGGTTAGCATCGTATAAAGGAAGGACCCCTCATTGGTCCCGGTGCCAACCGCGGTGCCGTCGGTGACACCAACCGAGTTCATGACATTCTGAAAGCTCGCCCCCGCCGCAGACAGTTTGGCGGTAGTGGTCTCCGCGGCGAGCAGAGTCGCCTGCTGCACGCCATTGGGGTCCGTAACCGTAAGGGCGTTCGTCAGGATGGTGGCATAATCGTTCTCATCGTGAGTCAGAGCATCTCCAACAATCGTCGTCTCAGTCGCATCCTTCGTCCCCGCTGCCGGCCCGGTGTAGTAAGAGTCGTTGGCAAGCACATTAACCGTGGCAACGAAGTTGCTCGTGTAGGCTGTGCCAGTGAGCCCGGCAAGGACGCTTTCCGCCCCTGTCAGCAAATCCACCGCCCCCGATGCCACATTCGCCGCACCCGCCTTGATCGCACCCGCGCTAGTGCCCGCAATCTGCAACGTCGAGTCGATGTTCGCCAAGACGGTCGCCAGGCTCCCGGTGGTAATGACACCCTGGGACCCCGAATACCCAATCATGGCCGTCAAATCCGTCGCCGTAATGGACACCGAAGATGTGGACAGCGTAACCGCTCCAGTGGTCGGGTGGTAGTGCGAGTTGTAAGCGTTGAGAGCCGCGAGCGCCTGACCCGTCAATTGCGCGGATACGGTGGTGGAAAAGCCCGCGAAGGCGACAGCGCCCAAGGCAAGACTGAACAGAAGCCGCAAGGCTGAGGAGGGGGTGCCGGATGGTTTCATAGGGTTCGTTATGGTATGGCTGAGGTGATGCTAATTCGCTGAACGCACCACCTTTTCCCAAAATGACCCCTAAAGTCAATAAATATTTGATCGATTTCCCTAAACAATTCAATTTGTAACAAATGGACCCCGCTCCAGAGCCGATCCCCGCCAATGAATCACCCGCCCGAAGCCGCGCTGCCAGGCGGTGACCACCCCACGGACCGGTGGGCGGGGATACTGCGGTGGGTGGTAATGGCCATGATTCTTGGCTACACGCTTGGGCTGGTTGTTCTCATTCTCGCCATGGAGTTCATAGGAGAACGCTGGTGGCCGCTGGCGGTGCTGCTCTACCTGCCGCAAGGGATATTCTTGCTACCGTTGATCGTACTGGCTCCGGCGGCGCTGCTGGCGGAGGCGCCGATACGGGCCTACGCGATGCTTGCGGGCTGCGTCATAATATATTTCCTGCATGTGCCTTTTTTTCCTGGTCTCGGGGGGGGCAGCGGGCCTTTGAAACTTAAGGTGCTGACAAATAATTATGCGCAGAATCATGGATTGCGGATTGAGCCGTTCATCGACGCGGAGGATCCGGACGTGGTGGCGCTCGAGGATGCGCCGGGGCAAGCCCGGGTGCTCGCACGCGAATACCCGGGGCGGACGGTGCTCGGGGAAGGCCAGTTCGTGCTGATGAGCAAGGCGCCGGTGAAGAGCGGGGCGCTGCTGGCCTGGCCGAGGTGGCGGGGTGGGACCGCGGTGGCGGCGGTGTTCGAGGTGCCGTGGCAGGGGCGGGAGCTGGCGATTTACACGGTGCACCTGCCGTCGCCGCGAGGGGATCTTGCGAAGCTCGAGGGCCTGGGGTTGATCAAGGAGCTGGCGGGCAGAAACCGGCGGCGCTCCGACGATATGTCGTTCGGGGAGGCGATGACGGCGCGGGTGCAACTGGCCCGGGACCTGGCGGGGGTGCTGGCACGGGAGAATCGGCCTTTTATCGCGCTGGGAGATTTCAATATGCCGCCGGATGGGTATGTGCACCGGGTGATCGCCTCGGGGTTGACGGATTGCTTTGAGAAGGCTGGAAGGGGGTTCGGGTTTACGTTTCCGTGCGATAGGCACAACCCGTTGACGCTCGGCGGGCCGTGGCTGCGCCTCGATTATGTGCTGGCGGGACCGGGCTGGCGGGCGGAGGACTGCCGGGTGGAGGCGGGGAGACGCTCAAAGCATCGGGCGGTGGTGGCGACGCTCTACAGTAACTAAATTATGGAAAAGGACGTAATTGACCTGAAGGACGGAAAGGACTCAAGGGCTGGCGCTCGGAAGGGGGGGCCATCGCGCGCGGGGATGGTGGGGCTGGCGCTGGGCCTGGCGCTCTTGGTGGCGGCGTTGCATTGGGGCAGCGGGTCGCGCTCAAGCGAGCTGGGGGCGCATCCGGACGAGGCGGCGCATTTTGTCACGGGGTTGATGGTACGGGATTACCTGGCAAGCGGGTTCCACGAGGCGCCGCTGCGCTATGCGGATGAGTATTACCGGCATTACCCGAAGATCGGGCTGGGGAACTGGCCGCCGATTTTTTACCTGGTGCAGGCGGCCTGGACGCTGGTCTTCCCGGTGCACACGGTGCTCTGGCTGATGGCGGTGCTGGGGCTGGCGCTGGCGCTGGTGACGGCGCGGTGGCTGTGGCGGGAATTCGGCTGGGCGGAGGCGGTGGCGGGCGGGGCGATCCTCACGGGGCTGCCGCTGGTGCAGCAATACTCGAACATGGTGATGGCGGAGGTGCTGAGCGCGCTATTGATGTTCGCGGCGGCGGGGTTTTTTG
>Ga0302320_10028202_pt1 | contig 10790 bp, 6 predicted proteins | sample Bog_T0_3_FD_202130 | JGI IMG/M metagenome (GOLD analysis project Ga0302320, IMG submission 202130) | Peat permafrost microbial communities from Stordalen Mire near Abisko, Sweden - Bog_T0_3 | ecosystem: Environmental > Terrestrial > Soil > Wetlands > Peat | place: Sweden: Abisko, Stordalen Mire... | reverse complement strand
CGTTCAACCCGGAATGATTTTTCGAGCCTACGAATATTTTGATCCCTCAAACAGTAAGACAATTACCCATGCAGAATTTATTATTGACGGGGACATCATGATCACTCAAGCTAGTGATTATTTTTCTTCAGGGTTGGTGATCAGGAGCAATGGCCCCTTACTCGAAAATTCAGCCGTTCATTTATTAACAGATATTTCAGACCTGATCGACAATGAAGGATTTAAAGCTCAGAGTTCCCCTCCAGGCCTAGATAACAAGAAGGATGACTTAGAGGATTTGGACAAACTAGACCGCTCTGAAGTGATGGGTAAAGAGGAAAAGCGAGAGCTCAAGCAACTCGAGCAGTGGAAAGGCAACCCCATTCCTGATGGAAACACACCGCCAGCACCTCCTTCTCCCAATGAAAGTGCAACACCGCCTCCTCCAGCTGCCAGCACCTCAGAGAGTCTGCCCCCCCTGCCCAACAATGCGACCAATCCGCCACCTCCAGCTAGTACTGAAGTTCTTCCTCCCGTTGATTTATCAGCTCCCCCAGTAGGTAGCGAAGACCCTGCACTACCGCCACCCCCATCGGCTGAATAACCCCGGACAAAAGTTTGGAGTGAGAAAGTCGGATTTTCGCACGCCGTGTTAGGTTTTAAAGCACTCCAAAAAAGAACTCGGTACCCCTGGTTGGTCACTGATTGGCCCCTAGTTGGCCCTAGTTGGTATGATTCCTGAATCATTCCAATCCATGAACTATCCCATTCATATTCTTTCAAAAGTTCTTTCTAAAAATACCTCGGGGAGTTTGCTCCCGCTTTTCAAAGAAACGATTTGGGATGTCATTCAACCCCCTGAAGAACTCTTCATCCAAGGCAAAGAGACCTCTCTTTCACTTTTAGATACTCTTCCTGATCGAGGATTAGCAGTCGTAGGAACTCGAAATCCGCAATACCGATCCACCACCCTCACGAAAAAAATCTTACAAGACCTTTCTGCTTCAAAATTAATCATTATTTCTGGCTTGGCCCGTGGCATCGACACTACAGCTCATTGGGCAGCGATGGAAGCAGGTCTTCCAACAATCGCAGTCTTAGGATCAGGCTTGGATCTGAATTATCCGGCAGAAAATCAATTATTAAGAGAGAAGATCCTCCAATCAGGAGGGCTCGTGGTGAGTGAGTTTCCTTTGGGGACACCCGCTCTCCCCCACCATTTCCTGAGACGCAATCGTCTTATAGCAGGATGGTCTTTAGCCACTTGGGTAGTGGAAGCCAGCGCTCGCTCAGGCGCCTTAAACACAGCTCGGTGGGCTAGGGAAATGAATAGGACTTGTTTTGCTGTCCCCTGTTTTCCTAATGACCCCTCATTGGAAGGCAATCAAATGCTTTTAGACCGAGACCATGCTTTGGCACTTTGGACTTCACAGAGCTTGGGCGCAACCTGGATTGAGCTTTCCACGCAAACCCCAAAAACCACTCAAAAACTACTTCTCCATCCAAGAAGCGAGGCACTCGTTCAGTTCGTTCATACCTTAACCCACCAGAAAGGAGGGGCATCTCTAGAGGAAGGTTTGAACTGGGCAAGCACACAAAATTGGAAGCCGGAGGAGTTTTTCGATACTGTGAACTGGGCCATCCGTGAAAAACACCTGGTGAACTTCTGTGGAACCTTGGTTAAGCGAAACTAAAGTCGAGAAGAAATTTTATTTAACTATTTGATATTTCAGCACTAAACACTTTTTAAACTCTTCGACCTTCTTAAGTCTCTTGAAAAATAGGAAACGTTCCGACTATTGTAGGACATATGGCCAAAAAAGCCCTCGTTAAAAAAGCCCTCGTTATTGTTGAGTCTCCATCGAAAGCCAAGACAATCCAAAAATATCTTGGGCGGGATTATATTGTGAAGGCCAGCGTGGGTCACATTAAGGATCTCCCAAAAAGCAAACTGGGAGTGGACCTGAAAAAAGGATTTGAACCCGATTATCAAGTCATTCCAACCAAGACCAAAGTCATTGAGGAACTACGAAAGGCTTCCAAGCTGGTTCCAGAACTTTTCCTAGCAACTGACCCAGACCGAGAAGGTGAAGCCATCGCATGGCATATCCGAGAAGAACTCAAAGCACGTGGAAAAAAAATCCATCGTATTTTGATTAATGCCATCACAAAACCCAACGTCTTAGAAGCCGTCCAAAATCCAAAAAACCTGGATTCAGATAAATTTCATGCTCAGCAGGCCAGACGGATCTTAGACCGGCTAGTAGGATACAAAATCAGCCCACTGCTCTGGGATAAAGTCAAAAGAGGAATTTCAGCAGGACGAGTCCAATCCGTTGCCCTCAGATTAGTCGTCGAACGCGAAAACGAGATTAAGGCGTTTAAGCCAGAAGAATACTGGGAACTCAGAGGAACCTTCTCAAAAAACAGCACCGATTTTCAAGCTAAGCTATTTAAAACTGACGGCCAAGAGCCCCACCTGCCAAATCAGCAAGCAGTCCATGAACTTCTTAAAAACTTAAAGGGTGTAACTTGGAAGATTGATTCCATAGAACAAAAAGAACGGAGTCGAAAACCAGCACCTCCCTTCATTACAAGTCGGCTCCAACAGGAGGCTTCCCGAAAATTAGGATTTAGCGCTAAAAAGACCATGACCTTGGCTCAGCACCTTTATGAAGGAATTGATTTAGGTGAGCTAGGAACGCATGGGTTGATTACCTATATGCGAACGGATTCCGTAAGAATCGAACCCAATGCTATTGCTTCGGCTCGTGAATTCATTGAAAAGCTCTACGGAAAAGCTTACCTTCCTTCTGAGCCCAATATTTACAAAACTAAAAAAAGTGCTCAAGACGCCCATGAAGCCATTCGGCCATCCACACTAGATTTTTCTCCTGAAAAAGTTCAACCCCACCTAGAAAAAGATGAATACCGTCTGTATCTGCTAATCTGGAATCGTTTCCTAGCCTCTCAAATGACGCCTGCACTCTACGATCAAACAGCCGTAGATGTTGTTGCAAAGGATCTATCAGGAAAGCTCCAACAATTTCGTGCAACAGGGTCCATCCTAAAATTTCCAGGATTTACCGCTGTCTACATAGAAGGAACAGAAGACAACGGAAACACTACGGGAGAAAACCCGGGGAATAGCTCAGCAAATCCTTCAGAACACCGGCTCGACAAACTGGAGCAAGATTCGGATCGAGTGCTTAAACTACCGAACATCCAAGAAGGCGATACGGTCACAAATCAGGAGCTCACTCCATCACAGCATTTTACCCAACCCCCCCCTCGTTACACAGACGCTTCTTTAATTCGAGATTTAGAAGAAAAAGGGATTGGTCGTCCTTCCACCTACGCAACCATTCTCTCCAACCTGCAAGACCGAGAGTACGTTGAAAAGCGAGAAGCCAGGTACTATCCCAGCGAATTAGGTTTCGTCGTCACTGAACTTCTTGTGGCCTCTTTCCCTGATATCCTCAATACAGAATTCACGGCAGCTATGGAGAACCAACTGGATGATATCGAAGAAGGAAAAACGGACTGGAAAAAAATTCTAGGAAAATTCTGGAAACCCTTTGAAAAAACGCTTGAAACTGCAAAAAAGCAGATGAAAAATATCAAGCGCCAAGAAGTTCCAACAGATATTCTGTGTGAAAAATGCAATTACACGATGATGATCAAATGGGGAAAATTAGGCTCTTTCTTAGCTTGTTCTCATTATCCTGAATGTAAAAACACTCAGGACTTTAAAAAAGACGAACAAGGGAAAATAGTAATCATTCCAAAAGAGTTTACCGATAAAAAATGCGGAAAATGCAACAACCCCATGATCGTTAAAAGTGGAAAGTTTGGAAAATTCCTTGCGTGTAGCGATTATCCCAATTGTAAAATGACACAGGCAATCACCCTCGGAATTCATTGTCCCATTTGCCAAGAAGGTGAAATTGCACAGAAGCGATCTAAATACGGCCGCATATTTTATAGTTGTAATCAGTGGCCAAAATGCAATTTTGCATTATGGGACAAACCCCTCGCCCAACCCTGTCCTCAATGCAAATTTTCCATCCTGACAGAAAAAATTACAAAACGAGCTGGACTGATGCACAAGTGCTGCCAAAAAGAATGTGGCTTTCTAGAAGTCATTGACCCAAATTACGGCAAAGCCTCTGCAGATGAGTCTGGCAATTCCTCTGCAGTTGCTTAGAACCTGTTCTTTCTCAAAAATATAGCGGAATTTACTGCTGATAATTTCGTACCAGGCTTTTTTTCCTTTGATGGCGGGAAATTGCCAAATCCACTAAGCGAGAAAGCAGCTCTTGATAGGAAATACCTGAGTGCTCCCACATTTTTGGATACATACTGATTGAGGTAAATCCAGGAATAGTATTAATTTCATTAAAAAAGAAATGATCAGAATCCTTGTCAAGGAATAGGTCCACTCGAGCCATCCCTTCGCATTCCAGAACTTCAAATGCCTGACGTGCTATCTTTCTAGCTACAGTAATTTTTTCTGAATTTAATTTAGCAGGAATCAGAAGCTTGGCCCCATCTTCATCTAAGTACTTTGCCTCATAGGAATAAAACTCATGAGTTGGAACAATTTCTCCAGGAATACTAACCAAAGGAGGCTTCCCTGGCTGTGAATCTTCAAGGACAGCTAACTCAATTTCTCTAGCTTGAACCGCCTTTTCGATCAAGATTTTAGTATCAAATTGAAACGCACTTTTTATTGCCGAATCAAGGGCTTCTGCTGTCTTCACTTTATAAACACCAACGCTTGAGCCTAAATTGGCTGGTTTTACAAAAACAGGAAAACTCAACTCTTGCTCCACTTTTAGAGCCAAGCTAGGCTGTCCTTCTTCCCAGTTATTCTTCTTAAGAGCAATATACGGAACAATTGGCATTCCGGCTTCTTTCATCAAGCGTTTTGCCACATCTTTGTCCATGCCTCCCGCAGAAGCCAAAACTCCACACCCTACATAGGGAATGTCAGCCAATTCCAGCAGTCCTTGTATTGTTCCATCCTCACATAGAGGGCCATGCATCACTGGAAACACTACGTCAATCCCTGAGGATTGAGCTAAGTCACCAGAACAAGTAGAACCTAACCGAATAAGCCCATCTTCCACGCTGCCAGGATGAGGGGGAAGTACTACAGCAGGTGCATCATGGAAAACAGGCAATGAATCAGCAGATTTTTTGATTAAGCTAACATCATTCAGCAGCCACTTGCCTTGTTTATCAATTGCAACTGGGATCACATCAAATCGTGACGAATCTAAAAAACGAATGACCGATGCTGCTGATCTCAGAGAAATTTCATGTTCCCCTGATCGCCCTCCGTAGAGTACCATTATTCTAATTTTCTTCATTTTATTTTTCCTTCTCTAACTTTTCTCGATCGTACTTGATTCGAACTGATTTTAAAAGTAAGGTCATTATTAGACGCTAACGGAGGAAGAGGAAAAATGTCTGATTCAAAAGGTACCCTCAGTTCTCATCTCTGGGACTCCAGCGATTTATATCGAAATGCCGTTGTCCAGCTTCAAGAAGCTGCAGATACGATGAAACTCGATCCAAACATTTCTGAACGACTGAAGGTCCCAAAACGGGCACTTATTGTCAGTGTACCCATTCGACTGGATGACGGGAGTATTCGAGTATTCGAAGGATATCGCGTTCAACACAATATGACTCTTGGGCCTGGAAAGGGTGGAATACGATTTCATCCAGATGTTAATCTTTCTGAAGTTGCAGGCTTGGCTATGCTAATGACTTTTAAATGCTCTCTGGTTGGACTTCCTTTAGGAGGCGCTAAGGGGGGAATACGAGTTAATCCTACTAAGCTTTCCCGACAAGAATCTCAAGCCCTCACTCGACGTTATACTAGCGAAATTAATATGATCATTGGACCCGACCGAGACATTCCAGCCCCTGACGTGGGAACCGATGCTCAGCATATGGCTTGGATGATGGATACTTATTCACAAGAAAGAGGATTTGCCATTCCAGGCGTTGTTACCGGTAAGCCTATTGAAATTGGCGGATCTCTCGGGCGAGCTGAAAGCACCGGCCGAGGGGTAGTTTACACCATTCAGCATGCGGCTAAGCACTTAAAGGATACACGCAAGCCCGGTCCTAAAATGGATGGATCTACCACTGTTTCTGTCCACGGTTTTGGGAAGGTAGGAGCTGTCGCTGCACTTGAAATTTACCAACTAGGAACCAAGGTGATTGCAGTTAGTGACGTTGGAGGTGGTCTATACAACAAGAAAGGTCTTAATATCCCCAAGGTCAACGACTACATGATGAAAAATAAGACACTCAAAGGCTATCAAGAAGCAGACTTCATTTCTAATGATGAGCTCTTAGCTACCTCGGTAGATGTTTTAATTCCAGCTGCAATTGATGGTGTCATTACTCAAAAAAATGTTGGAAAAGTAAAGGCTCAAATTATTGCTGAAGGGGCAAATGGTCCTATCACCTCTGACGCTCTAAAAGACCTTGAAGACCGAGGCGTGTTTATTATCCCAGATGTACTTTGTAACGCAGGAGGCGTGATCGTTTCCTACTTTGAGTGGGTTCAAGGGATTCAGAACTTTTTCTGGAGCGAAAGCGAAGTAAATGAAAAGTTAGCAGAAGTTATGTCTAATGACTTTCATAAAGTCATTGATGTGAAAACTCGTTATCGATGCGGAATGAAAACAGCAGCATTAATTTCTGGCGTGGACCGACTCAATCGCGCCATGCTACTTCGAGGCCTATTTCCCTAAAATAGAGATTTCTTGGCAACCTATTTGAGGTGCAGCTAAGATTTTGCTAAACACAAAATCTTAGCTGCACTCAGTCCATCTGTACTGCAGCACACTGTGAGCCTACTTTAAAAAGGGGCTTAGTTCGGTAGTTCCGGCTCAACTTGCTTAGGTCGCTCCCCAGTCAAACTTTTTAGAAAAGCTACAATGTCCCCAACTTGACTGTGCTTCAGATCTCTCCCTAATTGGGTTTTGGCCATGACTCGCACCGCCTCATCCAAAGTGTCCACACTCCCGTTGTGAAAGTAGGGAGCTGTTAGCTCAACATTCCGCCAAGAAGGAACACGCCACTTATTTTTGTCCTCTGGATTTCGAGTCACCTCAAACCGACCGAGATCTTTTGAAAAACCATATTTTTTATCATATTCCGTCCCAGAAATCAGAGGGAAGCTCATGTAAAGACCGTGAAAGAGCGGACCATTGTGGCACCCTAAACACCCTAGCTGACTCACGAGCCTCATTCCCCGCTGAGCAGGAACACTCAAAGCCTTTCGATCTCCCCGAAAAAATCTATCCAAAGGAGCGTTAGGTGTGAGAAGAGTTCGCTCATAAGCAGCAATGGCTTTTGCCAGATTGGAAATAGTCAGTGGATTTTCCTTGCCAAAAACTTCCGTAAATTGCTCCGCATAGCTTGGAATCGCTGAAACCCTCTTCATGACTTCACCGTGATTTTCCATTCCCATTTCAACAGGATTAATCAGAGGCCCTTTGGCTTGCTCTTCCAAAGTAGCTGCCCGCCCATCCCAGAACTGAACCAAATTAAAGGCAGCATTCCATACTGTCGGAGAATTGCGTCCTCCCTTTTTCCCATTAAACCCAGTTGAAAAGGGTTGGTTATCCGTTCCGGTCGCTGCATCTGTCAGATTGTGGCAACTGTTGCAGGATATTTTGGAATTTTTTGAAAGTCTGGGCTCAAAAAAAAGTTGCTTACCTAAAGCTACTTTTGCAGGGGTCATTGGATTATCTTCAGGAATAGGGGGCTTTTCTGGCAAAGGGCCCATTCCCAAAGAAAGAGCGGCATTAATCATTAAAAAGAACTGAAGAAAATTCCTATTATTCATATTTATGACAATATTACCTTATAACTATTGTTTCTAAAATGAATATTTTTATCACCATCTATTCCCTCTTCAGTCCCAATTCTTTCATTTTAAGTTGAAGACCTTTCCTGGATAAACCTAATTTTTCCGCTGTGTGAGTTACATTTCCACCTGTTTCCTCAAGTGCTTTCTCGATCAATTCCCTCTCAAGTGATTGGGTTTGTTTTCGAACAATTTGCTTCAAGCTCGATGGAGCTGTCTCATCCATTTCAGACGTATTCCTAGCGATAAACCCTGAAAATTCCTCAGGAAGGTCATCCACAGTTAAAACCATTCCTTCACACATCAACATCATTCTTTCCAAAACATTTTCAAGCTGTCGAATATTTCCTGGCCAAGCATGAGCGCGTAAAGCGCCTAGAGTTTCTGGAGTAATTCCCGTAATGGATTTTTTGAGCTTCTCATTAAATTGAGCCAAAAAATATTTTACTAAAAGATCAATATCCTCTCTTCGATCTCTTAACGGAGGAAGGTGAATCGGCACAACGTTTAAGCGATAAAACAAATCCTCACGAAATCGCCCCAGTTTGACTTCTGCCTCTAAATCCTTATTAGTAGCAGTAATAATACGAACATCTACTTTAATGGAGTTCACCCCTCCCACCCTTTCAAATTCCTGCTCCTGCAAAATACGAAGCAATTTGACTTGCATTTCAAGAGGCATTTCAGCAACTTCATCTAAAAAAAGTGTACCTTCATGAGCAAGTTCAAACTTACCGGGCTTTGAAGCAACAGCTCCAGTGAACGCTCCTTTTTCAAAACCAAACAGCTCTGATTCAATCAAAGTCGCAGGAATGGCAGCACAATTGATTTTTACAAATGGCTTACCTACCCTTTTTGACTGCCGATGGATTTCGTAAGCCACTAACTCCTTTCCAGTCCCACTTTCTCCTAGAACCAAAACTGTCGATGGAGACTGCGCAATTTTTGCTATCACTTTAAAGACGTCTTGCATCTGAAGGCTGGAGCCAATAATGGAGGAAATTGACTCAATAGGTGAAATCTCAGAACTACCAAGAAAATGTCCTGGATTACTTGAAGTAAGTTGCTGAGCTGCGCCCTGACTATCCCCCGATCGCATGGGATCTCGATAGTTAAAGAAAATAATGGGTTCTTTTTGTCTTTGGCGATAAGTGGCAACAGCCTTATGAACCACATTGAGCAGTTCGGTTTGATCAAAGGGTTTGGTAATGAAATCAAACGCTCCCCGCTTAAGCGCATTGACGGCAGATTCTACAGTCGCATAGGCAGTAATAATCACGACTGGAACCTGAGAGTGATTTTTTTGGCAATACTCAAGAATTTCCATGCCTCCAGGACCTGGCATGTAAAGATCTGTAATTACCGTATCTACGTCTTCTGCATCCATTGCACTCAATGCTTCAGCACTGTCATTAAAGACAACGGTCTCAAACCCTGCTCTCTCCAACATAGCATTAATTACAAATGTAATATTTTTTTCGTCATCAACTACGAGAACTCTTCCTTGCACAGCTACAACTCCTTTAGTCAACCTTATTGAATGGAAGTATCACGGAAAATCGGGCAAATCGCCCTTCTTCGCTGATTATCTCAATTCTACCTCGGTGAGCTTCAATAATCTTTTGAGAAATAGATAATCCCAACCCAGTACCTCGAGGAGAGGTGGTGAAAAAAGGGATAAACAATTTATCCAAATTCTCCTTTTTGATGCCCTGCCCCGAATCTTCAACGATCAAGTAAACCTCACTTGTGGGAGGCTCTCCCTCTACTTCGACACTTACACGAATTTTTCCAGATGCCTTTTGCCCAAGAGCGTTCTGGGCATTTTGAATCAAATTGATTAAAACTTGCTGCAACTGCTCAGCTGAAGCTAAGACATAGGCTGAAACCCGCGCAGGGATAAATTCGAAAACAATGGTTGATGGAATGCTAGGCTTCATCAGCTCTGTGGTTTTTGCTGTAAGCTGGTTGAGATCCACTAATTTAAACTCAGTAGATGGGGGTTTTGAATAATCCAAAAATTGAGAAACAACACGATTGAGTCGGTCCACCTCTTCTAAAATGACTTTGAGAAACCGGCTCTCAGGACGGTCTGATGACGGATCCAGGTACTGGGCTGCACCTTTGATCGCCCCTAAAGGATTTCGAATTTCGTGTGCCAAGCCAGCAGCCATTTCTCCCAAGGCAGCCAATCTCTCCTTCTCTCGTTGCCTTGCATAAACTTCCATGCTTTGCATAGTACGAGCTGCCTGTTCAAAATAGGGGTAAATAATAGGAAGCAAGCCCCAGTTATTTCCCCAACCCTCCGGAGGATGAGACACCCACAATGAAATAAAACCCAAAATTTTTCCTGAATCAAATAGCGGAATCAAAAGATTTGCTTTCAGCGCTTTGAGCCCTTGAATCAACATCGCCAGATGTTCCCGTTGAACACGACTGGCGGATCGATCCATTTCATTCTCAAGCAGCTGATCTAATAACACAGGAAATTTTCCTCGACGGGCCAAACCCTCACAATGTTGAAGAATAGGGCTATTGGCCATCACTTCCCGAAACCTAAACGCAGAGCCTGTACTTAACGCAGAGTCAAAATCAGGTTCTCTTCCCGTAGTTCGAATTCGGCGAAACCTAGTCCCATCACTTTTTAAAACAAATAAGGCAGCCCACTGAGGCTGCAATGTTTGTTCAGAAGTCAATAAAACTGCCTGAAAAAGGGTCCCTAAATCAACAATCCCCGTAAGTTTCCTCTGAGCTTCTCTCAGCACTAACTCCAGGCGCCGGTGTTTTTGAGTCAAAAGACGGTGGGTAAAGTAACCCACAAAACTTCGAAGAGGCTCCAGGAGCATTAAAATCAAAAAAGAAGCAATAAACGAATTAAGAAAGAACAACCCGGGACTATTTTCAATCCAAGCCA
>Ga0302320_10028201_pt1 | contig 10790 bp, 14 predicted proteins | sample Bog_T0_3_FD_202130 | JGI IMG/M metagenome (GOLD analysis project Ga0302320, IMG submission 202130) | Peat permafrost microbial communities from Stordalen Mire near Abisko, Sweden - Bog_T0_3 | ecosystem: Environmental > Terrestrial > Soil > Wetlands > Peat | place: Sweden: Abisko, Stordalen Mire... | reverse complement strand
TTAATAAGCGACTTCTTCATCTTCGAAAGTTTGGAAATCATCAGCTTTCTCAACATTTTCCGCTTCTAATCTATAGCCAATGATATCTATATAAAAAAAAAAATCATAATCAACTTAAAATCAAATTAAACCTCCATCATTTAATAAATAAGGCATCTTTCTTAAATTTTCAATATTTTTTTGTTTGTCTTGTTTCGCATTATTGCCACCTCTCGCTTTTCCTCTTCTTTTTTTCTTTCCAGTTTTTTTCCTTTTGCAAACTTCTTCAAAATGTTTCAGATGCAAATGCAGCCAATTGAATTCATGAGAAATATATTTGGCAAGTTCGATTTCATCTTCATTACATTTAAGCTGGAAATTATCAAGCACAAATCTTTTCAAGTCATTGATTTTCGGTTCTTTTGAGGCATGGAAAATCTTCTCCACATAATTTTCATATATTCTTGTTTCAATGTTTCTCTTTCTAAACATGAGCACAATATCATCCTCATCCAAATTCTCCTCTTTATCAAGAATCTAGATTTGATTTATGGCTTTATTTTCAAAAAAATATAATTTAGATGTTTACTTGGCAAACCAAACTATAGCTTTTAATATTTAGTTTTTTTAGTTGCTTTTCTTCATTTCTAAGGATTCTGCCGAAAAATAAGTCTTTTTTAATTTCTCTCACTCTCAGATTCCGAATATTCTAAAATTAATTTTTTATATTGTTCAACTTCAAATAAAATATCAACAAGTTGAGAATGTTGCTTCATTTGTGGCATTGATAAAATTTTATGTTTCAGGGCTAACAAATTATCTTCTTCTTTGATTTGAATCACATCCAAATATTCTGAATCATCTGGGTTCCCAGTTTTTGTTAAATGAATACAATACTTGAGAATTTCTTTGGGTATGAGCTATATTATTATCAATTTATAATCATTTCTCAAAATAAAATGAATTTTCATACATTATCAACATCTCTTAAAACCAAAATATCATTATTCTTAATAGAATTCATGTGTAAAGATTTATCCAATTTCACAATAGCTTCAATCGGCTCTTCAAGCCAATCAGTTTTATAAAGCTTATGCTTTTCTGGATCAAGACCCACAGGTTGGCAGATGTCTTTTAATCTAAGCGAAATTAAAGTTGGAATTTCTTTTTATTAGGATTTTTACAGTTCTTGGAGAAGTGTGATGGGAGTAGCAACCAAATTTTTCGTTATACTCTTTTTGTCTGGCAAATAATTGCTTTGGATGAGGATTTTCAAAGCAAAGTTTCCAAATTTTGGCCAGGGACCCCTTTCCATTCGCAATCTTATTCCTCCTTCTTCAAATTCAAGATCACGTAAGGTTTTTGGAAGATCTTCTTCATAAAATAAAGCATTTCCTTTCAATCTGAAAAAATAAATAAGAATTCAAAAAAGATGTATTAAAATAATGATACTTTCTCAATCTTCTTTGAGTTTTTTCATCCCCCACCTGTTTTTCCTTTAAATAATCAAACAATTTTAATAGTGTCCAATCGAGATTCACAACTATCGTTTATATATTTTTTAATAAATTTATAAAAAATTTATTACAATATCGATTGAAATCATCATTATCGTCCCGTTCCACTAAGATAGATCTCAAATTTGGATCCTCTAAATTCATTCCATTTTCATTGTTCTTAGTTTCTTCATTCTCATCATCCTATGCAAAAAATCGAATTTTAATAATAATAAAAATTGAATACATCTCCTTCTTCAACGTTCACCATAATATCACTTCCATTGCTTAATTTTAATTCTTTCAATGTTTTATGATCATTTTCTTGATTCACATTCAAAAGAACTGAAGCATCTTCTTGCAAAACTCTCAAAAACACAGGGAAATCCACAATTTCCAATATACTGCAAACTTGAATCCTTAAGTCATTCAAAGTATTATTGAGATAGATCATAATAGTGCAGTTTTTAGTTCCGAAAAATATGTTTAGTTTAATAGGAACTGCATCTTCTCCTAGATGATTTCTGATATAATCCCAAATTTCCTAAAGAACTATTTATAAATAATCAATATTTTTAAAATACGATCTCTTCATTTCTTAATACAAGAAACGTGGACATATGCTCTAACTCTAATTCTTGAACCTTTGACTCCTTTTTTTTATAGATATTCATATCGTTTAAATATATACTTTTACCATATTCTCAAAATTTAACATTCTTTTGAATTGAAGCAATTTATTTCCATGTTCATAAAGTTCAATCAATTTCAAATGAGGCACTTCAGTCATTTTCTCATAAGCCAATTTTCCCAAAACTTTCTCAAATTTATCCTCAACGTTGATTTTTAGAATATAGGTTTCTTTGTCTGCTGATTTAAACTCCAAAGTATTAATCTAATTAATCACAAATTAATTTTTGGAAAAATTATTGTATTTTTTACATTAATGTCCTTTGAGCTGATAATGAAAATTTCAATATGTTTTTCCGCATCTTTATAAGCCATTCTTTCTTTTTGGAAAACCTCATTTTGCACATTTATGACTTTAGTTAGATAATCAGGAATCACAAAAGGTTCTTCCGAATGACCCAATTTGACTTGTCTATAAATCAATAAATATGCATTTTCATTGGATCCTCCATATTGTTTTTGCAATCTATTGAGCGGAATAGCAGTGACTGTTGAATCATTGAAATCATACCAATTTTTTGCCAAATTTTGGTTTTTAAATGGAATTGGAAATTCCAACTCGTCGAAAAATTCATCTCTTAAATATTGTTCATCTTCATTCTTTTTTTCGTCTGTCTTTTTCTTTTCATCTTTTTCTTTCTTGCTGCCTTTGCCACCTTCTTTTTTCGGTTTCTTCTCTCCTTTTTTCTTTTGATTCTTCTTCTTCTCATTTTGTGGAGGTTCAGGTTCATTTTTCTCAGGCTCTGTGCCAGTCTCTTCGCTTTTGTGTTTCGATTCCAATTCCATTTTATTCAAATTTTCTTCAATTTTCTTGGATTGTTTCTGGATATATGCTTCAGCTAATGCTTTTTTCTTGATTTCTTCTTTTTTATCCTCAAAACTTTTCATCAAAGTTTCCCAATTTCCCTCATTTGCGACATCACGTATATAGGCATGATAATGACCTTGATAAGCTGTCCCTCGATGAATTATAACAGCCATTAGCTCGTATTCATTTTCTGAAGGGTCAATGTTCGGAATTTCCTGAAATTTCTCAGTGTTGAACTCTAAACTGAAAGCAAAATTCTGGTTGACTTTGATACGGTCCAATATTTCATAATCGAAGAGAAATCGATTTAAAGAGAAAATGAGAACTTTCGGGAATTTACGAATTTTCACTCCTTTTAGAGCATCCACCTACTTGATTTTAATAATAAGTTTTTAGAAAAAAGAACTTTTTCATTGCAAATCTCACAGAAATATTGATTGTCTCCATCCAATTTCTCAGGAGTGATGAAATTGAGAAGACTTTCTTCAAGATGTGTGAAATTTTTAACCTAAAAGAAATTAAATTTTAGAAAAAATTATTTCCTCTACCTGGATCATTAGATCATAAAATAACTCTGTCCTCTCTTTAACAGTGCCACATTTCTGACATGATATATGGTTCACAAGAATGCCTTGATAGTTTTTTGAAATGCAATCATGTTTTGTTGTGCCAAAAAGGGACCTCTCCAAATAGTCAAATATAACTCTAAAAAAAAATTGTTATTTTATTTTAGTCTCATTAATAAAAAAACCGCAATGCTTCTTGTATGTCCTGTTGCAACATTTGTTGATTATTTTCCCAACCAAAACTTTTGGTCATTTCCTCAGTGCTACAAAAGAAAAAAATTGTTCAACATTTTATAACAAGATAAAAAAAAAAAATATAAGATTTTATTTTCTGACCTCACGCTTCTCAAGTCTATACCTTGCATTTCTGCAAGAAGTTTTTGAATGGCCAATAACAAAATATGCTTATTGTGACTATCAACGAAATCAGATGGATGCTCCAAATCATCCTTCTAAGGAATTCTTTAAAAAAATTAATGTAAATTTATTTTTTACACAAAGCGGTAGCTTAAATATTTCTTTTCGAAATTCAGGGGACATATAAAGTGTTTGAATCAAGGAATTTAGATAGCATGTAGCCCCTTGATTCCTCAGACCGGCGAAATGTTTTTCATCTCGTTGTAATGGAGGAAGATCTAGCGAGTGGGCACAATTTTGGGGTCTCGAACATACAAATGGAATGGGGTTTTGATCTTTATTGAGAAGATCGTCTTGGGTTGCAAAGATATCACCAAACATGAATTTTAATAAAGAAATTTGTTTTTAAAATAAATTTTGTATTTAAAAGGCAATTTCTTTTCTATTTAATTAAAGAATTTTAAATTTCGCTTTTATTTAAAAATAGGACTATAGTATAAAATTAGATTCTTTAAGGAAAATGAAACTTAAGAAAAATAAAAATAACAAAATTTAATTTGATTTTTCAGAAAAAAAATTGTATTGCAAAATTATTTTTTATTGGAATCCAAAAATCCAAAACACTTTTGCTTTATTTGAAAACCATCAAAACTAAAATCCAAAACAATAATGAAGTCAAAGCGATTTCTTAAAATTTTGTTCCAATCATTTTCCTCTACCAAAATTTTTCAAAAACACCCCATCCCCTCCATTAAAGGTTTAATTATCCCCAACCTTCATTTTAACAAAATTTCCTCAAAACCGATTTTATCGATCGATAAAATGTCAGAAGGTGAGTTCCAAGTCAAACTCTCTGAATTCGAAAACCAAATTTATCTTTTTTGGAATGAAGAAAATTATCAGGATTGTTTGAATCTTAGATTGAATGAAATGCAGCTCAAGAAATCTTTTTACAAAACAGAAAATTATCCTGGTTTTTCTGAAGATTGTTGCAAAATTGGGGTTTTATACAACGAATTATTAAATGATGAGAAAGCAATATCATATTTCGATGAGGGTTTGAAGAAATTAACCGAAGATATTAGCAATTATGCGATAATGGCAGATATAAAGCATAACAAAGGTATTTCTCAAATGAATTTAGGGAATTTAGGGGAGGCAATAATCTTGGTGGAGGAAGCCAAATCTCTGAAAAAAAAGGTTTATAAGTCAGATGAAGATTATATTTCATTAGGAGTGACTTGTTTTAATTTGGGGAATATGTATGCAGAGGCTGGAATGGGTGAAAGAGCTATATCAAATTATGAAGAGGCAATTGAATTGTTTAAAAGCGGAATGGAGTTCAATCAAAAGGAGTGCTTGGTGAATTTGGCGAACACATATGAACAAATGGGGTCATTACATTTTAATATGAAGAACTTTGAAAAGGCGAGAGAGATTTTTGAGAAAACTCCACAAATGTTCGAGGAATCATTTGGAAAAACCCATATTTTAGTGGTTAAGAGTCTTTGCAATGCCGCGACTACGTTTTTGGCTTTGAAAGACTATAAAAAGGCAGAAGAACATTTGTTAAAAGCGTCGAAATTGATTGATAAACCAACTGAAATGACTTGGGCTCTTTATAATATGGTGAATATGTTGTTGGCTAGACTGGAATTTCAAATTGGCTTTCCAGAGAAAAGCAAGAAATATTTAGAAAAAGTTGAAAACACCTTGAATAAATTCAAAATTGAAGATATAACTCAATTGCATCTATTTTATCTCGAACAAAGCCAGATTCTTATCGGATTAGAAGATTATGAAGCTGCCTTTACAAGCGTGAAAAAATGCATGGATTTTAACAAAAAATTATTCGAAAACGAGAAGAAAAACCTCGCTTTGCCGAATATTTTTATGGTTTATGCAAAATATTTCCTTTATTTTAAGAAAGACCTTCAGAAAGCCAATGAATTCATTGATCAAGCCTATAATAAGGCTCTTGAATACTTTGGTGAATCCGATGAAATTACTGCACAATTACTAAAATTGCAAGGAACCGTCGCATTTCAACAACAAAAAATAGGAGATGCTATTGAATTCTTAAAGAAAGCAGAAAAAATCTTTGAAAAAAATAAGGAAACCAGTCTTTTAGACTTAGCAGAAATCCGAAATGATTTAGGACTTTTACTTTTCGAAAATGGAGATAAAGAAAATGGATTGACTTTTTTAAAAAAAGGGCTTGAATCACAAAAAGAAGCGTAAAAATTGTACTAATATGTAAAAGATTATTAAAATTGTTAGGGTGAAAGTATTGACACAATATGAAAAAATAAATCCAAAGTCTCTTTTGGAAAAAATGAAGACAACTGAAGAAAAAATAAAAAGCTTGACTACTTGAAAAATTTAATTTTAATAGGTTTTTATTTATAAATTCAGATAATTTTAGATAAATAGAAAGAAATTTTCTACTCTATATTAAAAATTTTGAAATTTTATTTGTCAGTTTAAAAATAATTACAAAAAAAAGGATTTTTAGAATCAGTTTGTTGTAAAAAAAAAATAAATAAAAAGACATTAATTTGATTTTTGATAAAGGTTTTTGATTTTATGTCTAGTCCCTTTAACATTTCTTCTTTTCATTCTGAAAAACTTGGCCACAAGAAAATAAAATCCTTTTTTTCTCTTTCCACCATGAAAGAACAACGTCTTCTCAAATCTCAAAGAAACTCATTTGCTAGCACAACTAATTCCTCAGAAATTTCTAATAAATCACTAATACAAGATGTAAAAATATTCTCATAATTCAAAAATTCCTTTTAATTTAGGCCTTTTTCAAATCTCTAAAGAATTTAGCAGAAGAAAACAAGAATCTTAACCAAGCTCTCCAACAATTAAAAGACTTGTTTATAGAGTCTCTTGTTGAAAAAGATCAAGAAATAGCATATTTACGTTTCGATCTGCAAGAAGCTCAACGAAATTCATTTGTGGCTGAAAACAACTATGAAAATCTCAAGGTTGAATTAAGATCTCAGGCTTTGGAATTAGAGGAGAAAGAAGATGTTTATAAGAAAAATTTGGAAGATATCAAAAAAGAAATGGAAGATAATAATATACAGAATTTGATTGAAGAAATTAGGAAGAATGAAGACAAAGATAGGGATTTTTTCAATCAATATAGATTGATGGAAGAAAAAATGAGGAGTTTTGAAAGCAAAGTGACTGAAAAAGATCAGGAAATAGAAGATCTATTAAAGGAAAATGGAAAGACTTTAATGGAAAGAGAAAAATTATTTGAAAAAATTAAGAATTTGGAAGAAAATGTAGAAATATTGGAAATTAAGATCAAAAATAAGAAAATTGAAGATAATATTAAAGAAAATGACTTCCTAAACCAAATCAATATAATTAATGAACAAAATTCTCAATTGGAGAAAAATTTAATCGAAGCAAATAAAAAAGTCATGTTTTTGGAGACGAAAACTCAATTATGTATACTAAAAAACGAGAAAAAAAAGAAAAAGATAGGCGATGAACGAGAAAAATCAACAGAAATGTTGAATTCTTACAAGGATGAGATGAACAAATTGCACAAAACTTATGAAGAGAAGGAAAATGATTGGTTGAATGAACAGACGCTTTTGCGAAACGAAATTAAAATCTTGAAGGAAGAAAAATCCGTTCAGCTTTTCAGAAGAAGAAAAAAGCAAAATTCTTTAAAAGATGAGTTTCAAGTAATGAACACTCCCCCAGAGAAAATTGATTTGAATGACCCCAAGACGTTTTTTGAAAGAATTGGAGGAAGAGCGATTTGCAAGAATAAATTCGTGGAGTTCGATGAAATTTTAGAAAGAATAAAGCGAGAAAACGATGAATTTATTGACGATTTTGAACCATATGTCGAAGATTTGAAGAAAATCATCAAAGGATTGGAAAGAGAAATGGAGGATTTGAAGAAAGATAACAATGAGATTAACAAGGAGAAAGAGAAATTTCATAATGATTATCTGGAAATGATGAAGAAATTAGAGCCAAAGCCAGAAAAACAGAAAGAAAACCATGCATATTTAGGTTTTGGATTAATTCCTTTCCTAAGAAGATAATACTAGTCTATACAATTTTTTTTGTTGTCTTTTTGTTTATATCAATTAAGATGAATGAAGAAACAAGAGAAACAATTTTTAGGAAAGCAGTTTTTTCTTACAAGCTCTTTAATGGAGAAAAATACTCATTAATTTATAGAAAAAAATAAAATTAGAAATAGAAGCACCGTCGTAAATAAAAAAATATATTATGTTGTGAGTGAAAAACTCATTAATGAATAGAAACATAAAATTAAAATAGAAATTAAGGCACAGGTCTAAATAAAAAAGTATATTATGTTTTTGAATATTTTTGGTCTTTGTCTTTTTTTTTTTATCAAACGAAAAATTAATTTATTTTCGGAATGGGTTGAATCTATTGAGGGCAGATTTGAAGAAGCCTTGTTTTTCTTCCTTGATCTTTTTCTCGATATTCACAGTGCTGGGGTATTTAAGCAAGCTGAATCCCTGAAAGAAAGAAAAATTTTATCTGTGTTAAATTTATTTTTACTAAATCAAAAAAAATCGGTTTGCATCCCAAAGTCTCCATTTTTGGGGGGAATTCGACGAGTGGCAGATTCAAGGCATTATCTATTGTTACATTATGTTTCAAGGTTGGTTTTTTCAAGAGGTTTTCCAATGAATTCTTTTTTCAATTAGTTTTTTTTAATTTTTACTATATTTTTTTACATGTAAAAGAGTTTTGCCATCCATATTGAGCTCATCTATTTTCTGCACTATCACTTTTTCGTCTTTGGCTTGAAGGTCCTTACAGGAAGCGAGATTTCTTATTCTTAAATCTTTTATATCAGCAAATAATTCGTCAAATTCCGATAATTGACTCTAAATAATTAACACAAAGAGATTTTAAATTAATTGAATTTTTAAAGAAATTAACTTTAAGATTTTGTGTTTTTAGGTCAGGATGCAAAGCTTTTAAGTTTTTTTCACAATAAACCAAAAGACTCAACGATTCAGTGAATTTCTTTTGCGAAAAGTAAATGCAACTTACATAAAAGCATCTCATATTTTGATAAAAATTTTCCAAAAGGTCATATTTCTTATATTTGGAAAGATCTGGATTGTTTTTTTCCAGCTCAATAATTTGTTTATAGACCTATTTTTAAATTAATAAAAAATGATTTTATGATTCCGAGAGAAAAAAAGACTTGAAGAAGATTGTCGCACCAACGAACTATTTCAAAAGGAGTCACAGTTTTTTGTTTTTGTAATTTGCGAGCTTGCAAATTCAAAAGATTATTCAATCCTTTTTCAATGGCGAATTTCTTCCTTGCTACATTCAATTGCAACGAGTTTCTATCAATATATCTTTCAGATCTTACGACATTTATAAAATTTATGATCTTGATGAGGATCTTTTGTTTGCCTTCTGAGTCTTTCTGTTACCCAAAAAAATTAATTATTTAATCTTTAAAAGAATGTTTTATCCACCGACTCATCCTTTTCTTTTGTGACCAATTTGATGGCTTCTTCATAATATGAGAAAATCTCGATGTACATACCTTAAATAAAGAAATAAAATTTTTTATATATATGATTTTTACTTAGCTTCTCTTCAATGTTCATTAAATTCAACCCTTTTCCTTCGATTTCAATTGAATTTTTATCCAAATTTTTCATATTCATATCAATTTCTTCGATCTTTTGCCACAAAAGCCCGACTTTTTCATTTTTTATAGGCAGCTTTTCCCCATGATACTCAATTTCCAAGCTTCCTTTGGATTCCAAAACTTTCTGTCTATTTTCTTCCAACAATGAGTCGATCTTTGCTGTTAAAGAAGGGTCTTGAGTTTTATTCTTAAGCTCCAAGATTTCTTCCAAAGACATCATTTTTCCTCCTTTGTTTAATTTGTAATTGCAATATCTGATGGATTGATCAATTTGATCTATTTTTTCTTCATAGACTAGACTTTGAATTGCGTCGCTGATTTTTATAAGTTGTGTGCAAATTTGTCTGCTTTTGACAAATGAATTTAATGCTTCTTCCCAATGTTCGATTTCAAAAGCATAAATAGCTTTTAAATGTTCTGAATAAGTTTCAGCCTCCAAGCTTGTTTTCTATACAATGATCAATTTTTTATTAATTTTTCATTTAAAAATTCATACTTTTTCGGTTCTTGCTTGGCATATTTTTTCCAAGAGATTCGCCCAATATGCTGCTTTTTTGAATTTATTTCTAATAACGTATTTGGTTCTTCTGTTTTCCTTCCCCTTGGCTTGATTTGCTAGGCCTTGCTTTAAATTCATGCCAAACGCCCACAATCTCTCAGAGTGATAAAGAAGGGAATGAAGCATATTTGGATTATTGGGACAAGCCTCATCAACTCTTTTCTTGTTTTGATATTTTGGACCGTGGGAATATTTCAAGACCTTGCGAATCCTTTTTAACCTTTGTGAACAATAATGATGATATCGCTTGTAATCCCCATGTTTTAATCCATTTTGAGCTTGAGATGTTTTTATGATGTTGGCAACTTGGAAATAGAAAAATAAAAAATTGTAATTAAAGGTTATTAACTATCTAAAGATCCTAAATTTGTAAACTCAGAGCCTTTTGTCTCTTCTTCTTCAATAGAGGTGGTTTTTGGGTCTGCCATTTTCGATTCAAGATATAAATTATTTTTTGTTTTTTTTTACAAATTTGTATATTCTTTAGTTAATAATAAGCCACGTTTTTTTTTTTGAAAAAATGAAATTTGAAAGTTTTTCGGGCTTTAAAAATCAAAATTAGCTAAAAAGTTGAGTCCTAATTTTTTATATTTTAAACAAAAATTAATTTTTGCATAGTCATTGGGGGTCGCGCCCCCATTTAAAA
>Ga0302320_10028200_pt1 | contig 10790 bp, 6 predicted proteins | sample Bog_T0_3_FD_202130 | JGI IMG/M metagenome (GOLD analysis project Ga0302320, IMG submission 202130) | Peat permafrost microbial communities from Stordalen Mire near Abisko, Sweden - Bog_T0_3 | ecosystem: Environmental > Terrestrial > Soil > Wetlands > Peat | place: Sweden: Abisko, Stordalen Mire... | reverse complement strand
GACCAAGACGTGGCAATGCTGCAGGCGGATGTCCCGCTGCTCCTGACCCACATGCACGGGCGTCGGCACCCCTTGCGGCTGACGCCGGACGTTGTGGCGGCTGCCTGGCAATTGTGCAAACCGCGGATCCACCGAAATCGGATGCTCGCCAGGATGGGCGGACGGATACAAGGGCTGGAGGAACTCCCGCCTTGCTGGCTGGCCGGGATCGCGCAATGGTTGCGGAAGAATCCCTCTTTGGCTGCGGTGATCGTGCGCGTTAGCGTGCGTTCAGGAGTGCTATGGCCGCAATTGGATGAGCCATCAAGATATTGGGGTGATGGGCCGCTGGCCGTGCCGGAAGCCATTAACCTCTTTGTGTACCCGTCCCTGTGGCGGCCTTTGTTGCAGAGGCATCTCGCCCAACTAATGGTCGAGCGACCCGACCTGCGTCCGGAACTTCAATCTCTGCCACTGGTGGCACAGCAACCTGAAGGCGTTTGAGAAAAGGCACCGTCCTTGGTCGGTGTTGTAATGGCGATTAGCGGAATCCACCCAGTTCCGCGATGATCTCTTGGGCGAGGTTTCGTACCTCGCCTACGTATCTGCGATGTCCCTTGGCGGGTATGCGGTCGCTTTCTGCGAAGACCGACTCCCAGGCATCAATGGTGCGCCTGAGGCGATGTGGCGCTCGGGCGCGCAAACGCGGGAAGAGCAGATCTTTGAGATCGCTCACCTCTGCATTTTGCGACGGATTGAGCGTTGCCCTGTCACCTGATGCGTCCACGCCGTCCTGCCAGGGTTTATGCACGGCTCGGAACTCCCGTTTGCGTCCCATCGCCTCCATGACGGAGGAAATGGCGCCACGCACGAAGTTCAGAAACGTGGCTTTGTTTGCGGTGTCTGCCAGACGCGGCACACGGCCGTTCTGGCCCGATTCCAACCCTTGGAGAATTGCCACCAGCGCGCGCTGGGTTACGTCCTCCGCGGCCGCCGGGTTGAGACCTTTGGCCGCGAGACGACGCTCGGCGAATTCTCTAAGGTTGGCGATATCCGTCCGTGAGAGTTCGGCTAAGCGAGCTTCACAGAAGGCGCGACACTCCAGACTTAACGGAGCTTTCATGCGCGCTTTTGATTGGCGCGGTTTTGCCTTTGGGAGGCCTTTTCCCGGCCCAACTGGGGGAATTCGTTTCCAGCAAATGGATTCCCGCCTGCCTCAATAGATCGGCGGGATGGCCAGGCATCAGTTGGTGGAGTTCGCAAGCCAAAACCTGCGAGACGCCGATTTCGCCCTCAACCATGCAATTCCCGGCGTCCAACTCCCGGCTGGGTTTCCTCTGAAAAGTTGCCAGACATAAGCACCTGGACCCGATGCCGTATGAGGCCGCCGCCCAGATGGAAAAGGATTTGGCGGAGGATTTGCGCCGGGGCGCATACACGGTCACCGGCGGGCATTAGCCCGGCGCGAGCAATCGGGCCATTAGCCCAGAGAACCGATTTTCCGTCCGGTTATTTCGCACCGCCATCCCCAGCGCCATTCGCTGACCGATGAGCACGACCAGCTTCTTGCCCCGGGTCACATGGCTTTGGTTTCCATGGGCGGTCGTGGATCAGAGAATTGCCACAGTCCCTCAGAAGCTGGACACAAATTCAACAGATTGAGGTCAAAAAAAACTCATGCGCCTTTTCGAGCCCTTATGATGCCGCGTCGCAGGATGTGGAAAGCTTGGTCAAGCCATGGCAGACAAGATATTTTGAAAATTGTAATACCGAGTGGTTGAACGACTGGCGCCAAAGCAATCGCAATGCGAGTGCGCATCACGAGGATCTGCCTTGGGCGACATTTCAACTTCCTCAAAGCGCGCAACAGGCACATCCCGGCCGCGTGTTCGAGTTTTTCGGTCTGGCTGTTCTCGAGTTCGGTCGCAAGAACAAGACCGTTGTGGGCATCAACGACCAAAGACATCCACGGAAAGTAGGGGCGGGAACCGTCGGTGACGAGCCCAGGCGAATACAAGCAATCGAGTTCAATGACCAGATCGCTGTCTCGTGGAAGAGCAATGAGCTCCGCTCGTTCGGAATCGGACAGCGAAATGGCTTTGGGCGGCGGCTCGGCGCCCAAGACCATTTTCTGCCATTCGAGATCCTCAGACCGCAATGGGGTGGTGAAGACGGCTTCCTTTGGATAGAACGGCAGTTCATTGGCCGCTCGGCGTTCGAACAAATCCTTCTGTTGGCTGGCGAGTCGGGCGAATTGGATGATTTTCTGGAGATCGGATAACAGTAAATCGGCTTCGGCCTGATCGAGGTGCCACGGTGTCGCACCAGGACGAAGACTGCGAAATTTCAGCCAACCAAGCCGGGTGCGCGGAAAAGGCTTAAATCCAATTTTGGCAAGGAGAACAAGGTCATCTGCGTCGAGTTCGCGTTTCGGGACGAACTCGACAGAGGAGCAATCCTGGCTGTAGGCGAAATTGGGATCGTGGCTGCCGTGTGCATCATCCGTTGCAGCCGTGAGCGCCCAACGCAACCCTGGCTCGCCACGATGCACCAGAAAGCCAAAGACTTGTCCTGCGTTACCCAACACCGAGGCGAGTCGAATCCTCCCACTGCTGGCATCCTCAATGACAAGCATGTTGCAATCGGCCAGATATTTCCACGGTTCGAGATCATGAAACTCCTTGGCCAAGGCACAAAGCTCCCGAAATCTATGGACCTCCAATAATGGGGGTCGCTGATGCCGTTCTCTCGATGACATTTTTCAATTTGTATTGCGGTTGGCGATGAACAGCCAGCAAATTTGGACAACTCATCTGTTTTTCATCGGTGTACTCCCGGATTTCCCAAATATACTTCACAAGTTGAAGTTAGCGAGTTACATTAAAGCCGCGTAAACAAAGGCTTTTCTTCATGTCAAACCTACGAAAAACGGAAAATCTGGCGGGTGCAGGCCAAAAAGAGGGACTCCGGGTAGCTTTTGACCGGCGCGTGAAGCTGGAGTTTCACGGCTCCCAAGTCACCTCCGATGCCGGGTTGTTGGCTTACCGGGAACTGGATGAGGCGCTGAACCTGACCTCTCCGGCGGCCGAGTTGCTGCACGATTGGCGCACAGGTGACAACAAGCAACATTCGATGGTTGCGCTGTTGCGACAGTCCCTCTACAGCCGGTTGGCAGGGTATGAGGACACCAATGATGCCGAACGGTTGGCGGTTGACCCGGCGATGCGGCAGGTGGTGGGTGGTCGGGCTACAGAACGCACGGCGGCCTCGACCAGCCAGATGGGGCGCTTCGAGACCGAGGTGTTGACGCAGCCCAAGAACTTGAAGGCGCTGATCACATTGTCGGGGCAGTGGATTGACCGGCTGCAGGAACACAGAGCCATGCGGAACCTGACCTTGGACATGGACAGTTCTGTAAGCGAGACCTACGGTGAGCAGGAAGGAACCGCCTACAACGGACATTTTGCATGCACCTGCTACCATCCTCTCTTTTGCTTCAACCAGTTTGGCGACGTGGAAGGCACGCTGCTGCGCGAGGGCAATGTCCATAGTGCCGAGGATTGGCAGGCAGTGCTTGAACCCATCGTAGCCCGGTACCACAACAAGAATCTGCGGCGATATTTTCGGGCCGATGCTGCCTTTGCCCAGCCTGAACTATACGAGTATCTGGAAGCCGAAGATTTTGAGTATGCCATCCGGTTGCCCGCCAACGATGCGTTGCTGCGGGACATCGATTTCCTGTTGACCCGGCCAGTGGGGCGTCCATCCAACACACCAGTGGTCTGGTATGCCGGCTTTTTGTATCAGGCCAAGAGTTGGACCAAAGCCCGTCGGGTGGTGGCCAAGGTGGAATGGCACAGCGGGGAACTGTTTCCCCGGATCGGCTTCATTGTGACCAATCTGACCCGCCCGGCCAAAGCGGTGGTGCGGTTTTACAATCAGCGGGGAACGGCGGAGCAGTGGATCAAGGAGGGCAAGAACGCTATTAAATGGACCCGGCTTTCGTGTCACGACTTTGTGGACAACCAGGTGCGGCTGCACCTGTTTGTGCTGGCCTACAATCTGGGCAATTTTCTGCGGCAGGCGGTGCTGCCCCGTGGAGTGCGGCACTGGACGTTAACGACGTTGCGGGAGAAACTGATCAAGATTGGCGCGAAGGTCGTGCGCCATTCGCGGCAGGTGGTTTTCCAAATGGCGGAAGTGGCGGTGCCCCGCGAGTTGTTCCGGTCCATTCTTCAAGCAATCGAGCGCCTGCGACAGCCCGCAGCAGCCAGTGGATGAATGAAAAGCGCGTGAAAACATCAGTCAACACAGGTGAATTGTCTTCGCCTCTGGCGCACGAGGCTGGTTGGAACGAAGAAAACGATGCTGAACAGGGCGGCGGCTCTGAAAAACCCGTGTTTGGCGCTAAAAAGGCTTGAAACGCCAACGAATGAGAGGATAATCGCGAAAACGACCGGAAAAACTCAATTTGAACCATGAACATCGAGTCAAATGGGAAATCCCGGATCAACAAAGAATGACCCGAAAGGCCCACGCGGGTCGTGGGCAAGAAACCAAATGGGAAATCCCAGATGAGGTATTTATCCGTCATGCACCGCGCGCGGAGTTATCTTGCCCGGGTTGCCGTCGCTCCGGGCTTGATTACACTGCTTTGCCTCGCGTGGCCGGGGTTGATTACCTCGACCTTTGCCCAGCCGGTTAAACCGGTCAACGTGGTTGACGTGCTTGTTGCCTACACACCCCAGGCTCGAAACGGCGCCGGCGGCACCGCAGCCATCCTCGCAAACATTGATTTGGCGATGCTCGAAGCCAACACCGTCCTCCAGAACAGCGGCGTCCATGCCCGCCTCCGGCTGGTCAAAGCCGCCGAGGTGGCCTACACTGAGTCGGGCAGTGTTGCCGGAGATCTGACCCACTTGCAGAATCCCGGGGACCCCGTCCTGGGCCGCGTCTCCAGACTTCGGGAAGAATACTCGGCGGACCTGGTCTGCATGGTTACTGAAACTGGCGGCGATTGGGATCTTTACGGCCTGCAAGGACCCTCGTCCGAGAATGCCTTCAGCATCATCCGCCGGCCCTTCCTCACGGGGCTTAATTACTTTCCGGTGGTTTTGAGTTTTAACTTTGGCTGTCAATTGGAACGTCCTTATGCCGACAGCGAGGGGGCGTTCCCCTACGCCTACGGTTATTCATTTTCGGCCGGCAACACGCTTTACAGCACCGTGGAGGCGTTCTCCGGCCAGCGGCTGGCCTTTTTCTCCAACCCGGGCATCATTTACGAAGGCGTGGCGGCAGGCGTTCCCGACGGCAGGCCCGACCCGGCTGACAACGTGCTGGTGCTCAACCACACTGCGCCGATTGTGGCGGCTTTCCGCGGCGGAGCCCCCGTGACTTTTCCGCCAAGTCTGCAAATCGTGCTTCCAGCGGGTAACACGAATTCGACTTTGTTGCTGGCAAGAGGAACCAATCTGACTCTGTTGGCAAGGGCGTCCGACCAGGACGGTTTCGTTCGCGAGGTGAATTTCTTTTACCAAGACGTCGCCTCCGGGACCGTGCAATCTTTGGGCCGCTCAACCTGGGCACCCTTTCGCTTCAATTGGACCAATATTCCGAGCGGCACTTGGAGAATTATCGCACAAGCCGTGAACATTATGGGTGCTTCAACCCGGACAGACTCCGGTGTCGTCCTCCAAGTCATCCCGCCCAATGACAATTATGTCCATGCCGCCGTGGTGACCGGGAACCATGTTTCCGTCGTGGGAACGACTGCGGGCGCCACTTTGGAGAATGGAGAGCCGAATTGGATGGGGGGAGGATCCTCGGTTTGGTACTCTTGGACGGCACCCGCCAGGGGACGGCTCAGCTTGTCGGTATCCAACCTGCCCTCGGGCACTTTTTACGGCGCATACACAGGCGCCAGCGTTTCCAATCTGACGACTGTTGACGACAACGGGGGTTCTGCGGGGGAAATTGAGTTTCCGGTTCTTGCCGGGACCCACTATCGGATCCTCGTTTCGGGAGCAACGAACGCGGCAAGTCTATTCACCCTGGTTCTGGGATTTCAGCCTGCGCCCCCCAACGATGATTTTGAACATCGCGCGATTCTCGCCAGCCGCGGGGCGGTCGCAATCGCCAACAATTTCGCCGCCAGCTTCCAACCCGGGGAACCTGACACCCCCGCCTACTCTGGAACCGGGGCGACTCATCGCACGCTCTGGTGGACGTGGACGGCGCCCGGCGACGGAATAATCACCTTCACCGGTGTCTCTGACTCAGGCGGCTGCGTCGTCGGGGTTTACCAAGGCAGTGTACTAACCAATCTGACGCTCATTGCGTCGAGCTGGACGGGTCCTGTTTCAATAAGCGTTGTGCGCGGCCAAGTTTGCCAGATTGTCGCGGATACATTGTGGGGTGAAACCGGGAACATCAGGCTGAGCGCCGCGTTCATCCCGAGGCCGGCAAATGACCGTTTCTCCAATCGCACAGTCATCCGCGGAAACTGGATCGTGCTGACAAACTCCAGCCTGGCGGGCGAGATCGAACCCGGCACGCCGGCTGACAACGGCGGGGTTTTCCCTACGCTTTGGTGGTCATGGACTGCTCCGGCATCTGGATATGTCAGCGTGAACTGCCCGTTCGGCCAGTTCATTGATGTCTATACCGGCAGAGAAATGACCAGCCTGATTCCCGTAACGAGCGGATCTGCGGCTGAGTTTGAATCAAGAGCGGGGACGACTTATTCAATCGCGGCCTCAGGCATCGCCGGAGATGTGGCGATGGATTTGATCCTCTCCACAGTGCGAATACTCACACCGACCAACGGAGCAAAATTCGTCACGGGTGGGAACGTGGTTCTAACCGCCAGCGCCACGGAGGTGGATTCCCCGTTGAGCCGGATTGAGTTTTTTGCCAACGGGGCTTCGCTTGGAGTCGTCTCGAAGGCTCCCTACACTCTAATCTGGAGCAATGTCCCCGCCGGAGAATTTGTATTGAACGCGACCGGGACCGGTCCGTCCGGCCCGCCCAGAGGTTCGCCCGGCGTGACCATAGAGGTGAAGTACCCGGCTCCGCCAAATGACGATTTTGTCAACCGCACCGTGATCAGCGGCAATTGGGTGGGTGTGACCAACACGGTCATCGGCGCGACCACGGAACCAGGGGAACCGTCATATGTCGGCCAGTCTTTTTGGAATTGGAATGATTCGATTTGGTGGTCATGGACTGCCCCCGCTTCGGGAATGGCACAAATCCAATCCCTGGGTATTCCATACTCAACCGCTCTTCTGGTTTATACCGGCTCGTCGTTGTCGAATCTGACCGAGGTCACCAGCGGTATTGGTGGCGTGAGCTTCGAGGCGGTGGCCGGAACAGCTTACGCAATCGACGGACTTAGTTATAGTTCAAACATCCAGTTTCAATTGGTTCTGTCCGATCTTCGGATTGCCAGTCCTTCGGATCTTTCTATCTTCACAGCCGGGGTGAACCTTCCCATCGCGGCAGCGGTCACCGCGGTTGAAGAACCGGTCGGCGAGGTCGAGTTCTTTGAAAATGGCATTTCGCTCGGCATCGTGACCAACGCCCCCTACACGCTGCTCTGGACAAATGTGCCGCCGGGCGCGTTTTCGCTGAGCCTCGTGGCGACAGACATTTACGGCCACGCGCGAAACTCCTCGCCGTCCGTTTCCATTCAAGTGGGGCCGCTCAACGATGACTTTTTGAACGCGATCCCCCTGACTGGTTCCAACCTGCACATAAGAGGAACCACGACCGGCGCCACCAGCCAGCCCGGCGAACCAAATCATGACGGGCTGTCTGCCGGCAACTCGGTCTGGTATAGTTGGACCGCGCCAACGACCGCGAATTATTCCCTCGTGGCCCAACCTGCGGGAGGCGGTCTGGTTCCCACGGCGGTTTACACAGGATCAAGCCTCTCCAGCCTTACCCTTGTGAGCAGCAACGCCTACTGGCCGGTCTGCGTGCTTTCCGCCCAGGCCGGAACCCAGTACTATATTGCGGTTGATAGTGACGGCAACCCCGGCGATTTTGATTTCTATATCACTCAACCGCCTGCCAATGACAATTTCTCCAATCGCATCGCCATCGCATCCGCGAATACACTGGTGACCGGTAACGATTTGGGAGCCACACACGAGCCTGGTGAGCCGCTGTATGAATATTATGGCGGCACTTCTGTCTGGTGGGATTGGACGGCTCCAGGACCCGGAGTAGTCTCCTTCACGGTTCCGGATTCATTGAACCCCACCTTGCATATTTACTCTGGTTCTTCGATTTCCAATCTTTCCCTGCTTCCTAACCAGTACGGCGGACCGTGGGATGATATTCGTGAATTAAGTTTTGATGTCGCGGCGGGGAGCAACTACATCATTGAGGCTGACGACAGGTGGAATTCAGATTGGGAGATCGAATTCACGCTGAATTTTTCACCCCGGCCCGCCAACGATAATTTTAACAATGCATTCGTGCTGGCCGGTTTGAATGTCAGCACCAACGGAGACAATTCCCTCGCGACCAGCGAGCCGGGTGAACCGCACAACGGCGGCAGCACGGCCGGGCACTCGGTTTGGTATTCCTGGACCGCACCTTCCGGCGGTCTGGAAAAGGTGAGTGCCAGCGGATCGAACTTCACGCCCGTGATCGCCATATTCACCGGCGCTTCCGTTTCAAATCTGAGCATTGTGGCCGCCGGCAACGGCAGTGTTTCCTTCACGCCCGTCGCCGAGATCACCTATCAGCTTGCGGTGGATGGCAGCGGCGGAGCGTTCAACTTGAACCTGCTGTTGACACCCCCGCCCCCAAATGATGATTTTGCCTCCCGCCAGCCGCTGAGTGGCGTGCGGCCCGTTATTCACGGCACGACTTATCTTTCAACATCCGAACCGGGTGAACCGGGCTTTTACCCGTGGATCACCAGCAGCTCGGTTTGGTATTCCTGGGTCGCGCCGGCGGATGGAGTGGCCGAGATTTCCGGCGGCCCAAAGCCGGTCGGCGTGTTCACCGGTAACTGCGTCTCCAACTTGACCGCGGTAGTTCCCGTTGGCCCGGGCATTTTGACTTTTCCCGCCGTTGCTGGGACTGAGTACGAAATCGCGGTCGCGGGGGCCTGGTGGCTGGCGGATGATTTTTCTCTCTCGATTGTGCTTCCAAAGGCCCAGTTCGCCAGTCCGACCAATGGCTCGGCGTTTCCCGCGCCGGCCACTTTTGAAATTGTCGCCCGCACGATTGACCTGGAGGGCACGGTGGTCACAGTTGGCTTCTATGACGGCGCGAACCTGCTGGGCACCGTGACAAACGCTCCTTTCCAATACATTTATTCGAAGGTTCCAGCAGGATCACATATGCTGTCGCTCCAGGCCACGGATGAATACGGCTTCACCACCACCAATGTGCCGATTGAAGTCAGGGTGCAACCGTTCAACGACGATTTTGCGCAACGGTTTGTAATCAACGGCTTGGCGACAAATATCATCGCGGATAATTCTGGCGCCACCACCGAGCCGGGGGAATCCCTGCCGGGCGGAGCCACCGGGAGAACTTTGTGGTGGACCTGGCAGGCACCGACTAGCGGAACTGTTACCATGGGCGCGCCCGGCTTCGCGACAGCCAGCGCGTCGGCGTCTGCACCCCTGGCGTCCATGGTTTCTTCCGTCGGCGGGTTCGGCAGGCCGGAGATTCAGCCGGCCGATGTGATAATCACCCAGCCACCCTGGGGTCCTCCCGGCCCGACTGCCGGCCCACTGATTGCGGTTTATACCAATGCGTTCATTAGCAATCTGATCTTGTGCGCGAGCAATTCGGGCTGGTACCTCACCGGGGATATGACGTTCGACCCGGTGACGGGCTTGGTCACTCAACTGGGGGAGTGGTATGTCCTGCCTTCCTTGAGCTTTCCAGTGGATGGCGGGCAAATCTACCAAATTTCGCTGGATGGCGTTAATGGGAGCTTCGGCCAAGCCGCCATGACTTTCAACTTCGCGCCGCCACCCGGTCCTCCGGCGAATGACAATTTTGCGGACCGCAGCATCCTTTCGGGCGCCTCCATTTCAACCAACGGCACGACCGTGGCCGCCACGCGCGAACCGGGCGAGCCGTTGGACGCGAGCAACTCCATTCTGCGCACGGTCTGGTATTCTTGGACCGCGCCTTCAACTGGAGACGCCGCTGTCTCAGAATCAAGCCCGGCTTCCCCTTTCGACATCGGTGTTTACACTGGATCGCAACTCACGAATTTGACGACGGTTTCGCTTGGGCTGGGTTCAGTTTCTTTTTATGCCTATGCGGGCACGACTTATCAAATTGACATGGCAAGCTCAACCGGCTCGGGAACCAGCTTCCAGCTTTATCTGTCGGGTGCTCCGCTCCCGCCGGCTTTTGACCCGGGTAGATCCAGGAGACTCGCCGATGGCGGATTTCAACTCAGCTTGTCAGGGGTGCGGGGCCAAAGTTTCGTGATCCAAGCCTCCACGAACTTGCTGGAGTGGGAAACGATTGACGTTGATACGCTCCCGGGCGCCAGCTTTGATTTTGTGGACACGCACAGCGCCAGACTCCCGCGGCGCTTCTACCGGATTGTTCCATTGGACAGCCTTTATTGATGGTCAACCCTGTGAATGGAGATGGCCGACCAGAACGTCGTCTGGAAGACCCTGGAGCAACACTGCGATGACGTGGACGAACTGACGGAGGGGGTGTAAAACTCTTTCTGTAAATTGTCTTTCTTCCCTGCGCCTCCACCCCTCCGGGGTGAGGCGGAGTGAAGGCGAGCGTAGCGAGCCTGAACGCAGCCGAAC
>Ga0302320_10028199_pt1 | contig 10790 bp, 23 predicted proteins | sample Bog_T0_3_FD_202130 | JGI IMG/M metagenome (GOLD analysis project Ga0302320, IMG submission 202130) | Peat permafrost microbial communities from Stordalen Mire near Abisko, Sweden - Bog_T0_3 | ecosystem: Environmental > Terrestrial > Soil > Wetlands > Peat | place: Sweden: Abisko, Stordalen Mire... | reverse complement strand
CCGCACGCAACGCCAGAATAGCGCGCTGTCGCGCGCTGGCGGCCTTCACCTCCAGCCAACCGAAGGCGGTCTGGCTGGAGCACTAGCCGCCAAGCTGGTAGAACAGCCGCTCCCGCACCGCAGGCGGGTAGTCCTCCGATGCGGCTGCCTCACTCGCCTGCAATCCCGCCAGCCACCCTTCGATGTCGGGACGGCGGCCGGTGCCGTCCAGCGCCAGCGGATCGGCGTGCGCCGCGCGATCGTCACCGAGAACTGTCAGCACCGCCGCCAAATGTCCGCAACGCGCTCCCGAATGGCAGGTGCAGGAGCTGCTGATTGACCACCCGGTGATGCGGTCCGGGAGGATATCGATGCGCTGGTGGTATGGCTTTGGCGCCGATCCACGGGTCGTTGCCGTGATGGCGCTGCCATCCGGGGAGACCGCGATCCGGACAACCCGTCCGCTATTGACGTAGTGGCGGCCGTCTTCGATCGCCACCTGCGAGAAAGTCCGCAGGATAATGGCTTCGTCGGCTTTGGGACGGGCCGGCATGAGCAGTGACACTGAGTTGGCTTTGGTTTGTGACGTCATGTCCGCCTCGCCAAATAAGATTGCCGCAAGTCACATACATCCAGGCGGAGGTGTGCAGGCCCGCGCCCCTCGACCGCGTCGCCATGGAGTCCAGAACCGCCCCCTTCTCAGGATCGGCCGATCCTGGAGACCTGGTGTTCGATGCAGTCTTTCAGGAAAACCCTCAGCATCATGGCATCATTAACCAGAGCGATGACCCCAGCCTCGCCCGAGACCCTCCCTGCCGTCACGCCCGCCGCGCCCATCTGGGGCCGCGCGGCTGGCTTCTTTCCTTGGCAACTTGACAATGCTACGTTTCCCGCGCCAGTGCCGCAAGGCGAATCTTAGAGCCGTGGTTTCCTTGTCACGACACATGGGTGGCGGTCCATCGCATCACGTGATTCCATCAAGCCGGGAAGGGCCGGGAACCTGGCCGTTCCCGGAGGACGGCCACGAGGCAGCATCCGCAGCCGCGCAGTGACCAAAAAGTGGGCTTTCCGGCACCCACCAAGCCGCGCCACTCGGGTCGCGGCAAATCAGGCGGTCGAAAACGGCCATGGCCCCGGCATCCGCCAGATCTGCGGCACCGGAATGGCAGGACGAGGGATGATGCCAGCTCCGCGCGGCGCCCTGATCCGGGAGTCCAACGGAAGGAACGCCAAACTGCACGGGAACCCAGGTTGGCGTGACCTCCTCGCCAAGGAAGACTTCAGCCGCGGCTCAGGTTGGAAAAGAAAGCAGACGCGTGGATTTTGCGGCCCGGGCCGAAGCAAGCCGTCCATACAACTGCAACAATGCCATTTGGACCTGGAATGACTATGGGGCTTGCCGGCAGCCCAGGCGGCATCCTGCCTTTCCCGAAGGTCGGCAGCATGCCGCCTGGACCTCCCGGCTTCGGGGGGCGGAGTCGTCGCGCCGCGACATTCCTTGCCCCTGGCGGACGGGGACCGGACACGGTAGAGTGGTCAGACCCTGGCGCGCGTATGTGCCTGGCCAACCTGCTCGACGCCACCAGCGCAAAGGAGCCGACCGTGGTCCTTCCAGCACTCATGAAGTCGTACCCGGATCTCGCACCCGGAGAGCTGGTCAGGCTTCCTTTCGCTAACATGCTGCTGCTGGCCATTGTCCTGGCAGACCAGGCTGAACCGCAATCCAAGAGCGCCCTGCTGCTCGAGGCGCACCCGCAGCACGAAAACTCCTGGCTCGGTCTCCTGCCGTTTGACGATACTGATGCAGGGCTGTTTGCGGTCTCATACGGCCGCGATTACGTCATCGGATGCTCACCCCGCGATCCGGCCTTCTCCGGCAAGGACGAACGCTTCACGACCCACGGAGCCCTGATCTTTGCGCCGGCCTTCCGCGGCGTCAGAACGAGGGATGCGCTTGCGCAGGGACGTGCCCAGCCGCGGCTGCTCAGCATCGAGAGCTGGACGCTGGAGCCACCTGCCCGTGACGCCGGCAGCGACGTCGCCATCCTGAGCTGGGACCTGCGCGGTCCAACAGATCCGGCCCCGCACAGGAAGCCGTTCGTGCTGCGGCTCGGCCAACGGGCGCGCCCCGCGGCGCCGCGGTAGCTGCGGACGGGAAGGCGGCGCGCACAGCCATGCATGAACATTCCGGCCTGGGCCGCGAGGGCCGCCGCCTCAAGAGGCGGGCCGACTATTTCTTTGCCTCCGGGGCATTCGCGCGTTTCCAAATCGCCGATTTTGCGGATTCGCTCCTGGCACTGGGTCCGACGGTCGCCATCGGCGGCTTTCCGCGCGACCTCTATCTTTGCGGCAACCGCCAGTTCCGGTCAGACGTTGACTTCGTCGTCGACGCGGCATCCCTGACTGCGTTCGACCGGCTGACCGCGCGGCTTGGCGGCACGCCGAACAGTTTCGGCGGCTGCCGGATTGATCTCGGCCGTTGGATGGCGGATGTCTGGCCGCTGGAGCGGACCCTGGCGGCGGTTTCCGGCCACGTGACCGTCTCGTGCATGCGGGATCTGCTGCGGACGACGTTCTTCGACTGGGACGCCATTCTGTACTCGGTAGGTGACAGGAAGCTGATCACCGACCATGCCTGGTTCGACCGCATCAACCGGCGTGTGCTCGACATTAACCTGGAACCCAACCCGAACCCTCTGGGCGCTGCGGTGCGGGCCATCCGGTGCGCTTACCGCTGGGAAGCCGCCTTCGGCGAGCGGCTGGCCGCCCACGTCGCGAAGCAGATCATGGATCACGGGTGGCAGTCGCTTGCTGACCGCGACCGCTGCAGTTTCCCGTCCGCGGTTCTGGGCGGCCTCGACGGGGACGCGGTCTTCGCCGCCGTCCATGCGCACAGCCGGAACGGTGGCGCTCCACTTCGCCTGCCGCTGCGCCCGGCACAAACTGCGTTCGACCTCGTGGGCGGATGCGCCAGGCCGCCGTCCGTGCCCGGCATGCGCCGCCGGCGTCAGGCAGTCATCCAACGCTGATGGCATCCTCGCCTCGGACGGATTCTGGGCGGCGCGTCACCACCCGGCTGGCGTGGATTCTCCGGTCGGCCCACGGGATGCCCGCAGCTACCGGGATTGGCCAAAGCGGGATTGGCCAAAGCGGACGAACGCGCGCGATGCTGCCAACTTGCGGCCAAACGCCCCCATGGTACGGCGGGCGTCCACGCCCTGCGGGAAATCAGGCAGGATCGTCATCAGGCAGGACTGACACGCCGTAGACCTGCATCCCGACCAGGTCAGCCAGGCCGGGCTCAACCAGGAGCGCGGAAACAAGGCGGTTGCCCAGCTCTGTCATGTCGCCGCGCTGCTTCGCCAGCATGTTGAACAGCTCGACGGTGTCGACCTCGAATGTCACGCGGCGCTTTGCCATCGACTGCCTCCGGGAACCTTCGTTGCAAGGAAACGGCACGCGCCCCTGACGGGCGCGCCGCCCGATGTGTCCGACGATCGGGCGCACCCGGTCGCGCGCGGTCCACAGTCGCCAGGTTTTGCCACGCGGCCTGACTGCAATCTCTCCTGCCCGTCATGGAGGACCGCCACCGCGCAGGCGCCGGCATCGTGGTTGTATCCCATGCGCTTGATGACCTCACATGCCGTCGTGACCCCTTGCCCATGAACACGAGCACACCCACCGCGCCCTTGATGGCGCGATGATGTTGTGGCGCGTCTGGCGGGACGCCAGGGATGGGGTCGCCAGGGAGCTTGCCGGCTCTGGTGTCCAGAAGCCAGCCGGAGCTGTCCATCTGCTTTTGCCATGGCATCCCCAGCGCTGGTGGCGTGGCAACCAAGCCCTTTGGCCGCCGTTAGAAGTCGTCCAGGGCGCTCCGATCGATTTCGCGGATGCTGAACCACACCGGCTCCGGCTCCCTGGCGGCGTTCCGCAAAATTCCCCTCATCGACGACAGGAGCTCATCGAGTGATCCGAACGGCGTGACCGCCTCGTCTCCGTCGGATGTTCGCGCCACCAGGCCGTAGGCGGATTTCAGATCGGCCTTCGCGGCGGAGCCAGTCCCGGGCTTGGCGGGCTTGGGAGAAGCGGTCGCGTGCCGTGTCGGCTGGATCGGCTGGCCGCGTTCCATGGCGCCAGCCTCCGGCGGACTGTCTGGCGGGCTGAGCGTGATGCCAATGTCCGGTTCGGCTACCGTCGGAATGCCATTATTGGCGATAAGGGCATCGTCCGGTTGACCGGGCGGGATACCGCTGTTGGCCACCGGAGCAAGCCAGGGCGACAACACTGGAAAGTCGTCCGGCATTGTGTCATCGGTCGTCGGCTCTGTGGACAGCGGCGGCTCAGTGGCGCTGGATTCCACATGGTCAGGCGCAGCGGCCGGGTCCGGTGAGCCGAACGGGATGCCGTCGTGTGGCGCGCCGTCCGCCACAGGCTCTGCTGGCAGCATGGAACCGGCAGCGCCCGGTGCCGCGCCACCGTCGCGCGCCGCCGGCCGGATCCGTTGCATCGCGTCCGCTGTCAATTCGGCCCCGGCACCGGGCTTTGGCCCAGATCCGCCGCCTTCCAGCGGCAGCAGGGGGGCGGGAGCCGAGCCCGCGGCGCGCGCCTTCGCCAGGATGATGCTGATGGTGCGGGGGACAACGCCGAAGCGCCTCGCGATATCGGCGGTCCGGACATGATCTTCGTCCGCCATGCGCAAAATGGTTGCGTAATCGCTTCTGGGAACACTCGCCATGGCGCGGACTCCTGAGGACCGCGCATCGTCTAGAGCATTGACGCAGATGCCGTCAAGTTCCGGCCTCCGACCCGGTGGCGTTCGCGCGACGGATGATTTTCCCTGCAACGGGCTTTGCCATGCAGTTTCGGCGGTTGCCAGCCTGGAGATGGCGCCATGTCAACGGTGCGGCACCTGTTCGGGCAGCGCCGTGGTTCAGCTCCCCCTGATTCGGTGTGGCCGCCTCCGGTTACGGAGCGGCGCGACACCCGGGCGGACTGCGCCGAAGGAATCCTTTGCAGGGGCGCTTGCTTCAAGGCCAGGCGTATGCCTACTCTCTGATTAGGGGGGCTCCCCTCGATTTCGGGAAACCAGGTTCGGAAGTCATGCCGCGCTCCCGTTGATGACCCCACGATACGCGTCCACGATCAGGTCCTCAATCCATGCCATATCAGGCGCCGCCGGCAGCGAAGACCGCTCCGCGGCATCCTCCACCCCGGCCAGCAGCGCCTCGATTTCCTCGGAAACCTCGCGATAATGGCGGCGGCCAGTCTTGATTGCCAGCACGTGTGCGGCGTTCGGCAGGGGAAAGGTGATGTTGCCGGTCGTCAGCAGCTCAATCGCCTCGGTTCCTACGCGGACCGCATGCGAAAGCGCTTTCCAATCGACGCCCTCGTCGCGCTCGGCCTGCAGGGCACGGATCCCGTATTCCCCCAGCACTCTGGCATAGATAGCGCGGGCATCCTTCAGGCTCGCGAAGTATGGCGCCTTGCGGTTGCAGCATTCCAGGTGAGGGATCGGGTCATGCCTGCTGGGGTGGGGGATCTGAACGATGGCGGCGTGTTCAAGCCCGCGGTCGGTGATAAACGCAGGGAGCGAGTCAGCCGCCGCGCCGACCTTGGCCAGGTGGCCATGCTCGGAGATGGCGGCGTCAAACCACTCCACGATATTCCGGACGGCGTGGACACGTGAACCCTTGATGCCGTACTTGTTGGCCTGCGTCCGGCAATAGCCGACGAATGAGCCCGCGCGCCTGGACACAAGGCGGTGCCGGTTCCCGGTGATGGCACACCAGATCGGCTGCGGTTCGCCGATGAACATGTTCTGCGGCGCGAACAGCATATCCATTGCCACCGTCTGTCCTGCAGCCACCAGCCCGAGATATCGCTGAAGCGAGAACGCTTCCTCGTCGACGTCGGATGGCATATTGCGCTCGCCGCGCGCCTTCTCGCGCGTCTTCTGCAACGTTCCCATCACGCGCTGGAGCAGGATATCCCGGCTGCCCGGCACAAACACTGACTTGTAGTCGTGATCCGACGCCTGGGTTGATGTGCCGTAGAGGTGGCTGCCGAACAGCATCCGAACTACCGGTGTCACAGGAATGCCACTCCCCGGCTGGCGCGTGAGATGGCCCGATCGTATGCCCACGATCCGGGAGAAAGCGTGATTTCGATCTCCTTGCCGTGGCGATCCGTGACGGCTTTGACCACAATGTGGTCGCCGGCCGGGTCAAGGAAGACATGGGTCGGACCGTTGTGGTCCCCGGCCGTGAGGCTGGCCGTCATTTCCGGATGGCCGGTCACGGCCGCACCTTCGGGGCATGGATCCAGCCCAAAAACACGTCCCTAAAGCTCACGCCGAGCAGGAACTTGATCTGGCGGTCGGCGCCGATCGGAAACACCAGCCTGGGTTTGGCATATCGCATCCCCGTGCAGTGGATATGCAGCGAACCGACGATCTTCATGCGGGCCACCCGGTGGTTGAAGGAAAACCAACTGGCACTATAGGGCATCCGTGTCGGAGGGGCAATCGCTGGCGTGCCAACTATCCGGCATGCCGCAGTCTGGGCAAATCGGTTGCGCGGTCACCTTGCGCCGCTCCCAATAGGCGTCGCTCGCCTGGGTCCGGCGGCGCTCAAGGTCGCCGCTCATGGCGTCATCGGAAAAAGCCGCCAGCGCCGGCTCGGGAAGGTCACTCATCGCTTGTTTTCCCACAGCACGAGCGCGGCCTCCAAGGCCAACGCCCTTGCAGACCAGAGTCCCTTCCAGCGCCGCGGACCCGACGCAGGCTCTCCACCTCCGCCAGGACTGCGGCGCACTCGACGCCGGTGAGCGTCACAATGCCGCCATTCCCCATCAGGCGCATGGCGTGGTCGAGGGCTGCGGCCATGGTGTCCGGGCGGTCGGACACTGCAACCTTCTCCATTGCCTCTGGGATGCCCAGGTCGGGGAACTCTGCCAGCCACGCATCCACGTCATCGTCTTTCGCGCCGCACTCGCACCACTCCTCGCCACAGGCGTAGGGAATGCGGCACCGCTTGCGGTTTGCCAAGCCGCCGTGTTCGTTGCGTCTCCCGGGACGGTCAGTCATGGTTGCTTTCTCAGCGCGAACCCAAACGCCTCAAGAGTATCCACAATCCGCTCTGCCTTCCGAACGCTCGCCGCGCTTGGACCACCCATATAGACGCTCGGATGGTCGAGGCATGCCGCGATGATGAGGACCGGTTCCGGCAGTAGCGGCTTCGTGGTTTTGGGACGAACCGTTGGCTCCGTCGCGTGCCACAGCCCCTCGCCATACGGTTCCGAAAAGTCAGGTGGCTCTGTCGTCGTCCCAGGAATCCGGTTCATCCCTGAACTGCCTCCAACCACTCCGCCGGAAGCGAATCGAACGTCACGGTGTAACGCACGCCGCCAGGATTCGATGGGTCGGCGTGGGCGCCAGTCACGGTGCCACACCGGACCTGGCCCGACAGTCGCACCGTCTGACCGATGCGGAACCTCTGCGGCCGGCCATAGCGCCCTTCGGCGATCTGCCAGGGTGCCCGCTCAGCCGTCTCCGGAACCGGATCAGCCACCGCACACCTCAGACAAAGGAATGTGCTCAATGTCGATGATCAGCGACCGGATGAGCATCTCCCGCTTGCGCCACCCAATTGCCACGTCCTCACCTGCCGCAAAATGGGCGGTTGCCAGATCGCGGGCGTGGCCGGCCTCGCGTGCCATCACCGCGATGATGGCGTCACGCATTGCCTTGGCCGCTTTCGTCGTTTCAGGAATCGGCATGTTGCATCTCCTTCTTCGTGCGCTTGCGCAGCATCACCGCGATTGCCCACCGCCCCATGAACAGCGTGCCGCCAGCATTTCCACTCGGCCATGCACGCAACGCAATGAGGGGGATCATCTCACCCCGATATGCCCACTTGCCATCGGCAGATCGGGCCAAGCCGGCGATCATGGATCCAACGCGCAGGGTATGGGTGCGTTTGGACAGGGGTTTTGGCGTCGTTTCTGGAATGTCGGCCATAGGCTGCACGCTCGTAGCGCGCTCGCAGATATCGACCGGGGCGGTATCGCACACATCGTCGCCGCGACGCCCGCAGAAAGGGCACACCTCGTCGCTGGTCGTCTCGGGAAGGTCAGCCATTGTACGCCTCGCGTCGCGCCACGAGCACGAAGCGGGAAAGCGGGTTCGGGAATGACCCGCCTCCTGACGCTCGCCTCGTCCACACTTGGTGTTGCGTCACGCGAGTGACGATTAGAGTCGACCGGAACTTGTCGTCATCCGGCGCCCACACCCACACCTCGCCAACCGATGGCGTCGTCTCGGGAAGGTCAGTCATTGCACGCCTCCCACATGAAGTTGCGGCCCATTCGCGCTCGACCATGGCGCTCAAGCGTCCGTAGCGCCATCTGCGCGTCCTGCCGCGTTAGGCAAAAATGACTGATAACGTTACCCACGCTGGCTGGGGCGCGCAGCAAGTAATCGAACATCAGTTCCAACAGTGCCGTTGGCGTCGTGGGAATGTCAGCCATCTTGCACTCCCAGCGCTCGGCGCGCGCCGTAGTGTCAACTTGTAAGGGAGTCGGGACCCGGATATGCGCATCGCAACGCCCGATTCCACTGATGAAATCCGGCAGGCCTGAGTCCGTCGTCTCGGGAAGGTCGGTCATTTTGCACTCCCAAGCGCCCGACGCGCCACCGCGCGGTAGTCGGTCGCCATGCGCATCCAATACGTCCACCCAAGCGCACCCATCCGGCCCGGCGACGTGCCGAATGGCGTTCGGGAATGCATCCTGTTTGCGCCTTGCATGATATGACATGCAGCCTTATGATGCAACGACGGCATGCCATGTGATTGACGCGGTTTCCGGTTTTCCTCCGCGGGAACGGAGGTGACCACGAACGAGGATCTGGGGAATGCCGCCAGTTTTGAGTCCGGTGCCGACAAGCTCAACCCGATGTGGTCGCGCGTGGCGACGGTGCTGGGCAAAGACGGGAACGACACGATCGGCTGCGTGCAGTTCGATCCCGCATACCGTCACGCAATATCTTCTTCATGCCACTGTTAGAGGCTGCCATGTCCTACTGCCGCTGGAGCAGCGACGATTATCAAAGCGACCTCTATTGCTATGAGGACGCATCCGGCGGGTGGACGACCCACGTCGCTGGCAACCGCATGGTCGGCAGGCCGCCGCATGAGGACTGGACACTGCTCGGCAAGGGCGACGAAGCCGCAGCCGAGTTCTGGGTCCAGCACACAGCGCAGATGGCTTGGCTCGAAACGGCCGAACACGCGCCGATCGGACTTGCCCACGACGGCGAGACGTTCGGCGATCCGACACTGGAGGCCTTCAGGGAACGACTGCTAATGCTGAGGCAAGCCGGATATCGGTTTCCCGACTATGTGCTGGAGGCGGTCGACGCCGAGATGGCCGAGGCCGCCAACCCAACGTAATCCAGCAAATCCCCCGGAGGCCCCATGAAGATTCTGACATTCCAAGGCTATAGCGACGACACCTTCGCGTGCGAGGGGCCGGGCATCGACGTGGACAAGGACACCTGCGCCAGCGGCGAGCCGATCACGATGTGCGTTTCCAGCGTAGAGGGGGCGATGCTGGTGATCGGCCAATACGCTGCCGGCCACTCCGGTGGCTGGCAAATCGCGGTTGCCCCGTTCGACCCGCGCAGCGCCGACGACGCTACGGTGCACATCCCGGACTGGCCGATCTCAATCGTGCGCAGCGCCCGCCACTACTCGCCCATGCTGGTTGTCACCGCGCCGGATGACGTGGCCGTCGCCATCCTCGCCTGATTCCGTCCGCACGGGGCGACCCCAGGGGCCTCGGCAACCCTCGGCCGGCGGCGTGCGGAGGCTGCGGACGTCATCCGCCGGCGGGCGGCCTGCGGAAGCTCCAGCGGTCAAAGCCATGCTTGGCCGCGAGCACCCCGGAATCGGTGATTTCCACTATCGGCGCGCCCCGTCCGGGAAGCACGCCTCCAACCCACTGGGCGATTTCCTGATATGCCTGGAAGGGGTCGAGCACCCGGTAGAATTCCATGTCCTTCAGGTCGTCCCCGTCCACCCGCCAGTCATCTTTCGGACCATCGGGCTGCCCCGCACCGGATCCCCATGTCAGCAGCGTGATGCCCTCGGAAACCAGGAAATCCATGGCCACCGGCGGAACCCTGCGCTCCGCGAAGTAATCCGCGGCCCCGGAGGCGTCCTGTTCCCCGGCACGCATGTCCGGCGCACGGCGGCGGAAGCCGGAAGGGTGCCTCCAGCGGACGGAGATTTCCTCGGCGGCGGCGCATTCCAGCAGGGCTTCCCAGGACCAGAAGTGGCGGATTTCACTCCTGGAAACAGGGCATCCCGGCTTGCCCTTCAGATTGCCCGGGCCGGCGGCGAGCATCCGCATCCCGTTCCTGCGGCGTCCGCGAAGGATGACGGATACCGGCGCAAACGCATAGGAGAACCCGGACGGGCCGACGATTGGCCGCTGACGGCCTGCGGGCAATCCCATCCCGCTCCAGATGCGTCCGCCGCGCGGACTGCCATCCTTCCCCGGGAGGACTTCGAGGCGGGCCTGGGGGAGTCCGATGCCGACGGCTGCAGCCCGATCGCGGGTCAGCCACGCGTCCTTTTTGCGGACGAACACGATGCGGTCATCCTGGCCCACGCCAAGGCCGACATCGTAGTAGTCCCTGCCAGTGATGATGCGCAAGTGTGCCTCCCAGGCCACTACCTGGGAAATGTAGCCGTTGACGTCGGTGAAGGCAAGATTCCCCAGCGGGGCATCCGCCTCCGGTTCACCGGGTT
>Ga0302320_10028198_pt1 | contig 10791 bp, 7 predicted proteins | sample Bog_T0_3_FD_202130 | JGI IMG/M metagenome (GOLD analysis project Ga0302320, IMG submission 202130) | Peat permafrost microbial communities from Stordalen Mire near Abisko, Sweden - Bog_T0_3 | ecosystem: Environmental > Terrestrial > Soil > Wetlands > Peat | place: Sweden: Abisko, Stordalen Mire... | reverse complement strand
CTTCGCTTACCAATAACGTCGGCAGCCAATTGAGCAACAGGTAGACCAACAGCAATTCAAGCAGGAAGCTCGTCCATAGCAGAATCGTGACAACGACTCTGCCGTTGGCGAACAACGCGGGGAAACTGCCGGCGCCTCTCTCAGGCGTCAGTTGCGCGCGTCGGAATGCGGCGGATTCGGGCAGCCTCCAAGCCATCAGCGGCGCCAGCACCAGCGGAATCGCGCCCCCGACGATGAATATCACGCGCCAGTTCGATGCGGGCGTCAGCAAACTCAGCAGGCTCGCGCCGGCGCCCCCCAGCGGCATCGCCGCGTAAACCATGGTCACGCTTTTGCTTTGATTTCTCACCGTGCTCGCTTCGCTTACCAGAGCCAGCAGCATCGGCAGCGCCCCGCCGAGGCCCAATCCCGTAAGCGCGCGCGCCGCAATCAAGGTCGGCACATCTGGCGCAAAGGCGGTCAGCAAAGAGAATAAGCCGAACATACCGATGGAGGCGACCAGCACCCTTTTGCGGCCGATGCTGTCCGCCAGTCGACCACCGATCATGGCGCCGACGAACAAACCCAACGTGCTGGCGCTGAAGAAGGTACCGAACTGAGCCGGGGTGGGCTTGAATTCGGCGCCAATCCCGGCCGCGGCGACCCCTGCGGCCTGCAGGTCGATGCCCTCGCATAGAGCGGCGAGAACGCAGTACATGATGGTCGTTGCTCGTCCTGCTGCGCTCGAGTCATTCATATCATCGCCTGCGACGGCGCTTCAATGGGGCATCCCCGGCGCCGGTACTCCCCGTGGTGGCTGCATGACCGCGGGGTTGAAGGGCTTGCCGTTGAAGGTGGTCTGTCCTGCACGGAACAGCATCTGCATGCGTAGTGCACCGTTCGAGCGCGTGATGTAGCCCTGATCGATCATCGGTTGCAGCTGCGCCAGTGCATTTGCCGCGGCGCCCGGCAGACTCGAAAGCAACGCCTCGTCGATCACAAGATCGAGACGAATGTCGAGCTTGCTCAACAGCACCGCGGGCGCGTCTAGGTCGCCGGCGCTGAGGCCGATCAGGCGAATGGCGCCGGTCATTACTGCCTGGCCTTGCGGGTTCGCCACGCTAAAGCGGTCAATATCCATTTCGGGCTGGTCGCGGAGCAGCGCCTCGAGTGGCTGCTTGAGCGCAGCCATCATGTTCTGCGCGCGCGCGCCCGGCGCAACCGACGCATACTGCTGCTGACCCGCCGCGCGTAGTGCGGCGATGAATGATTCGAGCGACTCGAGGCCGAGATGCTTCCAGGTCACATCAAAGTGGGCGCTGGAGAGCGTAACCTGCTGCGTGACGATCGCGCGCGCGCCCAACTGGTAGCTCATGCTCATGAAGCCATCCTGCGCGTGATTTTGATTGACGAAGAGCAGGTCATTGACGACTCCCTGCTGAGCCTCATCCAGGCCCGTCACGCTGAAACGCTTTATCTCCATGCGCGAGTCGCCCTCGTAGAGCGTGCGCAGCAGCCGCTTGCTGCGCCCGTCGAGGCTCATACGATCGATCTGCAGCGTACCCTTGGGTCCGGCCAGGCGCAGCGACGCTGCGCTCGCATTAACGTCGTACCAATCCTGCCGCGCGCCGTAATGCATGGTGGCGTCAAGGCCGCCCCAGTTAACGCGCGCACCTTGACCGATCTGCGCCTGCTTGAAAGCCGGGCTCGATACCGTCGCCGAGCCGCCGCCGAAGAAGGCGAGACGTGTGCGGATGGTGATCGGCTCCTCACTGCCGAAGAGCCGCGTGAGCGAGGCCTGCAGCAGGCCGGTGAAGCTCACGTGGGTCTCTGTTCCAGCAAGCGCGAAGCACGTCAAGCCGCACACGGGGCCGTGGTGAATCACCGTTCGCAGCGAAAAGCGATACGGCGTGCGTGCATCGAGCGCGGTGCCCGACATTTCCACGGTCGCCTCATCCACGGAGCTGTACCAACCGCGATGGTAATGACGGGTGACTTTGAGGGTCGACCCGAGCTCGTAACTCGACTCCTCGTCGGAGGTGAAAACGCCATGCCGGGTCTTCTGGCTGAGATGGAGCTGCGGCACCATCAGCTGCGCCTGGTCGGTGAGACTTTCGACGCGTCGCTCGATGGCGAATCCCATGAGCCAGGCAACAACGGGATACAGCAGAAGCAGGACCGCAACGGTGATGAGAATCTTCTTCACGCACTCGCTCCTTCGAAATACACATGCATACCCGCCAGGCCGGGGATTTTCGACTTTGAACCAGCGCTCGCGACATACGCCTATGATAGCGGGCGCCGCGTTCGCAAGGCACTAACAAGGGATCGAGGAACCCCTCGAGTCCTTGACTACCCCAAGGGAATGGATCAGTCCGCGACTGCGAGAGACCCTGCACCGCAAGACGCCGGCGTATATGCTGGGCACCACTGTTTCGATGACCCATTGAGCCGAAGTAGGCTATCGGGAATTCAACTAAGAGCCCTTGCATGGCCGACCGCCTCGAGCCCGAAAATTTCAACCGACCGTGCGTGACGAGGATGGATCACGGGGTGACGCTTTTATGACCGATACAGCGGGCGGGTCTCTACATGATCTCGTAGTGACGTCGCAGGAACGCGTCAAGGAGTTGCGGAACACGGGTGATCTCGCTGCCCTGCTCGCGGCCGCCAAGGCGGCGGCCGACGAGATCGAGCATCGTGTGGGGGAGCGCTGGGATGACGCGCAGCGTCAAGCGCTGATTGCGGTCAGACGATTTACGTTCAACGCTGCCGCCGACTGTTGGCCTGGATGGAGCGTTCCGGTCAAGCCGCCGGACACACGAAATCTCCTGGCCGCGCTGGAGCTGGCACAACGCTCGGCCCAGCTCGTCAAGAAGTTGGGCCTCGGGCCGCTGCAGGAAGGAACTGGAACCTGGCTTTGCGGTGCTTTTGATCTCGCCCTCGGTAGACATACCGAGGCCTCGAGCGCCTTCGCCGTTGCACGCCAGCGCTTCGTTGCAGCCGAGGCACCTGGTTTGGTTCTGCTGATGGAAGGCTATATCGCAATCGTGCGCCAGATAGCCGGACCTCAAATCCCAGCCGCTGGAGAAGATCTCCAGCAGATCAGTGCCAGGATCGCTGCCGGCGGCTTCGAGGACGGTGCCGAGTGGATAGAGCAGCTACGCACTGCACTGAGCGTGTTCGCACGATGACATGACTCCGCTTCCGAACTACCCGTAGATCGCCATTGCCCTTGCGCTGCCGTCCACGCATCGCGCCCTTGACCAGTCAATCTCTAGAAATTGGACTGAATCGCACTGGATAGCGAAAGGAATAGTGTTCATAAAGTGGACATGGGCCGCTCGTTGGGGAGCTAAGTCGTTGATTTAATGGCGCTCCCTACGAGATTCGAACTCGTGTTACAGCCTTGAGAGGGCCGTGTCCTAGGCCTCTAGACGAAGGGAGCGGTGGTGCGGAGGTATAGCCGCTTGAACTTTTGAGGGCTGGTAGTATACGGGCCAATTTTTTGGACTCAAGCGGAAACCCTCTTTTTGAACCAAGTGCCGGCGCAATTCCCCCATGTAGTGATCCCCCGTGCCGAGCATTCGATTTCTCGTGCGGCCATATCCCCGAACGCCTTGAAGGTGCTGTACCGGCTCAAAGAGGGCGGCTATCAAGGCTTCTTGGTGGGCGGCGCGGTGCGCGATTTGCTCCTAGGGATCACGCCCAAGGATTTCGACGTCGCCACCGATGCGTTGCCGGAGGAAGTGCGGCGCCTGTTTCGAAACTGCCGGCTGATCGGCCGGCGCTTTCGCCTCGCCCATGTGCACTTCGGGCGCGAGATCATCGAAGTGGCGACCTTCCGCGCGGCAGCGGCCCCGGAACGCGAGGATGGCGACATCCCGGAGGTTGAAGGCGAGGTCGATGCCGAGGCGCTGTCGCCGAACGATTCCGAGCATCGCGCCTTCGACTCCACGGGGCGCATCCTGCGCGACAACATCTACGGCACGATCGAGGAAGACGTGTGGCGGCGTGATTTCACCGCCAATGGCCTGTACTACAACATCGAGGATTTTTCGGTCTGGGACTTCGTCGGCGGCGTGGAAGACGTGCGAGCGCGGCGGCTCAAGCTGATCGGCGACCCGGAGACGCGCTACCGGGAAGATCCGGTGCGCATGCTGCGCGCGGTGCGTTTCGCCGCGAAATTGGACTTCTCGATTGCCCCGGGCACTGAGGCGCCCATAGCCAATCTCGCCTACCTGCTCGACGGCGTGCCGCCGGCGCGCCTGTTCGATGAAACCCTAAAGCTGTTTCTCTCCGGGTTCGGCGCCAAGTCCTATCGCCTGCTGAGGCAATACGGTCTGTTCGAACACATGTTTCCGCTCTCCGCCGCGGCGATGGCGCTGCCGCCCTATGCCTATGCGCATGAAATGCTGGAACTGGGCTTGGCGAATACGGACGCCCGCATTCTCGAGGACAAGCCGGTCACCCCCACATTTCTATTCGCCGTGCTGCTGTGGGGCGCGGTGCTGCGCGAGTTGAATGAGCGCCAGGCGGGCCCTGCACCCGACCTCGCACTGCTCATGCAGGCCTGCGACACCGTGCTCAGAGCGCAGCAGTCGCGCGTCGCGATTCCACGCCGGTTCTCGATTCCGATGCGCGAATTGCTGATGCTGCAGCCGCGCTTCAATCGGCGCAGCGGCGTCAAATCCTTGAGCTTGCTGCAACATCCGCGATTTCGGGCGGCCTACGATTTCCTGCTGCTGCGCGCGCAGGTCGGGGTCGCGGAGCCGGAGCTTGCGCAGTGGTGGACCGACATCCAGCTGCTGGCACAGGAGGAGCGGGTTGCGCTGGTGCAGGCGCGCCCGGCGGAGCCGGCGGTGGATGACAAGTCCGCCGCGCCGCGCCGCCGCCGGCGCCGCCGGCGTGGCGGCGGCGGAGCGGCACGCTCGTAGAAATATGAACTCAGTGTGGCGTCCGGCCTATGTTGCGATCGGCAGCAACCTGAATCGCCCGCCGGAGCGTGTGCTGGAGGCGTTCGAGCGGCTCGCCGCGCTGCGCGCGACGCGCTTGGTGGCGCGCTCGCGCATGTACCGCACGCGCCCCATGGGTCCGCAGGATCAGCCTTACTTCGTGAACGCCGCGGCCGGTGTGCTGACCGAGCTGCCGGCGCGCGAATTGCTCGATGCGCTGCTCGAGCTGGAGCGGGCGATGGGCCGCGATCGGCAGGCGCGCTGGGGCCCGAGGATCATCGACCTCGATTTGGTGTGGATGGTCGGGCCGGTCATCGCGGAGGAGGGGCTGGCGGTGCCGCACCCCGGAGTGTCGATGCGCAACTTCGTGCTGTATCCTTTGGCGGATATCGCGCCCACACTGGAAATTCCGGGCCACGGACTGGTCGAGGAACTCAAGGAGCGGGCAGGCGGCGACGGGATTTCTGTTCTGGAGTAGTGATCGGCCCAATGGTCAGCGCAAACCCGCACCGTTTCATCGTCATCGAAGGCCCGATCGGGGTGGGAAAAACCAGCCTCGCGCGCCGTCTGGCGCAATCGCTTGGCGGCCAGTCGGTGCTGGAAGAGGCGGAGCAGAATCCATTCCTGGAGCGCTTCTACAAGAATCCGCGCGCGGCGGCATTTCAGACCCAGCTATTCTTTTTGTTTCAGCGTTCCCGGCAGTTGGAAGAGGTTCGCCAGCAGGATCTGTTCGGCGCGGTGCGCGTGGCGGACTATCTGTTGGAGAAGGATCGCCTGTTCGCGCGGGTCACGCTCGACGATGCGGAGTATGCGCTGTACGAGAAGGTGTACGAGCGCCTGGTGGTGGACGCGCCGAAGCCGGACCTCGTGGTGTATCTGCAGGCGCCGCTCGACGTGCTGGTCGACCGCATTGCCAAGCGCGGCATCCGCTACGAGCAGTACATCGAGCGCGGCTATCTGGAGAAGCTCACCCAGGCCTACGCAAGATTTTTTCACAGCTACGGCGCCTCGCCGCTGCTCATCGTGAATTCCGCGGCGATCGACCCGATCAACAATGACGCCGACTACCAGCTGTTGTTCGAGGAAATCCGCAAGCCGCGCCGCGGCCGGCACTTCTTCAATCCGGCAGGCAGCCTGCTCCCCGCGAATTGACGTTAATTCCTTCCTTGACGTTAATCCGTGCTTGACGCTTGGCCTGCCGCGGTGCCTTCCTGGTGCTGCGCCAACGCCCAGTGCACATGCTCGCGCACCAGCTCGGAAGGATGATCCGCGCGGTTGCGCAGCGCCGCGATGACTTCGGCCGAACTCGGGGCGTTGCCCAAGGCCACGGCGAGATTGCGCAGCCACCGCTCATAGCCAATGCGCCTTATGGCGCTGCCGCTGGTCTTGTCGAGGAAATCGGCCTCGCTCCACGAGAATAGGTCCAAGAGCCGCGCCCGGTCCAGGCCATGGCGCACGCTGAAGTCCTTCTCAGCCGTGGGTCGCGCAAATTTATTCCAGGGACAGACCAGCTGGCAGTCGTCGCAGCCATAAATGCGGTTGCCGATGGCGCGGCGAAATTCCGTCGGGATGGCGCCTTTGAGTTCGATGGTCAGGTAGGAAATGCAGCGCCGCGCATCCAGCCGATAGGGCGCCACGATGGCGCCGGTGGGACAGGCGGGCAGGCAGGCGCTGCAGGTGCCGCAATGCGCGCTGCTGGGCGCATCGGTGGGCAGGGCAAGGTCCAAATAAATCTCGCCCAGGAAGAAATACGAACCCGCCTGATTGTCGATCAGGTTGGTGTGCTTGCCGATCCAGCCCAATCCGGCATTGCGCGCCAGGGCCTTCTCCAGCACCGGCGCGCTGTCGGTGAACACGCGATGGCCGAAGGGTCCAACCGCGCCGGCGATGCGCTCGCAGAGCTTCTGCAGCCGGGCGCGCAGCACCTTGTGGTAGTCGCGCCCCAGCGCGTAGCGCGACACGTAGGCGGTGCCGGCGTCGGCAAGCGTGGCTGCCGCGTCGGCCGCCTCCCTCGGCCAGTAATCCATGCGCACGCTGATGCAGCTCACCGTGCCCGGCACCAGCTCCCGCGGGCGCGAGCGCTTGGCTCCATGGCGCGCCATGTACTGCATCTCGCCGCCGAAGCCGGCCCGCAGCCAGTCCAGAAAATGCGCCTCGTCTAAGGAAAGATCGATGGCGCCGACGCCGAGGCGCGTCAACCCGAGCTCCGAGCCCCAGCGCCTGATGTCCGCGAGCAAGGCCGGGCGGTCGAGGCTTGCGGCAGTGGCTGAACCGGGGTTCGTCATATACTGGAGAAAATGATCGCTACGCTTAGTGGCATATCGCCAGCCTCATTGACCGTCAGATTGAGCGACGCCGGCGCGACCGAGGCGTTGGCAGCGGCGTTGGCCCGGTCCTTCCCGGGCGCGGCGCAGGCTGCCGTGGTCCTGTATCTGCGTGGCGAGCTCGGGGCGGGCAAGACTACCTGTGTGCGCGCCATGTTGCACGCCCTGGGGGTTCAGGGGACGGTGCGCAGTCCCACCTACACCCTGGTGGAGCCCTACCGGGCAGGTTCGATGAACTTCGTTCACATCGACTTGTATCGCCTGAGGGAAAGCTCGGAAGCCGATGAACTGGGGATCCGGGACTATTACGAGTCCAACACCCTGCTATTGATCGAGTGGCCCGAGAAGGGTGGCCTCGCGGTACCGGCCGCCGACATGGACCTGCACCTCGAATACGATGGAAATGGGCGCCGGGCGACCCTCTGCGCACACGGCGGCTTAGGCGATCGGTGGCTGGCGAACCTCAAGGCCGACACTAGCATAATTCCCTATGTCTCTAATTTAACTTGAAATAGAGCACTACGGCGCGTTAACTTAACGCCATGAGCTCCCGGGCGTCCCGCGCGATTTGGCCGTTGCTGTTGGCAGCCGCAATGTGCTTGCCCACGCAGGCGTTGCGGGCGGCGCCGGCGGTGGACGTGCGCGCAGTGCGGCTATGGGCGGGACCTGACAGCACCCGCGTGGTGGTGGATTTGTCGGGGCGGGCGCAACACAGCCTCACCGTGCTCAAGAATCCGGACCGGGTGGTCCTCGATGTGCCGAGCGCGCGCTTAGGGATAGGCACCCGTGCGCCGGCGGGGGCAGGGGCCGTCAAGGCGGTGCGGATGTCGCGCCACTCGGATGAGGTGCGAATCGTCCTGGAACTGGCCCATCCCATTCGCGCGAAGAGCTTCTTGACCCAGCCCAATCTGCGCTACGGCTACCGGCTGGTGGTGGATCTGGGGGGCGCCGCCGGCACAGCCGCCGCCGACGTGCCGGTCAAAGCGCAACATGCGCGCCCCGATGCGCGCGACTTGATCATCGCAATCGATGCCGGTCACGGCGGGGACGATCCGGGGGCGATCGGCAAGAACGGCACCCGCGAAAAGGACGTGGTGCTCGCCATTGCGAGAGTCTTGGCGCAGCGCGTGGATGCGGAACCGGGCATGAAGGCCGTGTTGACCCGCAATGGCGATTACTTCGTGCCGCTGCGCGACCGCATGCAGCGGGCCCGCGCGCAGCAGGCCGACCTGTTCGTGTCGATCCACGCCGACTCGATTCGCGATCGCAGCATCGACGGTTCGTCGGTGTACATCCTGTCTCAGCGCGGTGCCACCGACGAAGCCTCGCGTTGGCTGGCGGAGCGTGAGAATGCCTCCGACCTGATCGGCGGCGTGTCGCTCGATGACAAGGACAACTTGCTCGCCTCGGTGCTGCTGGACCTGTCGCAGTCGGCCGCATTGAATGCCAGCCAGCTCGCCGCCGAGAGCGTGCTGCATCAGCTCAATCAAGTCGGCGAGATTCGCAAGCCCCAGGTGCAGCAGGCGCGCTTCGTGGTGCTGAAGTCGCCCGACATTCCCTCCATGCTGGTCGAGACCGCGTACATCTCGAATCCGCAGGAGGAGCAACGCTTGCGCGCGCAGACGCACCAGGCCAAGCTGGCCGAGGCCATTCACCAAGGCATCCGCGAGTATTTCTACGCCAATCCGCCGACCGGCACCCGGATCGAGCAGCTCGCCGCCGCAGGCGCGGCGCGGCCGGTGCTGGCGACGCGCAGCAGCGGCGCGGGCGAATAACCCCGTTCCGGCGACGCCGCGCGCCGGCGGGCTGTGCGAATATGGGCACCCGTTACAGGTTGCTCATGCCCATTCAGATACTTCCCGAGGAATTAATCAGCCAGATCGCGGCCGGCGAGGTGATCGAGCGCCCCGCATCCGTGGTCAAGGAACTGGTTGAAAACGCGCTCGACGCTGGGGCGCGGCGCATCGAGGTCGAATTGGAGCACGGCGGCTGCGGGCTGGTGCGGGTGCGCGACGATGGCATCGGCATTCCGGTCGCGGATTTGGGGCTTGCGCTGCGGCGCCATACCACCAGCAAGATCGCTTCGCTTCAGGATCTGGAGCAGGTGGCGACGTTGGGGTTTCGCGGCGAGGCGCTGCCGAGCATCGCATCGGTGGCGCGCTTGTCGCTCACCTCGCGGCCCGCGGCGGCGGGGCACGCTCATCGCGTGGATGCGCGCGACGGAGTGCTGCAGGACCCAACGCCCGCAGCGCATCCGCCGGGCACCAGCGTCGAGGTGCGCGACCTGTTTTTCAATGTGCCCGCCCGGCGCAAGTTCCTGCGCAGCGAGGCCACCGAGCAGCAGCACATCGCGCGCATGCTGGAGCGCCTGGCGCTGTCGCGCTTCGATGTGGGCTTCGCGCTATCGCACAACGGCAAGCGCGTATGGACTCTGCCGCCGGCCGACTCGGCCGAGGAGCGCCTGGCGCGCATCGCGAAGGTGTGCGGTGAGGAATTCGCCAGCCACGTGATCGAACTGCGCCACGAAACGCAGAGCCTGCGGTTGTCCGGCTGGCTGGCCCTGCCGACCTTCTCGCGCAGCCAGTCGGATCTGCAATTCCTGTATCTCAACGGCCGCTTCGTGCGCGACAAGCTGCTGGCGAGCGCGGCGCGGCTTGGCTATCAAGACGTGATGTTTCATGGGCGCTTTGCGGCGTATCTTCTGTATCTGGAGCTGGACCCCGCCATGGTCGATGTGAATGCGCATCCGCAGAAGCTGGAGGTGCGCTTCCGGGATTCGCGGCGCATCCACGACTTTGTGTTTCGAACCGTGGAGCGCGCGCTCGCGGAGACCCGCCCCACGGCGCAATCCGCCGGCAGCGCGCCCTTGGACTGGCTCAGCGGCAGCGCCCGCTATGAGCGGGTGCCGGCCCCACAGCAAGCGCGCTTCACCCTGCCCGAGGTTCCGGCGCATCCCGGCGCGGATGCCTACCGAGAATTCGTGACCGAGGTGCGCGATGCGCCGCGCGCCGATGCGGCCGCCCCCTTGGGGTACGCCATCGCGCAATTGCATGGCGTGTACATCCTGGCGCAGTCGGCGGACGGCATGGTGCTGGTGGACATGCATGCCGCGCATGAGCGGGTGATGTACGAGGGCCTGAAAAAGCTGCTTTCGGGCCAGACCGCGCAGCAGCAGCTATTGATGCCGGAGATTCTGCAGGTGACCCCGGCTGAAGGGGAGGCCGCGGAGGCGCATGTGCAGGAGTTCGCCGCGCTGGGTTTCGAGCTGTCGCGCATCGCACCGGACCGGGTGGCGCTGCGTGCGGTACCGAGCCTGCTGTCGGGGCGCGATCCCGCGAGCGTGGTGCGCGATGTATTGGCGGACCTGGCGGAGCAAGGGCACTCGCGCCGCGTCGAGGAGTCGATCAATCACTTGCTCGCCACCATGGCGTGCCATGCGGCGGTCAGGGCGCAGCGCACGCTCAGCGTTGCGGAAATGAATGCCTTGCTCAGGGATATGGAGCGCACCGACCGCGCCGACCAGTGCAATCACG
>Ga0302320_10028197_pt1 | contig 10791 bp, 12 predicted proteins | sample Bog_T0_3_FD_202130 | JGI IMG/M metagenome (GOLD analysis project Ga0302320, IMG submission 202130) | Peat permafrost microbial communities from Stordalen Mire near Abisko, Sweden - Bog_T0_3 | ecosystem: Environmental > Terrestrial > Soil > Wetlands > Peat | place: Sweden: Abisko, Stordalen Mire... | reverse complement strand
TGCCCGGCAACTGGAAAATCGACGAAAGGACGGACCAGGGCACCTTTCACTTTGATGAGAAGCAATAACCCAGCCGCGTGTAACTAACCCGCTGTACTCTCCACGCGCTTCAGAATACCCTTCATTACCAGCGCTCCCACCAGCGCCTTGAAACGCACGTCCGAACCCGCCGAGAACTCTTCGAGCGAATGCGGCCGCCGGTCGTTAAACCTGCGTATCTTTTCCCCCACGTCCGTATCGATCGGGAACTCCGTACCGGCCGCGTTACAGATCAGGGCTTCTCCGTTGCGCGCGAATTTGAGCAGCTCCGCCGAAGCGAGCTGGAGCGGCATCGCTTTCCGAAGAACCACCGGGCCGCGCACTACATCGTCCGGGTACGAAATACGAGGCCGCTGCGGAATACCCGCATCCTTGTGCGCGACAAACCGTTCGATCGTCTCATCGTCGAGAGCCGCCGTCAGATCCGCCCGAATTTTCGCGAGCCACTCGCGCCGCTCAGCTTCCGTTCCCGTTACCGGAACGTCGCTCCTCGCCGCATCGCTCGATTTCATGCGGTCCGCCAGCCAGTGCAGCAGATCGATTCCGGTCGGCGAGTCCAGCGTCACCGTCAGATGCAGACACTGCTCGTCCATCGGATACGCCACATGCCACCATCCGCGCGGAATAAACAGCAGACATCCCTGCTCGAGCACTCCGTCCCAGAAAGGCTCTTCGCTTTCCGGAGCCAGCCCGGTCTCCACCTCATCGCGCAGCGGATGAACCCGGTTGGGCTTCCACACCTTCCAGCGTTTCCTGCCCGACACCTGAACGATGAAGTTATTCTGCGCGTCCCAGTGAACTCCGAAACCGTTATCGGCCCGCCAGCCTGCATAAAGGTTTGTGTACACGCGGTGATGAAATACCCGCTCCAGCGATACGCACAAATCCCGGAGCGGCGGATGAACCTCGTCGCACCTGTTGAAAATCAACGTCGCCCCGTCCGATAGTTCCCCGGTAAGCTTTTCGGCGTTTACCCGGTCGCCGTTCAGGTAACGTTCCGCCGCGATGGTCTTCGCCGATCTCACCAGCCTGAGACGCCGCCCGGTGAACCGCTGCCGTTCGAGAGCCTCGTTCAGCACGGCCCAGGGAAACAGGTCCGCGAACCGATCGGCCGGGCCCGAAAGGTGCAGAAAGTTACGCGCCCAGTGATCCCTCAGAAATTCGTCCAGCGACAACGGGGCCACAAGTTCGTTCAGCATAAATCGGAAAAGACGGCGGGTTTCTCCCCGTTTATCATGAGGCATCTTAGCAGAAGTTGATTGCGCCGCCGCGATATTGCATAATCGAGTTTCCGATTTCATCGGGGGAAACCGCAATGGATATTTCGTCGAAAATCAGGCGTTGCGCCAAGGTTCTGGAAGCCGAGATCGATGGCGAGGTCGTGCTGATGAACTCGGTCAGCGGCAGCTATTGCGGGCTCGACGATATCGGCGCCGAAGTCTGGCGGCAACTGGCGCAGCCGGCCGCGGTCGGCGAATTGTGCACGGCTCTCGCCGGCGTTTACGACGGGGACCGCGCCACCATCGAGCGGGAAACCATAGCACTTCTCCAGCAGATGGCCAGCCAGCAGCTCATCGAACAAACGGCCGCGTCCGCTTGACTGTGACGCCAAGCGTCACAGCTACTGGACAAACCCAGCCATACTGGCTCTGCGGATGGCGGCTGATTTCGGAGCCGGAACTCCCCGAGCTGAATCATCGCGACGACGGCCTTGCCCCCGAAATCTCGATTCGATTCGCCGAAGTACCGGAGATCCTCGAGGACCCCGTAGTGCGCACCCCATTCTGTTCGGTTTCAAAAGACGGCCGCGCGCTGATTACGATAGCCGCGGTGGGCCGGTTTCTCATCCGCAACGGAACCGAAATTCTCGTTCAGCCCGCACAATCCGCCCAACCATCCGCCATTCGGCTCTTTCTCTGGGATATGGCATTCGGCATCCTGTGCCGTCAGCGCGGCTTTTTCCCGCTGCACGCCTCCTGCGTCGAATTCGACGGAGAAGCCGTCGCGCTGGCCGGGCACTCGGCTATGGGGAAATCGACCCTGGCTTTCTCGCTCGCCGCCCGAGGACACAGAGTTCTGGCCGACAATGTCACCGTCATCGACGCCTCCGCCCCGCACGGACCTGCGGTCGTCCCCGCTCCTTCTTTCCTCAATCTCTGGCGCGACTCCCTGAACAACGCCGAAGCCGGCGTCGCCTTCCCGCATGACCACCCCGAATGCATGCGCCCGGAAATGGGTAAGTATCAGATCCGCATCCGCGAAGCTCCGCCCGCTCGCCCCGCACTCCCTCTCCGCGCCGTGCTGACTCTCGAATTCGACACCATGGCCCATCAACCCCGGCGGGAAACCCTGCGCGGTCTTGAGGCCGTAAGACTTCTTACCAGCCAGATGTCGCTCCGGCGCGCCATGGTGGCTCTTTGGGAGAACGACATCCTGTTTCAGCACTCGTCGCGGATCGCCGCCAATGCCTGCATCGAACGGCTCATCAGCCGCGCTGCTTTCCCGGAGCTCGAAACGCTGACCAGCTTTGTCGAAACCTCCGTCACCCGGTGCCCGCTTCCCGCCTGAGAGTGCGATGCCCCGTATCTTCCTCATCGTTTCCTACCCCAAGTCGGGAAATACCTGGATGCGCGCTCTTCTCCAGAGCCTGCTCTCCGGAGGCTCTCCCCTCGACATCAACGCCATCGACGTCGGAGCGATGTTGCCCCGCGTCCGCTTCGACTGGTTTTTTTCCGTGGAATCGAGCTCTCTGACCGCTGCCGAAATCTCCGAACTGCGCCCGCGGTTCCTGCGCGAATGGGCCGCCGGTGCGCCGGACGAGACCGTCCTGATGAAAGCCCACGAAGCAAACCTCCCCTGGCCCGGCACATCCGTCTCTCCCTACCCGCCGGACCTCATCGCCGGAGCGATCCATATCGTCAGAGACCCGCGTGACGTTGCGGTCTCTTACACCGCTACCGTCGCTCTTTCACTTGATCGAACCATCGACCTTTTGGCCGACCCCGACTGGACCCTGTCCCGCCAGCGCAACCGCCTGAGCTTCCAGCTGCCGCAACGGATCTCGAGCTGGAGCGCCCATGTCTCCAGCTGGCTCGACGCGCCGGATTTCAACGTGTGCACCGTCCGCTACGAAGACCTTCTCGCCGATACTCCCGCGAAGCTCACCGAAGTCGCCGGATTTCTGGGCCTCGATGCAACGGCCGATGCCATCGAGCGAGCCGTCGAATCCGCCCGTTTCGACAATCTTCAGCGCCAGGAAGCAGCCGCCGGCTTCCGCGAAAATGCCGCCTGGGTACCGCGATTCTTCCGCAGAGGACAGGCCGGAGGCTGGCGCGACAGCCTGACTCCCGAACAGGCCGCGCGCATCGAACGCGACCATAGCGAAATCATGCAACGCCTCCGTTATCTTTAGTGGCTGGTGGGGCGGACGCCCTCGTCCGCGCGGGACCCCCGGTCCCGCTCTTTCCCCAAGCCCAGGCGAAGATGATGAGGATAGCCAGCGACAAAAGCCCATGAGCCCCCTCCATCACCTCAGGCAGGTGCTCCGGAAGGCCCGAAAATCGAACCGGATCGCCATTCGCTTCGCGGCCGGCGCCGCGCTCGCCGCCTGGCGCTGCCCGCGCGCGCCCTTTCAGTTCTGCACCGACGGCATATATCGCTCTACCGCGCTTCTCCGCCTGTTTCGGCCCGGCGAGCTCCACCAAACCACTTGCCTGACAAAAATGGATCGCTACCCCGCAATCTTCTCAATTTGCCGGGACTATCTGAGCGGCCGTCCCAACCTCCGAATCCTCTCCTGCGGCTGCGCTACAGGAGAAGAAGTATTCACGCTCCGCCGTTACTTCCCGGAAGCCTTCCTCGTGGGCGTCGAAATTAACCGCCACAGCCTTTCCATCGCCAAACGGCGGACAGCCGACGATCGCATGGTCTTTCTTTCTCCGGACACCGAAACAATTCAGGCGCTCGGTCCGTTCGATGCCATATTCTGCATGGCCGTGCTGCAAAGGCAATCGACGCGCGTCGAGCGCGAACGCACGCCCAGCCTGAAAAAGATCTACCCTTTTGAGAAATTCGACGACAAAGTGATGGAGCTGGACTCATGGCTCAAACCCAGCGGCCTGATGATCGTCCATTTTTCGCAATACCTGTTCTCCGATTCCTCGGTCGCCCCGAGATACACGCCCCTGCCCTCGGCCCGGAACATCCCCGATACCACCCTTCGCTTCGACCGCAAAAGCCAACAGCTGGGCGTGTCCCCGCCCGGCTGCTCCGTATTCGTCAAAACCCGCGACGCTTAGAGGACGCGCGGCGGCATCCGCTTTGCTTCTCTCAGTAGCGGATCGCTCCGCCGTTGGGTATACTCGTTGAGTTCCTTGGTCGGTATAAATAAGCTCTTAATGTAAGAAAGGACACCCAATGAATCAACAATCCGCAGCGGCCGGGCAGGTTTCATCTCAATCCGGCAGGGATTTATCCAAAAAACAGTGGCACACGCCGGTGCTCACCGTTTTCAGAGCGGAGGACGCCGCAACCGGCCACTCATGGAATTTCGATGGGAATAACAACCTCGTGGAAGGTGGCCAGGGTCATTCCTAGAAGACCGTTTCTCCACCCCGTGTGACCTCGCAATGAGCATCGTTGGTGGCATAGGGGAAGAGCCGGATCCATTCGAATCCGTTTTCGAAAACGATCGGCTGCCCCGGCCCGCCGAACGCCCGCGCTGCCCCGAACGCAGGAGCCTGGTATCGCATATGCTGGGCGCTCTGTGCAAGCCGCTGTCCCCCCTCGTTGTCTCCGGCTCGAATGCAACATTCGGCGCCTCGGACGGGGCAACCATCGCCTGGGATGCCGCCGCTCGAATTCTCGTCTCCGCTAACGGATTCCCCCACAGTTCCGATACCTGCGGAAGCGGACCTCGCCCCGATCCCGCTCATGCGGTGCTCGACGCCTGGCGCCGCTTCGGAGATGAGTTCCCTCGCGGCTTATGCGGAGATTTTTCCTGCGCCGTGTGGGATGAAGGGCAACACCGCCTGATTCTGGCCGCGGACGTAGCCGACGCTTGCGGCCTTTTTTTCCGCCACACAGCGCGCTACGTTGTCTTCGCCAGCGACCCCCGCGAAATTCTCTCCGATTCCCGGATCCCGCGCGAAATCGACGAGGAATACATGGCTTTTTTCCTCAGCCGCCTTCCGCTCGACAAAGGCTCCACCTTCTTTCGATCCATCGGTCGCGTGCTTCCCGGGCACATCGCCGTCTTCGAGCGCGGCGTCTCGGACCGTTTCCTCGAGCCTCGGCAGCGCAAATGGTGGTATCCGGAACGCATCCCTGCACTCCGTCTGCGGAGTCACGGCGAATATGCTGACGCCCTCCGCACCGAACTGGACCGGGCCGTAGGCTGTTGTCTGCCCCAAAACGGCGCCACCGCGATCTCCCTAAGCGGAGGTCTCGACAGCACCGCCATCGCCGCGCTGGCCGCGCGGAGACTGGCCCGGAATGGTCAGCGTCTGACGGCGTGCACCCTGGTATTCTCTCCGGACGCCGCCGCGATTCAGGGCACGGACTGGTTCGCCGACGAGTTCCCGCTCGCCGCCCGCATGGCCCAGGCCTGGCCGAACATCGACCATTACCTCGTTCAGCCGGACAATGTTTCCTTCCTCGAAGGTATCGAGACCTCCATTGCCCTGCGCGGCTTACCGCTGCGGCACGCCTTTGGCGCAGCTGCCTCCCTCGCCCTGGTAAAGTTCGCTGCCGGCCGCAAGATCTCCACCTTTCTCAGCGGAGGTTTTGGCAACCTGACCGCCAGTTACCACGGGTTTCTCACCGCCTCCGCCCTGCTGCGCGAACACCGTTTCGGCAGCCTGACCTCGCATCTGGCCGGGCTGCGGCGCAACGGCGCCGGTGCCAAAGCCATCGCGGGCCGCCTGCTTTCCCCCGCCGTTCTTCGGTCCGTCCATCGCCTCATGCGCAAAGCGGACCCCACCCTGTTCGACTTCAGTCCCATCCATACAGGCCTGGCCCGCTCGACAGGCGTCTTCGACCTCGTGCGGGCATCCGCTGTGTCGGGCCCCGAAGCCCACGGTCGTTTCCCCCTTAACGCAATCCTCAATGGCCACCGGGCAGGTTACGCGCGGGAGGCCTTCCTCCGCCGTTTTCACCATGAGGGAGTCTCGCCGGCGGGCGATCGCAGGGTATTCGAACTTTGCCTTTCCATTCCCGAGGAGCAGTTCGAGTGGGAAGGGCGCCCCCGCGCCCTCATTCGCACTGCCATGAAAGGACTCGTGCCCGACGCCATCCTCAACGAGCCGCGCCGCGGCGAGCAGGGACGCGGCTGGGAAACTCGCTTCCAGGCCAATCTCCCGGAAATCATGTCTGAAGTCGAGGCCATCGCGGCCAGCCCGCTTTCCCACCACTACCTCGATGTTCCCCGGCTGCGCACGCTCTGCCAGCGTTGGGTAGCCGCGCCCCCGGCGCCCGGCACCCACAATCAGGAATACCGGAACGTCCTCGTTCGAGGCGTGAGCGTCGGGGCCTTTCTCAGACGCTTCGAATCCGGCTCTCTCCTGGCCGGCTCTTGCACACGCGAAATCCCCGCTACGGAGAGAATCGCAAAGGCATCCACATGAATCTGGCAGAGCTTTTCCACCCCATCCCCGTCAGCGACATCCTCGATGCGGCCGACCGCCACGAACTGGTTCACTTCCGCCGCGGCGCATCCGCCGTCTGCGAATCCGTCATGAACTGGGAAATCGCCGCCCACGTTGCCGAACGGCGGGCGGAACAGACGAAGGTTCTGCGCGCGTTTCGCGATGGCGGAAAAATCGTGCAGGAAATGCTGAAAACTTCCCGGAACTCCCCGCATTTCAGCGGCGCTTCCGTCCGTCGTCTGGCCAGACAGGGCGCCAGCATCGTGGCATCCGAAATTGAGGATTTCTCGCCCGCCCTTCGCGCTCTGGCAAACGATGCCGAGCGGCATTTCGGCTGCCCCACCATCGTCGGCATTGTCGCCACCTTCGGCCCCGGTTATGCCCTGCAGCCGCACTGGGATCCCGAGGACATCGTCTGCGTACAGGTCGCCGGCTGGAAAACCTGGAAAATCCTCGGCAAGCCCTGCGAGGGCAGAGTCGGCGAAAAGCGCCCCGGCTCCGGCAAATACGCGCCCACCGAGATCACCCGTAAATTCACCATGGAGCCCGGCGACCTGATGATGATCCCCCGCGGCTACTGGCACTGCTGCGAAAGCGATGTCGACAACCTTCAGCTGGGTCTGATTGTGCGCCGCCGCATGGGCGCCGATTTTATCCAGGATCTGGCCAAAAAAGTTCTCGAAGATCCGCTCTTTCATCGCGCCATCCCCCTGTCCCGAGACCCTGCCCGCTTCGCGGCCCTTGAGGCCCAATGGCTCGCCCGCTTCCAGGAATTAGCCGGCCCCGGGAGCCTCCTCCGCTTCGTCGATTCCGAAAACCGCGCGCCCGAAATTCCCTTCTGCTTCGACCACACCCCGCCCGATCCCTGCGATTCCGCCGCTGTCCTGACCCTCGCCACCCGCCGCCCCATCGCCCCTCCGGAAGCGCCCGGCGAACCGCTCCGCATGGGCGGCGTCACCCTGAAAACCACCCCGGCCATCCTCGCCGTCGTCGACGTTCTCAATCGCGAGGTTTCGCTCCCCACCCCTGAGATCTTCAACCGCCTCGCATCCGCCTTTGCGCGCGATGAAATCGCCCAGGCCATCCTTGCGCTGGACGAGTCCTGCCTCGCTCGGCTTACCGCGCGCCCCTCTCCCGATACAATCGACTCTTGAAGCCTTTTGGCCCCTATGCGCTCGCCGGATGGCGCGTCCTGTCGGACCTCGAACTTCCGGAACTCGTCGCCTGGCCGGTTCCCGCCGACCCGGGCCGACCGCTGCGCTTCGAAGCCGCCTCCGCTCCCTCGATTTCCGGCCTGCGTCGGTTTGAATCTCTGGGGGACGCCGGAGCGAGGCTTCACGTGGGCAGCCTCGCCCTGTTCGAAATCGCCTCTTCCGGCGCCCACGTAACCGTCCACCAGGCCCCCGACGCCGATCCGGTCGAGCTCCGCTCCGTCGTCTACGGTTCCGTCCTCGCTATCCTCTGTTTTCAAAGAGGACTCCTGCCTTTGCATGGCGCTTCCGTCATGATCCGCAACCGCGCCGCCATCCTTTCCGGCCCGCGCGGCGCAGGCAAATCGACCCTCGCAACGGCCCTCGCCCGCCGCGGCCACACACTCCTCTCAGACGATGTTTCTCCTGTCGACCTGCGCGATCCCGCCCGCCCCCTCCTCTGGCCCGCCTTTCCCCGAGTCAAACTGCTCGAAGATGCCATCGCCTCTTTCGACCTTGCCGGCGCCACCGCCTATACCCGCGCGCCCCGCGGAACCAAAGGCCACTTCGGCATGGCGTCGCCCGCGCTCACCGCCGCCGTTACGGAACCCGTTCCGCTCGGCGCAGTCTTCGCGCTCGACCGGGAGGACGAAGAAACCGTCTCCTGCACCCTGCTGCCGCGCATGGCCGCCCTGGTCTTCCTCAATTCCCAGACCCACCGCGCGGGCATGGGCCTCCGGATGGGGGCTCAGGAGCAAATCTTCCGTCAGGTTTACCGGATCGCTTCGTCCGTTCCGGTCCACAGGCTCAAACGCCCGCTCGACCTCAACCGGCTTGACGAATCCGCGTGGCGTATCGAAGCTGCCATGGCGGGCGATGAAACCGATTAGGAAACTCCGTTGGTACTGGCGCCGCTTCAGCAGCCAGCCCGGGGCAAAGCGCGCACTCTTACTGGAAGCGGCCATCTGGCTCATCGTCGCCCGCCTCGCAATCCTCCTTGTCCCGTTCTCCCGAATCGCCCGCCACATGGGAGGAATGCGTCAGCCCGAGCCTCCCTCCGAGCAATTCCTCGCCGGACAAACCTCAGCCCGCGACGTCAGTTGGGCCATCGAACGCGCCGCCCCTGTACTGCCCTTCAACGTCGTCTGCCTCCCAAGAGCCCTCGCCGCCTGGCAAATGCTCCGCCACCGCTCCGTCCCCGCCCGCCTGCACTTCGGCATCGTCCGCTCAAACCCAAACCTAAAGCAAGCCCACGCCTGGCTCGACTCCTGCGGAATCGAAGTTTCGGGCTACCCCGAAGCCTTCGACTGCGTCGAGATCGGCTTCTTCACCACTCCCGGACCGCGGGGTAACATCAGATGAGGCCCAATGCCTGTTGAACTCAAGCGCCCGACCCGCGCCGAGTGCCAAGTCATCGAGGCGACAGGCCTCTGGAATCGTGACCGATTCGTACTAATCGAAGGGGAACTGAACGCAAAAGCCCCCAAAAACCGCCCGCACATGATCGTCGTGATTTCGGTCATGGAATGGCTGGTACGTGTGTTCGGCATGACATACCTGAATCCTGAAGGGCCGATCGATGTTTCGCCCGAAGACAATCCCACCAGCGAACCCGAGCCCGATATCACGCTCCTGGCGAAGACCGCGCAGCAATACACGGGAGCCAACCCGCTGGCACCCGATGTCCGGGCTTGTGATCGAGATTTCAGGCAGCACTCTCGCCTTCGACCTCGGCCCCAAAGCCCGCCTCTACGCCCGCGCCGCAATCCCCGAATACTGGGTTTTCGACATCGACCAGCGCCGGCTCATCGTCCATCGCAATCCCCAGGCCGGAAACTACTCCGCCGTCACGACCTGCGCCGAAGGCGAGAGTATTTCCCCGCTCGCACTGCCCCTCGGCCTCGTTTCCAGTTGCAATCGCCTTCCCGTTCCCCCGTCAATAAAGTTCCTGCTCGCGCTCTCTGGCCAGAGGCTACGGTGAGTTAAGCCAATGCCTGGCAGGCACGCCAGTGCGGCTCTCAGGGCCAGTACGCCTCCGGCCACAATCGCAGGTCAGGTCGTGTCTGGCCTCATGGGCGAGCAGATTGGGACGAAGTTCCCGGTAATACCGCTCCCGCAAGACCTCTGCACTGAGATGACCGGCCCGCGCCAGTTGCTGCACGTCGCCCCGATCTCGGTCTCCGTTCCGCCCCAGCTTTGTAAGGGCAAGATCGTGGGCCTCCAGCGCATGCAGTCGCTGCCGCTGCCAGTTGCCGGGAAACATCGGCGCCATTCGCTGCCCGTGATCCTCGGGCGGCGTGGCTACCGTAACAGCGTCGAAGTAAACGTGGTGTTTCCGATGAAGGGCCGATCCTTTACCCGCAATCTCGGTCAGATGACTCGGTATATACGGAACCACGCCGAGGAAATCAACATCGCTGGTGGTGCGCGCGATGCCGTAATACTGCGTCACAACAAAGCCTCCGCAGCAGTGCAGATTGACCTCCTCCTTCAGGAGCGAGTCAACGTCTGCAAAAAAAGAGCGCCAGGGCTCGGCGGGTTCGAGATTATTAGGCATAGGGCAGCTGCTCGGCTGTCAGAGTCGTTAAGAGATGCCAATACGCGGCGGCTTCCGGGCAATGCTTTCTGACCCACGCCCGCTCCGGTTCCGGCATCGATTCGCGACACAAAGTATCCTCCCTGACGAGGCGAGCCCGATCCAGTTCACGCCGCCATTCACGGAGGATCGGAACCGCGCTACGGCGATCCGGCATGGTGCAGGCGATTTCTTCGGCAAGCGAGATCAAATCAGAATTGCAGCCGGAAGTAGAAGTTTCTTCAGTCTCCACATGCCGGTGTCATTTGGTTGCCGCGGCGATCAGCCACATATAGCTAATACAGAAACAAAGGAGGGCCGCGAAACCCAGTGCCTGGTTCCG
>Ga0302320_10028196_pt1 | contig 10791 bp, 9 predicted proteins | sample Bog_T0_3_FD_202130 | JGI IMG/M metagenome (GOLD analysis project Ga0302320, IMG submission 202130) | Peat permafrost microbial communities from Stordalen Mire near Abisko, Sweden - Bog_T0_3 | ecosystem: Environmental > Terrestrial > Soil > Wetlands > Peat | place: Sweden: Abisko, Stordalen Mire... | reverse complement strand
TGATGCGGCGGCTTACCCTCCCGCGCGCGGAAGCGCGATGTAGCCCTGGGCCGGTGGCCCAGGCGGGGGTGGACGCCGCTACAGTTACATCACGCGGGATTCAATCTCGCCATCAGACAGCCGGGTGCGAATTTGATCGCCGGCCCTGACCGCCTCCTTGCCGCGGATAATCGAACCAGCCGCGTCGAACGTGATCGAATACCCCCGGGCGAGCGTCGCATCCGGAGAAAGCACCCTTAGAACTCCCGCAAGTTGCCCAAGCCCCCCGGCTTTTTGCGCGAACGAAGCGCTCACCGCCGCCTCGAGTTTGCGCCGCTGGGCGTCGAGGGCGAGTCCGCGCAAGGCAAGGATCTGATCTGGCCGATGCTGGCGCAGCCGCCCGACCACGGCCGCCAGCGCGTCCCGGCACAGCCGCAACGCGCGGTCCCGGCGCGTCTCGATAAGGGCGGCGGCTGCATCGAGGCGCTGGGCGCGGTCTTGAAGGAGGCGCTGGGGGTAACGGAAAGCCGTCGAGTGCGCGAGCGTATCGAGATGCCGGCGGTGACGGAGCAGAAGGTTCTCCAGTGCGCGATCGAGCCTCGATCGAATCTGGACGAGACTGCGCAAAAGCGCGGCGCGATCCGGCAGCGCCAGCTCCGCGGCGGCGCTGGGAGTGGGCGCGCGGAGATCGGCGGCAAAGTCAGCAATGGTGAAGTCGATTTCATGGCCGACGGCCGAGATGACCGGAATCTCCGACTCCGCGATGGCGCGGGCGACAACCTCCTCATTGAAAGCCCAGAGGTCTTCGATGCTCCCGCCCCCGCGGCAGACGACGAGCAGATCGATCCGCCCCTCGAAGAACGGGCCGTTGAATTCGCGGATGGCGGCGGCGATCTCGCCCGCCGCGCCGGCGCCCTGGACGCGGACGGGATTGATGATGATGCGAACCCACGGCGCGCGGCGCCGGGCGATGTTAAGAAAATCGGCCAGCGCGGCGCCGGTGGGCGAAGTGACGATGCCGATGCACGCCGGATCGCGAGGGATGGGGCGCTTGCGGGCGGGATCGAAGAGACCCTCGGCTTCGAGCTTGAGCTTGAGCGCCTCGAAGCGAGCCTGGAGCATCCCGGCCCCCGCGGGCTGCACGAGATTGACGTTCAACTGATATTGGCCGCGAACCTCGTAAACAGTAATCCGCCCGCGAGCCTGGACGAGCATGCCATCGGCAAGCGCAACACGAGCGGGAACCGACGAGCGGAAGAGGACGCAGGAAAGCAGCGCCCGCTCATCCTTGAGCCCGAAGTAGCAATGCCCGGATGATTGGCGGCGGAAGTTGCAAATCTCGCCTTGTACCCAAACCTCGCCCAACGAGGACTCGAGGAGCGAGCGCACCGAGCGGGTGATCTCCGCCACAGACCAGACGCGGGGTTCCGGCGGCTTGCCGGAAACAGGCTGGGAGAAGAGGTCTAGCTCCATGCCTGGTTTTTTATTTAACCGCAGGCAACGCCTCTTGATTGGCAGGCTCCTACAATGGCGGCTGCAATTGAAAAATGCTCACCACCGCGCCGATGAACACCAGCACCGCAATGCACGCAAACACCAGGATGCCGGTCGCGGCGGGGTCTTTCTTCTTGATCTTGCTCTTGAAAGGCGAGGCGTTGGTGAAATCCTGGGGGCGGCTGCTGCTCGCGGCGACGGCGGCGGCTACCGATTCCTGCTCGGGCAGCGGGCGGGCGTCGTCCGGGTTCTCGGACGTATAGCGGGCATCGACCTTGCCGAAGCGGATGCGGTCGCCATCGTGTATCGCGCCTCGGGTGAAGGCCTCGTCGTTGACGCGGGTGCCGTTGGTCGAGCCGAGGTCGTTGAGGACGTAGTGGCCGCCCGAGAAAGTGATCTCCGCGTGATGGCTCGAGACTGAGGCGTCTTCGATCTGGATGATATTGTCTGAGAGACGGCCCACGGTGACCACTTCTTCGGTCAATTCATGGGAGGCGTCGGTCCCGTCGGGCTGGGTAACGATGAGCTTGGGCATGGAGGGTCTTGCCGGGAAGTTATCAGCCTCCCCCGCTCACTTCAATGAGTTTGCGAAACTGGCCAAAAAAGTAGGCGGCATCGTGCGGGCCAGGCGCGGCCTCGGGATGATATTGAACGCTGAAGACTGGCGCATCGAGATGGCGCATCCCTTCGACCGTCCCGTCGTTGAGATTGATGTGAGTCACCTCGACTTTCGAAGGCAGCGAGTCGGGATCGACGGCAAAACCGTGGTTCTGCGCGGTGATGGCGACCTTGCCGGTGCGGAGGTCCTTGACGGGTTGATTGCCGCCGTGGTGCCCGAATTTGAGCTTGAATGTCTTTCCTCCAAAGGCGTAGCCGAGCACCTGGTGGCCAAGGCAAATGCCGAAGATCGGCGTCCGGCCCACTAGGCCGCGGACGGTCTCGTGCGCGTAATCGAGCGCGGCGGGATCGCCGGGGCCGTTGGCGAGGAAGACGCCGTCGGGTTTCATCGCGAGGACTTCCCCGGCCGTCGTGCCGGCGGGGACCACGGTAACGCCGAAGCCCTCCTGGCGCAGCCGGCGAAGGATGTTGTGCTTGATGCCGAAGTCGAACGCGACGATGCGATGGCTGATGGGCGGGAGCTTGCGAAACGCTTCACCGTTCGGCTCGATCTCGACGCCTGTGTTATCGCCTTTGACGATGGTCCAGATGCGGGATTCCTTGTCGCCGGGGTCCCACTCGTAAGCCTGCGGCGTCGTGACTTCGCGCACGAAGTCCATGCCGACCATGCCCTCCCCGGACCGGGCCATGCCGACGGCTTGCTCTTGCGACGCGCCGGTGGCGATGCAGGCGCGCATGGCGCCCCGCTCGCGAAGGTGCCTGGTGAGAGCCCGCGTATCGATGCCCTGGATGCCGGGGATATTCCAGTGGAGAAAGTAATCGTTGAGCGAAGCCTCGGAGCGCCAGTTGCTCGCGATGTCGCTCAGCTCCTCAATTACGAAACCGCGCACGTGCGGCGAGGCGCTCTCGGCGTCGAGGGCGTTGACGCCGTAATTGCCGATCTGCGGATAGGTCATCGCGACGATCTGGCCGCGGTAGGAGGGATCGGTGAGCACCTCCTGGTAGCCGGTCATCGAGGTGTTGAACACCATTTCTCCCAAAGCGTTCACCGGCGCGCCGAAAGGCTCGCCGAGGAAGCAACGTCCGTCTTCAAGTGCAAGGATGGCGCTCATTTTTTCACCGCAGATTAACGCGGATTTTCGCAGATTATAGGCGCTCGTCTTTTGGTGCGAAAAAAATCTGCGTCAATCTGTGGATAAAATAAAAAAGGCGCTCTGGTCAGATCATAGCGATCATTATTCCAAAGCGCCTTTTTTACCCCACCTTTGCCGTTGAAGCGAAGCTCCCGTTCCCTATGGAAACGGGCGGATAACCGTCGCAACGCCGCTGACTTCCAATCAAGGCATGTCATAAAGCGCCACGACCAAGCCTCCTAATAGTCGATATATTATCGGTCCGGGATTATCGCCTGGTACTCGAACAATGCAGGGTAAATTCACAGGGTGGCTGTCGTCCATTGCCCTTCCCGAAATGGGGAGCATGAAGCTCGCCCGGCCACCCAAAAAATTTAGTGAAATTTCAAAGAGCTACTCGCGGAAGCTCACGTTCAACTCCGCCTTCAATCGCTCTTTCAAGCGGGCGTGCGCGACGTTCACTTCATCTGCCGTCAGTGTCCTCTCCGCCGAGCGGTATGTCAATGAATAAGCCAGCGATTTCTGCCCCGCCGGAACTCGGATTCCCTCAGGATCCGAAAACAGATCGAAGAGCATGATCCCGGCGAGCAGCGGCTCGTTGGCGACGCGAAGCACTTCCTCGATCCGCGCATGCGGCACCGCCGCATCGGCGATGATCGCGATGTCGCGCGTGACCGCCGGGAACCGTGGAATGGGCGCGATGCGCGCCGGGATTTCACGAAGGCGGCAGGCCGCGAGATCGAACTCGAAAATCGCGACCGGATTCGAGCAATCCAGCGCGCGAAGCCGCGCCGGGGCAAGCTGCCCTAGAGAGCCCGCCGCCTTGCCTCCGATGGTGATGCGCATCGCCGGCAGAAGCCCGTCAATAGAGGCTCCGCTGAAGCCGAGGTCCTCGATCGCGAGCGATTCGATGCACCCCTTGAGATCGAAGAAACCGCTCTTGCGCGGAGCCGGATCGCACCACGAAGCCGGCAGCGCAACGCCAGTGAGGAGACCCGCGAGTCGCACGCTCTCTTCCGTCCCTTGCGTCCCTTCAGTCCCTTCCGTCCTTTTCCCAAACACCCGCCCCAATTCAAATAGCCGTATCGATTTCGCGCCCCCGCGAAGATTGCGTTCGAGCGCCACCAGCAACCCGGAAATCAGCGAAGGCCGCAACACAGCCTGGTCTTCGACGAGCGGATTGCGAAGTGCAATCAGTTCACCGGAAATAGCCTGCGCCGCGCGCTCGGAAATAAGCGAAAATGTCCGCGCCTCAAAAAAGCCCTGCCCAACAAGACGCCGCCGCAATTCCAGGTGAAAATCGTGCACCGCATCCGCCGGGCTGGCGGGAACGGGATGGCCGCCGACAGAGCCGGGAATATTTTCGATGCCGAAACAGCGGGTGACTTCCTCGATCAGATCGGCCTCGCGAGCGAGGTCCTGGCGATAGGCCGGGATGAGCCAGGATGCATCGGCCTGTTTGCAAAGGCCGAATCCGCCGAGGATGGCGTCGATGCGCGGCTCGGGGACATCGACGCCAAGAAGGGCGGAGCAGCGACCCGGGCGCAACGTGACGGCGCGCGTGGTCTCCGGAGCCTGGCCGGCGGTTTCGATTCCCGGCTCCGCAATGCCGCCTGCCACTTCGACGATGAGCTGGCTGGCCCGATCCGACGCGGCGAGGATCGAGGCGGCATCGAGGCCGCGCTCGAAGCGGTAACTGGCGTCGCTGGCGAGACCGAGCCGGCGCGAGGTTCGGCGGACGGACTGCGGATTGAAGAGGGCGCTCTCGAGGAGGATGTCCGCGGTGGCATCGGTGACGCCGCTCTCCTCGCCGCCCATGACGCCTGCAATCGCGACGGCCGAACGGGCATCTGCGATCACGAGGTCGGCTGGCCCAAGGCCGTAGACCTTGCCGTCAAGGGCGTGAAAGGATTCGCCCGAGGCGGCTGCGCGCACGTGTATTTCGCCTTCCGCGAGCCGCGCTTCGTCAAAGGCATGCAAGGGTTGGCCCATTTCCATCATCACGAAGTTGGTGACATCGACGATGTTATTGATCGACCGGATGCCGATGGCCTCGAGGCGGGCGCGAAGCCAGCCCGGACTGGGTCCGACTTTGACTCCACGGATGCGGCGCGCGGAGTAAAACGGGCAAAGTTCCGGCGCATGGATGGCGACGCGCGCACTGCCCGCGGCAGGGCTGATGTGCCGGAAGGGTGCCGGTTCCAGCGCAATCGAGCGGAGCGCGGCAATCTCGCGGGCGATGCCGTAATGGCAAAGGAGATCGGGCCGATTAGGCGTAATCTCGAGATCGAGGATAACATCGGCCGGAAAGAGCTTCGAGAGCGGATCGCCAACGGGAGCGTCGGGAGGGAGAATGAGAAGGCCCTCGTCACCTTCGCCGAGGCCGAGTTCCTTTGCGCTGCACATCATGCCGTGGCTTTCAACGCCGCGAAGTTTGCCAACCTTGATTTTGAAGTCGCCCGGAAGCACGGCGCCGGGAAGGGCGAGCGGCACCTTGTCGCCGACGCGGTAATTCTTTGCGCCGCAAACGATCTGGAGCGTCTGGCCGTTGCCGGCATCGACTTTGCAGACGCTCAGCCGGTCGGCGTTGGGATGCTGGGCGGACTCAAGGATTTGAGCGATCACGACATTCGCGATGTCCGCGCCGCGCTGGCGGACCTCCTCGACCTCGACACCGGCGAGGGTGAGCAGATCGACGAGTTCCTGGGTGGATAGAGGCAGGGCGACGAACTCGCGCAGCCAGGCAAGGGAGACTTTCATGGGAAAATTCGAAATTCGAAATTCGAAATTCGAATAAATAGATTTCGAAAATCCGAATCGATGGCGTGCCTCGCGCGCCACAATTCCTTCGAATTTCGAATTTCGAATTTCGAATTTTCCATACGTTTACCGGAACTGCTCCAGAAACCGGATATCGTTTTCGATGAAGTACCGTATGTCGGGAACGGCGGAAGTGATCATCGCCAGGCGCTCGATGCCGAAGCCGAAGGCCCAACCGCTGATTTTTTCGGGATCGTAGGCGTTGTCGCCGCGCCGGGCGTTGATGGCCTCGAAGACGGCGGGATCGACCATGCCGCAACCGGCCAGTTCCAGCCACCGGTCGCCGCCGAGCGCGGGCGCCTTGATGTCGATCTCGAAGCTCGGCTCGGTGAACGGGAAAAAATGGGGCCGAAAGCGGACTTGCGCCGCGCTGCCGAGCAACTCGCGGAAGAAGAATTCCACCGTGCCCTTGAGATCGGCGAGCGTGACTCCCCGATCCACGTAAAGGCCCTCCATCTGGTTGAATTGCGCAAGGTGGGTGGCGTCGATTTCGTCCCGCCGATACGCGGCGCCCGGCCCGATGACGCGAACCGGAGGAGGCTGGGCCTCCATGGTGCGGACCTGGATGGTCGAGGTCTGGGTGCGCAGGAGGCGGCCATCGGGCAGGTAAAAGGTGTCCTGCTCGTTGCGGGCCGGATGATCGGGCGGGGTGTTGAGGGCATCGAAGCAATGCCACTCGGTCTCGATGTCGGGGCCATCGGCGAGGGCAAAGCCCATGCGGCGGAAAATCCGGACGGCGCGGTCCAGAAGCAGAGTCATGGGATGGAGCGCTCCGCGCCATGCGGGGGCGCCCGGGAGGGTCGTGTCCAGATCGGCGAAGGCGGCAGCGTCGCGCGACTCCTGCAGGGCGGCCTTGCGGGCGTCGATGGCGGCGGTGACCTGCGAGCGGACTTCATTGAGGAGCTTGCCGATGCGGGGCTTGTCTTCCTTGCTCACGGTTTTCATCCCCTCGCTGAGCAGGGATATCGAACCGGCGCGTCCAAGGTATTTGACGCGCACGGCCTCGACGGCGGGCTCGCTGCCGGCGGCATCGAGCTCTGCGAGGGCCTGTGTGCGGAGCTGTTCGAGGGTTGCTTCCATGGATGGACGAAGTGGACGGGATGGACGTTGTGGACCGAAGGGCGTCGTTTAAACAGAAAAACGGTGATCGGAGGATATTCCCCGTCTCACCGTTTTCTGCGAAAATCGGACTGGAACTAGGCGGCTGCTGGTGCGGCTTTGCCGGCTTTGTCCTTCAGCGCATTGGCGACGGTGTCGAAGATGGCTTTGAAGGCGGCCTCATCGGTGACGGCCAGATCGGCGAGGACCTTGCGGTCCAGCGTGATGCCGGAGGCGTTGAGGCCCTCCATAAATCGGCTGTAGGTCAGGCCGTAGGCGCGGGCGGCGGCGTTGATGCGCGCGATCCAGAGATAGCGGAAGGTGCGCTTCCGAGTCTTCCGGTCCCGATAGGACCAGTACTCGGCCTTCATGACCGCGTTCTTGGCGTAGCGGAAAAGTTTCGAACGGCGTCCGCGGAATCCCCTGGCCTTGTCTACGACGCGTTTGCGGCGCTCGCGGGAGGCGGGAGCATTGGTGGCTCTTGGCATGTTGTTGTCCCGGGAGTTATCGGCCCGGGTCCTCTTTCAGCGAGTTGTTCAGTTGGTGTTCGGTCCATCCTGCCTCACTCGCTGAGTTGCCGGCGCTTGAGGCCGGCAGACGGATGGACGGGGCCGTTTAACTAATGGCTCCGATGGCTTTAATGGCTAAACGGCAAGTTCTTGATGACGCGCGCGGCATCGGTTTTGTGCACCAGCGCGGACTTGGCCAGCAGGCGCTTACGCTTTGCGCTCTTCGAGGAAAGCAGGTGCCGCCGCGAAGCCTGCGCCCGCAAAACCTTGCCGGTGCCAGTGATTTTGAATCGCTTGGAAACGGCTTTTTTCGTCTTGCTGCGTGCAATGGGTTTCGGCATGGGAGGGAGGAAGGTAGTGGGATGATGGAAAATGGCAAGAGGGAAATTAAATTTCGAACTCACCTCGCCCTGGCGTGCAGCGTAAACACGCACCGATACAGCCCGGACGCATGCGCCTCCTCGCGCTGCACGGTGGCCCCAAGGACGCGGGTGAAGAGTTCCGCCTCGAGCCGCGCGACGATCGGGAATGCCTTCAGCAGGTCGTGGATGGGGCAATGATGCTCGACGATGCGGATGAACGCGGCATCCTGCTCGAACTCGGCCATGCACCCCTCGGTATCGCGGATGCGGGCGAGCTTTCCCGCCCGGTCGGCAACGGTCTCTCCACGGACCTTGCCCTGGTAGGCTTCGGCTTTTTTCTGGAAAACACTGAAGAGGAGCTTCTCAGCGGCAGCCGGGCCATAGAGGGCCTTTGCATTCTCGAGCAGGGTAATGGTCATGCCATTGCTGGCGGCGGGAAAGAGGCCGTGGACGCGCTCGGTCAGGCGATAGAGGAGTTCCGGGCGGCCAATGCCCTTTGCGCGGCGCCAAGTGTCCAGGTACCCCTCGGCCTCGAGGTCCACGCAATGCTGCTTGACCCCCATGTAGCTCATGCCCAATTGCTCGGCCAGCTCGCCCACGGACAGACCCTGGGTGCGCTTGAGTTTATTGATGATCTCCAGCCTCTGGCTCTTCCCGATCTCGGCGATTAGCTTCTGATTCATCTAAAAGCGTCTGCCACCGGGCTTAACACGATCGCCCGTAAATGTCCGGTTTAATCGTAAAAAAAGAAAAACGGCCGGTGCCACGAGGACACCGGCCGCCCAACCAAGGAAATCTGGATTTTGCCGGGCTATTGTTTTTCGGAGCCGCCTGTATCGAGCAGGGCTCTCGCTTTCTGGCCGTTGCGATTGATGGAAAGCATCGGTCCCGAGGCGCCGCGATGGGCCGCGAGAAGCTCCAGGCACGATGCGGAGTCGGTAACCGCCTTCTGGTCGACGGCGGTAACGATATCCCCCACGCGCACTCCGGCGCGGCCCGCAGGACTGTCGGGGAGTACGGCGATTACAAGGGCTTCGGCGTTGATCTTATCGCGCACCGTCTGGGTCTGGGCGCTTGGGTGGAACTGCAGCCCGTAGCTGCCGTTATCGCCAGGCCGGAACTTGGCTCTGGCGTGAGCCTCGGCGACCTGGGTCAGATCGGCCGGCATTTCATCGGTCACAATCGGGATATCGAATGTCTTGCCATCGCGCCAGACGCTGAGATCGACGGATTGGCCGACTTTTTTGCGGAGGATTTCGCGCTGCAAATCGTGCGCGGTAAGCACCGAGACACCATCGACCCTGGTAACAACGTCCTTGGGCCGCAGGTCGCTTTTGTACGCGGGAGCGTTTGCCTCGATGGTCTTGATGCAAACTCCGCTCTCCAGGCCGCTGTAGCGCTCGGCTCCGGAGGGATCGTCATCGAGTTGATCCCTCAGGCTCATGACCTGGACGCCAAGCCAGGGGTGCGGCGCCCGGCCGGTGGCGATGAGACTGCCGCCCACGTCGCTGAGCATGTTCGAGGGGATGGCGAAGGAAAGGCCGCGGCCAAGCCCGTTGATGAGGGTGTTCATGCCCATCACGCGGCCATCGATGTCGAAGAGCGGCCCGCCGGAGTTGCCCGGGTTGATGAACGCATCGGTCTGGATGTAGTCTTCGTACAGGAAATTCGCGGGCGTGCTGGCGAGTTCGCCCCGCCCCTTGCCGCTCACGATCCCGCGGCAAAACGAGAAATCGAGATTGTACGGGATGCCGATTGCGAAGCACATCTGGCCGACTCGGACGCTATCGCTGTCGAGAAGGGTGAGGACGGGAAGATTCGTGGCGTCGATCTTAAGTACGGCGATGTCCGTGTGCTCATCGGCGCCGACGACCCGGGCAACGAAACGGCGGTTGTCGCGCAGCCTGACTTCGATTTTCTCTGCATCCTCGATGACATGATAATTCGTGTAGATGTAGCCGTCCGGGCGGATGATGAAGCCGGACCCCTCGCTGCGCACCGAAGGTTCCGGCGCGGGGGCATGGTTCCCCTCGCCCGACTCCGGGGAATGGAAATAAAAGTCGAAGTTCTGATCCTGGCCGTCGCTGGCGGGCTTTTTGTCCGCCTCGATGACGACCACGGCCGGCGCGACTTTTTCAAAAACCGAAACGTAGGCGTCGTCAATCTGGTGCAGGAGATCGTGCGCGGACTGCGCAGCGGCGGGAGAGGGCGCGGGGCTTTGCGCGCGCACGAGAGCGCCGGGGGCCGCCAGAGCGATCCAGCAAACAAAAATAGCGGCTCGGGATTTGGGCATGGATGTGGCGGCTGGCGGGTTGGACACGCGGAAGCACGCTTCCGTTCATCCGGGGTGGAACGCTTGCGAAAATTCGCACAATTCCGCCCAATGGGCAAAACGCAAATGGAAGAAAATGCTGTTTGTTTTAGGGAAAACGCATCTTCATCCGGTATTAATCGCCCATGGCCGGCATCATCGTAAAACCGCGCGCGCGCATCCTCCACGGCCACGACTGGGTGTACGGGAGCGAAATCCTCAAGTCCTTCGGCGAGCCGGCCAACGGCGGGATCGTCTCCATCCGCGACGGGAGGGACCGGCTGCTCGGCACGGGGATGTACAATTCGCGGTCGCAGATCGTCGCGCGGCGTTTTTCGCGCCAGCGGCAGGAGCTGGATCTCGATTTTTTCCAGCGCCGGCTGGCACAGGCCATCGAGTACCGGCGGCGGCGAAAGATCGACTTGCAGGCCTGCCGGCTCGTCTGGAGCGAGAGCGACGGCCTGCCG